>JGI24723J26617_10001419_pt1 | contig 21270 bp, 19 predicted proteins | sample Cruoilmetagenom6_FD_26617 | JGI IMG/M metagenome (IMG submission 26617)
TGTCAATTATATAATAATATGGAACTGGAAGGCGGTGGCCAAATTATAATTGGCAGGGTATTGCATTTTCATCTGCGTGATAATGTTGTTACCAGTTTAAACCCTCTACGTATCAGCATCGAAGAGATCGCACCGATTTCTAGATTGAGTGGACCACACTATGGGCGAGTGAATGATATTTTCAATATTTTACGCCCTGAGTAATTATAGCAACTTGGTAAAGACAATTAGGCTCGGATAGTCTCAAAACTCAAAAAGCGCTAGGTCATGCTAATTTGGAGATGACAAAAAGATATGCCCATGTTGGGGACGGAGAATTAAAACAGGCTCTTGATCAAATGCCCGACATAACAGCAGAAGTGCATAAATTGACGCAAGAGAAAAAGTGACGATGTATAAGTGAGTGCAAACAATGGTATACAGTCATGGTATACGGGCTTGTATAACACGGTTTAAGAGGTTGGTTATTTTTAGTTATGTCATTGATTTTATTGTAGAAAAGTTGGCGATCCCACGAGGATTCGAACCTCGGACCTACTGCTTAGAAGGCAGTTGCTCTATCCAGCTGAGCTATGGGACCTTTTTAGTGCTCCTTCAGGTTGGCTCTTTTATTGCGGCTTCAGTTTCCCACTAGAAACCGCCGCTGAGCAGCCGTTAAAGCATCCACGTTTTTGGTTTGCACTTCAGATGCCCACTTTTAAGTGTTCCTTCAGATTGCCTACCAGCAACCATCACGGCATCCGCGCTATATATACGTTTTGATGCGTTTGTTCGCAACAAGAAATTTCCTGTTTTTGGAGCTATTTGTGGAGGATAGTTAGTGGGTCCATGTTCCGATGCGGCCGTAGCGGAAATTATCAGCATAGGTACGCGGACGATGCTTCCTGGATTGCTCTTCCATAACCTCAAAAGGAATGCCATGACGCTTGCAATAGTCCGTAGCATCTTCCTGGCTTTCAAAGTTTAGCTTGATTTGTGATTTCATGTCAGATGAACTGCAATAGCCCATGACATGATCAAAACTTTTAGGAGATTCAGGAGCATACTCTAACCGCCACAACTTAGTGGAGCCTATGCCAGACTGCATTGCATTTTTGCTTGGACGATAAATGCGTGCGACCATTATATTTCCTCTATTGCAATTTAACTACGATTTCATACCATATAAAATGATTAAATCGTGGTCGGGGCAGCAAGATTCGAACTCGCGACCCCTGGTTCCCAAAACCAGTGCTCTACCAGGCTGAGCTATACCCCGCAATTGCTGAGAGGCATTGATTACCTTTAATTTCAAGGTTCGGCAAGCCTTATTTTGTCAATATATCAAAAATAGTCATAAAAATATTAAATCTTCACAACTATCTCAGTATATACCTTAAAATAGATGATCAAACTTATCAAAGATGAGCTTTCAACTATTAAATTAAGCCAGTATTTATTGCCTTTTACAAGATTTAAACTTGTCGCAGTCCTCTAATAAAGTTCATGCAAATACACAATAAAAAACGGGGCGCAAATGCACCCCGCAATCTATTTGCTAAACCGCATTTGCTAGCTTAGCTACAATAAATATTCTCATTCTCAGATTAATGAGAGAATGGAAGATTTGTTGGTGCACCGTCTGGCTTTAATTCAGCAGCCATTAGACCTTTAGATCCGTAACCATAACGTACCATAACCGTTTGACCTGGACGAAGTTCGGCAAAACCGAAACGACGTAGAGTTTCCATATGTACAAAAATATCTTCTGTACCTTCACCTCTAGTCAAGAAACCAAATCCACGAACTCTGTTGAACCATTTAACCGCAGCGCGCTCGAAGTCGCTTTCCGGAACAACAGTTACATGAGTTCTTTGAGGCAGTTGTGATGGGTGTACCGCTGTTGATTCATCCATGCTTACAATGCGAAATGCTTGCAAGCCTTTTGGACGATCAAGAACTTCTACAACTACTCGTGCGCCTTCATAAGCCGTTTGGAAACCACCTGCTCGTAAGCAAGTTACGTGCAAAAGCACATCTTCCCTTGCGGAATCATCAGGTACAATAAAACCGTAACCTTTTGAAGCATCAAACCATTTAATTGCTCCTGCTACCTCAATAACATCAAGCGCTCCATCTTCATCGAGCTGCGTGATTTCTTCTTCGGTAACTGGCGATATTTTCGCCGCCATGCCGCTTACCCCCGCTAATAACTAATTAACAACAAGATTTGACGTTTCTTCTTAAACGCTGCACTTCTTCATCATTTGAATGGATTTTATTAAAATCATTGTTTGATTTTTCATCAAACTATTCAACTTAAAAGAGGCTTTCGTTTAGACCCTTTAAATGAAGTCCGCCAAACCATTTCTAGCAAATTGAAAATAGCATTAACTATGAAAGAGACCAGAAGAAAATTGCCCTTGATCTTTGTTCTCCACATTCAAATAGTGAATGTTATTGATGATCTTTTAGCTGAAAGCACTGTTTTCAAAGCAAAAAACAAGCACATTACGGCTCTATTTCAAAGTGTAAAAAAACTCTTAATAAATTTTTGATTTTTTATAAATTGACCGGTTTTTATGGTTTTACCTATGAAAACATCAATATTTTGACGAATCACTCATTAATTCACACTTTTAAGCCTGAATTGTCTTAGGATGTTCTTGATTTAAAATTTTAGGGATTTAAGAATTTATGCGTTATTTACACACGATGGTCCGGGTGACCGATATTGATCAGTCTCTCGATTTTTATTGCAATAAATTTGGGCTTGTCGAAATTCGCAGAAAAGACTCTCAGGCTGGCCGTTTCACTTTAGTATTTTTAGCTGCGCCTGGAGATGAAACAGCACAAATTGAGCTTACTTACAATTGGGACCCTGAACCCTATGGTGAAGGTCGGAATTTTGGTCATTTAGCCTATGAAGTCGAAAACATTTATGAAACCTGCCAGAAGCTAATGGATCAAGGTGTTGTCATTAATCGCCCCCCCAGAGATGGGCGCATGGCTTTCATTCGATCGCCTGATAANATTTCCATTGAGCTTTTACAAAAGGGTCCTTCTTTACAGAAACAAGAACCTTGGGCCTCTATGGAAAATAGTGGCAAGTGGTGAGACGTTTGATCAAATAAATAAAGCCTCTTAAAATGATTTAAGAGGCTTTATTGTTTTTTTTTAATTTATCTAAAGCAGATTAAGCAGCACGTACTTTTCCTAAAAAACCATCAATAATATTTTTTAGTTTATCTGCCTCAGTTTTCACTGATTCAGATGAGCTTAAAACTTCATCTGCACTATCTTCCGTGTTTCTAACAGATGCAGAAACTACTTTTAAATTNTCAGTTACATCTCTTGTTTTATCTGCTGTTGAAAGCACGTTTCGAGATATCTCTGACGTTGCTGCGCCCTGNTCTTCTATCGCGCTTGCTATTGCAGATGTAAACTCATTGATTTCAGATATCTTATTCGCAACTGATTTAATCGCTTCAACAGATCCTGCTGTTTCAGTTTGNATATTTGCAATCTGTGTTGAGATTTCTTCTGTTGCTTTAGCTGTTTGCGTGGCAAGCCCCTTCACNTCAGAAGCTACNACAGCNAAGCCCTTACCTGCATCTCCAGCTCTTGCGGCCTCAATTGTGGCGTTTAGAGCCAATAGGTTGGTTTGTTCAGCAATTTCTTGAATGATTGTTATAATCTCACCAATTTTTTCAGCTGCATGGGTTAAGCTGGAAACTTTTGTATCAGTTTCCCGTGCTTCATCTGTTGCCACATTTACAAGCTCTTTGGTTTTAACGACCTGATGCTCAATTTCACCAATTGCTGAATTCATTTCTTCACCGGCAGAAGACGCTGCACTAACATATTCNAGTGCTTCTTCTGTTGATACGCCCATTATTCTAGTTTGCTCAGCGCTTTCATTTGAGCTTTCTCTCATTGTGTTTGCACATGATTGCATTTGATCTGAATTTTGCGAAACAGTAATAAGTGACTGAACAACCTCATTTTGGAATTGTTCAATATGCTGCTCTACAATAGCTTGTCTTGCCTGTTGTTTTTCTTCTATTAATGCATTGTTCTTTTGCAAGCGCTCTCGCTCAATTGCACTTTCTTTGAAAGTTAGAACAGTTTTTGCAATGTCACCTATTTCATCTGCTCTATTTGCACCTGAGATTTCTATTTTGTTATCACCGCTGGCTAGTCTTTCCATATCATTTAAAAGTTTGGAAATGGGTGTCGTTATAGATTTTGAGACAAAGTAGCCAACAAGAGCCATCACAGCCATCAAGATTAATGAGAATAAGATGATTTTGTTTCTCATCGCAACAATTGGTACTTCCAATTCATCTACTGCTTCTATTGCCATTATAGCCCAAGAAGCATCTTTATATTTGAAAGGTGCTGCGACAATTTCCATATAGGTATTTCTATAAGAACTTGATTGAGTAATTCCTCTTTTTCCAGATAGAGCTGTTCTTATTGCCTGATTATCGACACGTGTTTTCAAGATATCATTGACTTTGGAGAATTTTGAATCATTACGAAGCAAAAAATCAGACCCAACAATTACAGCTTCTCCAGATTTGCCTAAACCTGTGCTTTTCTTCATGACTTTGTTGATCCGATCAATCGGCATTTGAAAAATTAATGCACCGATTTTGGTGCCATTATCAATTATTGGAACTGACATAAAACTTGCTGGAGCGCCATGTGATGGAGCGTATGGCTTGAAATCAAAAAAACTGATTTCTGTGCCTTTCATTGCTGCTCGAAACGCATTTCCTAAGTCTGAGTCTTTATATTTCCCATTCTTAAGGTTGGTTGCGTAATCTAACTCTTTGAAAACAGAGTAGACTAAATCCCCTTTTGAATTGACTAAGAAGATATCATAGTAACCACGGCTTTCTAGTAAGCCACGATATTTACTGTGATAGGATTTATGAATGGCATCATATGCAGTGCCATCGTTGGCTGAATTGAGTTTTTCTTTTTGACCTAAGGGATGTGGGTTTTTTTCGATATAAGTTTCTTGTAAAACCTTCGTTTTATCACCTTCTACAACCTGCCATGCCGCATCAAATGCTTTTAATGATCTAATCGTTTCTTTTGATTTAGAGGTAATATTCAGATCTTCTTCAATCGATGCTAAATAATTTTTCAGCTCATCTGCTTTTGCCTCAAGAACTGCGGCAAAGTTTTTTTCAATCAAATCATAAGTCATTTGTTTTGCTGTGAAGTAGCAAATGCTACCAATCACGATTGCCATTACAAAACTTGTTCCTGTAATGACAACTGGCAATTTGGTTGCCAAACGAATTTTGTTAAACATTTCTTTCCCCACAAAATCACAACCCTGCCTAAGAAGGTATTGTAAAGTTAATTAATCCCTCTACCTCCTAAATTAANCAGTGAACTGTTAATGTTGTGTTGCACTTTGTCTTGTCCATAAGTAGAAAGTTAATATTAATCATGGGCTTAAATGCTTTTTTTGCTTAAAAATTAGGCAAAATATTGATACTTTTTAGTATTGATTTGTTTTGGATATTTTTATTTGGATGATAATTTTTAGAAAATTAACTCAGTTTNATTGGTTTTTTTGAAATGAAAAAGGCGGCAAAGCCTGAAATGCATAGCACCAATAACCCTAATAGACTTAATTGATCTGGGTATGTGTTAAATATCAAAATGCCATATGCAGTAGCTGCTAAGAGCTTAGTGTATATCAGAGGAGCTAGTTTACTGGCATCTTCCCTTTGATTGGCTATGATCAATAGCAAGTTACCCGCCGCTGACGCACTGGCACTTAAGAAGACTAATAGCGCAACATTTATGTTGAACTCAGGGATTGACTGTACGCCTGCTGGCAGGAGTAAGAGGCTCCCTATTAACAGTTGAGATAACAGTAACTGTTTGGAGGTTGCTCTCTTAACCAACCATTTATTTGCTATTAGAAAACAGCCATAAAATGTACCCGCCAAAAAAGCAAAGCCCATTCCTGCCGACAAATGTATTCCTGGTTTCACAACCATTAGCACCCCNCAAAAGCCANNGAATAATAATAGTGTTCGGCTTTTATTGATGGTTTCTCCGAGGAAAAAGGCCGAGCCAAAATATGAAACGATGGGCCCAATGAAAAATGCGGCGAATACATTTGAAATTGGCTCAGTTGAAAGGGCTGTTAAAATGGAGAGTATGCAGCCCGTTATAAANCTGCCGCGCAACCAAATGCGCCAATCTAACAATAATTTTATATTGAGATTTTTGCCTGCCATTAAGACTAAGATGAGGGCTGCCCCTAATAAAAACCTACTCCAGGCAATAAAAATAGGTTCTATAGCATAGACACTACTTAAGAGTTTTCCTGCTGCGTCACCTAGTGGAATGCATAGCATTGCTAAAATCATAATGAACGCAGATTTCAGCATTTTACGGTTTTCTACACTCTCACACGATCAACACAAGACCAAGCTTGGAACTTTTCTTAATGAGCTTTGATTGATCTTTTTCTTTTTATAAAACTCAGAACACCAGATGGTGGTTTAAAGAAATGACTTTCAAGAAAATTTTCTAAACAGACATGCCATTAATCTGACATGCTAATCATCTATGCTCTTGCAACCGCTTTGAACGACACCAGTTTCTTTAATTCTTCATCCCATAAAGAGAGGTTAGCATATTTTAAACTCTGACGAATTGTCAGATAATTTATTTTTTTTAATTCAGGCTCATCATCAACGCATTCTTGTAAGCGATAGTTAGGAATGGAACTGCACAAATGATGGACGTGATGAATACCGATATTGCCAGTGAACCATTGTAAAATGGTTGGCAAAGCATAATAAGAGCTGCCGTAAAGCGCTGCTGTTTTGCGATCCCAATGCTGACTGTTTTCCCAGTGAGTATCTTCAAATTGATGCTGAATGTAAAATAACCAAACACCAATAGAGCAAGCAATCAACGTTACTGGTAGCGCTAACAATAGAAACGGATACCAGCCAATATACCAAATTATGGCGCCATAATAGAGTGCCATAGAAAGGTTTAGTCCCATTACACTGCCCCACATTTGTAATGATGGTTTTGAAAATGAAAGTGGCCACCGTTGTAAAATTGCAAAATGAACTGGCCCACCAACAAGCATGAGAAAAAATGGATTACGATAAATCCGGTAGCCAAGACGCTTGAATTTTGACAACTCGTTATATTCTTTGACAGTGAGTGTATCAATATCTCCATAACCACGCTTGTCTAAGTTGGCTGACCCAGCATGGTGAAGTGCATGGAGACGACGCCAATAGGCATATGGCGTTATTGTGAAAACGGAGAGACACCGTCCGACCCAATCATTTACACTATTATTATTATAAAACGAGCCATGGCCGCAATCATGCTGAATGATGAAAAGGCGCAATACTAGTCCAGCGGTTGGTAAAGCCAGTAAAAGTGTGAGCCAATACCCAACATGGATGAGGCTTTGATACATGGCTAGACAAGACACAATAAACAGGGCCAAGGTGGTGATAAGTTGAAAATTAGCACGCGCTGAGCTTGGCTCTCTATAGTTTAGACAATGCTTTGCCAGCTGCTGGACTTGTTCAGTCATTTATTGGCACCCTCTATTATTTTCTACAAAACCCGTAGCTAGTTTTGGTTTATTTTCTTTCAGTTGGTGCCATATAAGAGGCTATAGGTCAAGTTTGAGAACAAAAACTGTGTTCACAATCCCATCATATTTTTTTATGTTTGTATGAGTTTCTCTTCGTTACCAGAGATGGTTTTTATGTCTCACTTAAAGCTACCAGACACCTTTTAAGTCATTATTGGTGTTTTATTATTGTTATTTAACAAACAAATTTAACGGAATGAGATCTTGTTGGAATAATAACAATAGTGCTGAAATTGTAACAAATGAAATGATCGTACTTATCAAAATGCTATTCGACGTTCCATCTACATATGTTTTATAGTCTGACGCCATGACAAACACGTTTGATGCTGTTGGCAATGCCGCCATAAGAATTGCCACTCCCATCCAGGTTTTATCAAATCCGCCTATGTAACTCAAAATGAGGAAAGTTAGGATCGGATGAATGATGATTTTTGCCAGAATAATAATTGAAAATTCCATCTTAAATTTAAGGGCTGGTTGCTGAGCAACGGTTACCCCCAGCGCAAACAATGCACATGGCCCAGCTGCTCGCTCTAACATAGTGAGTAATTTGTCTAGAGGGATAGGCATTGGAATATCGCCAGCAAGGAATAGGACCCCNGCTATAGTGGCTAAAAGAAACGGATGCAGAAAAACCTTCAGCAAGATCTTTTTGATCAATTCTCGGATCTTCACTGGGCCATCATTATCTAACGCATTAAATAAAGGAACAAGTACGAATTGAAGGGTGTTATCAAAACAAAAAACCAGAATGGCCGGGATTGCTGCTTCTGTTCCAAATATGCCAAGACATAGTGGCAAACCGATATATCCGATATTCCCGTAACTCGCTGCAGCGCCTTGAATGCCCATCTTGGTTAAGGATGCTTGATAAAACCAGCGCATTGTGAGTGCCGTCAATGCAAAGATGATGAACGTACTTAAGGTGGTGCCCATAAAAAAGGGTAAATTAAGCAAACCCTCTGGTGGCGCTTTTCTAATGATTTGAAAAATTAATGGAGGTAAAGCGGCATAAATGATGAACCGGTTTAGCCATAACAGACTGTTTTCCTCATGCCTGAAAATTCGCCCACCAATGAAGCCTAAAATAATCAAACCAAAGAAAGGGACGATGTTATTTAAGAGACCTGCCATATCACAATTACGCCTTGTTCATTCTTCTTGTTTTTAACGTTGCTTTATGTGGCTGAGCTTCTTTGACTTGTAAATGGGATGCAAACTTGAAGACCTGATTAAAACTTTGAATTCCTAGCCTTTAGTATAGTTTTTATTTATACGCATGGGTTTTCTAGTGTAAAGGCTTTTTAGTGTTTAACTCATGAAATAGATTTAATAAGGTGACTGTGTTTCGAACGAGCTTCACGCAAGACTTAAGGAATTAAAAATGGGTCGTCAGGATATCATCTCAAAACTCGGTCTCATCCGTCATGAGGAGGGGGGATGGTTTAAAGAAACGTTTCGCTCGCCCGAAATTATTGACTGCCCAGACAGAGAGGGGGGTAAGCGTTCTCTTCTAACTACTATCCACTATATGCTTGACCTGGAAAAACCGCGCGGTCTTCTGCACCGGAATAAATCACCTATTGTTCACTTTTATGAAGGCGGCGGGCTTTTGCGTTATCTTACTCTTTCTCCTGAAGGTAAGCTGAATGAGACGCTTTTGGGAGATGAACATGAACGTCAGCTAACTGTCCCTGGTGGGTATTGGAAAGCCAGTGAATTGCTTTCAGGAGACTATGGTTTGGTTGGAGAGGCCGTTAGCCCTGGATTTGATTATCGTGATTGGAAAATTGCGAAAGAACGTGAGATCTTTGAACTTTTCCCCGAATATGCCGAAACTCTACGGCCATTTTTACCACAGGAGTAAAATTACAATCTTTATTATATTATGGAAAGTACTGTTCATCAGCTTTTGAAAGTGGCACCCCCTAGGAGAATCGAACTCCTGTTTCAAGAATGAAAATCTTGCGTCCTAACCACTAGACGAAGGGGGCTTAAAGTTCTGAAGAAACTGCTATAAAAAAGTTTTACCCTCATTGCAAGCATTGTTTTCCAAAAACACCATTTTTTTATGATTTTTTTGATTTAACACGTTTTTAAAAATGATATTTTTAAAACGACTTCACAGGTTTTGCGGCATCTTCAATTGTTAATTCAATGGTTTCTCGGCCATTCCAACTGTTGCGTCGTAACTGTCCCACTATATGCAATGGTTCTCCTGTTCGGTCAAGCAGCAACTCACCTAGTTCTGTGTTTGCCACACGAAATGCGATAGCGTTAATGCGTGACTGGTCACTGGCTTCCAATGTGCATTTGACATGATTGTCACCAACGACTTTCGAAAACTTCACTCTATGAGACGGCAAAACAAAGCGCGGCGTTGGATTTCCTGAGCCAAAAGGGCCTGCTCGCTCTAATTGATCCATAAAATTAGGTGAAACGCCATTGGCTGTTAGTGCGCCATCAATCTCTAGCCCCATTTTGGCACGTTCGGTTGTGACGGCATTACCTAGCTGTTCGGCAAAATAAGCTTCGATTTCAGCCAATCTATCTATTTCCAAGGTCAGGCCGGCTGCCATAGCGTGCCCTCCTCCCTTCAAAATCATCCCATCATCGCTGGCCTTTTGCACAACACGGCCAATATCAACGCTTGAAATTGAACGCAATGAGCCTGTGGCTGTTTTTGATTTTTCATCAATACTTAATACGCAAGACGGCCGGCGGAATTTTTCTGTTAGGCGACTTGCCACTAACCCAACCAGACCTTTGTGCCAGTCTTTAGACCCCGTGAAAATAATCGGCATATCCGGGTTTTCATCGATGAGATCACTTACCTTGGTTGTGGCCTCCTCTAAAGTGACCTTTTCCATTTCTTTGCGTTCATCATTTAATTTATTGAGTAAAGCAGCGATGCGATCCGCTTCAATGTCATCTTGTTCTGACAAGAGCTTGGCGCCCAGTTCTGATGAGCCGATCCGCCCGCCGGCATTGATGCGCGGGCCTAGCAAGAAACCTAGATGATATGGAGTGGGCGCTGTGGTGAGGCCTGCTGCGTCTCCTAACGCTCTGAGACCAACGTTGTGACGTTTGTGCATAACTTGCAGGCCCTTTGCGACAAAGGCTCTGTTTAAGCCTCTTAGAGGCACCACGTCGCAAATGGTTGAAAGAGCAACAATATCAAGATAGGACATCAAATCGGGAGCTGTGAACCCTTCTTCTTTATAAGCCCCTTGCTGTGTCAAGACGCGCTTTGTTGCAACCAGCAACATGAAGACAACACCGCCGGCACATAGATGACCGAGATCTGACAAATCATCCTGCCGATTTGGATTGATCACGGCGGTTACATCAGGCAGCGTTTCTCCAGCGAGGTGATGGTCTACCACAATCACATCAATATTTCGTTTTGTCGCTTCTGCTAACGCCTCATGGCTAACCGTGCCACAGTCAACTGTGACTATTAGTTCAGCCCCGTTATCAACCAGACTGTTAATGGCATCTGGGTTAGGGCCATAGCCTTCAAAAATACGGTCGGGGATGTAAATTTGTGGATCAGATAATCCATGGGCATTGAGGAACAGTTTCATTAAAGCACTAGAGACTGCGCCATCCACGTCGTAGTCACCAAAGATTGCTACCTTTTGTTTCTTCTTAATTGCTTCGGCTAAGCGATTTGCGCCCAACTCAACATCCTGCATACTATATGGATCTGGCATGAATTCTTTCAAAGACGGGTTCAACCAATTCTCAACGCTATCTATCGTGGCGCCCCTGGCTGCCAAAACACGCCCTAGAATTTCTGGAATACCGGCAATTTGTGAAAGGGCTAGCCCTTGGTTGCGCCCTGCTTCATCTAGGCGCTCACGCCAGATCAACCCCTTGGCTGATTTGGTAATGCCCAGAAACCCGGTCTCATCTGAATTTTCAGCTAATGCTTTAGCCATATTGATCTCTTTTTTGTCTCACGGCAAATTCAGGCGCGGCCTGAATGCCTCCGTATGGGCGGCGCTTGCGCCGGNCAGCGAAGCTGCCATGTCCTGACGCCGAAGTGGCGTCACTCCTTCTTCGTATATCTCGTTTTCTCTCATGGCTATTCCGCTGCGAAGCAGCAGGCCTCCGAGGGACGGCGCTTGCCATGTCCTTCAGCCCGAAGAGGGCTGAACTCCTTCTTCGTAACGCAAATCTTAAGGTTATGAGCATAGCTCATTCAATTGAGAGGGCAATAGGGGAGTGAAATAGAGTGTTTATAACTCTTTTTCTGTCTTTTGTAGTTAGATACAAAAAGAGCGCTCTTAGTTAGCTAAGGGCGCTCTTGAAATTTAATTTAATGTGTAATGAGAGTGGTTGCTTTACGCTTCGATGTTTACTTGTTTTTGCGTTTTCACCCAGCGCACAGACCCAGTGCTTACATGCATGATCAATGTTTCTGTTTCGATCATGTCACCATCGCGGCGTACACCGTCAAGCATTTGGCCTGTTGTTACACCCGTTGCAGCAAAGATCACATCGCCTTTGACCATGTCAGCAATGCTATAGATTTTTGATAAATCTTCAATGCCAACTTTAGCAGCGCGTTCGTAATGGCTTTCATGTAATGGCGTTAAACGACCTTCCATTTGTCCGCCAATTGAGCGAAGAGCAGATGCAGCCAGCACACCTTCAGGTGCACCACCAACGCCCATATACATATCAATGCCCGTCTCGCTTGGATCGGTTGTTTGGATGACGCCAGCAATGTCACCATCGCCGATTAATTTAACAGCGGCACCAGCTTCTCTAACTTCTTCAATAAGTTTGCCATGACGTGAACGATCAAGAATACAAACCGTTAAATCATTAACTGTTACATTCTTGGCATTTGCCAGAGCTTTCACGTTTTCTGTTGGAGATTGCTCCAAGCTTACCAAGCCAGGCTCAAAGCCTGGACCAATGGCTATTTTTTCCATATAAATATCTGGCGCGTGAAGAAGGCTCCCGCCTTCAGCCATTGCTAGAACTGCCAACGAATCTGGCATTGACTTAGCGCACAAGGTTGTCCCTTCCAAAGGGTCAACAGCGATGTCGACTTTTGGACCTTTTTTGGTGCCAATTTCCTCACCGATAAAAAGCATTGGAGCTTCATCGCGCTCGCCTTCACCAATGACAACACGGCCATCAATATCCAGACCATTTAATTCACTTCGCATTGCATCAACAGCGGCTTTATCTGCGGCCATTTCATCACCGCGCCCGCGCAATTTTGCAGCCTCAATTGCTGCAACTTCCGTCACACGCAATACATCCCAAACTAGGCTTTGATTTAATGGTTCTGACATTTTTAAACTCTTCGATCTTTCTTCTATTCATATGTGACTAAGCTATATAACTCATGCCATCATCTTTTCTCAACTTAAATTTCATTTGTTATTAATGCTGTTTTATTACAACCGTTCGATGCGGATCATATTCGGTTGCCCGACAATATGTCCATCTTCCTCAATTGCTTTTAAAGCTTCTGCAACGGCCTGCTCTGTTGTGTCATGCGTGATGATTACAACTGGGGCTGCTGCAACACCGGCTGCATCAACTTTCTCATCAGCACTGGAGCCATGACTGCGCTGCACTATACTTTCTAAAGAAATGCCAAACTCGGCCATTCTTGTTGCGATAGCTGCGAATGTTCCTGGGCGATCTGATAATGTTAAGCGGACATAATAGCCGCCTTCATGCGCTCTTAACGGTGCTCGCTGATAAGGTGCCAGCTTATCTACAGGCATACTGAAGACAGGACGAACAGTGTTTTCTGATTTATCAAAGCGGGCGGCCTCAATAAGATCCCCTACCACACTTGATGCTGTTGGTCCTTCACCAGCGCCAGGGCCNACTTGCATAATTTTGCCAACATAATCTCCGTCAACACAAACGCAATTTGTCACACCAGAGACCTGACCAATAGCAGACTCGCTTGGAACAAGCGTTGGGTGCACACGTTGTTCAATGCCTTCGTCTGTTTTAAGGGCAACGCCTAGTAACTTAATTCTATAACCAAGATCATCCGCTGCTTTGATATCTTCAGGTGTGATTTTTTCAATGCCTTCGATGTAAATATCTTTGAACGATGTTTCTGTGCCAAAGCTCAAAGTTGTGAGCAAGGCTAATTTATGAGCAGCATCAATACCGCCTACATCAAATGACGGATCTGCTTCAGCGTAACCTTCAGCTTGTGCTGCTTTCAAGATTTCATCAAACGGCTTTCCTTCATTTTGCATGGCAGTCATCATGTAATTACATGTGCCATTTAAAATTCCATATACCCTTTGAATACGATTTCCTGAGAGACTTTCTTTTATAGACTTCACGATTGGAATGCCGCCTGCGACTGCTGCTTCGAACAACAGTGCGCATCCATTTTCTTCAGCGAGTTTGGCGAGCTCAGTACTGTGAACAGCAAGCATGGCTTTGTTGGCTGTGACCACATCAAGACCTCGTTGCAGTGCTATTTTGGTAGCTTCAAGTGCTGGGCCATCTGTGCCGCCGGTCAGTTCAACATAAACGTCAATGTCGCCAGATTTGGCTAATTCTTCTGGAGTGTCAAACCAGCTATAACTGCTGATATCAACACCGCGATCTTTGTTTTTGTCCCGTGCGCAGACGGCTGTCACCTTAAGCGGGCGACCGAGTTTACGCGCAATGTCATCACCATTGCTATGGTCTAGCATGCGGATAACGCCGCAGCCTACTGTTCCTAGGCCAGCTAGCCCTACTTTTAAAGGCTCATTCATTTTGATAATTTTCCGTATTAACGTGCGATTGGCACAACGTTATGCATGTTTTTTGGTTCTTCGGCGAGAAATCTTTTTACATTTCTTGCGGCTTGGCGAATTCTTTGTTCATTTTCCACAAGTGCAATACGAACAAACCCTTCTCCATATTCTCCAAAACCAATTCCGGGTGCGACAGCTACATCAGCTTTTTCTAATAATAGTTTAGAAAACTCCAATGAACCCATCTCCTTACAACTTTCAGGGATAGGCACCCAGGCAAACATGGTTGCTGGTGGTGAGGGTATGTCCCAGCCAATTCGACCGAAATTGTCTACCAAACAATCACGCCGTTTTTTGTAAAGTGACCGCATATCATCGACACAAGACTGATCACCTTTTAACGCCGCCGTTGCTGCGACTTGAATAGGTGTAAAAGCACCATAATCAAGATAAGATTTCACGCGGGCTAGTGCGCCGATGAGGCGTTCATTCCCCACTGCAAATCCCATGCGCCAACCTGGCATTGAGTAAGTTTTTGACATCGATGTGAATTCAACAGCTACATCCTTTGCACCTTCAACCTCAAGGATTGATGGCGGAGGATTATCATCAAAATAAACCTCAGAATATGCCAAGTCAGAAAGAAGGATTAAGTCATTCTTTTTTGCATAAGCAACGACTTCTTTATAAAAATCGAGGCTTGCAACTTTTGCTGTCGGGTTTGATGGGTAATTTAGTACCAATGCTACAGGTTTTGGCACTGAAAAACGCATCGCTCTATCTAACGCTTCAAGAAAGCTATGGTCTGGCTCCACTGGCAAGTGTCTGATGACACCGCCGGAAATGATAAACCCAAAAGCGTGAATAGGGTAAGTTGGGTTTGGAACCAGCACAACATCACCTGGTGCAGTGATAGCCTGCGCCATGTTTGCAAAGCCCTCTTTAGAGCCAAGTGTTGCAACAACTTCGGTATCTGCGTTTAATTTCACACCGAAACGGCGCTCATAGTAAGCAGCCTGAGCTTTACGAAGCCCGGGTATACCTTTCGAGGCTGAATAACGATGAGTGCGTGGATCGCGTACAGCTTCAACCATTTTCTCAACAATATGCTCAGGTGTGGCTCCATCCGGATTNCCCATACCGAAATCAATAATATCCGCGCCCGCCGCTCGTGCATCTTGCTTTAAGCGGTTAACTTCAGCAAATACATAGGGGGGGAGCCGTTTGATACGGTGAAAATCGTCGAGCACGAGAATTCCTCATTGATTTATAGGTTGAAAGATATGAGTGCTTTTAAGATGAATTATGTAGCTATTCATTCAGTAAATGCATACTCACCAAATTTGAGTGAGTTTATATAATTTTTTGAAGAATAGAAAATAAAAATCACAGCTAAATCGCACAAAACTGAATTTCGCCTTACAAAGAGACTTGGTCAATCTTTTTTTTTAAATTTGTGCAGGTTGTTTTCAGTTTGGAATAGAGATGGGGCTAAATTTAGCGGCCTTCGATCTCTTTTACGGCCTCTTGTCTGTGATTTTTTTTCTGAGTGTCTAAAAGCTCAGACAATAAATCCTGCTCTTTGGCGGTGAGGGCGTCATTGGCTTCATCGCGAGAGATNGACATATCTGGCCAAGGCAAGGTCGTGGTTGAGCAGCCAGCAATCGACATTAAGCTAAATGCAGTCACGATAATNATGAGTGGTTGTCTAATGTTATTAAAGAGACAGTTATTTAATAGGCCTTGTTTCATTATCTTCTGCTTGGCTGGTATTTATTACGCACACGAAATATTTAAGTAGCGTAACATTGTTCACTAAATATGGCTATTATTTGATTCTTTTATTAGTCCCAAGCGAAATCTGGTCCTCAAGTATAATATTGCCGTTTATATAGCTTTTTCTTTAACATTTTTAGCTGAACCGTTGGAAATATCTAATTATCACAGTTAATCTTCAATAGTTCACCCTTGTAAGATCGGGTAAAGCGAAGCCAGTAGTAGAAACGCGCAAAGATAATTAAAAAATTTCCGTCTCTTATCATCGTGTATTATTCGTCTCATTGTTTCACCCAAGGTTGCCCAAATATTCGTTGAGAAAATAGCCGCAAACACAAAGGCCCCAGAAACGATTGCGACATTGCCAATTTGTTGGTCTGATGGTGTGTATAAACTGATAGCCGTTAAAGCCATGGTCCATGCTTTGGGGTTGATCCATTGGAACGCGACAGCTTCCAGAAATGTGAGCGGTTTGTTTTTAACATTATCCGCCCCTAGCCTTTCTGTATTTGGTTTTGCAGCGGTTGCTATTCGCCACGCTAAATATAAAAAGTATGCTGTGCAGCATATTTTTAGAACCAAATAGCTATTTGGGACTACATCGAAAACTTTGGACACACCTATTCCAACAAAAAACACCATTAACGGAAAACCAATTCCGATCCCTAACATGTGAGGGATTGTCCGCCACACACCATAGTTCATCCCTGAGGCCAACAGCATAATATTGTTCGGCCCTGGTGTGCATGTTGAAATCAATGCGAATAGAAATAATGATATTAGCAGGTCATATGTCATGAGCTGATGTTAGATCGAACCAGAAGCAATAGGCTTGCTTTTATTCTGCATCTAGATATAATTTTGCAATATATGACGAAGATTGATAAAATAGACAGAAGAATATTGCGCGAGCTGGAGCTTGACGGTCGAATTAGTAATTCTGATTTGGCTGAACGAGTTGGCCTTTCGGCATCAGCTTGCTTACGACGTGTTCAAGAGCTTGAACGCCGTAGAATTATTCGGGGATATAAAGCCATCTTAGACCGTTCTTATGTAGGCGGAGGTTTTACAGTTCTTGTTACTGTTGGGCTTTCTCGTCACCTGAAGGCCGATCAAGAAGCGTTTGAAAAAGCGATGAAGGCGGCTCCTGAGGTTCGGGAATGCCATAATGTTTCAGGCGCAATTGAGTATTTTTTGCGTGTTGAGGTTGCTGACCTTGAAGCATATAAATTCTTCCACACTGAGGTTCTTGGNACCGTACCACAGGTGAGCAGCATTACCTCTTATATCTGCATGGCATCGGCGAAAGATGAAAGAGGCTGAGTTGTATAGAACTCTTTTTGTTTGCGCTTCAGGTTGTCTTTTTTGACGGGCCTTCGGGTTTCCCACCAGAAACCGGCCCTAGCAACCGCTCCTTTGCTACGCTTCAGTTGCCCACAAGCAACCGCTCTGAACTCAAAACCAGCAATCACTTGTGGGCAGAACTTTAAGGAAAGAGTGGTAACTGCTCCAAGCCAGATTGCTCTTCAATTCCAAAACCTAAATTGAAGTTTTGCATGGCTTGACCTGCTGAACCTTTTACCAAATTATCAATTGTTGAAATGACAATGAGTTGGTTTTTCACTCGCCCTTCAAACAAGCCGATTAAACAATGGTTTGATCCTCTGACATGCTGCGTACCAGGCACGACACCTTCGGGCGCGATATGGATAAAAGCTTCATCTTTGTAAGCCTCTTCCATAGCGGTTCTTGCATCAGAAATTGTTTGCCCATTTTTTAAAGTCAGATAGCAGGTGATTAATTCACCTCTGCTCATTGGCACAAGGTGCGGAGTGAACGAGACTTGTAGGTTATTTAGACCGGCAGCCTTATTAATTTCCTGCTCGATTTCAGGTGTGTGGCGATGATTGCCAATTGCATAAGGACTAAACCCTTCACCCGTTTCACAAAAGAGCGTATTTTGCTTTAAGCCCCGTCCGGCACCGGAGACACCGGAGACGGCATTTAAAATCATATTTTCAGTTTCAACGATTTCTGATTTTACCAATGGCAGCATGGCCATTAAGACAGCTGTTGGGTAACAGCCCGGACAGGCAATGATCCGCGCGTTTTTAATGTCGTCTCTATTGTGCTCGGTTAAACCATAAGCCACTTCTTTATAGAGGCCTGGGTGGTCATGAGAGCGGCCATACCATTCGCTATAGGTTTTCGTATCTCTTAAACGAAAATCAGCGGACATATCAATGACTTTAACGCTTTTTGGCAAAGTTGAGATGATGTCTTGCGCCGTGCCATGGGGGAGGCCACAAATGGCTGCATCCACTTCAGTCCAATTGATATCATCTGATTTCACCATATCTGGCAGGTTTGCCATACGAAGATGTGGGAACACATCTGCAACTGGTTTTCCGGCATGAGTATTGGCGACTAGACCTGTTAGCTCAATATTTTCATGCGGCACAGCCAATCGCATAAAATCACCACCCGTATAGCCTGAGGCACCAATGATAACTGTGCGAATTTTTTGTGCTGTCATGATTTTCATCTCTTCTTGAATATAAACTTTGCTGTCCTGTTTAGTATGTGAAACTGATTTGGACAATATAAAAACTGAGCAATAAAAAAAGGACACTGCAATAAAGCAAAGCCCTTTTTGAATTTCGAGTTTTCGAAAAAACTTAACGTTTCGAGAACTGGAAGCTACGACGGGCTTTTGCTCTACCGTATTTCTTACGTTCAACAACGCGGCTATCACGAGTTAGGAAGCCACCTTTTTTCAGAACCGGGCGAAGTGCTGGTTCGTAATTTGTCAACGCTTTAGAGATACCGTGACGAATAGCACCGGCTTGACCTGAAAGACCGCCACCGTGAACAGTTGCGACAATGTCAAACTGAGTTTCGCGATCTGCAGCTTTTAAAGGCTGACGGATGATCATTTGCAAAACAGGACGTGCAAAATAGTCAGTATCAACCTTTTTATTGATAATGATTTTGCCGCTACCAGGTTTTACCCAAACACGAGCAACAGCGTCTTTTCTTTTACCAGTTGCGTAAGCACGGCCTTGAGCATCTAGCTTTTGAACATAAACAGGTGCATCAGATACGACTGCTTCTTCGCTGTTACCACCTAGTTCTTCCAGTGATTTAATTTCTTCAGCCATCTAGATTAGCCCTTCCGATTGTTTTTATCATTCATGGCGCCAACATCCAGTGTTTGTGGATCTTGGGCTTCGTGAGTGTGCTCACCGCCAACGAAGATGCGTAGATTTGTCAGTTGCTTACGAGATAGAGGCCCACCTGGCATCATACGCTCAACAGCTTTTTGAAGTACACGCTCAGGAAAACGACCATCTAAAATTTGATGAGCTTTACGAGACTTGATGCCACCTGGGTGACCTGTGTGCCAGTAATATGTTTTGTTTTCGCGTTTTTTGCCTGTTAAAACAACTTTGTCAGCATTAATTACTACGATGTTATCGCCGCAATCCATGTGTGGTGTAAAAGTTGCCAGGTGCTTACCGCGCAAACGATAGGCGATGATAGATGCCAAACGACCAAGTACCAGGCCTTCTGCATCAATCAAAACCCATTTTTTCTCAATAGTTGAGGGTTTTGCATTAAACGTTTTCATTTTATTTTCCCTATTGCACAAATAAAGGAGTGCACAAAATTAAAGAGTGCCAAATATTAAGGCGCTAAAATATAGGATGCTGCCCCCGCTAACGCAGGCTTTGTTACTTGCTGCGGGCTTAGATGCTCTAAATTTTAGTCGATTAAAAAATCTAAAGACGTAAAGAATACTCTGCGCCAGAATTCGATAGCGCTTTTTAGCCATTGCTGAGTCTTGTGTCAACAAAATATTATTTTCTCATGTTTTTCAATAACTTAGATTTGTGGTATTTTAATACCACAAGCCGATTCTTTTGTATTTCGCCTGATAGCCTTCACTTATCTTTCTCTCTTTGTGTTGTGCTATTGATATTTTTATTGGTTTATCGTCACTAAAGGCTTGCCATCCATCTGATAGATTGCTGCTATATTGAAAAAAATCAATCGGGAGGGATTACAGATGACTGAAGGACCACACCAAAAATTTTCCACACTGGCTGTTCACGCTGGTGCCGCCCCAGACCCTACGACAGGAGCCAGGGCCACGCCTATTTATCAAACTAGCTCTTATGTTTTTGATGATGCTGACCATGCGGCTTCTCTTTTTAATCTAGAGGCCTTTGGCAACATTTACACACGTATCATGAATCCCACTCAAAATGTGCTTGAAGAACGGATTACAGCTCTTGAAGGGGGGACAGCAGCTCTCACCACGGCTTCTGGTCATGGGGCACAATTGCTTGTCTTTCACACTTTAATGGAACCAGGTGATGAATTTATCGCAGCTAAACAATTATATGGTGGGTCTCTCAATCAGTTTGGGCATAGTTTTAAAAAGTTTGGTTGGACGGCCCGCTTTGCCGACATTGATGACCCGCAAAGCTTTCAAGCCTTGGTTAATGAAAAGACACGCGCTATTTTTGTCGAATCTATCGCTAATCCTGGTGGCATCGTCACCGACATCAAGGCCATATCCGAAATCGCTAAAGCTGCTGGTGTTCCNCTTATTGTTGATAATACACTNGCCACACCTTATCTATGCCAGCCCAAGGAGCATGGTGCAGATATCATTGTTCACTCCATGACAAAATTCNTNGGCGGCCACGGTAATTCTATTGGCGGCGTTCTCGTTGATTGCGGCACCTTTGACTGGATGAGCTCAGATAAGTTTAAAACCCTTTCAACACCGTGTGATAGNTACAATGGCATGATACTAGGTGAGGCCTTTGGGCCGATTGCTTTTGCAATTGCTTGCCGGGTTTTAGGTCTCAGAGACCTTGGNCCCTGCATTTCTCCTTTTAATGCTTTTATGATCGCAACTGGTATGGAAACTTTGCCTCTTCGTATGAAACAGCATTGTGAAAATGCTCTTGAAGTTGCCCGCTTTCTTTCTAACCATGAAAAAGTTGCCTGGGTGAATTATGCTGGTTTGCCTGATAATGCCTATCATGAACGTGCCAAAACTTACTGCCCGCGTGGGGCCGGATCTGTTTT
>JGI24723J26617_10001424_pt1 | contig 21207 bp, 23 predicted proteins | sample Cruoilmetagenom6_FD_26617 | JGI IMG/M metagenome (IMG submission 26617)
ACAATCGGCCCTTCAATCACAAGCGCGCCTGTGGCCTGATCATAGCGGATCGCCGTCGCGCGCAGGCGGGTTTCACCCTGAAAGGCTTCAACATTACCCTGCGCCACCAATACCTTATCGCGGGTGATAAACACTTGGTCGGCGACCAAGACCGCGGGCCGGTCGGCTGTTGTGGCGGTCTGTGATGCCAGGCCGACAGGCGCGAGGATCAGGGCGAGACCAAACAGAGCGGCGCGCATATCAGCCGTCCTCCGCGTGCAAAAGCAGACCAAGCGCCAAGAAGATCGCCGCGACGGGTGGTGCCCAAGCGGCGAGCGCCACCGGAATCTGCCCGTTTTCGCCAAGGATCTGTGCGAAACTGCGTATAAAATACAAACCAAACCCCAGCAAAATAGACGCCAGCACCGCGACGCCGGTCCCTCCGAAACGGGTATGGCGCATGGTGAATGCGCTCGCAACCAGAACCATCGCCACAAGAAAGAAGGGCCGAGCCAATTCGGCCTGCAGCCAGACCTTGTGCTGGCGAGTGCTAAAGCCTGCCTGCTCAAGTTGTCGGATGAATTCCGGCAACGCATAGATCGACACTGCCGCCGGCTTTCCGATGCTTTCGCGGATCCGCTCAACCGTCAGGGAGGAGGGAAGNGTCAAGCTTTCGTGCATTTCGGCCGCGCCTTCGGCATTCACGCCGTCNGCCAAAGGCCAAACCTTTGCCCCGCGCAAGCGCCACTCTCCATCAACCAAGCGCGCGGTCTCAGACTCGATGCGGCGGGTTGGACCCTCTCCCGGCTCGTAGGTAAGGATTGTGACATTATACAACACCGAGGCATCGCTGTTGGTGCGCCATGCTCGGATCACCGACTGCCCCTCTGTTCCACCCTGGCGCAACCACAGCCCTTCGTCGCTGACCGAAAGGGCAGAACGGCCATCGGACTGGTACATCTGAGTCAGTTGCTCGGCCCGTTCGCTGGTTGCTGCGACAATCGGGTTCAGCATCGCCACGGCGAGCAATCCAATGACCATCGCCACCGCCACCGGTGCCAATAGCGCGCGCATGGCCGAGCGTCCCGCCGCGCGGGTCACGACCAATTCCGATGAACGCGCCAGTCCAAGAAACAATGCAACGGTGGCAAGGATCATAATTAAGGGCAAGATCAGGTTAAGCGTTTGCGGCAGATGCAGCAGCGTCATGCCCAGTACCTGCGCCCAACTCACATCGTCATTGGCAAAGCGCCGCGCCTGATCAACCCCATCGACCAAAAGCACCAGCGCCCCAAGGACGGCTGTGATGATCAAGAAGCTAACGGCAAACCGTCGGGCAAAGTAGAAATGCAGGATCATGTCGATGCCCCCTTGCCGCGCAATCGGCGGGACCAGCGGGGATGGGCGGCCTGCCATAGCATGACGATGGTCAACACCGCGCCAATCAATGAGGGCAAATAGATCAGCGGCCACAGAGTCGCCGTCTCACGTACCAGTGCAACAATCGTGCCGCGCATGCCGTCGATGGCAATCAGCAGCGCGAAGGCAATGACCGCCTCACGCCACACACCGAACCGAGAAAAACCGCCGAGGATCAGCGTGGCGAAGCCGATCATTGCCGCCACAATGCAAAACAGCGGCTGTGCGAAGCGGCCATGCAACTCCTCAGCCACATCACCGCTTGAGCTGCCAGTGCGGCTGGTGATCTGGTCCCAATTCCACAAAAGCTCAGGCGTCGTCATTGCTTCCGCCGATTGGCTGCCGCTGTCTTCGTCGCCCATCAGCGGGGAAATATCGAAAGAGAAGTCACGGAATTTCGCCGTCGCCAACCGCTTCGCCACGTTATCGAGCCGTTGCGCCATGCCATTCACCATAATCAACGTCGTGGCATCACCATTACGCGCCAAATAGGCNTCCGCTGCGGTATAGATCACCCCTTCNTCTTGATTGCGCCGATCCGATAGGAACACATCCCGCAGCACCCCGTCGCTGTCGATCTCGCGGGTGTAAAAGGTCACGTCGTCGGTGGGATGCAGAAACGTCCCTTCGGTCAACAGACGTGCCGTCAGATTGCGCGACACCTCCGCCTCGCGCTGCTTAAGTTGGCCCTGCGCCATCGGGACGAGGAAATGACTGAGCACCGTCATCATCAGCGCGACGCAAAGTCCAAAGATGAAAACCGGGCGCGCCAGCCGCCAGGGGCCCGAACCTGCGGCCTGCAAAACCGTCAATTCGGATTCGCCCGACATGCGGTTGGTGACATAGACAGCGGCAGAAAAGGTCGCGATCGGGAGTACGGTTACAATCAGTTTGGGCAGGCCAAGCGCGGTAAACTCAAGAAAAACCAGAGCAGACTGGCCATCACCAATCAGTCGGTCAAACAGCACCACGGCACGGTTGATCCAGAACAGGGCCACCAGCACCAGCGCAAAGAACCCGAACATCACCAGAAGTTGCGACAGCATGTAGCGGTCAATTCGTGGCACTGCGATCCCCCAATATGCTCTGACGGCGTTTGCAGAGACGGTAAAGCAATTCGGTGGGCGGGAAAACTGCTATCTGGTCATGCGCGCTTGGGCAGGCTAGGTCTGGACGAAATCAAAACATGAGGCCCGCCATGACCGACCTGACCCCTATCACATTTGCCGACACCGACATTGACCGGATCGCAGGTCACGCCGGGCGGCTGGCCGTGTTTCTTGAGCCATCGGGACGGCTGGATGCGGGCGCACGGCGGGTCAACAAGCTAACCAAGGGCGCATTGGCGCGTCTGGTCGAAGGCACCCGTTTTGCCAGCCTTAAACCCGGCGAAGCACTGAGCTTGACCTATCCCTCGGGCATGGCAGCAGAAGCCGTGGACGTCGTGCACCTGCCGCGCCGCGCGGATGTGTCCGAGGCACGCAAGGCCGGGGCTGCATTGGCAAAATTGCGCGGCGACAGCGACGTGCTGATGCTGGCCGCTGGCACCCGACGCGTGGCGGATGTGGCCTTCGGGCTGGTAATGCGGGACTATGCTTTTCAGGATCAGAAATCTGCGCCTAAGCCGCGCAAGGGCAGTGTCGAGGTTATGTGCTCCAAACCCGAGGAGGCCACAGAGGCAGCGACGCCCTTGCTGGCCGTGGCCGAAGGCGCTTTCATGACCCGCGATCTGACCAACGCCCCGGCCAATGTGCTCACCACCACCAACTTCGCCGAGCAGTTAGTCGAGATGGAGAGCCTTGGTCTGAAGGTCGAGGTGTTGGACGAAGAAGAGCTTGCAAACCTTGGGATGCGCACACTTTTGTCTGTGGGGCAAGGATCTGATAGCCCCTCCAAAGTTGTCGTCATGCGTTGGGAAGGCGGCGCCGATGAGGCCGCGCCGCTGGCGCTTGTTGGCAAGGGCGTGGTCTTTGACACGGGCGGAATTAGCCTGAAACCCGGTGCGGGCATGGAAGACATGACGATGGACATGGGCGGCGCGGGCGTTGTGTCCGGGGTAATGCGCACACTGGCGCGGCGCAAAGCACGGGCCAATGTCGTCGGCCTTGTTGGGATCGTGGAAAACATGCCTTCTGGCAATGCGATCCGCCCGGGTGACGTTATCAAAACCATGAAGGGCGACACGGTTGAGGTCATTAACACAGACGCCGAGGGCCGTTTGGTGCTTTGTGATGTCATGTGGTACGCGCAGGACCGTTTCAAACCAGTCGCGATGATTGATCTGGCCACTTTGACGGGCGCGGTCATCATTGGGCTGGGGCATGAGAATGCTGGCGTCTTTTCTAATGACGACACTCTGTGCAACGCATTCCTGAAGGCGGCCGAGAGTGAGGGCGAGGGGGCATGGCGCTTGCCGCTGGGCCAAGGCTATGACGATCAGCTGAAAAGCCGCATTGCTGATATGAAAAACATCGGCGGTCGCCCGGCGGGGTCGATCACCGCAGCACAGTTCCTCAAGCGTTTTGTTAAAGACAATACGCCTTGGATCCACCTTGATATCGCCGGGGTCGCGTCGATGAAGACAGAAACCGCCCTTGCGCCGCAGGGGGCCACCGGCTGGGGCGTGGCGGCGCTGAACCGTTTGGTCGCAGACCGGTTCGAGCAGGGCTGAGCCGGGGATGGGTGCCGCCTATTTCTATCACCTGACCCAACGGCCTTTGGTTGAGACGCTGACGATGCTGCTGGAAAAGTCGCTGGCCAACGGCTGGCGGGTGGCCCTGCGCGGCACCGACCAAGCGGGCCTTGCCGCTTTGGATCAAGCGCTCTGGACATATTCTGAGGAAAGTTTTCTGCCGCACGGTCTGGCGGGGGGGCCGCAGGATGCTGATCAACCTGTATTGCTGACAATGGAAAACACGGCGCCCAACCGCGCCGATTGCGTGATGGCAGTCCATGGCGCCGAAGTTTCCGCAAGCGAAATAGCGGCGTTGCAACGGGTTTGCGTGTTGTTTGATGGGCATGACCCGGTGGCGCTGGATCAAGCGCGGGCCCAGTGGAAGCGGCTCAAGGCCGAAGGCGCGTCGGCGCAGTACTGGTCCGAGGAAAGTGGCCGTTGGGAAAAGAAGGCCGAAACCTAGCGCGACCCGTTCCCCGAAAAGCCGCAGGGGCCAAATGGCCCCCGCTTAACGTTTCGATTAAGCCGCTTTGTCCAGCGGTGCCTTTTCAGCGGCCGCAGACGCATTGCCTTCTTCTGCAGGCGCCTTGGGCTCAACCGGCGTGAGGTAGGATTTCGCCGCTTGCACACCGCTGTTGTTTACCGGCGAAATTCCGTCGATCAGAGCGCGTGTCCGGGCGCTGTCGATGCTGCGTTGGGCAGCTGCGCGGGCAAACTCTTCTGTTTCCGCAACCGATGCCTTAGGCACGCTAGCGGCCGATTCTGCCTCTTGCGCTGGCGCGTTGGCTTTGGCGCTTAAAACGGAGCCAAGCTTCTCTGCAGAAGACTTGGACTCAGATGTTGTGGCAGATGTCGTTGTCGAGCCAGATTCTTCTTCAGTCGTCGGCTCAGTGGATTGCGTTTCAGTAGAACTCGACTGTTGAGTACTGGATGGGCTTGGTGAAAGAACACTACCTAAAATCATAACTTAACTCCTACAATAATGTGGATACTGAGAAGCGCCTAGCGTCGGAAAGGGGCCGGAATTAGTTCAAATACGGGCTAATATGGCGTGATATTGCGGCAAATGGCATATTGCGCACTTAATCGTCACCTCACACAATTATTGTTGCGACTAGCGCGTCAATCGAAGTTCACCTTGGGAAATTTCGATTCGGTCCCATCGTTGCAAATACCCCATGCCAAGCAGCGATTGAGACATTGCACCATCGTTCACCACCGCGGGCACATCGCGGTCCAGGGCCTTGCCAACTGTGATCTCGTTCAACCGGACAAAGGCCGTGCGCGTTTCACCATTGGCGGTGCCTGCTCGGCCAAGGTAATCCANCTCGGCTGGATCAATCCCGATACGGGTGGCGTCCGTTTTGGTCAGCACAATGTCGGTGGCCCCGGTATCCACAACAAAGCGAATCGGGGTGCCGTTGACCCGTGCCGTCAGATAATAGTGACCNTCCCGGCTGCGCGGCAGAATGATCTGGCCTTGATCGGTGACACTGATCTGCTGGCGCAGGCTATCGCGAGAGATGTCTTGCCAAAGACCGACCCCAGCTGCGGCGCCGGTGAAAATCAGCCCCCAAACAGCCGCTTGCTGAAGCGTTTTGTTCATAGAAGGGCGGCTCTGCAAGAAAAACCATCCCGCAAGCATCGCCAGCAGGACAATCAGGTAGATCAAATGCGCGGTGTCGATATTGGCCATAACGCCCCCCTATAAGTTAAATATAGGGGGGACCGGGGGAAATGTCAGCCGGGTGTAGGCCCGGGCCCAAAACCAAATGCCGCAAGACCATCAAGCACGAACTGCACTGAAAGCGCTGCAAGCAGCATGCCCAAGAGCCGCGTTACGATATTGATCCCGGTTTTACCCATAAAACGCTCCAACGCGCTGCTCACCTGCATCGTCAGCGCCATGACGACAAGTATGAAAGCACTGATCGCATGATCGTGATCAACCCTTCGCCACCCGGTTTTTCGCCGGTTAATAGGATGACCGATGCGATGGAGCCGGGGCCAGCGATCAGCGGGATCGCCATTGGAAAGACCGATGGGTCGTCGTGATCGTCGACGTCCGCCTGATCCTCGCGTCGTTTGGTACGGCGGTCAAACAGCATGTCGAGGGCTGTGAGAAACAGCAAAATGCCCCCCGCGACCCGGAAAGCGGGCATCGAGATGCCGATAAAGTTTAGCACCGCTTCACCAAAAGCCGCAAAGATCAACAAAATGAGCCCCGCAACGCCGACAGCACGCCACGCGATTAGCCGGCGTTGCGCCTTGCTCATTCCACGAGTGAGGGCAAGGAAAACCGGCGCGATAGCAATTGGGTCAATCACCACAAACAGGGTGACGAGGGCGGTGATCATATAGGCGGTGTCAAAGGTCATCTACTGTCCTTACAGCAAAGTAATCGCGGAAGATTGCACAAGTGCCGCCGAACAATCGACCCCCTCAATCCGAAATTTTCCGGCGTCTGACGCCAAAGCAGGCAGCAGGCTTAGGCCGTCGCCTTCTCCAGCTTTTCTTGCGCGCCGACCCAAAGTGTTTCCGCCCGGCTGAGCGCGTCCATCACTTCGGCGTATTTCTTGTTCCAGACCTCAAGTTCGCCGGTTTTGGCATCTTCATAAAGGGCTGGGTCGGCCAGTTTTTTNGCCAGCTTGTCGCGCATCTCGTTGATCTTTTCCATCCGCGCCTCAGCCTTACGGACCTCNGAACGCAGTGCCAGCACCTCGTCGCGGCTGGCGCGTTTGGGCTTGGGGGCTTGCTTGAGTTGTTTCGAGGGGTTCTTGCTAACCGGCTTTTCCGGCGTCAGCAGCATCTTGCGGTAGGCCTCGAGATCGTCCTCGTAGGGCTTCACCGTGCCGTTGGACACCAGCCACAGCCGGTCGGCGACCAGCGACAAGAGGTGCATGTCGTGGCTGACGAGGATCACAGCACCGGAATAGCGCGTCAGCGCTTCGACCAGCGCTTCGCGGCTTTCAATATCAAGGTGGTTGGTCGGCTCATCGAGGATCAGCAGATGCGGCGCGTGCAGCGTTGCCAAAAGCAGCGACAGACGCGCCTTTTGCCCGCCCGACAGACGCCCGACCTCGGTCTCGGCCTGTTCGGGGCCAAGGCCAAAGCCCGCCAGTTGGGCGCGCAGTTTCGACTGCATAACGCCCGGACGGGCTGCGATCATATGTTGCAGCGGGGTTTCTTCGACGATCAACTCATCCACTTGGTGCTGGGCAAAGAAGCCGACCCGCAACTTGCTGGAATTTACCTGTTTACCCGCCATCAGCGGCAGACGGTCCGACAGCAGCTTGGCCAGCGTCGACTTGCCCTGACCGTTNTTGCCCAAAAGCGCGATGCGGTCGTCTTGGTCAATACGCAGGTTCAACCGGGTCAGCACCGGGTTNTCGTCGCTATAGCCCACGGAGCCGTTTTCGATGTTGATGATCGGCGGCGACAGTTCCTCGGGCTCGGGGAAGGTGAAGACCTTGCGCGCCACATCCTCGGGCGCGGTGATCATNTCCATCTTCTCGATCATCTTCACACGCGACTGCGCCTGTTTNGCCTTGCTGGCTTTGGCCTTGAAGCGGTCGACAAAGGCCTGCATGTGATCGCGCCGGGCCTGCTGTTTCTTGGCCATGGCGGTNTGCAGCGCGCGTTTTTCGGCGCGCTGGCGGGCGAATTGATCATAGGGGCCTTGGTAAAAGGTCAGCTTGCGGTCTTCGAGGTGCAAGATGCCGCCGACGGCACGGTTCAACAACCCGCGGTCGTGGCTGATGATCAGCACNGTGTGGGGGTATTTCGCCAGATAGCTTTCCAGCCAGAGCGCGCCTTCGAGGTCGAGGTAGTTGGTTGGCTCATCGAGCAGCAACAGATCGGGCTGGGCGAAAAGCACCGCCGCCAGCGCCACACGCATCCGCCAACCGCCCGAGAAGGCCGAGCAGGGCATCAATTGTTCTTCGTCGTCAAAGCCCAGACCCTTGAGGATCGACGCGGCGCGGCCCTCGGCGGACCAAGCGTCGATATCGGCCAGACGGGTCTGGATGTCTGCGATGCGGGTCGGGTCTTCGGCGGACTCTGACTCCTTCATCAAACGCGCGCGCTCGACATCGGCTTCGAGCACCGTGTCGATCAGCGAGGTCTCAGAGGAGGGCACTTCTTGCGCCACGCCGCCGATCTTGGCGCGCGAGGGCAGGGACATCTCGCCACTGTCGAGCGTGAGCTCGCCCCGGATGAGCTTAAACAGCGTGGTCTTGCCCGCGCCATTGCGCCCGACGATGCCCACTTTGTGGCCCTCGGGGATCACGGCGGAGGCTTCCTCAAACAGAGGGCGGCCTTCGACGGAGTAGTTGATTTCTGAAATACGTAACATGCACGCCGTTTGGCGCAAGCGGGCGAAGGTCAATCGCGGCTTTTCAAGTCTCAGACCCCATGCTAGGGAGCGCGCAAATCAACACCCGTTATGGAGTACAGCCAATGGCCCTCGAACGCACTTTCTCGATCATCAAGCCCGACGCAACCCGCCGCAACCTGACCGGCGCCATCGTCAAGAAATTCGAAGACGCTGGCCTGCGCGTTGTCGCACAAAAGCGCATCCACCTGACAAAGGCGCAGGCGGGCGAGTTCTACAAGGTGCACGCTGAGCGTCCCTTCTATGACGAACTGTGCGAATTCATGGCCTCCGCGCCGATCGTTGCTCAGGTTCTCGAAGGCGAAGACGCCATCGCGAAGAACCGCGAAGTCATGGGCGCGACCAACCCAGCCGACGCCGCCGAAGGCACCATCCGCGCCGAATTCGCTGAAAGCGTTGGCGAAAACTCCGTGCACGGTTCCGACGCGCCGGAAACAGCGGCTGTTGAGATCGCTTACTTCTTCTCCGGCCTTGAACTGGTCGGCTAGGCCACGGGCTTACATGACATGCGAAAGGGCTGCTCTCGGGCAGCCCTTTTTCGTTTCTCATGCTCAGTTGTTCAGCGTGGGATGGTGCGAGGACATGCGGCCCTCAACGTCACCGGTCGGGGGCACCTTGGCCGCCTCTTTTTGCAAATACCGCTCAAGCAGATCGACATTGCGCAGTTTCGACTTCCAGCCAATATCAAACAAATCACCGACGAGCGGGACCGACCCGATCACATAGTCGATGCCTGCATTCACAGCCATCCGCGCAAGAACGCTGTTTGGCGCGCCCATGCGGTGCGATTCCTTCATGATATAGGCAGAGGGCAAAAGCGCGAGTGTGTCGCCGACCACTGGGACAAGCCCGAGGATGGAATCCCATCCCATGCGAACGCCGACGATCGGCAGTTTAAATGCGCTGTCCATATTCTGCGCCAAGCGGCGCAGGCGGGCGAGGTCGGCTTCGTGTGACGGGGCGTGCGGGGCCATTGGATACCTGCGATGTTGCTGTAAAGCGTCAACGCAAAGCTGTGGCAGAGGGTTCCGCCCTCAAGGTATCGTCGTCGGACCTCAAATGCAGCTTAAGTTAGATGCTTGCATAGTCAGTGATGATCGGCGTCGGTTTCTGTGGCGGTCGCGCAGCGGTCGTCTTGGGGATCACCTGCGGCTTAGGCGCGGGCTTGGGGGACTGCGAGGTTTTATCTAGACGGGCCATCGGGTTGCTCCTTTGCTTCACGGTGTGCATGTTGCTTCACCGCTAAAACGAGCTTGGATGGCGTTGAGGTCCATAAAAGGGCGACTTTGTGCCGGGATGAGGACTTTTGTTGCTAATTTGCGACGTATCGCCTCATGGTTTGTGTTGGAAACAGGCATCTGCGCGCAGCGNCCCGACCGGCGCAACCAGTTCCCGCCCGGTCAGGTCTATCAAATGCGCAAGGACGTTGCGGGTGGCGGCACCGAGCAGGGCAGCGGGGGTTTCGGTGTAGATTATCGCCGCCAGTTCTGCTGCTGTCGCATCCTGCAACTGGAGCGCTTCGAGAATGGATGCCTCGCGCGCCCGACGGTGCTGCATCAACCACCCGACCCTTTCAGCGGGGTTCTTTACCGGACCACCGTGGCCGGGATAGAAAATGCGCCAGTCTCGCGCGGCAAGCCGTTCACAAGAGGCCATGAAGTCAGTCAAATCCCCATCGGGAGGCGATACGAGCGACGTGGCCCAGTCCATGACGTGNTCTGCTGTCAGACAGGCGTCGCCCATCGCAAGACAGAGATGATTGCCAATGTGGCCGGGGGTGTGCAACGCCTCCAAGGCNNACCCCTCGCCACGCAAAAATTCACCCTCTGCCAACCCATGATCCGGTATAAAATCNAGATCAACGCCTTCGCCGCCACCCANCNACGCGCCCTGTGCNAGTTCCTGCATGATCAAAGACCGCCCCGCCGTCGCATCGCCGAAAGCCCAGATCGGTGCCCCCGACCGCTCGGCCAAAGGTCGGGCAAGGGGGGAATGATCAAGGTGCGTATGGGTCACGATAATATGGGTGATACGCTGGCCCNGCTCGATGGCCGCAAGGATCGCGTNGAGATGCGCGGATGAGNGGGGGCCGGGGTCGACAACGGCAATGTCCGTGGTTCCCACAAGATAGGTATTGGTGCCGCGATAGGTCATCGGGGACGGGTTCGGCGCAACGATCCGCCGCAAGCCCGGCTCCAGCAGGTCGGCTCGGCCAATCTTGGGATCAAAGTCATCGGGCGGCAGCATGGTTTCACCTTTCGCAGGGGCAGGGGGCTGGCTAAGGTCTAGCCATGAATTTTGCCTGGCTCAAACGATATGTGCCGCGCGGCATCTACGGACGCGCCGCGCTCATCCTGCTGTTGCCGGTGGTGTTTTTGCAATTGGTCGTTGTCATTATCTTTGCGCAGCGACATTTCGAAGGTGTCACCAACCAGATGACCGATGCGGTTCTGCGCGAATTGGAGCTGGTCATGCTGGCCGTCGGCACAGCACCAGACGCAGAATCGGTTCCGATGGCGGTCAAGGCCCGGGCGGCGCCGCTTGACATCATAGTTATGCCCGCCAATCGCCCGCTGCCGCAAGAAGACAGCATGCTCTGGTATGATTATTCAGGCCGCGTGTTAATCCCGCGTCTTAAGGAGCGGATGGAGGGTCTCAAAGCCGTCGATCTTGCGGATGACGATTTTGTTGTGCTCTATGTCGAGAGCAAGCACGGCCCGCTGCGTCTGCAATTTGAACGGCGCCGGATTTCGGCTTCGAACCCGCACCAGCTTTTCGTCTATACGCTGTTCTTTAGTGTTCTACTGTCCGTTATCGCCTCCATTTACCTGCGCAATCAGCTGCGCCCCATCAAAAGGCTCGCCCGCGCGGCAGAGGCGTTTGGCCGGGGACGGCATGAACCTTACACCCCTGCGGGTGCAGTTGAGGTGCGTGCGGCGGGCAATGCGTTTGTAGATATGCGGGCGCGGATTGAGCGGCAGATCGAACAGCGTACCTTAATGCTATCTGGGGTCAGTCACGACCTGCGGACNCCGCTCACACGGATGCGGCTCGGCCTGTCAATGATCGATGAAGACGACGCCGCGCCGCTTTTGGCAGACGTTGACGATATGCAGCGCATGTTGGACGAGTTTCTCAACTTCGCCAAAGGCGCGGCTGAGGGAGAGCCGGAGCGGGTCGAGCCGCATGGCTTTCTTGCCGAGATTGTCGAAGATGCCCAACGGGGTGGTCGCCCTGTGGTGTTGTTACCGCCCGAAGGTGACGGGGACGGGACGGTAAAGCTGCGCCGCGTGGCCATGCGGCGTGCGGTCGACAACCTGATTTCAAACGCCGTGCGCTATGGCGCGAAGGCCGAAGTGTCGGTCATGCTCAGTGATCGCACTCTGCGCATCCGGGTCGAAGACGACGGCCCCGGCATCCCACAAGAACGCCGAGATGAAGCCACACGCCCGTTCTCCCGGCTTGATCCGGCGCGCAATCAGGACAAGGGCAGCGGTGTGGGACTTGGTCTTGCCATCGCCACTGACATTGCGCGCGCGCATGGCGGCGTGCTGCGACTGGGAGAATCAGCACGGTTGGGGGGGCTGCGCGCGGATATTGTCATCGCGCGCTGACCCGGCGGCAGGATTGAACGGCCTGTATGTATTTGCCAGACTGCGCAAAACCCTTGGCGGAGCGCATTTATGACCCCCTATGACATGATTAAATCCCACCTCGATTCCGCAGTGCCCTTCGCGGCGCATGTGGGGGTCAAGCTGCTCACGCTGAGTGACGGAGAGGCCAGCGCCGAATTGGTGCAACGACATGAAACCTCCAACCACATCGGCACTCAACATGCGGGCGCGATGTTCACCCTGGGCGAAGCAGCATCAGGCGCTGCAATGGCGGGCGCCATTGCGCCCGTCATTATGGATATGCGACCCGTGGCAGCGATGGGGCAAATCGCCTTTAAACGCATCGCAGAAGGCACGCTGACAGCCTACGCCAAAACATCGCGCCCCGGCGCAGATCTTCTAGCGGCGCTGCAAAAAGACGGTAAGATCGCCTTTGACGTCGCGGTCGACATCCGTAACGCGGCGGATGAGACGGTGGTGGAAATGACGGTAAACTGGCACGTACGCGCGGCGCGCTAGCACGGATAGGGCGGTATGGTAGGCCCGGCAGGACTTGAACCCGCAACCAAAGCGTTATGAGCGCTCTGCTCTAACCAATTGAGCTACAGGCCCGCCATGGCGTTTGGGTATGACGGCGCAGCCGGGGCGTCAAGACATTAGCTGCACCAAATCATTGCAGCTTGTGCCGCAATACTCTAACCCCGCGCGCAAGGGAAATCTGCGCCGGGGGCCATGCAATGACGAAATCGGATAACGGAATCACCTATGCCGAGGCTGGGGTCGACATCGACGCTGGCAACGAATTGGTCGAACGCATTAAACCGGCGGCGAAATCCACCGCGCGGCCCGGCGTTATGGCTGGCCTTGGCGGCTTTGGTGCGTTGTTTGATCTAAAGGGTGCAGGCTTTACGGATCCGGTGTTGGTCGCCGCAACCGATGGCGTTGGCACCAAGCTGCGGATCGCCATCGACACCGGTAATGTCGACAGCATCGGCATTGATCTGGTGGCCATGTGCGTCAACGATCTGGTGTGTCAGGGTGCCGAGCCGCTGTTCTTTCTAGACTACTTTGCCACCGGCAAGCTGGAACTCGACAGCGCGGCCCGCATCATCGAAGGCATTGCCAAAGGCTGCGCCGATTCCGGCTGTGCGCTGATTGGGGGTGAAACAGCCGAAATGCCCGGTATGTATCACGCGGGCGACTTTGATCTGGCGGGCTTTTCGGTCGGCGCGATGGAGCGGGGCAAGGAACTGCCGCGTGACGTGAAGGTCGGGGATGTGTTGCTGGGTCTGCCCAGCGACGGTGTGCACTCCAACGGATACAGTCTTGTGCGTAAGATTGTCGAACGCAGCGGCTTGGGCTGGGGCGACGACTGCCCTTGGGGCGAGGGCGATCTGGGCACGGCGCTGCTGACGCCCACGCGGCTTTACGTCAAGGGCGCAGTCGCGGCACTGCGGGCCGACGCGGTGTCGGCGCTGGCGCATATTACTGGCGGCGGGCTGACCGAGAATCTGCCGCGTGTCCTGCCCGACGGGCTAGGCGCTGAAATTGAGTTGAATGCATGGGAACTGCCGCCCGTGTTCAAATGGCTGGCCGAACAAGGTGGCATGGCCGAGGCCGAGATGCTGAAAACCTTTAACGCCGGTCTTGGAATGGTTGCCGTTGTGCCTGCGGACAAACTTGATGCAGCAAAGGCTGCTTTCGCCGAAGACGGCCACGCAGCCATTGAGATTGGAAGCATCACGACAGGCAGCGGCGTCAGCTATTCCGGCGCATTGCTTTGACCAAACGGGTTGCGATTTTCGTCTCTGGTGGCGGCTCAAACATGCGGGCGTTGGTTGAAGATATGACCGGCGACCACGCGGGGCGCCCCTGTCTGGTGCTGTCCAACAATGCGGATGCCGGCGGGATTGCCTGGGCGCAGGGGCAGGGGATTGCGACGGAAGTTGTGGACCACCGCCCTTACGGCAAAGACCGTCCGGCGTTTGAGGCGGCGTTAAGTGCCGTACTTGAGGCCCACGCCCCTGACATTATCTGCCTCGCCGGATTCATGCGCAAGCTGACCGAGGGCTTCACCGATGCCTGGGCCGGGCGAATGATCAATATCCACCCCTCGTTGCTGCCGAAATACCGAGGGCTGCACACACATGCCCGCGCGCTTGAGGCCGGTGATACCGAACACGGTTGTACGGTGCATGAGGTGACAGCAGCGCTCGACGACGGCCCGATCCTTGGCCAAGCACGCATTCCCGTGCTGCCAGGCGACACGTCGGAGACGCTGGCAGATCGCGTCTTGGTCCAAGAACACCGCCTATATCCCGCAGTCCTGCGCCGCTTTGCAGCGGGTGAGCGGCAACCGGTCATGCTTACGGGCTGACGCTGGTCAAACCTCTGTGCGTGATGTACCTCTTGGCGCAAGGCCCGATGACCGGGCGTGCAACTTGTCAAAGAGCATTTATGAAAACCATCACCACCACAGCCGAGCTCGCGCAATATTGTGAAGAGGCGGCCCGCCATGACTACGTGACCGTCGACACCGAGTTCCTGCGCGAACGCACCTATTATTCAAAACTCTGCCTTGTGCAGCTTGCCATGCCCGGCACGGACGATACCAACGCTGTGTTGGTGGACCCTTTGGCCGACGGCATCTCGCTTGAGCCGCTCTACAAGCTGTTCCGCGACACCTCGGTGGTCAAAGTCTTTCATGCCGCGCGGCAGGATCTTGAGATTTTCTACGTCGATGCAGAAGTTTTCCCCGAACCCTTGTTCGACACGCAGGTCGCAGCCATGGTCTGCGGATTTGGCGAGCAGGTGGGCTATGAAACGCTGGTCCGCAAGATCGCGCATCANTCGCTCGACAAGACCTCGCGCTTTACCGATTGGTCGCGNCGTCCGCTGACCGAGGCGCAAAAGACCTACGCACTGGCAGACGTCACACATTTGCGCCAGATCTATGAATTCCTTGCTGGCAAACTTGAGCAGACAGGCCGCGCCCGCTGGGTCGCGGAAGAGTTGGAAACNTTGCTAAGCCACGACACCTATGTGACCCAGCCCCGAGATGCGTGGAAGCGGGTCAAAACCCGGACCAATTCGCCAAAGTTCCTTGCCATCGTTCGAGAATTGGCCGCCTTTCGCGAAGACTATGCTCGCAGCCGCAATATCCCACGCAACCGGGTGTTCAAGGACGACGCGCTGGTTGAATTAGCGAGCCTGAAGCCGACGAATGGCGAAGAGCTGAACCGTGCGCGATTGCTGCTGCGCGATGCCCGAAAGGGAGAGATCGCCGAAGGGATACTCAAGGGGATCGCTGCTGGAGTGGCCTGTAAACCTGCCGACATGCCGCAGCCCGACATGCGCAAAGACAAGCTACAGGTCAATCCGGCCCTGGCAGACCTCCTGCGCGTCTTGCTGAAGGCCAAGACGGAAAGCGCCGGGGTTGCGGCGAAGCTGATTGCGACGGCTTCTGATCTGGACCAACTGTCGGCTGGGCTGCGCGACGTGCCGGCCCTGAAGGGCTGGCGGCACGAGGTTTTTGGCGCGGATGCCTTGCTGCTTTGCGAAGGTAAAATCGCGCTCGCGGCAGACGGTAACGATGTGAAGACAGTCAAAGTCTGACACTGGCTGCCCCTTTGCGGGCGGTTCCGCAGTACCTGATCTTAATGAAGTATAGGTGCTGCGGGATCTAAACCTGATCTTAACGGCGGGAGACCAGCGCGTTCAACTGACCCTCAACCCGTATCTCGCGCACGCCGCGCAGGGCTTGTTCGGTTAGGCGGCGGGCCGCGATGACTTCGCGCGTGGCCGTCCCCCCCTGACGAGTCGCCTTGGCGGGGCGCACACCTTCCAAGCGATAGGTTAGTACACCATTCACCGGCAGTTCGTCCACATTCGCAGGGGTCAGGCGCACCGCATAGATGCCTTGACGCGCCGCAAGCCCCGTGGCCCGTACAATCGCACCGCCGGGCACAGGCTCAATCGTAAGATCCGTGATCTGCTCAAAGGGGCGCCCCTCGTAGGTGTCTGCCTCGGCCCGACGCTTGGCAAAAAGGCCGCGGCGTTGTGGGATTAGAGGGTTGTCGCCCGCTTGAGCATCGACCGCCACAGAACGCGAAGGGCCGAACCAATTCATCGGGTTGATGCGGCTGTCGCTAAAACCGCAGGCGGAAAGCAAAAGTGTCGAAGCTGAAAAAGCCAAAAGTATCTTGCGCATGAGATCCGCCGTTAATTCGAGTTGTCTTTTGCTACCCCATCGGGCCAGCCTTGGGAAGGGGGTGGACCTTTGGGCATCGGCATCCTACCTGTCCAACAGTGCAACAGACCCAAGAGAGACGCCGATGGCCACGCCTGCCTTTGAAGAATTGGTCGAAGATTTTGAGTTTCTGGAAGACTGGGAAGACCGTTATCGCCATGTGATTGACCTTGGCAAAGCGATGGACCCGCTTCCGGAACCGCTGCGCGTGCCCGCGACCAAGGTAGATGGCTGTGCCAGTCAGGTCTGGCTACACGCGCAGTTTGACGGTGGCACCTTGCATTTCGACGGCGCCAGCGATGCGATGATCGTGTCGGGGTTGATCGCGGTGTTGCGCAAACTTTTCAACGGGTTAACCCCTGCCGAAGTCGGCAAGGTTGACGCGCGTGCCGAACTGGCCCGGTTGGGTTTGAACGACCACCTCTCGGCGCAACGGTCCAACGGCCTGCGGGCAATGATCGAACGCATCCGCGAGACGGCAGCGCAGGAAGCTTGATTGGCTAAAGCGCGCGGAGCGATGTCTCCAGATCGCCGTAACCGGTGAAACGACGCTCAAAGTTCAAGCCCAAACGCGCCGCGCAGTCGCGCGCTTTTTCTGTCAAATCGGGATCATCGGTCTGGGCTTGATAGACCAGCTTTTCGTAATTGCCGAAATACATGTCACGCAGCTCTGGGTGACGGTCGAGCCCCATAGGTTTGATGATGAACGCCTCGAACTGTCGCACCAGGAAATCGGTGAGATAGAAGGTCGTGATCTCGTCCTCAGCAGTTTTGGCGAAGCTCTCGTTGCCTTGAAAAAAGCTGTAACAATGCGGCCCGGCGACCATTTGGACCCCTAGCTCTTCGCAGGCCCGTTCCAACCCGCCACCGGTGCCGCAGTCGGCATAGACGACAAAGAAATCGTCATAGTCAGCGTGGTGCTTTGCCACCGTATCACGCACCGCGTCGGTGATCTTCTCCGGGTAAAGGTGGTATTTCGCAGGCAGGCAGGTCAGGTCTAAGTGCTTCCAACCATTCGCTTTTTTCAGATCAAGGATCTCCCGCGCCAAGGCCCCGCAGGCGATCAGCAAAATCCGACCCGCACGGGCAGGGGCAAGCCCGTCGTCCGTGAGGGTCCGGTCATCTAACACTGAAGTTTGCGTCATTGCCCTACCTTTGCATCTGGTCCCCGCCGTGGCCAGCGGGGACAGTCACAGGGGCGCTGGCTCAGGCGGTGGCGGCGGAGTTGTGCTTGCGCCCCATCCATTCCTTTGCCGTTTCCACCGCGACGGCGGCATCCCGGCAATAGGCGTCGGCGCCAATTGCCTTGCCAAATTCTTCGTTCAACGGCGCACCGCCGACGAGAACGATATAGTCATCGCGTATGCCCTGTTCGATAAGCGTGTCGATCACGACTTTCATGTAGGGCATCGTGGTGGTCAGCAGCGCCGACATGCCCAAGATGTCCGGGCCTTCGGCTTCCATCGCTTCAAGGTAAGCCTCGACCGAGTTGTTGATGCCGAGATCCACCACTTCGAAACCTGCGCCTTCCATCATCATGCCGACGAGGTTCTTGCCGATGTCGTGAATGTCGCCTTTGACGGTGCCGATAACCATCTTGCCCACACGCGGCGCACCGGTTTCAACCAGCAGCGGTTTCAGGATCGCCATGCCGCCCTTCATCGCATTCGCGGCCAGCAGCACTTCGGGCACAAAGAGGATACCGTCACGGAAGTCCGCGCCGACAATCGTCATGCCGCCGACCAGCGCTTTGGTCAGGATGTCGTAAGGCTCCCATTTGCGTTCCAGCAGGATGTTCACCCCTTCTTCGATCTCTTCCTTGAGACCGTCGTAGAGGTCGTCGAACATCTGCTGAACAAGCTCTTCGTCGTCCAACTCGGAGAGAATGATATCGTCTTCTTCGGACATGGTATTTCCTTCTGCTGGGCGTGCAGGTGCATAACACTTGAGCCCTTGTCTCACGGATCGGATGGGGCGGGTCCACGGTTTGCGACATGGTCCACACCTTGCGCGACGCATTTACCTGTAAACTACCGCTTTTTGCGGTGAAAGGACAAGGGATTGCAGCCTAATACTTGCTGATGTTCGTGCAATGTTCTAGGGTTCTTTCATGGATAAGGAAGATCAGCGTTATCGTGTGCTGGGCCGGGCGGCGGGCAGCAATGATGTGGGCCGGTTTGAGCGTCATGCACGGGTTGCCGAAGACGATGGTTGGGCGCACGAAGACGATCTTCCGGTGCTGCGCACGCAGACCAGCATCGAGGTGCCGCGCCGGATGATCACCTATAATCGCTCGCCCGATCTGCCGTTTGATCGGTCGATCAATCCGTACCGGGGGTGTGAACATGGCTGCGTCTATTGTTTCGCTCGGCCCAGCCATGCCTATTTGGGGCTCTCGCCGGGGTTGGATTTCGAGACCCGGCTGATCGCACGGCCCGACGCGCCGGAGGTACTGGCCCGCGAGTTGCGGTCAAAACGCTACGACGTTGCGCCCATCGCCATTGGCACCAACACCGATCCATATCAACCGATCGAAAAGACGCATGAGATCATGCGCCGTTGTCTTGAGGTTTTGTCTGCGGCCAACCACCCCGTCGCCATTGTCACCAAGGGCAGTTTGATCGAACGCGACATCGACATTTTGGGCGATATGGCGGCACGCGGGTTGGCCGCCGTGGGCATTTCTGTCACCACTTTGGACGCCAAGCTAAGCCGATTGATGGAACCCCGCGCCCCGGCGCCGCAGCGGCGTTTGCAGATGATCCGGCGTTTGACAGAGGCGGGTATCCCGGTGCGGATCATGGCCTCGCCGATGATCCCCGCGCTGACCGATCCGGAGTTGGAAGCGATCCTGACCGCAGGCCGCGACGCCGGGGCGCGGCGTGCCAGTTGGATCATGCTGCGCCTGCCGCGAGAGGTTTCGCCTTTGGTGCAAGATTGGCTTGCCGCGCACTACCCCGACCGGGCCGAGCGGATCATGGCGCGACTGCGCGATATGCATGGGGGCAAGGAATATGACGCCGCGTGGCACCGTCGGATGCGAGGCGAGGGGCCCTATGCGCAGATGGTCGCACAGCGTTTTGATCTGGCGGTAAAACGTTTGGGACTGTCGCGCAGCGGGATGCCGCTGCGCTGTGATCTATTTCGCCGGCCTGAAATCGAGACAGACCAGCTGAGCCTGTTCTGAGGCTCAGCTCCGACGACGGCCCCGGCGCGGCGCGCGGGTTGGGCCATTGCCATCCGTGCCGTCGCTTTCCGAGGAGAACGGGCCGATCTCTTCGGCGATTTGCTCCAAGGTTGGCGCGGGGCCTTTTTCGGTGCTGTCGAGGGCTTCACGCATCGCAACGAGGTGCTCGGGCAGGGTGCCACAGCAACCGCCGATAATGCTGGCGCCTGCGTCGCGGGCCATTGTGGCATAGCGGGCCATCAGTTCAGGCGTGCCATCATAGTGGATGTGGCCTTCGACATATTTCGGAATGCCGGCGTTACCTTTGGAGATAATCGGCAGCGTGCCGCCCTTGGCCGCGAAGCCGAGCACGGTGCGCAGCAGGTCCGACGCGCCGGTGCCGCAATTGGCGCCGTAAGCCATTGGCGTGTTGTCCAACCCATGCACCAGATCGACCATGCCTTCGGAGGTCAGCCCCATCATGGTGCGCCCGGCGGTGTCAAAGCTCATCGTTCCGCACCAGTCGAGTCCCGCCAGCGCGAAGCCTTCGGCCGCGGCGCGGTATTCTTCGGGGGCGCTGATCGTCTCGAGCCAACCGATGTCCGCACCACCGGCCTTAAGGCCATCAGCGGTCTCGTGGAACATCTCAACAGCCAGCGCATGGGTCAGGGTGCCGACAGGCTCCATGATCTCACCGGTGGGGCCAACAGAGCCCGCAACGAGCACTTTGCGCCCGGCGGTGTCTGCGACTTCCCGGGCCAGTTCGGCGGAAACGCGGCTGAGTTCGTGCACGCGGGACTGGGCATCATGCAACTTAAGACGGGACGCGTTAGCGCCGAAGGAGTTGGTCAGGAACAAGTCGCTGCCGGAATCCACCGCGAAACGGTAAAGTTTGGTGATCTTCTGCGGCTCGTCCGTGTTCCACAGTTCCGGCGCATCGCCCGACATCAGCCCCATGTTAAACAGATTTGTTCCAGTAGCACCGTCGGCGAGCAACGTGCCTTTTTCAGCCAGAAGATCGGTGAATGCATTGCTCATGAGGCGCTCCTTGGGGGATGGTTGGATTTCGCCTCATGTCACGATGCTAATATGGGGGCAACCTCATTATATTCATCTTCATTATGAGCAGACGCGGTCCGTGTCGGGTGGTGGATCGCGCGGGCAATGTCCAGCAGCGACAGCCAAAGCGCGGTACGTCCCGGCGCTGCGGCATAGAGCGGTTGCCAGCGCGGCGCAAAGCTGGCCTTGAACTGGCGCAGGCCTTTCGCACAATGACGGGTGGCAGCAGCCTGCCAAAGGCGGGCGGCAGGGCCGGTTTGTAGTGCTGGCACATCCGGCACGGCGGCAAGGCTTAAACGGGGCACATGGGCTGCTCCGGCGACATCTAGTGCATGGCATATTGACGCCTGCATGGTGCCGTCCGGCGCGTCATCAACGCTGCGCATAAGGTCGAGGCACCACTCATGGGCNGAGGTATGAAAGCTNACGAACCCAACCAGGCGGCCGCGCTGATAAGCAAGGAACACGCGCTGCGCAGCAAGATAATCTGCGCCGAAACACCCCATCGTTCCGGCCCGCGCCGCGCCGCGTCTGCTCTGCCACGCGCGGTCAATCTTGGACATCTCAGGCAGTGGTAAAACATCGGCTTCACATATCATGACCCCTGCCTTGTCCGCCTGCCGCAATTTGCGCCTCAGCCCACGTCGCGACGGC
>JGI24723J26617_10001428_pt1 | contig 21180 bp, 22 predicted proteins | sample Cruoilmetagenom6_FD_26617 | JGI IMG/M metagenome (IMG submission 26617)
TCAAACCGGATTTCATTGCGGCCTACAATAATCTGGGTGCCGCATTAAAGGCCCAAGGCCATTTCGATCTCGCTATTGAATATTACCATAAAGCCCTGCAATTCAGGCCAGACTATGCTGAAGCACATAACAACCTGGGGATTGCACAACAGGGAATAGGTAATTTTGATGCTGCCGCCGAAAGCTTCAAAGATGCATTGAAAATCAAACCAGATTATGCTGATGCGCATCTGAATTTAGGCAGCGCATTGAAGGAAATGGGCCTTTTATCCGAGGCTATCGCAAGTTTTGAAAAAGGCCTTTTGATCACGCCCGACAATGCAGAGGCGCAAAATCATCTTGGAAATGCGCAACAAATGCAAGGGGCTATTGAAAATGCCACCAGAAGCTACAAGAAAGCCCTGCAAATCAAACCGGATCTTGCCGAAGCATATCTTAATTTAGGCAGTGTATTGCTGGCACAAGGGCATTCAGATGAAGCGCTTGCAAACTATAAAACGGCCCTGAAATTCAAACCCGACTATGCCCAAGCATACAGGCATTACACATCAATCACGAAACTCAAAGCAGAAGATGAATATACCGCCCGTATACCTGAACTTTTAATAGCAAAAACAGTATCACAAAACGACCGGATGCATTTAAGTTATGCCTTAAGTAAAGTGAAACTCGATCTGGGCCAACATGCAGAAGCCATAAAACTTCTGCAAACAGCAAATGCACTGCGTAAAGAAGAATTAAACTACGATATTTCCATTGATGAAGAACTTTTCAACAACATCAAAGATGTATTTTCCACAAAAAATACCCCCGTACAGATAAGCTCTTTTAAAGACAGCCCCAAAACCATACCCATTTTTATATTGGGAATGCCAAGGTCAGGAACTACGTTAGTCGAACAGATTATCTCCAGCCATTCGGATGTACATGGTGCGGGCGAATTAAGGTTCATGGATAAGATCATCGACAATCTTGATTGGAAAGGCGGCCATCTTGACCCCGATACCATAAACAATATTCGGGCCGAATATTACAATAATATTTCAGCTTTAAACATAAATCAGCCCTATGTAACTGATAAGATGCCCGCAAACTTCAGGTGGCTTGGATTTATTTCCCAGGCATTCCCCGAAGCAAAGATCATTCATGTAAACCGCAACCCGGCGGCGGTTTGCTGGTCCAATTACAAATATTATTTCCCGGCCAATGGCATGCGCTATAGTTTCGATATGGAAGATATAGCCCATTATTATGGGTTATACCAAGATCTTATGCAGTTTTGGCATGGGGCTTTTCCTAACAGGATTTACGATCTTACGTATGAAACACTGACTGAAAACCAACTTGAAGAAACCCAAAAACTTTTGACCTATCTGAAACTGGATTGGCAAGACGCCGTGATGGATTTCCACAAAAACACTCGCAGTGTGGCAACGGCTTCAAGCCAACAGGTACGTACCAAAATGTATAAAGGCAGCTCACATGAATGGGAACGCTATAAAGAACATCTTGGTCCGATGCTTAATATTCTGAATAACCTTCCAAAAAGTTAGATTGTTTTAGCCCAACTCTCCGGCCAATCCACTTTCAATCAACGTCACCGTTTCATCGACCCCGTAAAGTGCGATAAACCCACCAAAACGCGGCCCTTGGGATGCCCCCAGCAGTACCTCGTAAATCGCTTGGAACCAGTCGCGCAGATTGTCAAAGCCGTGGTTCTTGCCNACCGCGAAAACCAGAGCCTGCAAATNATCGGGCGAAGACAGCGCATAATCGCTTAGATCCGCATCTTTACCCATATCCGCATTTTTCTTCTCGATCATGGCTTTAGCCGCATCTACATCACGCAAACCCACCGCCAGATCAGCCAAAGCCGCCCGCTCCTGGTCGTTCGGTGCACGGTATTTTTTCATCGGCTTAACAAAATCATGGTAATAGCGCACGGCAAAACCCGCAGCTGCATCCAATTGCGGATTCTTTTCAGGCGAGGCATCAGGGGCATATTTGTTGATAGCCCCCCACATGGCGTCTTTGGTTTCCGCACTTGAAACAGACGCCACATTCAACAGCATCGCAAACGGTACAACCATATCAGACAAAGGCACATCACCGCCATGAATATGAAACACAGGGTTATTCAACCGTTGCGCCGTATCCTGCTCTACATAGGCCCGCAACTGTTGGTGGTACTCGTCCACCGCCTTCGGGATCACATCGAAGTGCAATCGTTTCGCCGTGCGTGGCTTTTGGTACATGAAATACGACAGGCTTTCGGCAGAGGCATAGGTCAGCCACTCATCAATAGAAATCCCGTTGCCCTTGGACTTAGAAATCTTTTCACCGTTTTCATCCAGAAACATCTCATAAACATAATGGTCGGGCGCAGGAACACCTAGGATACGGCAAATCTTATCGTAGATATGCGTGTTGGTGGAATGGTCTTTGCCGTACATCTCGAAATCCACACCCAGTGCCGCCCAACGCGCGCCGAAATCTGGTTTCCATTGCAACTTCACATTACCACCTGTCACAGGCAATGTCAGTTCAGTGCCATCCTCGTCATCAAAGGTGATCGTTCCATCTGTTGCATTCACCTGTTTCATCGGCACATACAATACACGTCCCGTAGTCGGGGAAATAGGTAAGAACAAGCTATACGTCTGTTGCCGTTCTTCACGCAAAGACGCCAACATCACTTCCATAATCGCGTCGTATTTCTCGACACAGCGCAACAGCACTTCGTCGAATGCACCAGAACGGTAAAACTCGGTCGAACTGTAGAAATCATACTCAAACCCGAACGTATCCAAAAATCGCAACAACATCGCGTTATTGTGGGCACCGAAGCTGTCATATTTTTTAAACGGGTCAGGTACATCCGTCAACGGTTGCTGCAGATACTCATCTAGTTCGCGCGGGTTTGGCACATTATCCGGCACTTTGCGCATCCCGTCCAGATCATCCGAAAAACAAATCAACTTTGTCGGAATATCCGAGATCACCTCAAAAGCACGGCGGATCATCGTTGTCCGCGCCACTTCGCCAAACGTCCCGATATGCGGCAAACCAGATGGTCCGTAACCTGTTTCAAACAACACAAAACCCTTTTCAGGTGTACCGTTCTTAAACCGCTTCAACAGCTTGCGTGCCTCTTCAAAAGGCCAAGCTTTGGATTTCATCGCAAGAGCGCGTGTTTCGGGCATCGGTTTTTCCATCAAGTTTATTTCGCTCCTTCCCTATTGCCCCAAACGTGCAGGGTCAATATTGTAGGACTGAAATACAGGAAAAGAGTCGCAAGATGACACAAATCCCAACACCTTGGAGTTCCGAAGACGCGCTTGTCGCAATGATGGTTGCCATGTCCGTATCGGATGAGGCAATGAAAACGCTAGAACTTTTGTCTATTGAACGCATAGTCAACAATCTGCCGATTTTTGCCAACTACAACATAGATCACCTGAAAACCACCTCACAAACTGTGTTCGATCTGTTCGAGGAAGAAGACGGTCTAGACGCTCTCTTTGGTCTTGTTCGCGCGGCCTTGCCCGAAAAACTATATGAAACCGCCTATGCGCTTTGTTGCGACATCGCTGCATCAGATGGCCGTCTGCGTGATGAAGAGCTGCGCTTTTTGCAGGAAACACGCTACGAACTGAATCTCGGTCGTCTGCAAACCGCAGCCATCGAGCGGGGTGCCAGGGCGCGCCACATGACGCTTTGATGTCATAAAAACCCAATGACAACACGTTTCAACTGACAGATACTTGTCAGTTGGGGTGCTGTAGTGTTTTGTTACAACTAATAACAAAGGCACATAAAATGACTAATCACACAATCGAAACTGTAACTTTCAAACTCGCGTCAGGCGTATCCAAAGAGGCATTTCTAAAAACAATCCCGGCCTCTACCACTTTTATTGAAAACCGTTCGGGCTTTATATGCCGACGTCTATCATGCAGTGATGATGGAACCTGGGTCGAACATATCGAATGGGCAAACTTGAAAGACGCAAAATTAGCAGCCGAAGCTTTGATGAATAACACAACCGTTCTACCGTTTTTACAATGTATAGACGGGCAAAACGCAACCGTTCAACACAGCCAACTAGAGGTTTCCATAAACTAAATGCGCAGAACCGATCGCCTCTTTGAAATTATGCAACTTTTCAGGGGTGGTCGGCTATTGCTGGGGCGTGACATCGCGACAAAACTTGAGGTTTCCTTGCGCACAATCTACCGCGATATCGAAACACTGATTAGCTCTGGCGTTCCTATCGAGGGCGAACGCGGTGTCGGTTACATTCTGCGCGAGCCGATCTTTCTACCACCACTGACCCTAACCACTACGGAACTGGAGGCCTTGCATTTGGGTATGGGGGTCGTGCGCCAAACCGCAGACGCTGAATTATCGAATGCTGCCGAACGCCTGTTGAACAAGGTCGACGCCGTTTTGCCCAGTGATCGCAAAGGCCGAGCGCACCTTAAGCACATATCAATTTACGCCACCGAAACCCCGCCGACATTGGATCATCTGGCAACCATCCGAAAGGCCATAGCAAAACGCCACATCCTTCACCTGACTTACGAAAGCCTAGCGGGTGATATAACAGACCGGCATATTTGGCCTTTGCAAACTGAATACTGGGGGCGAGTCTGGACATGCACTGCATGGTGTGAGGCCCGCCAAGCATTCCGCGTTTTTCGGATCGATCGCATAAAGGCGTGTCGAAAAACCGATCAGCACTTCGAACAGTCAAACGGAAAAACCTATACCGATTACCTTGCACAACTCACATTCCAGAAAAGCACCACATAATTCCCTTACCCTAAAAAATCCGTTACAAATATACCCAGATCACTTTCACATCGCCGCTATTGAAAGGCAGAAAAATTATAAATGCAGATAACAATACGACGAGCACAGCTTGATGAAGCTGACATATTAACAGAACTATCAATACGCTCCAAACAGTCGAATGGGTACGATGATACATTTATGGCTGCCTGCCACAACGAGCTGACAGTAACCAAAAAACTGCTTTCAAATAATGAATACTGGGTTGCGGATATAGGCCATATCTGTGGTTGTGCCTGCCTTAGTGAAGATGTCGGCAATACAGGTGAAGTGCATGCCTTTTTCATCGACCCAAATTGGAAACGTCAGGGTATCGGCAAGCTGCTGTGGCAAAAACTTCTGGAAAGCGCCAAAGCAAAAAACCTGAAATCACTTCACCTTGATGCCGACCCCTTTGCGGTTCCGTTTTATGAGGCGCAAGGCTTCAAAACGATCCACGAAACCCCATCAGGCTCAATTCCGGGACGCACTCTGCCGCATATGAAATTCATCATTACCAATCAAGCTATCAAATTTTAAACACATCCCTTAACGCCCAGTCTCCTGCTGTCATGCTCTGAAGAAGGTTAGCATACAGGGTATATGCCACTTCAATCTTTCATTGGTATCAAATCGTTTTCTTTTACAGTCTCCATAACGGCAAAAGAATGCGTTTGCATAACACCAGGCAGCTTACCGATTTGCTCCCCAAGGACTTCGCGAAAATGCGAAATATCACGGGTACGCACCTTAAGCATGTAATCAAATTGACCTGCAATCATCAAACAACTTTGCACTTCTGCTATCTCTTTTACCGCATCGTTGAAATCATCAAGTGAATTGTCACTGGTCTGCATCAAACTGATATGAACGATCGTCACATGACCCATTCCAATTAAGTCCGGGTTCAGAACCGCACGATAGTGACTGATAACACCTGTCCTTTCCAATCGTTTTACGCGTTCTGAACACGGCGTTTTTGTCAAATGAACCCTGTTTGCCAATTCAACGATCGATAATCTTCCATTGATTTGAAGCTCATCCAAAATCCGTTGATCAATTACATCTAATTGCCTGCTCATTAGTCTTTTTTCCTATTTTATACCTATCAAAAGTGCAAAAACCCAAAATTAAACTATTTATAGGCCCTATTACTAGCCATTATACCTATACTAATAGTGGGAAGGCAAATTTTTTTTAATAATAACCAGTGATCAGAACCGCCTTTAATTTTATCAAAAGGGGCCTTTCTCGGGTTCGGATCATTCATATGGGAATTCAATAGGAGGAACGGAAATGACTGCAACATTAGTAGTAGGATTAGATGGGCATGGGTCTGGGGAGCGTGCGGTAATTTATGCTAAGCGCATGGCCAAACTTATCGGCGACTGTAATCTGTTGATTGTTTATATCATCGAATGGTCACCATATACATTTCAGACACCTGAAGAAAATGCCGAACGCCATCAACGGCGTGAGGAAGAAATTGCGACGGCTATGAAACGCGTCGTTGAACCAACAGTTAAGGCGTTAGGAAAAGATGGCATCACTGCTAAAGGTGTCGTTCGCCATGGTAATGTCGCAGATGCGCTGAACGCAATTTCTTTAGAAGAAAAAGCCGAGCAAATCATCGTTGGTCGATCTACTGCAGGCGGTATTGCCGAACGCATTTTTGGTAGCTCAACAGCTAAACTTGTGATGAGTGCAAGCATACCTGTCACAGTCGTTGGATAAAGATAAAGGGGAAAACAATGACAAATCTAAATAAATTTTCATTAGCAGTGGGGGCGCTCGCAATGTCGGCAGTACCTGCCATCGCACAAGAAGCGCAAACCATGGATGAAAAAATCAACGCAGGCTTTGCTGCGGCAACTGGCTGGTTTGTGAATTTCATCTTTGCACCAATTCCGGGGACCGGCTTTCCTTGGATCGTGATGTGGTTGGTAATTGCCGCAACGGTTTTCACTTTTTACTTTTCATTCGTACAGTTAAAGTTTTTCAAACACGCCATATCACTTGTAAAGGGTGACTACTCCGACCCGAATGATGCCGGTGAAGTCAGCCACTTCCAGGCACTGGCGACAGCGCTTTCAGGAACAGTGGGTCTGGGTAACATCGCAGGTGTTGCTGTTGCTGTAGGCATTGGCGGACCGGGCGCTACATTCTGGATGATCCTTGCGGGCCTGATGGGCATGGCATCGAAATTCACCGAATGTACCTTAGGTGTGAAATACAGAAATGAGTATGAAGACGGCACCGTTTCAGGTGGCCCAATGTACTACATCTCAAAAGGCTTTAACGAACTTGGTCTGCCGGGCGGCAAAATTCTTGCTGTATTGTTCTCGATCTTTTGTATCCTAGGTGCATTGGGTGGCGGCAATATGTTCCAAGCCAATCAGGCGCATGCTCAAATCGCGGGTATCGTCGGGGATTATCCGGGTTGGATTACAGGGATCGTCTTTGCGGTTGTTGTTTATGCGGTTATTGTTGGTGGCGTAAAATCAATCGCCCGCGTCACAGAAAAAGTGGTTCCATTCATGGGTATCCTTTATTGTATAGCTGCATTGATCATCATTTTGGTGAACTACGACAAAATCGGTTGGGCTTTCGGTCAAATCTTCGCCGGCGCGTTTACAGGCCTAGGTGTAGCAGGCGGTTTTGTCGGTGCATTGATCCAAGGTTTCAAAAGGGCAGCATTCTCAAACGAAGCTGGTGTCGGTTCTGCAGCCATCGCACACTCTGCGGTAAAAACCAAAGAACCCATTACCGAAGGTTTCGTATCCTTGCTGGAGCCATTCATCGACACGGTTGTGATTTGTACAATGACAGCATTGGTCATCACTATTTCAGGCCAGCTTATCATTGATCCCGCATCCGGAAACTATGTTGTAGAGGGTGGTAAAATTGCGACCATTGGCGGCACATCAGGTGTGTCACTGACATCCGCAGCATTTGCCAGTGCATTCAGCTGGTTCCCTTATGTTCTGGCCATAGCCGTGATCCTGTTCGCATTCTCAACAATGATCTCATGGTCTTACTACGGTCTGAAAGCATGGACATATCTGTTCGGCGAAGGCAAAACAACAGAACTGATTTTCAAAATTATCTTCTGTGTTTTCATCGTTATTGGCGCGGCTGCAAGTCTTGGCCCGGTTATCGATTTCTCAGACGCCGCGATCTTTGCAATGGCTGTTGTGAATATCACAGGTCTATACTTCCTGATGTCGGTCGTGAAAAAAGAATTCAATTCTTATAAATCACGTTTGGACTCAGGTGAAATCAAGAAGTTCGAACACTAAAAATATTGGTAAGAGGCAGCTATAATGTTGCCTCTTACAACCTCTGGCTTCAAAACTTGAAACAACTAGACATTAGGTGGCATCTACAACGTCAACACCAGCTTCTTATCAAACGGTAAATTGCATTATAGTCGCGCGCCAACCTTATAAAACATAGCATAACGACCTAAACTCACCTCTCAATTTTCGCACCTCACCCGCCACACTCTCGGGATCGTTTGACCGCAACGTGCGGGCTACCAATGCCGCAATCTCACCTACGCGATCAACCGACACCCCCCAACGCACCAGCTCAGGCGTACCAAAACGCAAGCCATTCATATCGCCCGCAACCGGATCAATTGGCAAACCGATTCCGCACGCCAGAAATCCCGCTTTGCGTAGTTTCTTCGATGCCGCCTGCCCACCGCCAAAACCTGCGGCCTCCAATGCAAACTGATGTGATTGCGTAAATCCCTGCCCCTTGGCAAATATCGGCAAGCCTTCCGCATCCAGTGCCTGCGCAAAAGCTTGCGCCACCGCGATCATCTCTGTTGCATAAGCAGCCCCGAATTCGCGCCAATCCAGCATACTCACCGCCAGTGCCGCCGATTTCGCCGCATCGAAATTCGCAGTCATCCCCGGAAAAGCAATCGTATCCAACCGTTCCGCAATATCGGCGTCATTCGATACAATAATCCCGCCCGCGGGTCCGCCAAGGCTTTTGTAAGTGCTCATCGTCATGAAATGCGCACCTTCCTTTAATGGATTTCTCCATGCGCGCCCCGCTATAATCCCGCATTGGTGGGCGGCATCGAACATCACCTTTGCCCCCACCTCATCTGCAATGGCCCGCACCTCATGCACGGGATGCTCAAACAAGTTCAAACTGCTGCCGATAGTAATCAACTTCGGCCGAACCTTCTTTGCCAACACCCGTAATCCCTCTACATCCACCGTATATCCGTCCGCATTCACAGGTGCATGAACCGTATTCAGCCCGTATAGCCCCGCACAGCCAGCGGCATGGTGGGTGACATGCCCGCCCACACTGGCAGGTGGTGCAATGATCGTATCGCCGGGCTTACAGGTCGCCATAAAGCCGTAAAGATTGGCGATCGCACCCGACGGCACGCGGATTTCAGCAAACTTCGCATCAAACACTTCGGCACAAAGTTCTGCGGCAATCACCTCAATCTCTTCAATCGCCTCCAACCCCATCTCGTACTTATCGCCGGGGTATCCCAGCGATGGACGTGAACCGATACCACAAGACAGTAACCTTTCTGCCCGCGGGTTCATCACATTGGTTGCAGGATTCAGATTGAAACAATCCACTTCGTGTATATCGCGGTTGCGTTCCGTCAACCCATCGATAACAGCTGCAATATCCGCTGACGATTGTTTGGCCGTGCGCGCGGCAATGGTTTGCACAAGTGTTTCACAATGGGCAGGAACCCACTTTCTGGACATAAGGGACATTTCTAACTCCTATTTTGAACCGATATTGCCATCCATACCTTGCCGTAGCAAACCAGATTTGCTAAATATTGGCGTAGAAAAACTAGGCCTATATTTATGTCAATATCACCACCCCGCCCCCAAAGCCCACCACTGAACGCCCTTCGTGCGTTCGAGGCCGCCGCCCGCTTGGGTGGCTTCGCCCTTGCCGCAGACGAATTATGTGTCACGTCGGGCGCCATATCCCAGCACATAAAATCACTTGAAGGTTGGGCAGGTGCACCCCTGTTTGAACGTCGCTCACAAGGTGTCTCGTTGACTGAACTTGGCCAAAGCGTTGCCACGGAATTCACCACGGCTTTCGACGCTATAGGTGATGCAGTGCGTAGCTTGCGCACAGGAGCCGCACAATCAACCATCAATATCGCCGCTCTACCCAGCATTGCCCAACTTTGGCTTTCGCCCAAATTACCCGCAATCCGAACGGCATTATCAGGCCACAATGTTTCCGTCACCGCACTGGAAACACCGCCCAACCTGACCCGCGAAATGTTCGATATAAGTATCTTTTTTGAGACCCCTGCAGGCCACAATACGAAAAATGTTCTAAAAAGCGATGTGATATATCCCGTGTGTTCCCCTGATATTGCCCAACGCCTGAAAACACTGACCGACCTACAGCATGAAACATGGCTTTATGATGCTCTTTGGTCCGATGATTGGGCACTTTGGATAAACCAAACTGCCCCAAACCGAATTGCCCCCAGAAGCGGCCCTCGTTTTTCGCTTTATAGCATTGCTATCGAAGAGGCCAAAAATGGCGCAGGCGTTCTGATCGGCCATGAAATTCTTATCGAACCCCTGCTGAAAAGTGGTGCATTGGTCGCACCGTTCAAGTCAAAAGCCGAAACTGGAAAATCATTGGTTCTGGAATATGCGGGGAATACTCCAGCATCGAATGGATTAAAACAGGTTATAAGAATGCTTAAAGCCGAAGCTTTTCATACGCCATAAGCGGCAATCCAGTGCCGTATCAACTGATGCTGCATCACCCGCGACTTTCGTGCCCATGCCTTGGCCCCCGCAGGCCGTTCACGGTCTTTTTTTGCAATCGATGCCCGTTTCGGCATATCGGCAGTAAAAATCGCAAACGCCAATTTGCGGCCATTGGGACATGTCACATAACCCGCCAGAGCACTGGCAAAATTCAAGGTTCCGGTTTTCACAACCAGCTTGGCCCCAGAAATCGGTGCTTTTTGCCACTTCCCATTCCGCAGAGTGATCTCTTTCATCAACGGGCGCAGCGGCCCGTCCCATTTGGCATTAACCAATAAACGCACCATCTCATGAGCCGATATACGACTGTCGGATCCCAACCCCGAATGATCCACAAATTTGGCCCCCCGCACCCCATAAACTGCCTCTAACCATTTGGTCATAGCTTGCCCTGATGCGCGCAAACTATCGACGGATTTGCCACTTTTAACCGTCGCATTCAGCCCCAGCGTTTCAGCTGTCATGTTCGTTGAGTATTTGATCATAGACTTCGTCAAAGCTCGAATAGTGCCACTTTCCCAAATCGCCACAGGATGACCCGAAATCGGTTTTTCCGTCACCTTATGCTTGGGAATACGAATGCCGTTCCAAGCTGCCACGGTCCGAAACACTTCGCCGGCATATTCTGCGGGTTTGCGGACAGGCAACCACCGGCTACCCCCCTTCCCCAAAGCCGCTTTCGCAACCACCCAATTATCTTTCCCGTTCACCGAACGGTAGGAAAATATGGGTAAGGTGCGGTTTTTTGTGGATATTTTTATACCAAGAACCTCTGGTGAATACTTTTTGGCTTGCGCCAACATGGATAACCCATAACCCTCTGTTCCGCGTCTCCATTGAAAAAATACACGGTTGAAATTCAAATTTATACCGTGGATCGTCGGATTATAACCCACATGATCAGGTTGTTCTTTATCAATTTCCCGCTGATATGGCAGGGCCCCTGCATAAACGTGAAACTTGCCGCGTACCGTCCTTATGCCCTTTGCCTTCAACTGTTCAGCCAGTGCGCCCAGCGCATCCGTATCCAGTCTTGGATCCCCTGATCCTTCTAAAATCAAATCGCCCTTCAAGACCCCGTTACTGATCGGTCCAGTAGCCAAAAGCCGTGTCTTGAATGTCGTATTCACTCCAAGCGTCGATAGTGCATAAAGTGTTGTCGCAACCTTTGTAACACTGGCAGGCGGCAAGTTTTTTGATCCGTTGTAACTTTCCAAAACGGCACCCGTAACAGCATCCATAACGACAATGCTTTTACTTCCTGACAGGCCCGCCATATCGGTTATGGTCTTCAAAGACTGCTTGATCTGCAAATCTTGTGCAGCCATTGGCGCCGCGCAAACAACGAGGCCCGCCAATACAGTTTTTAGAAACAAACGCCTTTGTGACATATTAAATAAACGCCTTTTGAGAAATTAAGAAAAGCAAAATATTAATATACACAAATAAAGCAAAGTTTGTGGCGTTAATCAACCGCCCCTTTACCACTCGCCACGATTTCTGATGGCAGTTGATGAAATATCCATCATCGGCCCGTTCAACAAACTCCAGCAAGGAGCCGTACGAAACGGTAGTGCCGTAGATCTGCGTGACGACAAACGGTATCGCGCATATCGACGTGCTGCAGGTGAACATCCGGCCGTAATCTGCTCTTCGGGACGTGCCAAAACACCGATCGGCACCATCTCCATAATGTCACCCCAACGGTCCCATTTATGAAAAGACGCCAGATTATCGGCCCCCATCAACCAGACAAATCGAACACCAGTGTAAAGCTCAAGTAGCTTTTCCAAAGTTTCGGCTGTGTAACGTGTGCCCAGTCTACACTCTATATCCGTCACTTTGATACGCGGATGCTGCACCATATCGCGACAAGCCGCCATGCGCTTATCCAGCGGGGCGGGCCCGCGCGCCTTCAATGGGTTCCCAGGTGATACTAACCACCAGACCTGATCTAGGCCAAATTCCTTCAACGCCCAAGTTGAGATATGCAAATGCCCCGCATGTGGCGGATCAAATGAGCCGCCAAGCAATCCAATCCGCAAACCCTGGGGCGCATATGGCATCTGTCGCATCTGAGGTTCCTAGGTTAACGCATAGGTGGGTGTAGCCACATTTATATAATCTTACTAACGCTATACAAGACAGCACTTCCAAAACACAAGACTGGAACCAAAGCATTAAGGACATGGGCTTGCCTTAATGTAACAAGAATGTAACAATAGCGTAACAATAAGAAGCATGACAAAACGGCAGTAAACTAAAAATGGATTTAAATCTTTTCCGCAGAACAAAACAGCTTGAACAACAAATTGACGGCTTCTTCGATAAACTATCAGAATCCTCGGTCGTTTATCGCCTTGCAGTACGACTTTATCTGCGAGAAGGGCTAAATGACGAATTTCAGGAACGGCTGGAACGTATAAATAGATTAGAATCTGAAGCGGACACACTGCGCCGTGACATTGAGAAGCAGCTTTATTCCGATACGCTGATACCTGACAGTCGCGGCGATGTTCTGGGCCTGATCGAAACCGTTGATCAGCTGTTGTCACAGTTTGAAGGCTCGCTTTGGGCGCTTTCCATTGAAAAACCGGACATTCCGGACGAATTCCGCAACGGGTACAGAAAACTGACCAACATGGTAGTTAAAGCTGCAGATGAACTGGCCCTAAGTGGCCGCGCCTTCTTTCGCTCACCACAAGATGTGCCTGCACATAATCACAAAGTGATGCTTTACGAAAAAGAAGCGGACGCTATCAGTACCAAACTGAAGATGGCAATCTTCGCATCTGATCTGGAACTGTCTCACAAAATACACCTGCGTGAATTCGTCGAACAGATCGACAGTGTCGCCGATCTTGCCGAAGACGTCACTGACAGGCTTGCTATCTACGCTATCAAACGACTCATCTAAACATCATGGATCCACTTATACTGATATTCCTGTCCAGTGGACTTTTTCTTGGTTGGGCGCTTGGCGCAAATGATGCTGCGAACGTGTTCGGCACGGCGGTTGGCACCAAGATGGTCAGGTTCCGCACTGCAGCCATCATCTGTTCCATCTTCATCATCCTTGGTGCATTGATTTCAGGTGGCGGGACAACTCATACCCTTGGTAAACTTGGCGCAATATCAGCCCTGCCGGGCGCATTCATGACAGCCCTTTCCGCTGCTTTAGCCGTGTATTCAATGACAAAATCGGGCCTACCCGTTTCCACATCGCAGGCGATTGTCGGGGCCATTATCGGCTGGAACTTATTTTCCGGCAGCCAAACAGACGCGTCAACTTTGACCAAAATTCTAAGCACATGGATCATCTGCCCGGTTCTATCGGCCATTATCGCGATCATTTTATTCAAAATGCATAAATTCACCAGCAAGCGTATTTCTATCCATATGATTATGGCCGATGCCTATACCAGATTTGCTCTGATTATCGCAGGTGCCTTGGGGGCTTACTCGCTTGGCGCCAATAATATCGCCAACGTCATCGGCGTATTTATTCCAGGCGAACCCTTGCCTGCACTTCAGGTCGGTACCTTCATATTCTCATCCACCCAGCAGCTGTTTTTACTGGGCGGGGTCGCCATCGCAACTGGTGTCTGGACATATTCAAAACGCGTAATGATGACTGTGGGCAACAATCTGGGACGACTTTCCGCAAATTCAGCCCTGATCGCGGTTATATCGCACTCCATCGTCTTGTTCATGTTCGCATCACGCGGGCTAGAGGCATGGCTTGCGGGCCATGGCCTGCCCACCATCCCGCTGGTCCCTGTATCCAGCTCACAAGCCGTCGTCGGGGCCGTTGTCGGTATATCTATCCTGCAAGGGGCTGCCGGTATCCGCTGGTCGGTTTTGGGTAAGATTGTCGCCGGCTGGGTCGCCACACCCTTAGCTGCATGTTTCATCTGCTTTATCGGCTTGTTCTTTTTGCAAAACGTCTTTGGGTTAACTGTTCAATAGAACTTGAGCAAACGGCCGTACTGCTTGCCCTTATCACCAAACTTATACAGGGTAATTTGCGGGTATCGCAATTGTGATACCCAATTTCACCCGCGCCATGATACCATGTCCATTCTATGTATAAGGATTTTTCGTAAGCCCATTGGACAGGCAACATATCATGGTATCAGAAATCAGAACGTCATGCATTTCTAAAAGCTTGGCTTTACTTGTGTCAATTCTTCTATCTGCAAGCCTTTTGCTCAACCCTACGCTTGCCAACGATACGGATGACAAAACCAAAGCGGTGCTGGCCGCCAATTCAGAGTTTTACCGTGCCTTTCGTGAAAGCGATATACCCGCAATGGAAGCTGTATGGGCCACCGGCCCCAAGGTTGCTGTCATACACCCTGGCTGGCCCCAACTGAACGGGTACGAAGATGTGTTGCTAAGTTGGCGCATGATCCTTGAGAACCCATACTCACCGAAAATCCGATCCACCAACGCCATCGTGGAATTCAAAGACGGGTCAGCTTTTGTAACCACGGATGAGATCTTTGGCAGTGGTATTATCCACGCGATGAATATTTACCAACTGCATGACGGTAAATGGGAAATGGTTTTTCACGGTGCCGTATCAAGCACCGCATCACAAACCTGATCGGTTAAACGAATGATACCCCTAGAAATCCAACCCCAGATCAAGGTTCGTCACCGTATGGGTCAAGGCACCTACGGAAATAAAGTCAACGCCCGTTGACGCTACGTCAGAAATCCGTTTCAGCCGCATGTTTCCACTAGCCTCAACCACCATAGCGCCGTTGACCATGCCAACCGCGGTCGTCATATCCGTATTGCTCATATTGTCCAAAAGCACGCAATCGGCCACCCCGACTGCCAGCACGTCTTCCAGTTGTGCCAGCGTATCCACCTCGATTTCAATCCTGCGCATGTGCGACGCGAAGTCTCGCGCACGTTCCAAAACATCGCGTACGGAACCCGCCGCCGCAATATGATTGTCCTTGATCATAATCGCATCATTCAAACCAAAGCGGTGGTTTGATCCACCACCGTGGCGCACGGCTTCTTTTTCCACCAAACGCAAACCCGGTGTCGTCTTGCGCGTACAAGTAATCTTGGCCTTCGTTCCCTTGGTTTCCGCCACGAATGCTGCAGTCATCGTAGCAATACCGGATAAACGCCCTGCTAGATTCAACGCCACACGTTCGCCCATCAGGATCGACTTGGCGTCACCTTTGATCGTCATGCAAACATCGCCTGCTTTCGCTATCCCACCATCTGCGATCAGCGTTTCAACCTGCAATGTCGGGTCAACCGTATGAAAAGATAATCGCGCCAGTTGCATGCCCGAAATCACACCTGCATCACGCGCATTCAACCGCGCGGCATAAACTGTACCGTCAGGAATGACCGCACGACTTGTCACATCGCCCGCCCCTCCCAGATCCTCATCCAAAGAACGGGTGATCAAGTCTTGCAACAGAAAATCAGGAAGTGGGGAATGGGCCATGATTGTTTCTTTCTAAATTATCTGCGCCAATGAGTTGGTACAATGATTAAGGCACCAACAGATGAAATGATCGCGTTCACACCGTGACTGCCAAAACTGAAGCCAAACATGTACCGCACCAGAATAAACAACACTGCACCGCCAACACAGATAATAATCGAATTCAAGTAACCGTTATTGGTAAATCCAGTTTTTTCACTGAAATAACCAATAATAATAGCTAAGAATATAGTACCAAACAGTGCAAAGATCATTTTCTTTACCTCACAAACTATCCCGCAAAGCCAAAGCTTGCGTATACGTGATTTCGGTGCGGTGCTTTAGCTTATCATCCTTTTCAGGGTAATCGGTACGGTAATGTCCGCCGCGCGATTCGTGCCTATTATAAGCCGCCGCCGCAATCAAAGTAGCAGCCACCAACATATTGTCAAAATTCGTTGATACCCCGCCAAACCGCACGTCCACATCGCGCAAATCACGCAATGCCTGCGCCAAGCCTTTCCCGTCGCGGATCACACCCACCTTATCCGACATGATCGTGCGAAGCTCCATAACCGCGGCATCATTCACACCTTGATAACCTAGGTCGGGCATTGCCAGGTCGGTCACGAACTCTTGCCCTTGCCCCGCTTCAATCGCCTGCATCATCCCGCCTGCACAGGTCGCGGCATAAACCAACGCTTCCAATAAACCGTTTGACGCCAGCCGGTTGGCCCCGTGCAAACCAGTTGAGGCCGCTTCGCCCGAAACCCAAAGCCCCTTGATGGATGAACGCCCGTTCCTATCGGTATCCACCCCGCCCATATGATAGTGCGCCGCAGGTACAATCGGGATCATGTCCGTCACAGGATCAATTCCGGCCTGTTGGCAATAGCGATAAACCGATATGAACTCGTCCTTGATATGCGCCCCGATCGCTTCGCGCGTATCCAGCATCGGTACGTTACCTGCCTGATGCTGATGAAAATTTGCACGCGCCACAATATCGCGCGGTGCCAGTTCGGCGTCCGGGTGCATACCCAGCATATAACGCTCACCATACTTGTTGACCAAAATCGCTCCATCACCGCGCAGCGCCTCGGTCGCTAACGGATTGGGGTCGATCCCCACATCCATAGCCGTCGGATGAAACTGTACAAATTCCGCATCCGCAATCACGGCCCCGGCGCGTGCGGCCATACCCAGTGCCAAGCCGCGGACGGACGGCGGGTTGGTGGTTTTCAGATAAAGACTGCCTGCGCCACCTGCTGCCAGCAAATAGGCCTTGGCTTGAATGACGTATGGGGTTTGGTTGTTTTCGGAAACGATAACCCCCTGCATCGCATTATCTTTCACGATGAAATCCAGTGCGGTAGCCCCTTCAATCACCGTGATCGACGGTGTGTTCTGCACCTCTTCAATCAATGTTTTCATGATCGCAGCACCTGCTTGGTCACCCTTTACACGCACCACGCGCGCAAACCCGTGGGCGGCTTCCTTTGACATGACAAAATCACCTTTGGGCGTGCGATCAAAAGGCGTACCAACGTCGGCCAACTCCAACACATGTTCCTTGGCGGCCTGGGTCACAAAAGCGGCAATATCCGCGTCCACAATCCCGTCACCTGCTTTGATCGTATCCAAAGCATGTGCTTCAGGTGTGTCTTTCTTATCCATTGCAGCTGCAACACCGCCCTGCGCCCAAGCGCTTGACGCGCCATACCCCAATGCCATCGGGGACAGCACTGTCACGGGACGCGGCGCCAAGGTCAGGGCGGCGTAAAGCCCAGCCAAACCGGCGCCTATAATCAAAATATTGTGTTGCTCCGACAAAAGCCTACTTCTTCAGGTTAATCATGCGTTCCACCGCCAGACGGGCCTTATCCGCCAAAGCTGGGTCGACAGTGACCTCTTCTGTCATTGTATGCAAGGACCACAGGATTTTTTCCAACGTAATACGCTGCATATGCGGGCAAAGATTACATGGGCCCAGAAAATTCACCTCCGGCACCTCATCGGCAATATTTGACCCCATTGAACACTCGGTAATCAGTAAAACTTTTTCAGGTTTGTTTTCACGTACATAATTGATCATGCCAGCGGTCGAACCACTGAAATCCGCTTCATCCACCACATCTGTCGGACATTCGGGATGTGCGATAATGACCGCGTCAGGCTCATACTTGCGATATTCACGCAACTCATCGGCCTTGAACTCAACATGAACTTCACAAGCTCCTTCCCAATAGACAATTTTCTTCTTGGTCAGTTTGGCCACGTTTTGCGCCAGATGCCCGTCAGGGGTCATGATTACAATATCACTGTCCATTGAATTGATGATTTCAACCGCATTGCCAGAAGTGCAACAGATATCGGATGCGGCCTTCACCTCTGCCGTGGTGTTCACATACGACACAACCGGTGCCCCAGGATTATCGCGGCGCATCTGTTCAATATCCTTGGCCGTAATACTTTCCGCCAGCGAACAACCCGCGCGGCTGTCTGGAGTTAGCACGGTCTTTTCAGGCGACAGAAGTTTTGAAGTTTCCGCCATGAAATGCACGCCACATTGCACAATCACGCTTTCACGAACCTTGGTAGCCTCGATCGCCAATTGCAAACTGTCACCGACAATATCGGCCACCCCGTGAAAAATATCGGGCGTCATATAATTATGCGCAAGGATTACCGCATCTTTTTCATGCTTCAACTTATTGATCGCCAAAACATAAGGCGCATGGCGCGCCCAGTCGGCCTCAGGTATCACACGGTCAACACGGTCATATATGGCTTGCGTATCTTTGACCAAAGCCAAGGATGGCTCCAGATCAAAGGCCGCTTCCAGTTGCGATTTCATTTCAGCACTGCCGGGAAGTATCATTAAAGAAACCCTTCGGTTTTATCTTCGGTTCGTTAGTAAATAAGGGCTTCTTTAGGGAAATAGAAGGCCAAAACGAATGGCTACACAATTTTTACCCTATGCGGCCTTATCGCTGCTTTTCACTTTCGCCATAAAAATATCGCTCATGAAGGTTAAAAACAACCGTGTCAGGCTGCGGCTGCCGGCATTTCTCGGCCAAACCGCATAAACACTTATCAAATCGCTGGTCCAATCGGGCAACACCCGTACCAATTTACCCACCGAGAGTTCCTGTTCAACGTACATTTCAGGTAGCCATGTCAAACCACGCCCTAAAAGCGCCATTTGCTTTTTCGCTTCACCGTTGTCACACCAGAACCTGCTATTTTTTGTCTGCCCTTTGAATATTTCACCGCTGCCGTCGGTTTTATGCAAAACCATATCGCTCCAACCAATCTCACAGATGAATGGATAATCCAGATCGAACATATCCTGCGGCACCTTGATTGCTCCGAGTTTTTCAACCAGCTCGGGCGAGGCAAACAAACACCCGTAACCTTCAGTCAATTTACGCACCATAAAATTACTATCGGAAAGATCACCCGCCTGTATCGCCAGATCATAGCCGCTTTCATTTAGATTATGGCGATCGATGGAATATGAAATCTCCAGATCAATATCGGGATATTTATCCAGGAAAGCCGTAAAAATCGCAGTAAACTTAGGTGACGCTAAAAAACTGGGCACAGCAATTGACAGTTTCCCACTGGGGCTTTCCATCACATTTTGCAATTCTTCCAAACCGGTTTCTGCCGCATCCAGCATATTATTGGCATGCATGGACAGCCGTTGACCCGCTTCGGTTAACGTTAAAGACCTTGTTGATCTGTAGATCAACGCTGTATCAAGCGTCTTTTCCAGTTGTGAAATATGTTGACTGACAACAGGGGCAGAAATCCCCAGCACATTTGCTGCAGCCGAGAATGACCCGGTCTCAGCAACCTTGGCGAAGACCGCCAGTGATTTGAGTTTTGGTAACATGGAAATTTCATTACATGATTTTTCAAAACAATGAAATAGTTTTATTTGGTATACACACCCAATAAAACCTGTCCTACATTCAATTCAACAGCGATCAACACTTCAAATCGCAACAAATTCAACCGCGCACCTTCCGCGCTACAATAGGATCAAAACAATGAAAAAGATCATCATCACAGCCGTCGCAGCAGTAGCAATCATCGCACCAAATACATCATTCGCATCAGGCATTGCGGACATCCCGACATTCAACTTCAAACATGCTGTACAATCTAGCAAAGCGGTGCAACCCGTTACTAAGCTGAACATCCAAACTGCAAGTGAAGCAGTTAGTGTCCCCGTCGAAGCAAACGAACAAAAATAACGTCTGCTTTGACTGCCCCGGCGAACGCTCCCATTTCCCCAGTTCGCCGGGGCCTAATACCTACTCGGTATCTTCAAAGAATTCTTCATTGCTTTGATATGTCGGCAGATCAGTGTCGGATTGACTGACAGACGATTGCGCACATCCCGCCAAAACGACCAAAATCACCATAAATCGTACCAACATTTCCAACCCTACCTTAAATCACTTCATTCAAGCACTTATTTTGCACCATTCCCCACATGATGCAACAGACCTTGCGTTCAATATTTCGTAAGACAACATCGCATTTCCCGTTTGCGCATTGCGCCGATAAAAAATACAACCTCTTTTAGAAAATGCGATCAAAAGGGCCTCTCGATATGTCATCAAACAAATACGTCTACTTTATGGAAGGTGTTTCCAAAACCTACCCCGGCGGTAAAAAATGTTTTGAGAACATTCACTTGTCGTTTCTGCCCGGCGTCAAAATCGGCGTGGTCGGCGTAAACGGCACCGGTAAATCCACCCTAATGCGCATCATGGCGGGTATGGACAAGGATTTTCAGGGCGAAGCATGGGCTGCGAAAGGCGCTACCGTGGGTTACCTGCCGCAGGAACCGAAACTGGATGAGACCCTGAATGTGCGCGAAAACGTCATGCTGGCGGTGGCCGCGCAAAAGGCTGTTCTGGACAAATACAACGAATTGGCAATGAACTATTCCGATGAAACTGCCGATGAGATGGGCAAACTGCAAGACCAGATCGACGCCGAAGATCTGTGGAACCTTGACGCCAGTATCGATATCGCAATGGAAGCTTTGCGTTGCCCGCCCGATGATGCGGATGT
>JGI24723J26617_10001429_pt1 | contig 21165 bp, 17 predicted proteins | sample Cruoilmetagenom6_FD_26617 | JGI IMG/M metagenome (IMG submission 26617)
GAACGCCTAAAATTGAACCAATAATCTATGGAAATTATTCAACAATTGATAGGGCGCCTGCACCCCCTTGTAGTACATTTACCGATAGGGTTCATAATGGCCGCCCTATTATTGCAATGGTATGACAGAAAAAATAAGGAATGGTCCAAAATAATAGGGATCCTGTTTCAATGGGCCTTTATTTCAGCAACCATAGCCTGCATAAGTGGATATCTGCTTTATACAGGCGAAGGGTATTCCTTTGATACCATAAAATTTCATTTGTGGTTCGGCATTGTTACCGCCTTGTTTTCCCTGTTGATGTATTTGCGACTGGCGGCCCCTTCGAAGATGGACTTCCTTAAGCGGGTACCAGTGGTCCTTTTATCTTTCTCGCTATTATTCCTGATTTCGTTCACCGGCCATCTTGGGGGAAATATTACCCATGGATCGGATTACCTCATCGAACCACTGCCCAACAGCATTAAATCCCTTTTGGGCGCTGGCCCCAAGGTTTATGAAATGCCAACTATAGAGGAGGAAAATTGGGAGGAGGCCGTACTCTATACNGACCTGGTACAGCCCATATTGAACAACAAATGTGTTAGCTGCCATAATGCCAAAAAAGAAAAGGGGGAATTGCAGTTGGAGGAAGAAAATGGGATCCTTAAAGGGGGTGAAAACGGTGCCGTCATAGAACCCAATGATCCCCAGAACAGTTCTTTGTACGCCAGGCTGGTACTACCACTGGACCATGAGGACCATATGCCCCCAAAGGACAAGACCCAACTTTCCAAAGAAGAGATCGACATCATTGAAAGTTGGATTGCCAACAGCAACTCTTTTGACAAAAAAATCGGGGAACTGGGGTTGAAAAAAGAGTTGTTACAGGCCTTTTTCCCCAAGGCAAAGGATAACACCTACCCTGATGTCAAGGTTGCCGAAGTTCCCAAGGATACTATTTCCGCCATAAAGAAAAAAGGTTTCCATGTGGAACGGGTAAGTGAAAACAGTAATTTTATACGCGTATCCTGCATCAACAGACCCACTTTTAAGGATAAGGATTTTGATTTGCTGTCCCCTGTCAAGAATCAAATTGTTTATCTTGATCTTGGCAAGACCCATATCACCGATGCCGTTTTTGAGAAAATAAGCACCTTGCCCAACCTTACCATACTAAAAATGGACAATACCGGAATAACAGGTAAAAATATTGAACATTTGGAAAAACTTGAATACTTAAGAAAACTCAACCTAGTGGGCACCAATTTTCAGGAGGTTCATCTGGCCCATTTAAAAAGGTTCAAAAAATTACAAACAGTTTATCTCTTCAACACACCTGTTAAAAAACCCGATTATGTTGACAGACCAAAGGAAGGGGAATTGTTCATTGATTATGGAGGTTACGATCTGCCTAAAATAGCTACCGATTCCATAGTTTTCTAGTTTGTCATCCAACTTGTTATTTTGATCGTAAAATACTGGTTTACTTTAAAATACTGAAATGAGAACGGTATATTGATGTCTGTACCAACGTATTCCAAATTAATCTGGTTTGAAAATCTTCTACGCAGTTGTTTTAAGCCTTTTTTTTGCCGTTTGCCCTATTACACAAAACAATTTTTGTGGACTCCCCCAGTGGAATCCTAACACCTCATTCAATTGTCCTACGGCAACTTGGTTACCTATAGGAAGGCCGAACCCGGAATTACGGATAAAATACTCTACATTGGTGAAATGTCCATCCTAAAATATTTTACGGTACAGTGGACAACAATTAAAATTTGATTAGCTTGGAGATAATTTTTAATTAATTGGAATCCAAGCCACAAAAACTAAAGCTACTTATCGGTTACATTTTTATAAATGACAGAAATAACCTAGTTTAGAACACCATAAACCTCCCATATGGATTTGAGCAAGAAATTAGGATTATTATTAGGCCCCATCATTTTTTTTATTCTTTTAAATTTACCCAATACCCTAGTCTCAGAAAAAGGCGATGCAGTAATAGCGGTGGCAGTTTGGATGGTAGTTTGGTGGATTACCGAAGCTGTTTCGATTTCGGTAGCGGCCTTGTTGCCCCTTATTTTGTTTCCCCTTTTAAAGATTATGCCCATTAGCGAGGTAGGAGCCAATTATGGGAGTCCCATCATTTTTTTGTTTTTTGGAGGATTTGTGATGGCCTTGGCCCTAGAAAAAGTAAATTTACATAAACGCATTGCCCTTAACATCATTAGAATTACCGGAACAACACCGAACAAGGTAATCCTGGGATTTATGATAGCTACAGCTGCTTTAAGTATGTGGATAAGCAATACGGCCAGTACGGTTGTTATGCTTCCAATTGCCATGTCTGTAATTGGTCTTTTGATCAACGACGCGGACGGCTTTACCAAGGATGATCGCAACTTTGCCCTCAATGTAATGTTGGGAATCGCGTTTTCTGCAAACGCAGGGGGAATTGCCACCGTTATTGGCACCCCTCCCAATTCAATTTTAATTGGCTTGCTGGAAAATGAATACAACATTGAAATCTCTTTTCTTAAATGGATGCTTATTGGGTTACCATTTTCAATTCTCTTGGTAACCATTTGTTATCTGGTCCTGGTAAAGTGGTTTTTTCCCAATAAGCAATTAAAATTTACAGGTTCCAAACAGATTATTCAGGAAGAATTAAAAAAATTGGGGCCAATGAGCCGAAAAGAAAAAATGGTACTCACCATCTTTGGAATAACGGTTTTCCTATGGATTTTTAGAACATTGATCAACGGTATATTCCCGTCCCTGGGACTATCGGACACTATCATAAGTATGATAGCCGCCGTTTCCCTTTTTGCCATTCCCTTTAACCTTAAAAAAGGGGAATTTATAATAGGCTGGAGCGATACTGAAAAATTGGCNTGGGGAATTCTGATATTATTTGGCGGTGGACTGGCCTTAGCGGAAGGTATGTCTACAAGTGGTATTGTAGATATGGTGGCAAACGCCATTTCCACTAGCGAAATAAGTATATTATTTACGGCATCCTTGTTAATACTGCTGATGCTCTTCATGACAGAACTAATGAGCAATGTAGCCTTGGTTGCAGTACTTGCTCCAGTAGTTGCGGGAATAGCGATAGGTCTAGAGGTTCCTATACTCTATTTACTGATTCCTGTGACCATAGCCAGTAGCTGCGCCTTTATGTTGCCCATGGCCACACCTCCCAATGCCATTGTTTTTGCCAGTGGTTATATAAAGGTATATCAAATGGCAAGGGTAGGAATAGTTCTTAACCTTATTTCTGTGGTATTACTGATCCTTTTGTTCCAATTTGTAATTCCCCTACTCTTTTGATTTTTCAGCATCGGAAAGACATCAAAAAAGTAAAGTCTTTGTTCCCACAAAGACTTTACACATGCTTAATTCAAATAAACTATAAAAAGAAATTCTCTATTCAAGTAGACTTGTAAAATGTAAAAATGTTACAGATTGGTTGTAATTTTTTTTCTTTGGACCGATATAATGCAAGAATCCGGGCCCTAGTTTCCATAAAAACTCACATTTTCGTTAATTATTTTGTAATTGGACAATAATCCAAACCTACTTCCAAAATTTAAATTATTTTTAGTTCTTTGAAAGATTACAAAAGCAGCCTGAAATATGATTAAAAATTTACTCGCGAAAGTGTTATTTACATTTTTACTTATTGGATGTTTCCATACCACGGAGGCACAAATATTTAAAAAGAAAAACAAAAAATCCGAAACATCCGACACCAAGGAAAAATCTAAAAAAGGAGAAATAGAATCCTACGAAAAGGTAATCACCAAAGAAGCAAAGACGGACAAAGGCCTTTTTGATGTACATATAGTTGATGACAATCATTTCTATGAAATACCGGACTCCCTATTTAACAAGGAAATGCTAATGGTCAGTAGAATTGCCAAAACAGCTACAGGCATTGGCTTCGGAGGGGGGAAAATAAACACCAAGGTCCTTAGATGGGAAAAATTGCCAAAAAAGGTCTTACTTAGAGTAGTAAGCTATGATATTGTGGCTGCGGATTCACTACCGGTAAGTGAGGCCGTGGTAAATTCCAATTTTGAACCCGTACTGTATTCATTCAATATAAAGGCTTTTAAAAAAGACAGCCTGAATCCCGCTACGGTAATCCAGGTAAACGATCTATTTGAAAAAGATGTAAATGCCCTGGGCATGCCAGATTATTATAGGAAAGAATACAAGGTGTCGCGTTTGGATGAATCCAGAAGTTATATCAGTTCCTTAAAAAGTTACCCCTTGAATATCGAGGCAAGACATGTAAAGACCTATGTGGCAGGCAATCCTCCTTCCAATGGAAGTTTGGGATCCATTTCTATTGAAATAAATAATTCCATGATTTTACTGCCGGAGGAACCCATGAAACGGAGATATTTTGATAAGCGTGTGGGTTGGTTTGCCCGTGGCCAGGTAGATTATGGCTTGAATGCACAGGAAAGTAAGACCGTGCGTTTTCTTGATCGTTGGCGACTTGAGGTGAAGGAAGAGGATATAGAAAAATTTAAAAATGGAGAACTTGTAGAGCCTAAAAAACCTATTGTCTATTATGTTGACCGGGCTACGCCCAAAAGTTGGGTGCCCTTTATAAAACAGGGAATTGAGGATTGGCAGGTGGCTTTTGAAGCTGCCGGCTTTAAAAATGCTATTTTGGCCAAAGATCCCCCTACCCCGGAAGAAGACCCTGAATGGTCCCCTGAGGATGTGCGTTATTCTGTAGTTCGCTATCTGGCATCACCAATTCCCAATGCCAACGGACCACATGTAAGCGACCCAAGGACCGGTGAAATATTGGAATCCGATATTAACTGGTACCACAATGTAATGACCCTGTTAAGAAATTGGTTTTTTGTACAAACGGCTGCCATTAACCCCGATGCCAGGGGCGTTGCTTTTAAAGAAGAGGTTATGGGCCGCTTAATCCGATTTGTGTCCTCGCACGAAGTTGGACATACGTTGGGACTGCCCCACAATATGGGAAGTAGTATAGCCTATCCTGTTGATTCGCTCCGNTCTGCTNCCTTTACCCAAAAATATGGTACGGCACCCTCCATAATGGACTACGCCAGATTTAACTATATTGNCCAACCCGGAGATGAGGGTGTGGCCCTAATGCCAGAGATTGGGGTATATGACAAATACGCCATTGGTTGGGGATATCGCCCCATATTGGACAAATCCGACAAGGAGGAAAAGGAGATTCTGGATAGCTGGATCCTAAAACATTCGGGCGACCCACTATACCGCTTTGGCCACCAGCAGGTAGGCGATGTTGTTGATCCAAGTTCCCAAACCGAGGATTTGGGGGACGATGCCATAAAAGCTAGTGCCTATGGTATTGAAAATTTGAAAAGAATAACTCCAAAACTCATTGAATGGACCGCGGAAAAAGGCAAGGATTACGATGATCTAAGCACCATGTACGGGCAGGTAATTGCACAATTTAACAGGTACATGGGCCATGTCAGCAATAATATTGGTGGTGTTTATGAACAGTATAAGACCTATGATCAGGAAGGAGCTGTATATACTCCCGTAGATAGGGAGCATCAAAAAAATTGTTTGCTATTTGTGCAGGAACAATTATTTCAAACCCCTCATTGGTTGATCGTCCCAAACATATTTAATAAAATAGAGTATTCGGGTTCCGTGGAGCGCATAAGAAACCTACAAGTTAGAACGCTGGACAATATTTTGAGTCTGGGCAAATTGGCCAGATTGATTGAGAACGAAACTGCTAATGGCAAAGACGCATATTCCATACTGGAAATGATGGGTGACTTAAGAAAAGGGTTATGGTCCGAAACACGAAATGGGAGAACAATTGATACCTATAGAAGAAATCTTCAAAAAGCGCACATTGAAAGATTGGCCTATCTGATGACCACTGAAGATAATTCCAAAAAAGGAAATTCGGGTGGATATCAAAAATCCACTCCGATCAATACCAGTCAATCCGATATACGCTCCATTGCAAGAGCGGAATTGAATATTCTTAGAAAAGACCTAAAAAGTGCAATCAATAGAACAACGGACCCTATGAGCAAGTATCATTTACAGGATGCCGTGGAACAGATAGAACTCATTTTAAACCCCAACAGTTAGATTCATCATAAATTGAGGGCTACCATTAATATTATGAATATCAACTTTGTATATAAATGAAAAGGGCTATCTTTCTCCATAGCCCTTTATAAATACCTAAATTCCTGATTTTTCCGTTGAATGGACACCTTTTAACGATAAAATGTAAAATTTAACAATATTTATTTCCTAGCATTTAATATTTTTCCTACTTTGAGACCATTATTAACACCCCCCAAATTATGTCTTATAAAATTAAAAGCTTATTATATTTTGTTGGTTTCTTAGCCTCGGCTGTACTTTACTATGCCTTGGAGCCTGAATATAACAATAATACCAATCGGGATTCAGCTGAAGTTATACATCTACAGGCCGATGATCTGGATATTGACACTAAGGTTGCCAAACTGGAGAACATTCAAGAATAGCCCCGCTTATTCCTTATTGGCATATTCCTGACCACATTAAATGATATTTTTACAACAATTATAAAAGGGTTTCACAACATTCATCATTTTTGAGACAATAGATTATATATCTTAGAAGTGTTATAAAAAACCCCAAATCTATGTCCTACAAAATAAAAAGTCTTCTATATTTTATTTGTTTTTTGGTGTCCGCCTTGGTTTACAATAAACTATCGGACAACACCGAGGTAAAAAAAGACGTAATCTCAACTGAAAAATCAACGGNTACCAATGAAGCTTTGGCCGATAATTCGGAAAATCAATTCATAAACGTACAATAATAAAAATCCAATAACCTATTTTCAAAAAGGGCATAAACCAAGGTTTATGCCCTTTTTTTTATTGACTATTACAGCGGTAACCAATCCATTGGGATTAATAATTCTCCTCGCTATAACAACTTTACTCCCCATACCCACAAAGGCCATCTGTTAAAATTGCCCTAAAAAAAACTTTCCCATTAAACCAATCCGTTAATGTCATGTCCTATATACATAACAGAAAATATTAAACAGATGAAAAAATTAGTTGTATTAATTGTATTAATGGCAGGCATAACTGCCATAGCACAAAAACCTGAGCGCAATAGAGGAGACAGAAACCATATGAAGGATATGACTCCTGAACAAATTGCCACCTTGCAGACGAAGCAGATGACCTTGGCCTTAGACCTTACAGATGCCCAACAAAAGGAAATTCAAAGTCTAAACCTGGAAAATGCNTTGAAGCGTTCAGAGAAAAAGAAGGAAATGAAGGCTAGAAAGGACAGNGGTGAGACGAAGAAATTAACTTCTGAAGAACGATACGCTATGAAAACCGCCATGCTGGATCATCAAATTGCCCAAAAAGAAAAGATGAAAAAAATATTGAATAAGGAGCAATATGAGAAATGGGAGAAAATGAAAAAAAACCGCGAAGGCCATAGAAAGGGAAGGGGAATGAAAGACGATACTAGGAGGTCCGGAAGAAAATAAAATTTATTATCTTCTAAAATACAGAAGGCTAAATAAGCAAAATNGTGCTTATTTAGCCTTCTTACNTTTGTAGATCAATGTAAGTCATTGACTATATTGGATAGTGCAGCGATGGTCTCATCCAAATCTTCATAACTGAGGGCATCGTTTAAAAAGTAACTCTCAAAGGCACTTGGCGGCAGATAAATCCCCTGGTTTAGCATACCGTGGAAATACTTCTTAAAAACGGCATTGTTTCCTTTGGCCGAAGATTCAAAATCTACCACAGGTTCTTCCGTAAAATGGATTGAGATCATGGAACCAAACCTGTTCATCTGAAAAGGAACATTATTATCGTTCAATACCTGTGCCATTCCTTCCCCCAAGTATTTGGTCTTATCGGCCAAACTTCTAAAAACTTCCGGATTATTGTTCAATTCGGTCAACATGGCCAGTCCGGCACTCATTGCCAAGGGGTTTCCGCTTAAGGTTCCCGCCTGATACACAGGACCATCCGGAGCTAAATGCCCCATAATCTCCTCTCTGGCCGCAAAAGCCCCAACAGGCAATCCTCCTCCAATTACCTTTCCGAAAGTCACAATATCGGCATCTACAGCCAATACTTCCTGTGCACCCCCTTTGGCCAATCGGAATCCGGTCATAACCTCATCAAATATCAGCAGTATATCCTCTTGATCACAAAGATTGCGCAACCCCTTTATAAAGATTTCGTCAGGAATAATACAACCCATATTCCCAGCTATAGGCTCAATGATAATAGCAGCAATTTCTCCTTTATTCGCAGTGGTCAGGGCCTTAACACTTTCCAGATTGTTATAGGTCGCCAAAAGGGTATCCTTTGCAGTTCCCTGCGTAACTCCTGGGCTATTGGGACTACCAAAGGTAACCGCACCACTACCCGCCTGAATTAAAAACGAATCGGAATGTCCGTGATAACATCCCGCGAATTTTATTATTTTATCCTTACCTGTAAACCCCCTGGCCAAACGCACGGCACTCATGCAGGCTTCCGTACCACTGTTAACAAAACGGATCTTATCAATATTGGGCACCATGGAAACTGCAAGCTTGGCCAATTGGGTCTCTATTTCCGTTGGCATTCCAAAAGATGTTCCCTTTTTTGCTTTCTCAATTACCGCGTCTATTACCGGAGCATAGGCATGACCTAAAATTAACGGCCCCCAAGAGGCAATGTAATCTATTAATCGATTACCGTCCTCATCGTACAAATATGCTCCTTTGGCTTCCTTTACAAAAACAGGATTACCTCCAACGGCCTTAAAGGCCCTAACAGGGGAATTGACCCCTCCAGGAATATAACGCTGTGCCTCNGCAAATAAAGCACTGCTTCTTCTATAAATCATAGATTATCTAATTTTTTCTGATTTTACAGTCAATTTCTGGCCCTCGGCCAAATTGCTATTGTTCATATTGTTCAACTTCATCAATTCCGGGATGGAGACAAAATAGCGCTTGGAAATGGAATATAAGGTATCTCCCTTTTGAACCACATGGATTTTATGTTCGTATTGTTTTGGTTCCTTTTTTACAATACCGCCCGATTTTAAAACGGTCATGTCATATTTATCCAATCCATACCGCTCTATAAGTGCAATCAACTTATGCGGATACTTACGATCCGTTGCATAACCGGCCTCTTTTAATCCATAGGCCCATCCTTTGTAATCATCATGATCCAAATTGAACAAAAACGCATATCTGGCCCTGGTGGATAAGAATATACTGTGGTCCCTAAACGAATACATGGGATGGTTATATTTTCTAAAGCACTCTCCTTTTGCGTCGTCATCATGAAAATCATAATCCCCATCCCATCCTGTATGGCATTTAATTCCGAAATGATTATTGGTTTTGGCACTAAGGACACCTCTACCCGCCCCACTTTCCAATATGCCTTGGGCAAGCGTGATACTCGCTGGTATTCCATATGCCTTCATTTCAAATTGGGCCATTTCCGCAAAGGTTTCTATATATTCTTCCGTGGAATTTACTGTAAATTTCACAAAATTACCATTGTCCTCCGGAAGGGAATAGGCGCCCTCACTTTGGGATTCTCTTAGTGGTTTGGTATCCCTATTGGTTGTGGAAACGGTTGTCCTTGAATTTGGCTTTTTGGCATAAGTGGTTCTCTTTTTAACACCACAACCCACAAGGAACAAACCCAATACTGTTGTAATAGCAATTCTTTTTATCATACTTTTATTAATGGAAGATTCTTCTTTTTTAATACCAAATTCATTCCTGCTATCCCCTGTAGACCACCACTATGTATGGCCAAAATTTTGGTTCCAGGTTTAAAATAATCATTTTTTACAAGATCCAAAATTCCGTACAAAAGCTTTCCCGTATATACCGGATCTGTAGGAATATGGGTCTTTTCCTTAAAATAATTAATAAAGTCTATAAGCGTTTCAGAAACCTTGGCATAACCCCCAAAATGATAATCTGTGTTGATTTCCCAGTTTTCTTTGGTTGTAAAATTACAAATATCTTTTCTTAAAAAATCACCTTTTAGTGAGGGAAACCCTATAATTCTCTGATTACGAAGGGAAGAATTGATAATTCCGGCCAGGGTACCGCCTGTGCCCACACTGGAACATATAACATTAAAAGCCCTATCCTCCTGGCTTAAAATTTCCTCACAACCTTTCACGGCCAACAAATTTGTACCCCCCTCGGGAATTAAATAATTTGGCCCAAATTCCTTGTTTAACACTTCTAAAAATTCCCTACTCGACTTTTCCCTATACGCAGATCTAGAAACAAATTTAAACCCCATCCCGTGTTTATGTGCCTGGGACAGCGTAGGGTTACGCCTCCAGTTTCCACTAAGCTCTTCACCCCTAATTACTCCAATGGTTCTTATTCCGTGTATTCTTCCGGCATAGGCAGTAGCAGCAATATGATTGGAATAAGCACCTCCAAAGGTAAGAATGGTGTCCAAGCCCCTTTGTTTGGCTTCCAAAATATTGTACTTAAGTTTTCGGTATTTATTGCCTGAAATGAACGGATGTATCAGGTCCTCTCTTTTTACGGATAGAGCTACTTGTTTTTCAATTAAAATAGAAAGATCTACTTTTTGATTTATTCCCTGCACGTTGAAGGCTTTTCGGCCCAAAGATATTTAATAAAGCTAAACGGTCTTCTCTCCTGTAGATAATTTAAATTGGATTCATTATCATAGGCCTCACGTTCAAAGCTGATATTTTGGTAAGCTCTATAGGCGTCAAAATAAATTAGAAACCGAATAAGGCCCTCTAGCGAATACAGCAAATAAAAAGGAACTATTAATAATTCCCGTTGTTGTCTTAAATGTATTCTTTCATGATTAAGCAGAGTGGTATCCTTTTTTAAAGAAGCGTTCTTTAAAATAATGAAGGGCCAGAGAGACAGTCCAACGTAATTCTTATAAAACAAATGCTTAAATACTACAATCATTAATTCGGATAAATAACGCGCTCATCAAATATAAGGGGGTACGATCCAAAATATTTTCCATAATCGGCTTACTACGAACAAAACAGGTTAAAGTGCAAAAAGCATGCTAAACTCTGTTAAATAACCCTCACTTAACAGCCCAGCTAAAATTATTTGATAGAAATCCCATAAATTTACATCAATGAAGAAATTTATACCAATTGAGGAAGGGGATTTTTACCTTTCAGAGGAGGGATACAAAGTTTTCACCAAACAATATCATTTAAAAAGGGGGTATTGTTGTGAAAGTGGCTGCAGACATTGTCCTTACGGCTACAACCAAAAAACGAATGCACAGCGCCACAAATAAGGTATTCGGCATGATTTTTGAGTTTGATTATATTGAATATCACAAGTACTAATTCAAATATTAAAGCTATGAAAAAAATTAAATCTTTAGTCGTTCCGGTCTTGGTGCTGCTCTTTGCCAGTTCCTGTACATCGGTACGCGTATTATCGGATTACGATAAAGAAGCAAATTTTAATTCGTTTAAAACCTATGCCTTTTACAAGACTGGTATAGACAAGGCCCAAATATCGGATTTGGATAAAAAGAGAATATTACATGCCATAGATGATGAAATGAGTTCTCGAGGTTTTGTGAAATCTGAAAACCCTGATATTTTATTGAGCATATTTACCAAAGAGAAACAACAGGTAGACGTATACAACAACTATTGGGGTGCGGGCTATTATGGCTGGGGCTGGTCTCCATTCTACTGGGGATCTCCATATTACGGAGGAAACAATGTTAGCACGAGGACAGAAGGCTCTTTATATATTGACATCATCGACGCCAAGAACAAGGAACTGGTTTGGCAAGGAAGGGGCGTTGGCACCTTGAACAACATAAGGAATATGGAAAAGAAAGAGAAAAGGATACAAGAATTCGTTTCTGAAATATTGGAAGCCTATCCTCCTGGATCTGCTTCAAATTAAATATTCTGTAGATAAAACACCCATTGCCTAAAGCATCTTTAGATAATATTTAGCATAAATTACCCTAAAAATCCCCCTTATAGTCAAAAGGGGGTTTTTTATGTCCATCCCAAAAATTTCATTGCCCATAGTGTTATCTACCATTAACCCATTTTTCAAGCAACCAATTACTACATCCAACTATATAATAATAGAAGGTCGCCCTTTGCGACCATAGGTGCTTTTTGTATCTTTAATAGGAATAAAACAACATCTATGTCTTTTGAAAGCAACTNCATTCTAGATAAGCTTCCCAAGCATTTGAAGCAGTATATAAAACCGCAGAATTATGAGGATTATTCCCCNATAGATCAGGCGGTATGGCGTTACGTAATGCGAAAAAATGTAGATTATTTAAGTAAGGTGGCCCATAAAAGTTATTTGGAAGGGCTAAACAAAACAGGGATTTCCATAGATTATATCCCCAATATGTACGGAATGAACCGTATTTTGAAAGAAATAGGGTGGGCGGCCGTGGCCGTGGATGGCTTTATTCCCCCTTCCGCCTTTATGGAATTTCAAGCCTACAATGTGTTGGTCATAGCTTCTGATATTCGGCAATTGGAACATATTGAATATACCCCTGCACCCGATATTATACATGAAGGGGCGGGTCACGCCCCCATCATAGCCAATCCCGAATATGCGGAATACCTGCGCAGGTTTGGGGAGATAGGATCCAAGGCCATTTCCAGTGCCAAGGATTACGAACTATACGAAGCCGTAAGACATCTGTCCATTATAAAGGAAGCCGAAGGCACCCCTANAGAAGACATAGACAAGGCCCAAAAGANAATTGAAGACCTNCAATTGAATATGGGGGAACCCAGTGAAATGGCCCTGATACGAAACCTTCATTGGTGGACCGTGGAATACGGGTTGATCGGCACNGTGGAGCAACCAAAAATTTACGGGGCCGGTTTACTATCCTCTATCGGGGAAAGTGCTTGGTGCATGACGGACAAGGTTAAAAAAATACCCTATTCTTTAGAAGCAGCACATACTTCCTTTGACATTACACAACCGCAGCCCCAATTATTCGTTACTCCGGACTTTGCCTATCTGAACCAGGTGCTGGAGGAATTTGCCAACACCATGTCCTTGAGGCAAGGTGGCCTAAGTGGNTTGGAAAAACTCATAAATTCCAAGGATTTGGGAACAGTNGAACTAAGCACCGGTCTCCAAATATCAGGAAATTTTAAAAGTGTAATTGCCCAAGATGGAAAACCGGTTTATATGCAAACCAAAGGCAATACGGCCCTTGCCTACCGTGAAAAGGAATTGATAGGNCACGGCATTAAGCAACATTCAAACGGATTTGGTTCGCCCATTGGAAAATTGAAAGGCATAAATCTCGCCATAGAGGATATGAGCCCCCGCGATTTAAAAGCCTATAATATCTATGAAGGTGAAGTGGTCTCCCTTGAATTTGTAGGTGACATAAAAGTTTCCGGGGAAATTATTACGGGCACCAGAAACCTAAAAGGTGAAATTATACTGATTACCTTGGCAAATTGTACGGTTACCCACAATGAAAAAACACTTTTTCATCGGGACCAAGGCCTTTACCATATGGCTGTAGGCGAGAATATTGTTTCCGTATTCAATGGCCCCGCGGATTTAAAGAGCTTTGACCTAATTACACATAAGGTAACGGACACCACNATAAAATCGGTCAAAACGAACCAAAGGAAACAGTTGGAACAATTATACAAGCAAGTCAGGGAATTCAGGGAAGGNAAAAACGTAACCATCTCTAGAAACAAAGTTTTTCAGGAAATAAAAGCCAACCACCCAGAAGATTGGCTGCTTGCTGTAGAATTGTACGAATTGGCAAAAAATAATGACGATGTAAATTTTGCCAAAGAATTGAAATCGTATTTGGAAGCCCTTAAACACCAAAAACCTCAACTTGGCCACCTAATAGATGACGGTCTGGAATTGGTTGACAAAAGTTTGGTAGTATAACCTTGTACCTAATTTTCATTTGGATTCCCTATATTTATGCCCCTACCCTTAATAGATCTGAAATGAAGCTTTTAACTTGTTTTGTGTGTTCCCTTTTTGTTTTATCCATGTATACAGCGCAATCCCAAACCAATTATGACGAAAGTATGGTCCCTTCCTTTGAGATCCCGGATCCGTTACTAACCTTTAATGGGGNAAAAATAAAATCGGTTAAAGAATGGGAAAAAATAAGACGGCCGGAGCTACTTCAATTTTTTGAAAACAACGTTTACGGCAANATTCCAAAATCCCTTAAGATAGATTCCTATACCATTTTAGAACAGGACGACAACGCCTTAAACGGAAAAGCCAAGCGCAAGCAAGTAGAACTTACTTTTAAGAACAATGGCAAAACCTTACGTTATACCATTTTGATTTATCTCCCGAAGAATAATGTAAAGNNTCCTGTTTTTTTGGGTTATAATTTTTATGGCAATCACACCATCACAGAGGATAAAGCTGTAATAATTTCATCGGCTTGGGCCAATAACAATGAATCATTCGGAATTGAAAACAATACCTTGACCGAGGAGTCCCGAGGCAAAAGAACACATCGTTGGGCAGTAGATAAGATATTGGATGCCGGTTATGGCCTAGCTACCATATACTATGGTGAAGTGGATCCTGATAGAAATGATTTCTCGGACGGGGTACATAGTTTATTGTACCAAAAATCCCAAAATCAACCTAAACCTGCTGAATGGGGCAGTATTGCGGCTTGGAGTTGGGGCATGGCAAGGGCATTGGATTATTTTGAAAAAGACCATGATATAGACGCTTCCAAAGTAATTTCCTTCGGCCATTCGCGATTGGGCAAAACATCGCTTTGGGCAGGCGCTACGGACCAAAGGTTTGCCGGGGTAATTTCCAACAACTCAGGCTGTGGGGGTGCCACTCTTTCCAAACGCAAATTTGGAGAGACCTTAGCGGTCATAAATGAAAGGTTTCCACACTGGTTTTGTGACAATTTTAACCAGTACGGCAACAATGAAGAGGTCTTGCCCATAGACCAACACCAACTTTTATCGCTTATTGCACCAAGGCCGCTCTATGTAGCCAGTGCAGAAGGTGACCAATGGGCCGACCCCAGGGGCGAATTCCTTTCCGCACATTATGCAACACAAGTTTACAACCTATACGGCAAAAAAGGAATAGAAACCATGGAAATGCCCAAGGTAAACGAACCCATCCATAATACCGTCTCCTACCACATCCGCACCGGCAAGCACGATGTTACCGACTACGATTGGGACAACTATATTAAGTGGGCCAATGTCTTTGTAAAGTAAGGGAGGAGTTGCCCATATGGGCAGTTTTTTAATCCAGCAACTTTAATTCTTCAAAATTTTGGATGTTCCTATCCCCATAGGTCAGTGTCCAACCCATGGAATTGGTAAGTACCAAAAATTTGGACAGCTCACTTAGAAGTCGGTTCTGGGCATTGGACTTTAAGGTTGAGGCCTCAATTTTTTTCAGGAGGGACGCATTAACATTCCGTTTAATTTTGTTGTAATCCTCTGCATTGAACTGGTTTAAATAATCCGAAGTAACATCATAATATTCAAAATCGGGGTTTATCTTAATTTCCGGTTCCGGGATACTTATTATCCGTAGGGTCTTGGTTGTCTCGTCGATGTCAAATTTTATTAGACTTAGGTCATAGGCTACGGTCACCTCGGCATTGACCACCACCAATGCTTTTTTATCGGCAGTAATCAAAGCACCAAATAATTGTTGGGAATCTTTATAATTATACACTTCGGCAAAGTGTCCTTCGGTAACGATCAATTTGGAAACGTTATTGATCTGTTCCTGAATAAGCATTGAATTCTCCTTTAAAATGGATTTCTTTTCTTTCTCCTCCGAACAGGAACGAAAAATAAGCACCGCTGCCAAAGTCAGGATTACTCCTATCAATATTTTCTTCATGTACTAAAATTTCATAAAAGGATACTCCTTTTGAAGGTTCGCAATTTTTTTATCAAGTGTCTTTAAAAATTCCTTGTGTTTTTCCGATTCTAGATTAAAAGGGCGGTGATTTAATCCTTTTTGAATAGCGGCCACTTCATCCATAGTCTTATAGGAAGTATCGGACATCCAACTCTTTTTAAATTTTTCCCAGATATAGTTAATCGCCAGATCATTGGGATGTACCATATCCGTTTCATAAAACCGATAATCCCTAAGTTCATCCATCATTAGTTCATAACTCGGGAAATACAAGGCATTCCCTGCTTTTATTATTTGGTGAACCGCGCTAATCAAATGTGCCTTACTTTGTTGATTTTCTACAAAACCATCCTTTAAGTGTCGCACCGGGGAAACCGTAAAAACAATCTTGGCCTTTGCATTTACCGTTCGAATTTGATGTACAATTGCCTCTAGACTTTGATTGATTTTTTCTATTGAGAGTAGTTGTTTCTGAAAGGCCATCTGAGGAACCTTATGGCAATTGGCCACTTCCTTTCCACTCTCCTTCAATTGATAGGTCCAAGCCGTCCCTAAAGTTACAAAGATATGGGAAGCCTTGGCTATCCATAATTTGGTTTCCAATAAACCCGAGTTTAGGCTACCGAGCAATTCTTCCTTTGTAACAGAGGACAAATCCGAATGCGCATCATAACACTGCCAGCGCTCATTTAAAAAAAAAACCTCCTCCCCTAGGTAATGTTTCTGATGAATGGCCCTGGAAATCAAGTTTTCAATAGCCAAAGGGTGAAATAAAATTCCAAAAGGATTTTGTAGTGTTTGGAATTTATAGAAAGCCAGCTTGTCTCCTATATTGTTGGCAAAACAGGACCCAAGTACTATAAGCCGACTAGCATAATCAATTTGATTTTCAGCTTGTTTTAAAGGTACCTGTGTTTGAAGTTTCATGTATCAATTTTAAGCATTACCTTCCTTAAGCAACCCTAAAGCCTCCTTTAGATTTCACAATTATTCGGATTCTGACTACTGTTTTATTCTATATAAGCCTTAGCTTTCTGGAGCACCTCTTCAATTCCTGCTGGATTTTTACCTCCGGCCGTAGCAAAAAACGGTTGGCCGCCCCCGCCTCCTTGAATATACTTTCCTAGCTCCCGCACAATGGTTCCGGCATTCAATTTCCTCTCTTCCACCAGTTCTTTGGAGATATAGCAGGACAAAAGTGCTTTCCCTGCGCTCTCCGCAGCGAAAAGTAAAAATAGATCCTTTCTATTCTGACCCATCTCAAAGGAGATATCCTTTATTCCCGAGGCATCCAAATCCACCTTCTTGGCCAAGAATTGAATTCCGTTTACTTCTGTAAGGGCATTGAGCAAATCGCCCTTCAAATTTTTGGCTTTGTCCTTCAAGAGGATTTCCACTTCTTTTTTCAACCTTAAATTTTCCTCTTGCAAAGCCTTTAACGCCTTTACGGGTTCCTGGGGATTATTCAAAAGCTCCTTAATTTCCAACAGGGTATTATTACTTTCGGCATAGAAGTCCTTTACCGCATCCGAGGTTATGGCTTCTATTCTTCTTATGCCCGCGGCAACTGCGCCTTCCGACCTAATCTTAAAATGCCAGATATCGGCCGTATTCCGCACGTGGGTACCCCCGCATAGTTCTANGGATTGCCCAAATCGAATGGTTCTGACCGCATCCCCATATTTTTCNCCGAAAAGGGCCATAGCCCCCTGCTCCAAGGCCTTTTCCATAGGCACGTTGCGCTGTTCNTCCAGCGGAAGTCCATTACTAATACGCGCATTCACAAAACTTTCTATTGCCGACAATTCATCCGTACTAAGNTTGGCAAAATGGGAAAAATCGAAGCGCAGGTATTTGGAATGCACGGCCGAACCTTTTTGTTCCACATGTGTCCCCAAAATTTCACGTAGGGCCTGGTGCAATAAATGCGTAGCTGTATGGTTACATTCGGTTCTTTTGCGCTGCTTTGCATCTACTACAGCCTTGAATTTATCCGTAGTGTCCTTGGGTAAATTTTTCGCAATATGAACAATCTCATTATTTTCTTTTTTGGTATCCAAGATATATACCACATCNCCATTGGGGGCTTCCAAATACCCCTTGTCCCCAACCTGTCCCCCTCCTTCGGGATAAAATGGGGTTAGGTTGAACACAATCTGATACTGCTTTCCTTCCTTTTTGGATGTTACCTTTCTATACTTTACAATCTTTACCGTGGTTTCCAAATGGTCATAACCCACAAATTCCTGCTGCGGATCATCGGCAAGAACAACCCAATCCTCTTTGGACACTTCAGATGCCGNTCTGGAACGATCCTTTTGCTCCTTCATGGCCGTTTCGAAACCTTTTTCATCCAGATCATAGCCTCTTTCACTTAAAATTAGGGCTGTTAAATCTATGGGGAATCCGAAAGTATCGTAAAGCTCGAACGCTTTTCTACCGTCTATTTTTTTGTCTTTGTTTTCGGCAACAATATTGTCCAACAATAATAATCCTTGGTCCAACGTCTTTAAAAAGGAATGTTCCTCTTCCTTCACCACATTTTCTATTAACTGGCGCTGATCCTTAAGTTCGGGAAAGGATTTTCCCATGGTATCCGAAAGTACCTTTACCAATTGGAACATAAATGGTTCTTTGGTGTTCAAAAAGGTAAATCCGTAACGTATGGCCCTTCTTAAGATTCTCCTAATTACATAGCCTGCGCCGGTATTACTGGGCAACTGTCCGTCTGCAATGGAAAAGGAAACCGCCCTAATATGATCGGCAATTACCCTTATGGCAATATTAATTTCTTCATCCTTACCATATTTGGAATTGGTGATGGTCTCTATCTCCCTGATGATGGGCGTAAACACATCCGTATCGTAATTGGATTGCACTCCCTGCATTACCATGCACAAACGCTCAAAGCCCATTCCTGTATCCACATGTCTGGCGGGTAAGGCTTCCAATTGTCCGTTGGCCTTCCTATTGTACTGCATAAAAACCAAGTTCCATATCTCCACTACTTGCGGGTGATCTTGATTGACAAGAACTGCTCCGGATATTTTNGCCTTTTCCTCGGCAGAACGGATATCCACATGTATTTCCGAACAAGGTCCGCATGGCCCTTGGTCTCCCATTTCCCAGAAATTGTCCTTCTTGTTACCAAATAGAATCCTTTCCTTTGGCACTATTTTACCCCAAAGCTCCAAGGCTTCCGTATCCTGATCAAGTTTATCGGCATCCTTACTTCCTTCAAAAACCGTTACGTAAAGACTATTTTTATCAATTTTGCAAACCTCGGTCAAAAACTCCCATGCCCAAGCAATGGCCTCGGTCTTAAAATATCCACTTGCCGGCCGGGCAGGGTCGCCAAAACTCCAGTTCCCCAACATTTCGAACATAGTATGGTGATAGGTATCCTTTCCAACCTCTTCCAAGTCATTGTGCTTGCCACTTACCCTAAGGCATTTTTGGGTATCGGCCACGCGATTGTACTTAGGTACAGAGTTTCCAAGGAAAAACTCCTTAAATTGATTCATGCCCGCATTGGTGAACATTAAAGTTGGATCATCCTTGATGACCATAGGTGCAGAAGGAACAATTTTATGGCTTTTTTCCTTAAAAAATTCTAAAAACTTGGCTCTAATTTCTTGGGATTTCATGTAAATTGGTAAGCTTTTTATATATTTAACGGTTGTTAGAAAACATTTTGCAAAATTGTAAGTTATCTATAAACAAGACCACAAAAATAGGATAAATTAGATACATGTCTAAGGTAAAATATTATTACGACCCGGACACCCTATCTTACCGTAAGATAGAACCCAAAAAGTCCAGAAGATTTAGAAATATTGCTCTATTTTTTCTAGGGTCATTTCTATTTGGATTTTTAGGACTCATATTACTTTTAAACACCAATTTGGTAAACACCCCGCGCGAACTTTCCTTGGCACGAGAGGTCAAGAATTACGAACTACAGTTTGAATTGTTGGGCAAAAAAATGGAGCAGATAGAAAATGTTCTGGCCAATATCGAAGACCGGGACAACAATATCTACAGATTGTATTTTGAGGCCAACCCTATACCTGAAGAACAGCGAAGAGCTGGATTTGGTGGGGTTAACAGGTACAAATCCCTGGAAGGCTTCAACAATTCCGAAATGATCATCGCCACTACCAAAAGGCTGGACATCATCCAAAAACAAATGGTGATTCAATCCAAATCCCTAGACGAGATTACCAAGTTGGCGGAGGAAAAAGAAAAATTATTGGCGGCCATCCCTGCCATACAGCCCATAAAAAATGAGGACCTAACGCGTATGGCATCTGGTTATGGTTGGCGTTCCGACCCATTTACCAAGGCTAGAAAAATGCATTGGGGTATGGATTTTACCTCTCCTAAGGGAACTCCTATATATGCTTCTGGCGACGGAACCGTTACCAGAGCGGACAACAATGCCTCGGGTTATGGAAAACACATAAGAATAGATCATGGCTATGGTTATATGAGTCTTTATGGCCATTTAAGTCAGTACAACGTTAAAGCCCGTCAAAAGGTAAAAAGAGGTGACCTCATCGGATTTGTGGGAAGTACCGGAAGATCCGAAGCCCCACACCTGCATTATGAGGTCTGGAAAGACGACCAACGTATTAACCCGATCAACTTCTATTACGGCAGTTTAACCGCGGAAGAATTTGAAAATATGTTGAAATACGCAACCCAAGAAAATCAATCCCTGGATTAATGCATATAGATCTTCCGGAAAAACGATATTATGGTATTGGTGAAGTGGCCGATGCCTTTGATGTGAACACCTCACTTATCCGTTTTTGGGAAAAGGAGTTTGACGTGCTCAAGCCTAAAAAAAATGCTAAGGGCAATAGAAAATTCACACCCCAGGACATTAAAAACCTTCAGTTGATATACCATTTGGTAAAGGAACGCGGTTTTACCCTGGAAGGTGCCAAAACCCATCTAAAGGAAGATAAATTAAAGACCTTGTCTACCTTTGATGTGATTCAAAAATTGGAAAAAGTTAAGGCTGAACTAATTAAAATAAAGAACCAACTATAAATAACACTAAACACACTGATCATGAAAAAATGGTTAATTCCGGTTATTATTCTTGCCGTTTTGGGAATAGGCTTGTACCAATGGGCCGTAGGCTTTAACAATACAGCTGTTAAACTCAAGGAAACATC
>JGI24723J26617_10001431_pt1 | contig 21163 bp, 21 predicted proteins | sample Cruoilmetagenom6_FD_26617 | JGI IMG/M metagenome (IMG submission 26617)
GCCTCAGCTTCCGCGACTTCATGGCCGGCAAGCTGCCGATCCTGCCGGGCGAAAAGCCCGCCATGGACGATTATATCGACCATCTCTCGACCATTTTCCCGGAAGTGCGCCTGAAGCAATTCCTCGAGATGCGCGGCTCCGATGCCGGCCCGTGGAGCCGCCTGTGCGCCTTCTCCGCCTTCTGGACCGGCCTGATGTATTGCCCCGACTGCCTCGATGCCGCCTGTGACCTCGTGAAGGACTGGACGGCCGCCGACCGCGAATCCATGCGTCAGGGCGTGCGCACCCTCGGTTTGCGGACGCCTGTTCCCGGCGGCGGTTCGATGCAGGACCTCGCCAAACAGGTGCTCGCCATCTCGCGGCAGGGCCTGAAGAACCGGGCAAACCTCTCCACGTCGGGGGACGACGAGACCGGCTACCTCACCGAACTCGATGACATAGCAACCACCGGCCTCACCCCTGCCGACCGCCTGCTGGCCCGCTATTACGGCCCGTGGAACCGCGACGTGCGTCCGATTTTCGCGGAAGAGGCCTATTAGGGGCACGCTTTTGCGTTCCCGGCACCCTGAATAAGCACAAATTACCTTGAGCCTTCGCCCGGCGCATGGTCAAACTGCGCCCAATGCGCTGATGGCGCGCCACAGACTGCAACGAGCCTGGGGAGGGCCACTGTGACAGACATTCCAGTATCAAAACCGGATCCCGTAGCGGGGGACACCAGCTTTTTCGGACACCCGAAGGGCCTGCTGATCCTGTTCCTGACCGAGATGTGGGAGCGCTTTTCCTATTACGGGATGCGCGGCCTGCTGATCCTTTACCTGACGCAGCATTTCCTGTTTTCGGATGCGCGATCAGCCGTGATGTACGGCGCCTACACGGCGCTGGTCTATGTCATGACGATTATCGGTGGAACGCTGGCCGACCGTTATCTCGGCCAGAGGAAAGCCGTCACCTTCGGGGCCATTCTTCTGTGCCTCGGACACTTCGGCATGGCGTTCGAAGGGTCGGGATCGAAGGAAATCATCGACACCGGCACCGACCGGATAGAAATCGTTGACGAAGGCCGCGGCAGCAACCGCCAGCTGTTCATCGAGGATAACGGCTCCCTGAAGCGGATCGTGTTCGATGGCGAGACCGGCGATATCAACGTGCTCGCATCCGACGACCGCCAGAAAGAGCCGACAGCGGACGTGGCCCGCACCATCCCGGCCGACGGTTTCACCACCTCGATCGAGCGTGAAGCCCTGTACATGAACATCCTTTACCTGTCGCTGGCCCTGATCATTGCCGGCGTCGGATACCTGAAAGCCAATATCTCGACGATTGTTGGTGCGCTCTACGAGTTTGACGATCCACGCCGGGATTCGGGCTTCACCCTGTTCTATATGGGCATCAATCTTGGCGCGTTCCTGTCTTCGATCACCTGCGGTATTCTCGGCATCGTCTATGGCTGGGCCTGGGGCTTCGGCCTCGCCGGCATTGGCATGCTGGGCGGCCTGCTCATCTTCCTGTGGGGTCAGAAATACCTCGGCGGCAGGGCTGATCCGCCGAACCCGGAAATGCTGAAAAAGTCCTTCCTCGGCCCGATCAGCGTGGAGCTCGCCTGCTATCTCGCAGGTCTGGTCATCATCGGAGTGGCCATGCTGATCGTGATGAATGCCGAGATCATTCCCGACGGATTCGTTGGTGGCCTCGGCGTGCTCGTCTTCATCGGGCTCGTCACCTACGCCTTCGCGACCATGAAGGGCGCGGAACGGAACCGCATGTTCGCAGCGATCTATTTCGTGCTGGCGCAAATCCCGTTCTGGGCACTGTTTGAACAGGCGGGATCGTCCTTGAACCTGTTCACCGACCGCCTGGTCGACAAGACCATGTTTGGCGTTGAAGTCCCCGCGCCGGTCTTTCAGGCGTTGAATGCGGGCTATATCGTGGTCTTTGCGCCGATCCTGGCCTGGCTGTGGATTGCTCTCGCCAAGCGGAAAATGGAGCCGTCGACGCCGGTGAAGTTTGCCGTGGGGGTGTTTCTCGCCGGTCTCGGCTTCCTGTCGCTTGTGGCAGGAATCGGCGCGTCCGGATCGACCGGCCTGACGGCTGTATACTTCATCTTCCTGATCTACTGGGTGCACACGATGGGCGAACTCATGGTCTCGCCTGTCGGGCTGTCTGCGGTGACGAAGATGGCACCTGCGCGTGTCGTTGGCATGACGATGGGCGCGTGGTTCCTCTATTCCGGCCTGTCAAACTTCCTTGCCGGCATCATCGCCCGCGGGACGGGGGCCGAAACCATTGGTGGCCAGATCACCGATGTCGCCGCGGCCAAGGCCAATTATGCCGCCGTCTATGCCAATGTCGGATATGTCGCCATGGGCGTGGGCGTTGTGATGCTGCTGATCTCTCCGATCATCAAGAGCTGGATGAAGGCCGACCATTTGCCGGAAGAGTCTCCGATGGTTTCGGATGAGATGACCTAGGCTTATCGCGAGCGTCAAAACAAAGGGGCGGCCTGCAAAGGCCGCCCTTTTTCGTTTCGGATGAGAACAGGCCTATCGCATCGGGGGATTGAACGGATCGGTCGGCAAGCCGCGTTTGATCCAGCCGTCACCCGAGCCAAGATGGCCCGTCATGCCCTCGGTCACGTTGAACACGTGGGCGAAACCTTCGGAGGCGAGCTTCTCGGCCGCCGAGGTCGATCGGTTGCCTGACTTGCAGATCACGGCGACGGGGTGTTCGAGATCGCCGTAAACGGCCCCCCGCGCCCGGGCCACGAAGTCGATATCCTGGAGTGTGGCCCCCACGCTATCCCGCGGCATGCCGGTCATGGCCCATTCTGTCGGGGTGCGCACATCGATGAGGATGAGCTCGCCTTTCTGGGACATCTGGAAGGCTGAATCGGCACTCAGCGTTTCCACATCCGCGGTCGCCGTGCCGCCAAGGCCGATGGCGCCGCATACCAGGGCCAGGAACTGAACTCTCATCGCCATCACTCACTTCTACGCCGCCAGGGGGCTTGGCCCTTGGTTAATATGGCAATAAAGTGGCAAAACCTCTGCGGTGCCGCAAGAGTCTCCGATTAAAATGACAGGAATTTTAGCCGGCGCCGCCCACTGTCAAGGCACCCACCTTGAGGGTTGGCTGCCCGACACCCACCGGGACTGATTGCCCGGCCTTGCCGCACACGCCGACGCCGTCATCCATGGCGAAATCATTGCCGATCATCGAGACCTGCTGCAGCACGGTCGGCCCATGGCCGATCAGCGTGGCGTTCTTGACCGGTGCAACGACCTTGCCGTCCTCGACGAGATAGGCCTCGGTGCACTGGAACACGAAATTGCCGGACGTGATGTCCACTTGCCCGCCGCCGAAATCGACAGCCCACAGGCCGCGCTTGATCGAGGCGACGATCTCTGCCGGGTCCTTGTCGCCGCCCAGCATGACCGTATTGGTCATCCGCGGCATCGTCTGCGCCTCATAGCTCTCCCGGCGGCCATTGCCGGTGGGGGCAACGCCCATCAGGCGGGCGTTCAGCCGGTCCTGCATGTAGCCTTTCAGGATGCCGTCCTCGATCAGGACCGTGCGCTGGGTCGGCGTGCCTTCATCATCGAAAGAGAGCGAACCGCGTCGGGCTTCAATCGAGCCATCGTCGATCACGGTGACGCCTTTGGCGGCCACCTGTTCGCCGATCCGGCCGGCATAGACACTTGTGCCCTTGCGGTTGAAGTCGCCTTCGAGGCCATGTCCGACCGCTTCGTGCAGCAGTACGGCCGGCCAGCCGGGGCCAAGCACGACTTCCATCACGCCCGCAGGTGTCGGGATGGATTGCAGGTTCACGGATGCCTTGGCGAGCGCCCTGCGGACCATGCCCTGCCAGCGCTCCGGCTGGATCCACTCATCATAGGCGGCGCGGCCACCGGCGCCGGCGCTGGCGGACTCGCGTCGGCCGTTTTCTTCCAGTGTCACGGAAACATTGAGGCGGACCAGCGGGCGGATGTCGGAGAAGGTCGCGCCGTCCGGGCGGATGATATCGATCTCCCGGTGGCTGCCGGCGAGCGATACCGAGACCTGCACGACACGCGGATCAAGCGCCCGGGTCCAGGCATCAATCTCGGCGAGCAGGCCGGTCTTGGCCGTGAAGTCAGGGGCCGAGGTTGGGTCGATCGGCGCATAGAGGCGGCGATTGGTCGGTTGCGGACCGTCGGCCAGCTTGCCGGAATAGCCGCGCTTGGCCTGCGCGGCTGTCTGTGCCGCGCGGGTAATCGCGCCCAAGGACAGCTCGGAGCCATATCCGCTGCCCTGGGCTTCGCCGGCGACGACCCGCAGGCCGAAGCCCTGGTCGGTATCGAACGCGGCCGATTTCAGCCGCCCGTCATCGAACATGAAACTTTCAGAGCGCGAGCGCTCAATGAACAGGTCACCGTCATCTCCGCCGGACACGGCATCAGACAGGATATCCGCAGCGCGGGCGACGTCGAAAGGCAATTGGGTCTGGGTCATCCATCCTAAATGCGGGTGATCGGCGCCCGCAGCAAGGGCAAACCCTGTCATCCGCGCACAATCGCCTAGGCGGGCGGCTTGGCGGCGGGCAGGGGCACTGGGCTCTCGTTCGCCTCCCCGGCTTGCCGGGCGTCCGGCCGCTTGTTGAGCGGCACGTCGCGGCCGAAAATGAATTTGAGGATACGGCGGTCTGAGCGCGACAGGTCATCCCGGTCAGCCAGGAACTTGCCGAAGCCGGACATGCCGGGAACATGGTCGGAGACGACCTTCATTGTCAGCAGCATGGGGGTGGAAAGCAGCATGCCCATGAACGACCAGAGCCATGCCCAGAGCGCGAACGAGACGAATACGACCACGGCGTTGAGCCGCAGCCGCCGGCCGACCAGGACGGGGGTCACGAATTGCCCCTCGAACGAGGTCAGTCCCCAATAGACGAGGGCCGGCAGGATCGCTGCCGTGGCCGAATCAAAACTGACCAGGGCGACCAGGAAGGAAACGCCGACGCCTGCCATCGCCCCGATATAGGGGATGTAATTCAACAGGAATGCGGCAAGTCCGAACAGGACCGGGTCCGGCATGCCGAGCGCCCACATTGCGAGGCCGATGGCCACGCCGAGGCCCAAATTGATGAGGGTGATGGTCAGCAGGTAGACGGACAGCTGGTTCTCGATTGCCCGGGCCACTGCGAGCGCGCGCCTTTTGTCCTTCAGCGTCGGCATGACCTGGACCAGCTTTTCGTAGAACAGGTCGCCTGAGGCAATCAGGAAGAAGGCGAGGGTCAGGCAGATCACGACCTGGCCGGCCATGACGGGCATCTTGTCGGTGAACCCGGCCAGAAAGCCCGGTTCGCGAATGGTGACCGTGTCGGTAGCCGGTTCCTTGGCCGCGATGTGTTCAATCTGCTCAGTCGCGTCCATGACGGGCTGGACGGTGCCGGTCAGCTCATTCAGCTTGTCGCCGATCTCTTCGATCATGTGAGGTGCGCCCGCGGCCGGTTCCTTGGCCGCGATGTGTTCAATCTGCTCCGTCGCGTCCATGACGGGCTGGACGGTGCCGGTCAGCTCATTCAGCTTGTCGCCGATCTCTTCGATCATGTGAGGTGCGCCCGCGAGGCGGTCCTGCACGGCGCCGGACACGAAATAGCCGAGCGTGCCGATCGCTCCCAGCAGGGTCAGCAGGATGATCGCCGCCGAGACGCCGGATGGGAAGCCGAACCGGTCCATTGCCCGGCGGACGGGACTGAAGATCAGCGCCAGCATCATCGCCGTAACAATCGGAACGATAAGGCCCTGCGCGATCGTCAGGACGCTCAGGGCCATGATCCAGAAAATGCCAACGAGCGCCCAGCCATGATAGCCGGGCGCTCGCCGTGTCTCATCCGAATGGCTGGATGACTCGCGTGTCATCTACGGCGCAGTCCACCGAAGACCAGCGATACGACGAAAAGTATGACGAAGATCAGCGCCAGAATCTTGGCGATTCCGGCCGCCGTGCCCGCGATTCCGCCAAAGCCGAGGACTGCCGCGACCAGCGCGACGACGAGAAAGATGATGGCCCAACGCAGCATGTTATGTTTCCTTTTCCATTGTGGGGTCTGGAAAAGGAAACGGCAGGCAGGGAATTTGGTTCCACGCGTTCCGAACGCCGGTTCAGGGGGCGGCGCGCGAAACTGGCCTGACGATCAGTTGGTGGTGACCTGGAACCGTTCCATCTGGCGCTTGGCCAGGTCTGACTCGGGGTTCAGTTCGTCAGCGCGCTTGAAGTCGAAATAGGCACCCTGAATGTCACCTGTTTGCTCCTTGGCGATCGCGCGATTGTAATAGGCGGCGTAGAGATCGTGGGAATCGAGTTCGATTGCCCTGTTCAGCGACACCATCGCCGAATTGTAGTCCTTGAGCATGATGTGGGCTGCGCCTTCATTGAGGTGGGTCGCGCCCTCGTCCGGATTGAGCCGCTTGGCGATGTCATAGTCCGAAAGGGCCGCCTCGAGCCTGCCGTCGCGCATGCGCAATACGCCGCGATTGGTATAGGTGGCAGCCTTGTTCGTCTGGTTCATGATCTCGGCTTCAATGGCCTTGGTGCAGATTTTCTCGCCGGCGCTGGCGGAGACCCGCTGATACTTTGCGGCCTCGTAACAGTCCTTCGCGACGCCGCCTCCGATAATCGAAACCTGAGCAATGGCCAGAGGGGCCGACAGCGTCACTGCGATCAACGCGAGTGCCGGGAATTTCAACATTGTCGTCTCCCTGTTCTTTTATTTTCCCACAATTAGCATGATTTCCCCATAGCGGCGAGCGCCTGCGACAATATTGAGCGTCAAAATTGCTGGGTTGCGGGGCCGGTCTGATATAGATAGAGCGGAGCAATTCCAATGAGACGAGGATTCCTTCGTGCGACACTTCTTTGCCGCCTTGTGCGCTTCAATACTGGCTGCACCGGCCTTCGCTGCCGTCCCCGTTGACGGGGCGCTTGGCTTCCAGCCCGCTGCAACGCGCATTGCTGAGCGCATTCACTTCTTCCACAATGATTATGTCATGTGGATCATCACGGCGATCACGATCTTCGTGTCGCTGCTGCTGATCTGGGTGATGGTGCGTTACAATCGCAAGGCCAATCCCGTGTCGCGCAAGTTCAGCCACAATTCGCTGATCGAAGTGATCTGGACGGTCGTTCCGGCGCTGATCCTGGTCGCAATTGCCGGTCTGTCCTTCCCGAACCTCTACTATCAGGATGTGGTGCCCAACCTCGAGAAGATCCAGACCGAATCAGCTGCGCTGCTGGCTGACGGCAAGTCGGCCGAGTACGAACGCTACACCAAGAACAGTTTTCCGGACGCTGCTGCCGAGGGCTTCATCAACGTCAAGGCTCAGGGCAACCAGTGGAACTGGACCTATTCCTATCCTGACATCGTCGATGCCGACGGCTTCGCGCTCGAATTCGTCTCGAATGCCATCCACAAGGGCACGTCGGCCGATCCGACCGACACCGATGTGCGTCCGCGCAATCTCGCTGTTGATTATCCGATGGTCATCCCGGCGGGTCGTTATGTCCGCTATTATACCGCTGCCGCCGACGTGATCCACTCGTGGACCGTGCCTGCCTTCGGTGTGAAGACGGATGCCGTGCCGGGCCGCCTCAACGAGGGCTGGTTCCTGGTCGACGAACCGGGCGTCTATTACGGCCAGTGTTCGGAGCTTTGCGGCGTCGATCATGCCTACATGCCGATCGAGGTGCGCGTTGTGCCACAGGACCAATTCGATGCCTGGGCCCAATTGATGCTGGCTGGCGACTATGATGCCGCCGCCGCGTCCGTTCGGACCATGGCCGCCCTTGAGCCGAGCACCCAGCTCGCCGCTAACCATTAAGCTTTGAGAGAAGAGTAGATACGCCATGCCAATGGATGAAATCGCCCTCGACCACCACCACGATGCCCACGATCACAAGCCCGGCTTTTTCAAACGCTGGTTCCTGTCGACGAACCACAAGGACATCGGGACACTCTACCTGATCTTCTCGCTGTGTGCCGGTATCGTCGGCTATACGCTGTCGGGCCTGATCCGCTGGGAACTGGCTGAGCCGGGCATCGGCCCCATGCTCTGGATCGTCGAGCACTTCCAGGGTGTGCAGGGTGATGCGGCGATTACGCATGCCAAGCATTTCTACAATACTGTGATCACCTATCACGGCCTGATCATGATCTTCTTCATGGTCATGCCCGCCCTGATCGGCGGCTTTGGCAACTGGTTCGTACCGCTGATGATCGGCGCGCCGGACATGGCCTTCCCGCGCATGAACAACATTTCGTTCTGGCTGACCGTGACCGGTTTCGTGCTGGCCTGTATCTCGATGACTGTTCCGGGCAACTCGGCCGGTAACGGTTTTGGCGGCGGCTGGGTTTTGTATCCGCCGCTTTCCTCGACAACGGGCCACCCCGGCCCTGCAATGGACCTGCTGATCCTGTCGCTGCACACGGCCGGCATTGCGTCCATTCTCGGCGCGATCAACTTCATCGTGACGATCCTGAACATGCGCGCGCCTGGCATGACCATGCACAAGATGCCACTGTTCGCCTGGGGCGTCCTCGTCACGGCTGTCCTGCTGCTCCTGTCGCTGCCGGTTCTCGCTGGTGCGCTGACCATGCTGCTGACAGACCGCAATTTCGGGTCGCAATTCTTCAACCCGGCAGGGGGAGGTGACCCGGTCATGTTCCAGCACCTGTTCTGGTTCTTCGGTCACCCGGAAGTCTACATCATGATCCTGCCGGCCTTCGGCATCATCAGCCACATTGTGTCGACGTTCTCGAAAAAACCCATCTTCGGCTATCTCGGCATGGCCTATGCCATGGTCTCGATCGGCGTCATCGGCTTCGTCGTGTGGGCACACCACATGTACACAGTCGGCATGAACGTCGACCTGAAAGCCTATTTCATCGCGGCCACCATGGTCATCGCTGTGCCCACGGGCATCAAGATCTTCTCATGGATCGCGACGATGTGGGGCGGTTCGATCGACTTCAAGGTGCCGATGCTCTGGGCGATCGGCTTCATCTTCCTGTTCACCATTGGCGGTGTGACGGGCGTCGTGCTGGCCAATGCCGGTATCGACCATGCCCTTCACGATACCTATTACGTCGTGGCCCACTTCCACTATGTGCTGTCGCTCGGCGCCGTGTTCGGCCTGTTCGCGGGTTGGTATTACTGGTTCGAGAAAATGTTCGGCATCAAGTATAATGGCGTCATCGGCGGCCTGCACTTCTGGCTGATGTTCATCGGCTCGAACGTCCTGTTCTTCCCGCAGCACTTCCTTGGCCTGCAAGGCATGCCACGCCGCTACATCGATTACGCGGACGGGTTCCACACCTGGCACCTCGTGTCGTCGATCGGTTATGCGATCACGCTCGCTGCGACGCTGGTCTTCTTCATCGGCCTTGTCGAAGCGATGATCCGCCGCCGCAAGGGTGCAGCCAATCCATGGGGCGAAGGTGCAACCACGCTGGAATGGACGCTGTCGTCGCCGCCGCCATTCCACCAGTATAACGAACTGCCACACGTCACCAACAAGGGCGGCCACTAGCCGCTCGCGTTGCTGGCCCGTTCGTCGGGCCTGCATACGGATACAAAAATCGGGCGGCCCTGCGCTGAAAAGGCGTATGGGCCGTTTCGCTTGAATGCCCCATAAGGCCCTGACCATGACCGACGCCCCCGCCACTCCCGCAAAGCGCTACGCCACGGCGAGCGATTACGTGAACCTGATGAAGCCGCGCATCATGATGCTCGTCGTCTTCACGGCGGCGGCTGGCCTCATCGCGGCAGCCAGTGTCACGCAGACGCCGATCAATCCGCTGATGGGCGCCATCGCCCTTCTGGCCGTGGCCCTGGGATCAGGTGCCGCCGGTGCGATCAACATGTGGTTCGATTCCGATATTGACGCGGTCATGACCCGCACATCCACACGTCCGATCCCGTCCGGCGCCGTGCCGCGCGAAGAGGCCCTTGCCATGGGCCTGATCATGTCCGGCGTCTCGGTGATGCTGATGTGGCTGGCATCCAACTGGCTGGCGGCGGCGCTGCTCGCTTTTTCCATTTTCTATTACGGTGTCATCTACACGATGTGGCTGAAGCGCTCGACGCCGCAGAACATCGTCATCGGTGGCGGGGCAGGGGCGTTCCCGCCGGTCATCGGCTGGGCCGCTGTCACGGGTAATGCGCCGCTTGATGCCTGGATTCTGTTTGCCATCATCTTCTTCTGGACACCGCCGCATTTCTGGGCGCTCAGCCTGCTGGCGCACGGTGAATACGAGAAGGCCGGCGTGCCCATGCTGCCTGTCACGCATGGCGCCAAGGCCACCCGCCTGCAGATGCTGCTCTATACGATCGTCCTGGTTCCGCTGGCGCTGACGCCTGTCGTGACGGGTCTCGGCGGCTGGATATATGCGGTCACGGCGGGCGTGCTGGGGGCGGTCTTCTTGATGTATGCTGTCCGGGTTTTCCTCTCGAAAGCGGGAGATGCCGACTGCACGGCCGCCGAGAAGAAGCTGGCGCGCTCGATGTTCCTGTTCTCGATCCTCTATCTGTTCATCGTGTTTGCCGCGCTGATCATCGAGCATGCGGCCGGTCTGTATTTCGCTGTGAAGGGTTTCTAGATGACTGACGACAAAGAACCGTACGCNGGCGAGTTCATGGATGCGCCGCACATGGCGCCGGAGGCGGTTGCCGCCCGCAAGAAGCGCAATGTCTGGCTTGGCCTGGCCCTGTTCGGCTTTGTGGTGCTGGTTGCCATTACAACCATCATCCGCCTGTCGAACACCGACCTCAGCGAGGGGGCGGGCTTTTATTACAGCAATAGTGACAGCCGCACGCCAGTTGGCGAAGCGCCGGCACTGCCGCCGGGCATGACCGAAGAACAGGCCGCACCACCAGCGGGACTGGAATCCGACGAGGCACCCGAATGAACCTCTCCAACCGCACTATCGGCCTTGTTGCCGGAGCCGTTTTCATCGGCATGCTGGGCCTCGCCTTCATGGCTGAGCCGCTCTACAAGAGTTTCTGTCAGGTCACCGGCTTTGGCGGCACGACCCGGATTGCGACGCGGGCGCCCAAGGAAATCCTCGATCAGGAAGTCACCATGCGCTTCGATGCGAACGTGGCTGACACGGCGCTGGTGTTCCGCCCCTTGCAGCGCGAGCAAACGGTGAAAATCGGCCAGCACGGACTCGCCTTCTTTGAAGTCGAGAACCCTACGGACGAACCGATTCGCGTCATCGCGAGCTATAATGTGACGCCGCATTTCGCGGGCCCCTATTTCTACAAGCTGGAATGTTTCTGCTTCGAGGAGCGTGTGATCGCGCCCGGCGAATCGAAGAAATTGCCGGTCGTCTACTTCATTTCCCCAGATATGATCGACGATCACGTGGCCGCGGGCCTCGAGACGATCACGCTCAGCTACACGTTTTTCGACAGCACGGCCTATAAGGGGCCGCTCAAGCAGGAAGCACGGGGTGCGGCGAATTCAGCCAGCTCCGGCTGAACCTGTTGCGTTTTTGGGGCGGAGCGGGCTAAACAGCGCAAAGCTATAAGTGATAATTTCAAGGGGTTTTCCAAGCCATGTCCAGCGGCGACGTCAAACACGACTACCACCTCGTAAATCCCTCGCCTTGGCCGCTGCTCGGCTCACTGGCCGTTCTGGTTCTGGCCGTCGGTGGCGTGACCTATATGAAAGGCCTTTTCGGTCTTGAAAAAGGCAGCATGTGGCTGATGGGACTCGGCTTTGCCATGGTCGCTTATGTGATGATCGGCTGGTGGCGTGAAGTCGCCAAGGAAGGCGCTCTCGGCGACCATACGCCCGTTGTCAGCATTGGCCTGCGCTACGGCATGATCCTGTTCATCGCCTCGGAAGTCATGTTCTTCGTGGCCTGGTTCTGGGGCTTCTTCGAATTTACGATCTTTGAATCGGCACGTACCGGCAGCACGTGGGACGCAACCAACCCGCTCTATGCGGATGCCCTCGCGAAGTTCAACGACTGGCCACCTGCTGGCGTCGAAACATTTGACCCCTTCCACCTTCCGCTGATCAACACGCTGGTGCTTCTCCTGTCCGGTACGACCGTGACCTGGGCCCACCACGCACTCCAGCATGGTGACCGTTCGGGCGCGAAGCTCGGCCTGCTGCTGACTATCCTTCTCGGCATGGGCTTCACCGCGTTGCAGGTGCTCGAATACAGCCATGCCGGCTTCACCTATGACGGCACGCTGTATGGCTCGGCCTTCTTCATGGCTACCGGCTTCCACGGCGCGCACGTCGTCATCGGCACCATCTTCCTCGCCGTCTGCCTGATGCGCCTGATGATGGGCGGCATGACACCGAAACATCATCTCGGCTTCGAATTTGCCGCCTGGTACTGGCACTTCGTCGATGTCGTGTGGCTGTTCCTTTTCGCGTTCGTGTATGTTGCGCCATACCTGATTATGGAAGGCGGCAAGTAAGCGCCTTCACGCGAACCTGATTCGATCCCAGGCCCGCCGGCGCGTCCAACCGCCCGGCGGGCCTTTTTCTTGAAAGGCCTGCCCGCCATGTCATTCCGCCCGATGCCCGTGCTGACGCTGTTCACCGTGCTCAGCCTCGCGCTGCTGGTCTGGCTGGGCAACTGGCAGTATAGCCGCTTCCTCGAAAAGATGGCGCTGGACAAGTCCGATCCGGAATGGACTGTGATTGAGGGAACGGTCGTGCCGGGCAGCGAGGTGATGGTCTATTCCTATATTGACGCGGCTGCCGCCTGGCGGCGCGTGGTTGCCATCGACACAGGCGAGGAAGTCGTCTTCACGCCGACCGAGGTGATCTACCAGGTCGAGCCGCCCCGGCCTTGCCAGGGGCCGGAGTGCGGCGCGGGCCTGAGCTTTGCCGCCCGCGGCCTCTACCAGGTCCCGCGCGGCCGTAATGCCTTCAGCGGTACAGACAGTCCGGAAACAGGCATCTTCTACGCACTGGACCCCGCCATTCTCGCGACGCTCCTGCCTGCGGGTGAGGCCAGCCGCGTGCATGGCCGCGTGTTCGAACCCGACACGATCCGGCTCAGCGAGAATGGTCGCACCATGGTCGGCGACAATCCGTTCGCGCGTGTCCGCGCTGATTCCAAACTGCCGCCGCAGCGTCATTTTGGCTATGCGATCACCTGGTGGGGGCTCGCCATGGCGCTGCTCGGCGTGTATCTCGCCTTCCATTACCAGAAGGGCCGTCTGCGGCTGCGCAAAGGGAGCGATGCGTGAAATATGTCTCGACACGCGGACAGGCCGCACCAGTAGACTTCATTGATGCCTGCCTCGCCGGCCTGGCGCCCGATGGCGGTCTGTATGTGCCGGAAACCTACCCCCAGATCACGCCACCAAAGCCCGACGAGCCCTATGCCCACGTCGCGGCGCGCATCCTGTCGGCCTTCGCGGGCGATGCCATTCCCGAGGCCGACATGCTGGCCATGTGCGAACGTGCCTATGCGAGCTTTGCCCATCATTCGGTGGCGCCGCTGACGCAAGCCGGTCCCGGCCTCTGGCTGATGGAACTGCACCACGGCCCGACCCTGGCCTTCAAGGACGTGGCGATGCAGATCATCGCCCAGCTTTACGATTATATGCTCGGCAAGTCCGGCCGGCGCCTGTCCATCGTTTGCGCAACATCCGGCGATACCGGCGGTGCGGCCGCTGCCGCCTTTGCCGGCGCGAAGCATGCCGACCTCTTTATCCTCCATCCGCACGAGCGCATCTCGCCCGTGCAGCGCCTGTTCATGACCACGACCGGCGCGTCCAATGTCACTAATCTCGCCCTCGATGGCGACTTCGATGACTGTCAGGCGATCGTGAAATCCCTGTTCGCCGACAAGGCATTTGCCGACGGCGTCGGCCTCTCGGGCGTCAACTCCATCAACTGGGCGCGCATCGCGGCGCAGTCAGTCTATTATGCGACCGCGCAGGCCGCCCTCGGCGGCAGGATCCGTTTCGTCGTGCCGAGCGGGAACATGGGCGATGCGCTGGCAGGCTATGTCGCTGCACGCTGCGGCCTGATGACCGGCGGATTCGAGATCGCCTGCGCCGTCAACGAGAATGACGCGCTGGCACGCCTGTTCAATACCGGAATCATGTCGCGCGCGCCGGCCGTGGCGACGCCGAGCCCGGCCATGGACATTTCCGTACCCTCCAATTTCGAGCGGCTGCTGTTTGAGGCGACCGGTCGCGACGGCGATGCCGTGCGCAGCGTCTACGACCGGTACAAACAGGCTGGCGAGGCCGCGTTGCCCGACGTCGCCAGGAACCGCCTCGGCTGCGTTGGCATCACGGCGTCAGCCGTCAACAATGCAGACACGCTGGCTGAAATGGCGACATTCGAATCCGAGACCGGCTGGCTGATCTGCCCGCATACGGCTGTTGGCACGTTCGAGGCGCGCCAGTCACCGCGCAGCGATGTCGTGACTGTCGTGCTGGCGACAGCCGCCGCTGCGAAGTTTCCGGAGACCGTGAAAGAGGCCACAGGCCTCGATGCGCCCCTGCCGCATCGCTGCGGCTCGCTCCTGGCGCGGGGCGAAGTGTTCGACCACCTTCCGGCTGACGTGGCGGCCGTGCGAGGCGTGATTGAAGCCAAGACCCAAGCGGCCCCCTGATGGCCGTCCTGCAACGCGATACTTTGATCACGGCTGATCGCGTGGTTCTCGCACCGCCCCGCAAGGCCGACTATGAAGATTGGGCGGCTCTGCGTTCAGCGAACCGGGCGCACCTTGAGCCCTGGGAGCCGCTATGGCCGGGCGACGCCCATTCGAAAGCCGACTGGGCACGGCGCCTGAAAGTCTGGACGGCGGCCTGGAAGGCGGGGCGGGCCTATGTCTTCCTGATCCGCAACCTCTCGGACAATACCCTCATTGGCGGGGCCTCCTTGACGCATGTGCGCAGCTGGCCCGCCTCCAGCGCGAGTCTTGGTTACTGGCTGGGAGCCGACTTCGAAGGGAAAGGCTATATGCGCGAAAGCGTAATCGCCGTGTGCGACTGGGCGTTTGCGGCTCTCTGTCTCTGGCGGATCGAGGCGGGTACGCTGGCCGAGAACAACCGGTCGCGCAAAGTTCTTGAAGCGGCTGGCTTCGAGGAAGAAGGCTATGCCCGCGCCTATCTCGAGATTGCGGGTGAGCGGCGCGACCATGTTCTTTTCGGCCTCGTCAGGCAGCCGAAACACGGTTAGATTCAAGATGATGGCCAAATCCAATCCGACGCAACCTCATGGCAACTGGTACTGGCACGCGCCGTCCCAGCGCCTGCTGATCGAGGCGCCTCAGGCGACAACCCTCTCCGACCTGTCGGGAGACTGGTCGATCGATGCGCTGGAGCAGATGCTGGAAGGCCTGAGCCGCGGACGTCTTGGCAAAGNCTTCGGAACCGGCAATGGGCCGGTGCGTTGCGCCTTGCGCCTGTCGAATGGACGCGACGTACACCTCGTCGGGGCATTCGTCGGGCAATCCGAGGCGCGCGGCATGTTGCTGGTTGGTGACGACTTCCCGGAAATCGATCCGTCCGACCTGAAGCCGGGACCGGACCTGTCGCCTGTCTTCCAGCCGATCATTTCCCTGCGCGACGGTCGCATTGCGGGTTTCGAAGCGTTGGCCCGTTGGGATGGTGCGGAAGGCACGTCTCCCCCCAGCCGTTACGAGGACGAGGCGCTCGCGTCGAACATGCTTATCCGGTCCGCCGAGACGCTGGCCATGCTGCGGGAAAAATCGGGCCGCGATGATGTGTTCATGCACGTGAACCTGACGGCGCGCGACCTCGCCCGGGGAACCATGCCTGCCTTGGTCGAGGCGTTGATGAATGGATACAAACTGCCGCCGGGGGCGCTCAGGATCGAACTGACCGAGCAGGCGGCGCTGCGCAATGTTGGCAATGCGCTTGCTGGCGCCATGGCACTCAAAGCCGTAGGCGCCGGTCTCGTGCTCGATGATTTCGGCACCGGGCATTCGTCCTTTGCCTGGCTGGCTGACCTGCCCGCAGACAGTCTGAAAATCGACCATGGCCTGACCTGCCGCCTGGGCCAGAAACGTATCGATACGATCCTGACAACGATCACGCTGCTGGCGAGCCGCCTTGGCATGACGAGTACGGCGGAAGGGGTCGAGAACAAGGATGATGCGGTGAAGCTGCGCGGCCTTGGCTTCGATCATGTGCAGGGGTTTGCCTTTGCCCGGCCGATGAATGCCAAAGCGGCCGCAGCCTTCCTTGTCGCCTGATCAGGCGGAGCCGCCGTCGACCTGGAGGCGCCCCGAATCGACACCCATGCGGCCGAGGGCATGGCGCCATTTCAGGTCATAATCGTCGCCGAACACGATATTGTCGTCAGGATCGCCGACGAGCCAGGCATTGGCCGCCAGCTCCTCCTCGAGTTGCCCGGCGCCCCAGCCGGAATAGCCGAGCGCCAGGACCGATTTCCGCGGGGCCGCGCTGGAGCCGATCATCAGCAACATGTCGCGGGTCGCCGTCATGCAGAGTGCGCCATCGATCTCCAGTGTGGCGCCTTCGCTGATCACGTCGTCGGTGTGAATGACGAAGCCGCGCTCGGTGCTGACCGGGCCGCCGTCGAGCACACGGGTGTCGGGCGCGCCGAGTTCGGTTTCGACATCCAGCTGGTCGAACAGTTCCGGCAGGTGGATGCCCTCCATCGGCTTGTTCAGCACGATCCCCATAGCGAAGTCCGGGGAGTGGGCACAGAGCAGGATGACCGACCGGGAAAAACGCGAGTCGCCGATGCCCGGCAGGGCGATCAGGAGTCTGCCTGTGAGGTCTGTATTCATGCGCCATGGGTCTCCGTTCGCATGAGGCTGAGGCATGGCCGGGACTTTGGCAAGGGCGATCCGGCTTGCGGCGACAGTGGGTCGGTCTTATGTCCAATGCTAAACCTGCAAGGAGAGAGACAGATGAGCATCAAGGTGGGCGACAAGCTTCCGGAAGCAACTTTTATGGAAATGACCGGCGACGGTCCTCAGCCGCGCACGACGGCTGACGTTTTCGGCGGCAAGACGATCGCGCTGTTTGCGGTGCCCGGCGCGTACACGCCGACCTGTTCGGCCCGCCACCTGCCGGGCTTTGTCGACAAGGCCGGTGACATGAAGGCCAAGGGCGTCGATGAAATCGTCTGCACTTCGGTGAACGATGTGTTCGTCATGAGCGCCTGGGGCAAGTCTGCCGGCGCCGAACAGGACGTGCGCATGCTGGCCGACGGCAATGGCGCCTTCGCCACGGCGCTCGGCCTTGAAATGGATGCATCGGGCTTCGGCATGGGCAATCGCTCGCAGCGCTATTCGATGCTGGTCAAAGACGGCGTCGTCGCAGAGCTCAATGTCGAGCAGGGACCGGAATTCAAGGTTTCCAGCGCGGATTACCTGCTCGGCCAGCTTTAGCGCTGCCTGCGTAGTATCTGTTAAACAAATCAAGCCATTATCGGCGCGTTCGGGGGAACCGGGCGCGCCGGTTTTGTTTGTTTCTTATTGATTATCGGCAAACTCTTCCCCACATGAACAGGAATTGAAGAGGAGAGGGATAAGATGGACTTTCTAATGACCGTGCCGGTGCTGATCGCAGTCGTCGGCCTCATTCTGATCGTTTCCACCGTCAAACAGGTGCCGCAGGGCTATAACTGGACGGTCGAGAATTTTGGCCGGTACACGAAGACGCTGACACCGGGCCTGCATATCATCATGCCGATCGTCCAGAAGATCGGTCGCAAGATGAACATGATGGAGACTGTGCTGGACGTGCCGCAGCAGGAAGTCATCACCAAGGACAATGCCATGGTGTCGTGCGATGCCATCGTGTTCATCCAGGTGATCGATGCCGTCTCGGCGGCTTATGAAGTCAACAATCTTCACAATGCCATCCAGAACCTGTCGCTGACCAATATCCGGACCGTGGTGGGCTCGATGGACCTTGATGAGGTCCTGTCGAACCGCGACGATATCAACGCCCGCCTGCTGCACGTGATCGATGCGGCGACCAATCCCTGGGGCGTGAAGGTCACGCGGATCGAGATCGCCGATCTCAGCCCGCCGGCCGACATTACCGAAGCGATGAACCGCCAGATGAAGGCCGAGCGCCTGAAGCGGGCGGAAATCCTGACCGCCGAAGGCGACAAGCAGTCGGCCATCCTCAAGGCCGAAGGCCAGAAACAGGCGAAGATCCTGGAAGCTGAAGGCCGCCGCGAAGCCGCTTTCCGCGATGCCGAGGCGCGCGAGCGCGAGGCCGAGGCCGAAGCCAAGGCTACGGCCATGGTCAGCGAGGCCATCGCCAAGGGCGACGTCAACGCGATCAACTACTTCCTCGGCCAGGCCTATGTCGCCGCGTTCGAGAAGCTGGCGACCAGTCCGCAGCAGCGCACGGTCATCATCCCGGCCGAGTTCTCGAGCATTCTCGGGGCGATCGAGGGCATCAAGGGACTGACCGGTGCAGCGAAGGAAGCGCAGCTCGCTTCGCGGGCACAAGGCGGCGCCGTGCCGCCGACGCGGTCGGAATACTAACCGCCTCCGGTGCCCGGGCTCCGGCCCGGCTCCGGCCTCCATCTTACCCCCAACCGGGAGACCCGGACCATGGAACAGATTTTCACCGAGCTTACCGTCTGGCACTGGCTGGCTTTGGGCCTTGTCCTGTTCGGCATCGAGCTGATGACCGGGACGTTCGACCTGATGATGCTGGCGATTGCTGCCTGGCTGACCGGCGCCTTCGCCTATTTCGGACCCGAGGCCTATGCCACCTGGCAGGGCCAGATGATTGTCTTCGGCGCGGCCTCGCTGGTTCTGGTCTTGGCGGGGCGCACATTGTTCGCGGGCCTGCGTGGCACGGTGGACGAGCATCCGACGCTGAACAGACGCATGGCCGGACTGGTCGGCCAGCGCGGCCAGGCGACGGGCGATTTCTCCGGCGGCCACGGCCAGATCCGCATCGGCGACACGGTGTGGGGTGCGGAAGCCGCCGACCCGATGGTTCCGGTCCATGCCGGCGATTCGGTCATCGTCGAGGGCGCGCGCATGAACACGGCCATCGTCCGCAAGGTCTGACCCCTACTGGCCAGCCCGGATGAAGGCGCGCACGTCGTCCGACAATTTTGCTCCCTCAGGCTCTGACAGGTACATCATGTGCCCGGCGTCATAGTAATCGAACTGGACCCGGTCGAGCACGACACCATTCTTGAACAGGGCCATCTCGGCGCCGAAGAATGGCGTTGCCAGGTCATACCAGCCCGACGCCAGCAGCACTTTCAGCTGCGGGTTCTCGCGCATGCCCTTGCCGAGCCAGGGCGTGACGTTGACGTAAGCGGGCCAGCCCCCTTCATCCATGTTCCAGTTCCACTGCGAGCCGGGCTCGCCGGTCAGCACCTTGTAGGGGCGGGTGAAGTCGATCTTCAGCTCGCGGGTCAGGTAGTCATTGATGGCGGCGACATAGGCGGTGTCCATGCCGTAGCCTGACGGATCGTTCTCGGGTGAGTCGGCGGTGCCTTCGCTGTCGACGCCCTTGTAGCGCCCGTCGAACCGGCCGACGGAATAGCCTTCCCGGCGCAGCAATTCCTTGCGGAAGCGGGTTGGGTCAACGCGCAGTTTTGCCTGACGGATCCATTCGGCCGAGACGCCGAGATAGGCGCTCATCTCATTGGCGATTTCAGCCTGCTCGGCATCACCCAGTGTCGAACCACGGATCAGGGCCGGGGCCAGCGTCTCGGTCGCATAATTACGGGCATCTTCGACGAAGGCGGCGAAGTCATTGTTCCACTTCGCCTTGTCCGCCTTGCCATGATACCAGGCGATGGCGGCTTCGCTCGGGAAGAAAGCGAGGTGGGCGGAGTCATTGCCCGGCGCGAAACGCCCGTTCTGGAAGTCGAGAATGGCGGAAATCAGGACCACGCCATTGAGGCCGATGCCGTTCCAGCCGCCTTGCAGCTTCTCGGTGAGGGCGGCGGCGCGGGTGGTGCCATAGCTTTCGCCAGCGAGGTATTTCGGGCTGTTCCAGCGGCCATTCTCGGTGATCCAGATACGGATGAATTCGGCGATGCTGTCAGCGTCCTCGTTGACGCCGTAGAATTCCTTGCCGTCATTCTCGCCGAGGGGGCGCGAATAGCCGGTGCCGACCGGATCGATGAAGACCATGTCCGTCACGTCGAGCAGGGAGTTCTGGTTGTCGCGGATCGTGTAGGGCGGGGCGCCGACGCCGCTGGCATCGGACGGGGTGATCACCTGTTTCGGGCCGAAGGCACCCATGTGCAGCCAAAGCGAGGCCGAGCCCGGGCCGCCATTGAACACGAAAGTGACCGGCCGCTGGCGGGCATCGGAGACGCCGTCGCGGATATAGGCGACCGAGAAAATCGAGGCGGTCGGCTCGTCTTTCGCATCGCGCAAATAGGTCTCGCTGGCGACGGTCTTGTACTTGATGGTCTGGCCGTTCATCTTGAGGGAATGATCGGAGGCGAAACTCCGGGCCTCGGGAATATCGGGCTTTTCCTTTTGTGCCTCGGCCTTGTCGGCCTTTTCGTCGGCAAATCCCGGAACGGCAACGAGTGCCAGGCACAGTGCCAGCAGCAATCCACGCATCATATCAACCCTCAGCAATCTGGTGTTGGCGCGACAGTATCAGGGGAACGGGCAGGGGCAAGGGTTGGGGCAAGTCCTTGCGAGGGGCTCATCCTGAGCGAAGTCGAAGGACGAGCCTCGTGCCGCCCGCGCCCGTCCTTCGACTTCGCTCAGGATGAGCGCTCCAGTGTTACAATCAGGCGCAATGGCGCGAGGTCCTGGCCTGCGCCGGGAGCACGGAGTGTGGAGATTCGGGCGATGGGCCATGGCCTAGCCCGTATCCCACGCGCCATCCATCGCCGCCTCGGCGCCCCAGCAGACATAGGTGATGGCCGAGTGCGTCAGCCTGCCGAGCGGGCGGCTGGCCCGCCCGGGCATCAGGCTGCGTGGGCGGATCGGACCGAGGCGAGCGATGCGGCCCGCCGCGTGTGCGCCGCGATTGCGGGCGATCCAGCGGGCGAGACGGGCGGCATGGGCGTCCGGGTCGGCCAGCACCGCATCGAGGCGGCTGAGCCGGGCCAGCAGCGGCGCGGTGGGCAAGGGCGCAAGACACGTGTCCGGGGGCAGGGGCCGCCAGGCCATGCCGGAGCCGAACACGTG
>JGI24723J26617_10001109_pt2 | contig 21156 bp, 19 predicted proteins | sample Cruoilmetagenom6_FD_26617 | JGI IMG/M metagenome (IMG submission 26617)
TAGCTAGACAGTGCAAGCCAAACGTGTAAAAGTCCAAGCAACCTTCAGGCGAAAGAAATATTATGAAATTACGATCCATTTTACTGATCATGCTGAGTGTCATCGTCACCACAAGCAGCCTTTACGCCCAAGAAAGTGATGATGGATACGACAAGCTTCATGAGGCTACTGTCATTAACATGGCGGCTAACTTAGATAAATCAGAAGAAATATTGAGCCAAAGCCGTACGCTCACACAAAAAATGGATTACGCCCTATTTCTCCACGCTTTTCGCCCTCAAACACCTGAACGCGATGCGATTATCGTCAAAATTATATCAGAGGTAAAGCTGCTCGCCAACAAAACTGAGGCTGAGCGAAATCGGAACATGAAGTATCCCTATGAAGAGTATGATGGAAGTGACAAGTCGCTTATTGCCTATTTAGTTATGGGGTCTCATTTTGATGTTATTAATCAACCGTGGGGCTTTTACCCAATCCCCTGCCCAATTCTTTACAAGAGACCAGAACTACTTGATGCAACTCAGGCTTTTTACGGAAGCTCATTAGATACACCTAACCCTCGTTCTGGCTGTGAGTATGGACGTGGCGAGATAACAAATTATCCAGATGACATAATAACAGCATATGAGACGATAGCTGATACCTACGGTCTTAATGATTATTATAAGCCCGGGCATGGCACCATGTATCGCTATGCTGGTAAGTCGTCGATGATTATCCGCGAACAGATTAAACTTAAGCCTTTCCAGTTAAGCTCAGAAAATAGAAGTTGGGCAACCATGACCCATCCTTATGAAACATGGTCTTATATGTCGCTGTTTAATCATGCTTTCTTTCAACAAATTAAAGAAGCCTACGAACCTGCCCATGATGCTCTTTCAAGCTATTATCAAACATATTCTGGCCTAAATAAAACGGAGAGTGACTATGCAGCAAAAGCAGGCTTGTTCATCGGCTCTTGGGGGGCTGAATGTGGGGATAGCCTACCGCAAAAATCATTGCGCCAGTTGCTATTTAGTAATGCAGATATTTCAGACCTCAAAAGCTATGTAAAAGCACAAAATCACTTGGATAAAGCGAATGTTGAGCCTTACTTAAAGTGTGCGCAATATGCTGAAATTGATCCGCTTATCCATATCGCAGTTAAGGATCATGAGACACTTGCCTATCTATGGAGTGAAGCACAGAAACTAAAACTTGAAGACGACGCAAGTACCGAAGTTGATTTCAATATGAGTGTGGGCGCTCTCAATCACTTCAAAAAGACACCACTAATGACCGCAGCGCAGTATAACTTTACAGAGTCTGCTAAATTTTTACTCTCAAAAAATGCTTCTATAAATGCCATAACTAAACATCCTTATACGCAGTATGGATATGGTTTAAAACATGATAGCCGAACCGCACTCATGTATGCCGCGGCTAACGCATCACTGGAAATGCTAACTTTACTGGTTGAAAGTGGGGCAGACCTAACCGCCAAGGATAGCCAAGGCTTAACAGCCCTTGACTACCTTGAAGGTAAAAGCCCTGCGGGTAAAAACTCTATACTCAAAACAAAAGAATTTGATTTGGCAAAGACACTGCTACTACCAACGTTTGTAGATGCCCCTTGAGAATATATCGCACTCAGCTTGTCTGTTTCAACCGATAACACCCATCAGACTCTTTCGAGAATTCAACAATCGATTCAGATTCCTCTGAGCGTCGATTATTGCCATTCTCTAAAATGTAGGTGCCGTTAGCGGAAGCAGTAACCGAATAGATCGTTTTCAGATACATCGCTTCATTAGCTGGCCCATCCTCACAAGAAATAATCGGCTTTTCAAAGCTGTCATACAAAATATTTAGTTCACCTGCTTTTACCGATGCAATCACAGTTATGCTGGGTGATGTGTGCGTATATATAATATAGTCTACGATATTAGCGTTGTCTGTGGAGGGCAGCAAATACACGACACCTCCAGCATTAGAGGAACCAAGTGGGTTACCCACACAATTTTTATCTTCTCCAACAGATACAATACAAATTTGAGCAGTCCAACGAAAGCTCTTGGCTAGAGTAGGGCCGTATGCTTCCAAGCCAAATAAAATATCCATTTCTCCGAACAGCGTTGCTTCACCTTCCTTAAGCTGGAGCTGATCCCACTGTTCGGGAAATGGATTTTCTCTGACAAAACGAATATAGCGACTTAACTCGCTAACATTAGAAACAACATCCTCGAGCTTCTGGTTATCCTCCGCGCACCCGCCAAGAAAAACCATTAAACACGTAATGGAGAGAATAAAGTTTTTAATGTTTTTTATCATACTTAGGGGCCTCGCCAATCTTTCTTAGTCATCCATCCTTGGAATGGCATATTATAATAATACAATGTTATATCACCACGCGCTGACCCTATAATTGTTACTGTTCCAGAAGGAGTTAAAGGGGCCGCACGTTTAACCATCTTAGAGCCACTAGGCGTTCTAATTCTAGCACTATGTACCAATAGACATAGCTGATCTTTAACACACATTAAATTGCCGCCTCCAGATAAATCCGTTCCTCCGACCGCATTTTTAATATTATTCCAAGCTTGTTTATCCCAATGTGCAGTATACGTGGAACCATCCCTATACTCACACCCTCCACCATTAGCCTTACAGGCAGCAGCTGTACNAGCAATGGCATCTGCTAATCCTACGGGAGCTGATCCATCAGTTTTTCTAGCGTAGGCTCTGAATTCTCCAAATGCAACCTCACTATCTGATTGGCTATTTTGTATTTGCTGCTTCTGTCCTCCCGCCATTTGCGCCTCAATGGCGACGGCGAGTTTTTCGCCGACAGGGCCAGAGCCTCGGGCCATTTCGAGTAAGATTTGTAATTGTTTTTCGGACATTGGTTAAGCTCCTTGCTTTGTGAGTATTTCTAGGGATGCCGCGATGGCAGCGTGGGTTGGGTTTTTGAAGTCATTTTGCCTTAAGATGATTTCGTCGAGGAAAGGCTCGCTGGGGGCTGCGCCGCCTGCTAGCCATGGGTAGGCATCGCGGGATTTTACCCGCAGCGCTGATGCATCGACACGCTGCCAGTGCTCTGATTTAATGATGGTTTGGGTGGCGGCTTCAGCCATTATCTTGGCCTCTGCCAAGCCGTCTGCGCCGCTGCCGTGGCCCCACACCGCGACCCTAAGCTCCACGACAAAGCGACCGTCCCCGTCCAGCGTGACATGGTCAGGGATATCAAACATCAGGGGCACCATGTCCTCAGCTGCCACACGGCGAATGGCCTTGCCTAGCGCGGCACCCTCTTTTGATGGCAGGGTCCACACACTCTCTGCATGCTCCGCCACCGCCTTGTTATGCATCCGCACCTTACCAAGGTTTTGCGCCCCCACTGAGCCAACAGAGCCTGCGCTACCGCCGCCGCTTCGCTCCAACATAAACTGTAGTGCTTTGGGGGTTTTCTCAGTCATCACTCGCATGGTTTGACTGGTGGGCTCAATACGGCCCGTGGCGGATATGTGGTTGTCGCTTTGAAAGCTATTAATGGCCGATATGGTCAGCGGACCGCATATGCCGTCAACAGAGCCATTGTAATGACCTGACGGACTGCCAAGTGGTTTTATTGCTGCTAGCGCTTGTTGCACTAGCTTAACATCTGCCGGCAGCGCACCATGCACCCCCGCACCAACGTTGCGTGATATTTTCATTGTAGTCTCCTTGGTTATAGTTGCCTCAGTCGCCGGACGGGCTGTCCGCCCTTAGGCTTCCCTCGCATTAGCTCGGACGCGCAGTCGCGCTTGCCTCATGGCTAGTCGCCATTCGGATTGGAACGAAAGTAGAGAGGCTTTGGTTTTAATCGGGAACGTAATCTAAAAATTCCAATAAAAAAGGCGCAGAGGATGCGCCTTTTGTCTTGGTACTTTGAACAGTGAATTAAACATACCTTAACAGCGGGTTGCTTGTCCAATCACACTTTTATTCCTGAAATTATTTATGGCCTCAATCGCCGGCGCGACAATCCGTCGCTTAGGCTTCCCGCAAAAAGTTGCGGGCGCGCAGTCGCGCTTGCCTCATGGCTAGTCGCCATTCGGATTGGAGCAAAAGTAGATAGGCTCTAGTTTGGGTTGGGAACGTAGTGACCTAGCGCCATTGTGGCGCGCAGCCCCAGATTCTTAATAGTGGCGCTTGAACGTCATTTAATAAGAAGCGCAGCGACTGAGGTAAAAAATTAAAATAGCAGATGGTCTATAAGCCGGGTTTTGTTCAGCGCCGAAGCGCGTCGATGACCATTCGTCTAGCCCTGCTGTTGCCAACAGGGTCAAGCAACCTACCTTTGCAGCGACACGAAAACATGTCTTGGCACTAAAGCGCGCTGCGTTCTTGGTTTTGCTCCCGGTGGGGTTTACCATGCCGCCGCTGTCACCAGCCGCGCGGTGCGCTCTTACCGCACCCTTTCACCCTTACCTCGCAAGCGAGGCGGTTTCCTTTCTGTGGCACTTTCCCTAAGGTCGCCCTCGCTGGCCGTTAACCAGCACCGTGCTTCCGTGGAGCCCGGACTTTCCTCCCCTATATTGCTATAGCGGCAGTCATCCGACCATCTGCTGGGCGCAATATCATCATTTTGCCCCACTTGGTCAAGTATCATGCTTGCATGCGTGCTTTGTTTGTTGCATTGTGCGCCAAATACATGATGGCCCAAACACTCTAAGGCAAAGGAGCCTCTGATGAAAAAAATTATACTAGCAACCGCCCTACTCTCACTAGCAGCCTGCGGCGGTGGCACCAAGAGCGGTGTGACGATCACAGACGGCGCTTTAGGCCCTGCTACCAAGGAACAAGTACGGGCCACGCCCAACACACTTGGCGGTGACAGCGCGAACGCTCAATATTCCAGCGAAGCGCTAAAAGGCGACGGCATGGAAGACAGCGACGGTTAATCAAAAATTTATGTTAAGCAACGGAGCGGTAGAGGGTTAAAAAAGCCTCTGTCGCTTTTTTTGCGTGAAGGTCTTTCATTTCATCGGTTATTTCGTCAATTAAGCCGATGGAGCGGAGGAAATGCAAGTTTCCTTTGAGTAAGTTAACGAACATCATCGCGGCTTCCGTTGGGTCTTCAATGGTCAGCTCACCCTTATCCACCCAAACCTGCAAATAGGCTACAATCCTTTGTAACATTACGGTTGGGCCAGCTTGCCAAAAAATTTCAGCCAGCTTACTGCCCTTGGGCGCCGCCATTACCAACACTCTGAAAATCGCCATACCCTCTTCACCCAGCAGTAAATCTGCATATTGGCGGGCTACCACAAAAAGGTCGTCTTCTAAGGTGTGAGTGTCCACTTTTACAAGTGCTGTCTCGGGGAAATACTCGGAGATTTTAAAGTCAATTGCTGCGCCGAAAAGCTGTTCTTTACTCTCGAAGTGGCTATAGACCGTTTGCTTGGAGACGCCCGCGCTTTTCGCCACCGCATCCATGCTAGTGCCGTCAAAACCATACTCTAAAAATAGCGCAACTGCGGCTTCTAATATAGCTAAGTTTTTGGCGCCACAGCGCGGCCGGCCACGTCGCCCACAGCCTGACCATCTACGATGCGACTTTTCATCATCAGGGCCACAAATATCACCTAATAACTTATTCAAAACACTCTCCTAGTTGACGCAAATCGCGTCCTTTCAAGCATCTTACAACATAAATAATTAAATTACTAGACTAGACGGTCCAGTTTATATATAAAAAGAGTCGGAAATAAAAGAATCAGGCCAACACCTACTTAAAGGTTGGTCGAATAAATAGTTAAAGGCCAGCATTAAAACGGCTCGAGACACGAACAGCGAACAGCGCGTGTGGCGCAAAAATAAGGACATAAAACAATGTCTCACGATTATAACCCCCTCCCCGCGCTTGCTGCGGCATCGCACCGTCAAAAAGCCATTGGCACGCTGGCCTTGATCCTTATCGCCGTGTTACTGGTGATCCGCATTGGTGTGGGTGCTGATGATAGCACCGCCAGTCGTCAAGCACACCCAATTTCGGTGATCACCGTTGAAATGCAGGATACCTATACCCGCGAGCGCTCCTTTACTGGCCGCGCAACAGCGGCACAAGTCAGTAACCTTGGTTTCGAGCTGGGCGGCACGGTCCGCTCTGTATCCGTAGATGATGGTGACAGCGTCGCTAAAGGGCAAGCGCTAGCGAACCTTGATATCGCCCGCCTCACTGCGCAAAAAAATCAGCTTCTCGCCAAACATGACGAGTTAGCCTCCAACCTCTCTTTCGCTGAACGCAGCTATAACCGGGCCAAGAAAACCCATAAGCAGGGTCATATATCAGACCAGCAGCTGGATAGTGCCAGCAACGCTTATGAAAGCATCAAGGCGGCGTCAAAAGCGCTGGATGCTAGTATCGAAGCGGTTGATGTTGAACTTGATAAATCCACACTCACTGCGCCGTTTGACGGCATCATTAACCGCCGCCTCATCGATGAAGGCACGGTGGTGTCCGCTGGCATGCCACTGTTTGAAATTATTGCCAGCGGTCAAGTGGAAGCAAAAATTGGCGTCACTGCTGATATAGCAAAAGAGCTTGAGGCTGGCACCAAATTCCGCCTTATAGACGGACAGTATGCAAGCGTCGCTGGCACCTTCCATAATGTTGTGGCGAGCATCCGCAGCGAAACCCGCACACGTATGGCGACCTTTATGCTCGACGAAGGTGCGGCAAGCGATGGTGCCCTTATTACGATCCTTATTGATAATAACGTTACCATGCGCGGTACTTGGTTACCTATTAGGGCGCTAACCGCCGATGTGCGCGGCCTGTGGCGGGTTTATAAAGTCTCTGATATCGAAGGTGAAAAACGCGTACGATTTGAAAATGTCCAATTACTGCATACCAGCGGTGAGATGGCTTATGTCACTGGCTCCATTAAAAATGGTGACCAAATTGTCTCTGGTGGTGTTAACCGCCTTGCCCTCAACCAACTCGTGACCGTGGCACAAGATACCGCCGCATTGAGCCAGTAGGAGAGCGACATGAAAGGGACCCTTTATAACCACCCTCGGTTGGTAATTCTCATTCTTATCTTGATTGTGCTCGCGGGCCTTAATGCTTTTAACGGCATGCCGCGCCTTGAAGATCCGCACGTACAGTCCCGCGTTATTAACGTTGTTACCTTCTATCCAGGCGCAGATGCCGAACGCGTGGAAGCCGAGGTCACCGAAAAACTAGAGGGCAAGTTGCGAGAAGTGGCAGAGGTAAAGCAAATTTTCGCCCGTTCACTTGCTGGTATCTCTTCCATCACCCTAGAGCTTGAAGACTATGTTGATGATGCCGAGCCTGTTACTGCGCTACTCAGAGATAAAGTTTCAGAAGTGACCGACCTGCCCGCGGGGGCGTCAGAGCCACGCTTCAACGACAAGCAGATTTATGCTTACTCGTCCATCATCGCCTTCACATGGCGCAGTCCTGAACCGATAAATTATGCTATCTTAGGGCGGCATGCGGCTGAGCTATCCTCACGNCTTAAAACCCTAAGCGGCACAGATTTTACTGATATTCAAGGCCTGCCACAGGAAGAAATTCGGGTTGAANTAGACGATACCAAACTAGCCGCCCACGGCTTGAGCGCTGCTATGGTTGCTCAGAACATTTCTCGCTCTGATGCCCGCGGCTCGTCTGGTAGTGTCAGTGGTGACGATAAATATGTTATTGAAATTGATGGTGCGCTGGATAGCCTTGAGCGTCTACGCCGTGTACCACTAGGCATGGATGCTTTTGGCTCCGCGCTAAGGCTCGGTGATGTTGCAGATGTTTCCCGCACTTACACCAAGCCCCTACAAACGATCGCTTATATCAACGGTGAGTACGGCGTAACCGTATCAAGCCGTATGGATGAAAATACCCGCATCGACCTATGGGCACTCGAGGTTGAAGCCGTTGTCGCAGAATATACTAAAATTCTTCCCGACAGTCTCGGTGTTGTGACGGTCTTTGACCAAAGCAGATACGCCGAAGAGCGCTTGTTTGGCCTACTTGGCAACCTTGCCATGGGTGCGCTGGTCGTGCTTATCGTGTTGCTAATATCGCTTGGTTGGCGTGCGTCCTTGGTCTCTGCGTCTATCTTACCCCTCACCCTACTCGCAGCGCTGGCTGTGCTCTCCATAATGGGCTTCCGCATCCAACAGGTTGTTGTGATGGGTATGATCGTGGCGCTTGGAATTATGGTTGATAATGCCATCGTGATTACCGAAGAAATCCAGCATCAATTACTCAAAGGTGTGCGCCGAAGCATAGCGGTTGCTAATACCGTTAAAAAACTATGGCTGCCGTTATTTGGTTCCACACTCACCACTATCATCGCGTTCATGCCCCTGGTTTTGATGCCTGGCAACGCTGGTGACTATCTCATCGGCATCCCTGGTGCTGTGATCGCATCGCTGGTCGCTAGTTATGTCATTGCCTTCACTATCATTTCAGCCCTCGCAGGCCGTGTAGTGCGTAACCGCAGCAAAGAACGTTCAAAAGAAGTACACAACCGCCGCATCTGGTGGAAAGATGGCATCGAGGGTGATGGGCTCTCTGCATGGTTTAAAAGTTCACTAGAGTGGTCAGCCCGCAACCCTATGCGCTCGATGCTTGTGGCGTCTTTGTTACCTATCACTGGCTTTTTCGCCAGCACCCAGCTTACCGAACTGTTCTTTCCTAAAACCGACCGCGACCAATTTATCGTGAAAATGAGTTTGCCGTCGCAGGCCACTATTGAAGAAACACGCGGCATGATAATCAAAGCCGATAAGGTTTTGCACGAGGAAGAAAATGTTGCTTTTTCCGCATGGTATGCAGGCGACCGCGTCCCTAAGTTTTATATGAACATGATCCCATCCAATACGGGGATTTTAAGCTACGCTGAGGCCATGGTAACCGTGCATGATCATCACACCATCCCTGAAATGCTAATGCGCTTGCAAGCGCGCTATGACACCGCATACCCTGAGGTTAGCTTCTCACTCAGGGGGCTCGACATGGGACCACCTGTACGCGCCCCCATCGAGGTGCGCATCGTTGGCCCAGACTTCAATTCCTTGCAGCAGCTTGGCGAAGAGGTACGGGGCATCATGAACGATATGCCAATGGTCACCAGCACCCGCACATCCTTGGTTGCGGGTCGCCCTACAGTAACTGTAGAGGCCNGAGAAGATAGTGTCTCAGTAGCAGGCCTGACTCTGCGCGATGTGGCTGACCAAGTGCGCGTATTAACCGACGGCGTTATGGCAACCTCCATGATTGAAGATACCGTGCGTATCCCAGTGAAAGTTATTGGCAACATCAACGACCGTAATTCTATCGAGGCAATCAGAGATCTTAATCTGGTGTCGCCGCGTAGAGCCCCTACTCGCGATGGCTCCTTCGCCAATATTCCGCTGAGCGCCATTGCTGACGTAAATCTCACCAGTAAAATTGGTTCCATCGAACGCCGCAACGGCGAACGTGTGAACACGGTGCAAGGCTTCATCACCTTCGACACCTTGCCTGAAACCGCCTTTGTTATGCTGCAGGAACGCCTCGCAGCAGCAGATATCGACATTCCACCTGGGTTTCGCATTGAATTTGGCGGCGAAAGCGCTGAGCGTGACCGCGCAGTCGGCATGTTGTTCGCGACCGTTGGCTTTTTGGTCATGTTGATGGTGATGGCGATTGTGTTGACGTTTAACAGNTTCCGCCTCGCTTCTGTTACCTTCNTCTCGGCCATCCAGTCGGCTGGTTTAGGTTTCTTGGCGCTATGGTTCTTTGATTTCCCCATTAGCTTTTTGGTGATCATTGGCTTGATGGGGCTTATTGGTCTCGCGATCAACGCAACTATCGTAATTTTGAGCGAGCTTAAAGGCACACCTGGTGCATGGGACGGCGACGCCGATGCAGTGGTAACCGGTGTCATGAACACCGGACGTCATATCCTGTCGACAACACTAACCACCGTTGGTGGCTTCACACCCCTTATCTTGGCGGGTGGCGGTTTTTGGCCGCCTTTTGCCGTGGCTATTGCGGGCGGTGCGTTTATGAGCATGATCGTTAGCTTCTATTTCGCGCCAGCTGCCTTCCTATGGTATGCAAACCGCAGCAAAGCTAGGCGTGAAGCAAAAATGGCATAGAGTCTTAGGCTAATATCTACTTTAATAAAGGTAATAAAAGAGCAAGACCTTTTGCTGAATTATCATCGTCTTCAAGGGAAATTACTACTTTCTTGGCAATATCTAGACTGGAAACCCTACGGGCAGATTCCAAAAGTTTGAGCCTAACTGTGTCGCGTTCCAGTGGGCTTTCTAACTTTGCGGCTTCACTAAGCACAGCATCAACCGCATCAGCATATGCCGTTCCCGCTGAAAGAATATTCTTTCCATCAGGAAGACGACTTATCCGCATGAGGTAGTTAGCTTGCTCGTCAGCAGTTTTAAAATAAAAGGCTTGAGAAATCGCGCGCTCTGACATGCCAAGAGATGTGTATGTACGCCCCATATCTAGCGCCATATCCCGCTTATCAGCCATCGAGCGTAGTTCTTTTTCAATTTCAGCAAAATTTTCTAAAATATCAGCATCTTGCGCGTCGCCTGCGGCACGGTTAGCTGCTGCGAAACGCACTCTCTGGTACATACCATAGTGGTTTTTCATCTCGTCAGCAGCATCACGCAAAAGTCCCGCTTTTACATCCCTGTCCACGCCTTTCACATAGGCGGTCCGCACCATCAAGGATGGCCGAGAACGAAAGTTTTTATCAAGGAGAAGCGCATCAATAACTATGCTCGGGTCACCTGTAACCGCTAGCATTTCAGCCGCATCGGTCAAGATATACGGGCGGCGTTGTGCATAGAGCGTAAGCGCGTTCACATAGGTCAAGACATCACGGTCACGACCCGCAAGAGCTGCCATATATATGCATTCTTCTAGCGTTTGCCCTTTAATAATACTGCCTAGGTCCGCAGTGAGCGACAATACCTCTTCGCTTTTGCCTATATAAGCGTATATGGGTGCGATCTCTGCCTGTTTCATTTTTTGTACGAAGCTAAAGCGAATAGCACCTAGCTCCTCTAAGGCGGTATCAAGAGGGCGCACTGCGCGTTCCAGATCACCCGCCTCAGCTAGGCCAAGTGCTAAGGCTGACAGCACTTTGATACGTTCAATCGCTTGCGCTTCATCAATGACTGTTGTCAGGCTGGCAGACAGGATACATTCCTCACTCAGTGCCGCTAAACACTCAACCACTGGCCCAGAAATTCGGTGCTTTTTAAGAACAGACTTTTGGATGGCGTCTTGCTCTTGCGCCGCGCCTGTACTGCTAAGGCTGAGTAGCGCACAAATAGATACCGCACATATGGATAAGGTCACTCGTTTCATCATTTACTTCCCACTCTTAAAAACAGCATGGCTAACAGCCCTCATTGTCGCTTGGGTCTCGGCATCCGCGACACCATCAATTTTACTTTGCCGCCAGTGGCGCTGAAAAGCGGTCACAACAGCAATAGTTGTTATATCATAACACCCCGTTATATCCAAACTATAGCCAATAGCGACCAATTGTTCTTGTAACACGGTGACTTGATCACGGACCATGCCAGATGATAACGGGTCTTCGTTGCCTACCACTACATTTTGGGGCCAAAAACCAACAGCCTCTTGTGCTAACATTTGCCAGTTGAAAAGCTCGCCAGGGTCTTGTTTGCGAGTGGGGGCAACATCACTGTGACCAAGTACATGCACTGGTTTAATGTTATGTCGTTCAATAATTTCTTTGCTAAGCGCTGTTACCGCTGCCATCTGCACATCAGGAAAAGGCGTGTAGCCAAACTCATGGCCCGGATTAACAATTTCAACACCGATGGAGGCGCTGTTGATATTGCTCTCACTGCCCCAACTAGCGACACCTGCATGCCATGCCCGCTCCGTTTCATCGATTAGCTGATAGATCGTGCCATCTATGTCCACCATATAGTGCGCCGCGACCTGACTATCACCATCACACATGCGCGCCAGCGCCTCACCACCCGTTTTCATGCCCGTATAGTGCATNAACAGCATGTCAGGCTGTCGCCCCTCAGGGCGCGCATTAAAGTTAGGGGATGGTCGTTTTACTATGGCTACCATTATACGGGTTCACTCGCTCCATCGGTTCCGGGTTGTGGCAATTTACGCTTTTGGTTACGCAGCGTAATGATTATCACACCAATGAGGGTGATTATACCACCCCAAATCATCCGCGCTGTCAGTGTTTCATCCAGCATAACCACACTGGCCGCCACACCAAACAACGGCATTAGTAGCATATAAGGTGAAACCACCGATACTTCGTAAAACCTGAAGAGATAATTGATGCCACCGTGGCCAAGCACTGTGGATCCCGCTGCGCTAAACAACACCGCGCCCCAAGCTATATTTGAAGCTGAGACAATTTGTTCTATTTGTCCGCTCTCAAAAATAAACGATAGCGCTAGCGACCCTGTCACGCCCGCAATACCAACCCAGGCTTGGATCGTAAGAGGTGACACCTGGTTAATCCGTCGCATATAAATGGACGCCAGTGCAATCGAAAGGGCAGAGATCATTACTAAGAATGCCGCGTCCATGTGATTAAACACCCGCGGGTCAAATCCGAGCAGTACCACACCGCCAAAGCTGATCGCGATGCCGACAATGCGTTTCCAGTGGATCACCTCCCTCAACATAATAACCGCGAGAATGGTTGAGAAAGGCACGGACAGCTGCGCGACAATCGCCACTTCAGAGACACCGCCCGCATAGGCAATCGCGAACATCACCGTACCAAAATGCAAAATACCCAAGATAAAGGCGATCTTCAAAACGGTTTTCATTTGCCCTTTAACGATTTTTAAAAACGGCAGCAAAAGCACAGCGACCATCAAAAAGCGCAGTCCATTCGCCAAAATCGGTGAAAAATCCATCACCGCATATTTCAGCGCNACAAAATTAACGCCCCACACAAATTGTATCAAGACCATCAAGGCCAAATGATGAAAGCGCATTTGCACCTCCCNTAAATACGCCTTAGCGTAATCCCCTGTCTTCCATGATTGTATCATAGGCGACATTAATTTGCGCAACCCGCTCTGTTGCCACCGCAATCAGATCAGAAGGCACGCCAGATGCCATCATTGTATCTGGGTGATTGTCCATCACCAGACGGCGGTAGTGTTTTTTCAAAGCCTCATCATCAATGTCAGGATCAACTCCCAAGATCACATAAGGGCTATTGGCGTCAGGCCCGACGTGACGTGAAGATATCTTCTCAAACTCAGCCACACTAAATCCGAAGATTTTGGCGACTGCCCTTAGAAACTCCATCTCATTGGGGTGCATTTCACCGTCCGCAAGTGCAATGAAAAACAATCCCTCCAATAGGTCACTCAAAACCGAACGTTTGTCATGCAGCAGGTCAGCAATTTGTTTTGCATAAGCCTCAAAGCCAGCCGTGCTCTGACGGGCCAAGTCAAACACACGTCCAACATTTTTCATTTCGTGGGCGGGCACACGGAACACGCGCTTAAAGGCATCCACCTCCTCGCGGGTCACAATACCGTCGGCTTTCGCCATTTTGGCAGAGAGCGCTATAACACCAATAGTAAAAGTAATATGCCGCGTTGCTTCGTCGCTTGGGCGAACGGCTTCAACGCCCTTGTCTACGGCTGCACCGAGCGCAAGACCGACCAGTGCTCCGATGGGGCCACCCACCGCAAGTCCTGCCGCTCCTCCAATTACGCGTCCCCATATTGACATACCGTATCTCTATCATAGTAAAAGTGGCTATCCCACTCAAAAAACACATGTTTTCAAGTATCCGCAGAATTTGTCAATTCTTTGTTGGTCAAAGAAATATAAATTCGTTATACCAAAAGCTTGAGATGAGCAGATTACCTGCTGTTCGAGTGAATATATGAGGGCTATATGAGTAACGTAGTAATATCAGGCACAGGCCTTTTCGTCCCACCAGAAGTAATCACCAACGACGAGTTGGTCGCAACATTTAATGAGTATGTGGATATCTTTAATGCTGACAACGCTGAGGCAATAGCGGACGGTACAGTTGAAGCCCTGCAATACTCTAGCTCAGAGTTTATTGAAAAAGCATCTGGCATTAGACAGCGCCACGTGGTCGAGCGTTCAGGCGTATTAGACCCTAACATTATGAAATCGCAAGTTGATGATAGTGTGTTCGGCGATGACGACACCCCAAGCATGCAAGCAAAATGGGCCATCGACGCTGCTGAAAAAGCCCTCGCCCGCGCTGGCAAAACTGGCGCTGATGTGGATTATGTCATTTGCGCCGCCGCACTTCAGCAGCGCTATTTCCCTGCTATGGCAATTGAAGTTCAAAAGTTTATAGGCGCATCAGGCTTTGCAATGGACCTAACCATGGCCTGTTCATCTGCGACCTTTGGTATGCTAACGGCTTATGATGCTTTGAAAGCTGGCAGTGCCAAATGTGTGTTGGTGGTAAACCCAGAGTTTTTCAGCACAATGACCAATTACCGTGATCGCGATAGCCACTTTATCTTTGGTGATGTTTGCACAGCGGTTGTTATGGAACTTGAAGAAAGCTGCACATCTGACGATGCTTGGCGGGTTATCGGTCGTAAAGCTATGACCCAGTATTCTCGCAACATTACCTCTAACCTAGGGCCGCTTATGCGCCTAGTTGAGGGCGGCTTAGACCGCGCTGACAGTTATTTCCTCCAGGAGGGCCGTAAAGTCTTTAAAGAGCTTCTTCCTATCGTTATTAGCTATATTGCAGAGCATCTCGAAGACAATGATTTCACTGCAGAGGATATGCGGCGTCTTTGGCTACACCAAGCTAATATCAATATGGATAAATACGCCGTTAAAAAATTGCTAGGGCGCGAGCCTGACCATGANGTTGCNCCTATGCCGCTGACAAAATATGCTAACATGGCTGGCGCTGGCTCTATTGTTGCCTTCCACGAGAACAAAGATGACCTTGTCTCAGGCGATAAGGGCATCATCTGTTCCTTCGGCGCAGGCTATTCACTGGGCAGTTTGATAGTGGAAAAAGTATAAGTTTGGGATAAAGACGTATATGGCTGCGTTTATTTAAGGGATAAAAATGAAGAGTGTAGTGATTAGTGGCACAGGATATTCTCATCCCAAACATGCTGTCAGCAATGATCAGTTAGTAGACACCTTTAATAAATACGTTGATATGTTTAACGCCGAGAACGCCGCTGATATAGAGGCTGGCAGCGTGCAAGCCCTCACTCATTCAAGCTCAGCGTTCATTGAAAAAGCCTCTGGCATCAAACAACGCTACCTTATGGACCCTAAAGGGGTCACCGACCATACAGTGATGTTTCCACAACTCTCTGACATGGCATCTGATGATGTTGCGAACCAATCTGTTCAAGTAAAAATGATGCTCGCCGCAGCAAAAAATGCCCTAGCAGAAGCCAAACTAGAGCCTAGTGACATTGATCTGGTTATCAATTCCTCATCATTAACTGAGCGGATCGCACCGTCCATTGGCATTGAGCTAGCCCGTGATCTTGGCACGCGCGGTTTTGCCTATGATATGGCGATGGGCTGTTCCTCTGCCACTTTCGGCATGAGTAGTGCCATAGACCATATAAACGGCGGCACTGCGAGCAAAGTACTTGTTGTAACCTGTGAATACTTGTCCCCCGCAATGAATTACCGCGACCGAGACAGTCACTTTATCTTCGGTGATGCTTGTGTCGCCATGGTGCTTGAAATTGAGGGTGAAACCAAGTCAGACACAGCCTTTAAAGTGTTGTCACGCAAACTTTTCACTGAGTTTTCAGATAATATCGCTGCGGGATTTGGCTCACGCGCACTGCTCGAGCCTGAGCTGATTAGAGACCAGAGCATGCGCTTCTCTCAAAATGGCCGCACCGTTTTTAAAGAGCTTGTGCCGATGGTGGTAAACTTGGTGCAAGAGCATCTCGCGGAAACCGACCTTAGCGTCGAAGATTTGCGCCGTATGTGGCTGCATCAAGCCAATATCAATATGAATAAATTTGCGGCGAAAAAGCTTTTAGGTCATGACGCCAGCAATGACGAAAGCCCAATTATTCTGGATGAATTTGCCAACACAGGCGGCGCAGGGCTTATCATCGCTTTCAACAACTACAAGCAAGATTTCAAGTCAGGAGAAAAGGGCGTGATTTGCTCCTTTGGCGCTGGCTATTCTATTGGTTCACTAATCGTTGAGAGGGTTTAATCACCAAACGGGGGCGACAGATTATGACAATTGCAACAACACCAAAACCACCCTATGTGGCTGTTATTTTCACCAATATTCTTAACTTAGACGATACAGACGGCTACGCACAAACCGCAGACGAAATGGTCGCGCTTGCAGCAAAGCAAGATGGCTATTTAGGCATTGAGAGCGTACGCGACGAAGCAGGTATTGGGATCACGGTATCCTACTGGCGCGATGAGGCTGCGGTCCTTGCCTGGAAGCAAGTTGGTGCCCACTTAGCCGCTCAGAGCGCAGGACAACAGCGCTGGTACAAAGCCTATTCAACCCGAATCGCGACCGTCTCTCGCGATTATAGTATGTAGAGGCACCATCATGCAGGATAGCTTCGATTATATCATTGTGGGCGGCGGATCAGCAGGCTGTTGTCTCGCAGCACGCCTCAGTGAAGACGCGGATGTCACCGTACTACTGGTAGAAGCGGGTCCATGGAAAAAAGGATTGTTGATAGACGCCCCTGCCATGCTGAGTAGAACCATTCCGAGCCGAAAATTTAGCTGGGCTTACTGGACCAGCCCGCAAAAGTTTTTAAACGGTCGCAAACTTTACTGGCCGCGNGGCAAAGTTATGGGCGGCTCTAGCGCTATTAACGCTATGCTCTATGTGCGAGGGCACCCACAAGACTATGACCAGTGGTCACAGCTGGGCGCACGAGGATGGAGCTACGACAATGTGCTGCCTTATTTTATTAAGTCCGAAGGTAGCGAGCGTGACGCAAGCACCTATCACGGCACGACTGGACCGCTTAAAGTCAGCAGAAGCACTAGTGTAAACCCCCTCAACAAAGCCTTCATCGAAGCTGGCGAGGAAATGGGATATCCCTTTACCGATGACTTCAACGGCGAAGGCCAAGAGGGTTTTGGCCTTTATGACCAGACCATTAAGGGCGGGCGGCGCATGTCCACAGCTGTTACCTATCTCTCCTCCGCTATAGACAGAGAAAACCTGTCTGTAATGACCGATGCGCTGGTCTCTAAAGTGCTGCTTGAAGGCGACCAAGCAACAGGCATTGAGCTAGTATGCAAGGGCATAACAAAGACCATCAAAACCACTCGAGAAGTTATTTTGTCGGGCGGGTCCATCAATTCTCCGCAGATTTTACAGCTTAGTGGTATCGGTGACCCAGAGGACATGAAAGCCGCAGACATCAACTGTTTGCACCCGCTAAAAGGTGTTGGTAAAAACCTGCAAGACCATATTGACGTGACGGTTGCGTATGAATGTACACAACCGATCACCTTCTATAAATGGCTCAAGCCTCATCATGCAATTGGACAACTCATAAAATGGTGGCTTAAAATGCCTTCTGTTTTGGGAGACACTATTACACCTGGGGGTGCTTTCTTAAAAACCGATCCAGCGCTCGAGCGGTCCGACCTGCAACTGCACATGATTTTGGGAATAGCAGACAAACCGCACGGCTTCGCAGAACCCCACCAACACGGTTATGGCTGCCATGTTTGTCAGCTTAGGCCTGAAAGCCGTGGTTTTATTCGCGCCACCTCAAACAACCCAAGTGACCTGCCGATGATAGAGCCCAATTACCTTAGCGCAGCAGAAGACCGTGTGACGATCAGAAACGGCACACGCCTCGTCGTTAAACTTATGGAGCAAGATGCCCTTGCCCCATATCGCGGGAAACGAGTTTGGCCTGATGAGAGTGTGGACATCAGCGACGATGATGCACTGGACGCAGCAATTCGCGCGGTGGCAGAGACTATCTATCATCCTGTTGGTACCTGTGCCATGGGACCAGTAAGCGATCCGATGAGTGTGGTTGATGACCGTTTAAACGTTATTGGTCTTAAGGGCTTACGCGTTGTAGATGCATCCATAATGCCGCGACTTATTGGTGGCAACACCAATGCACCGACCATAATGATTGCGGAAAAAGCCGCAGATATGATCAAGCAGGATCGTTAAGTATAACCGAAAATATTTTACTCAACAAGGATGCCGCAACTATTGGTTTGCTTTGATAAGCGTTCATGCCCTGACTTAAAAAGTTTTCCTTATCACCAGCTAGTGCGTGCGCCGTTAGTGCAATAATAGGTGTCGCCGCAACAGGCCCTTTCATCGCGCGGATTTTCGCGGTGGCCTCAACGCCGTCCATCTCTGGCATGGAAATATCCATCAAAATAACATCAAACGGATCGGTAGCACCCACTTTTTCAATGGCTTCAATGCCGTTAGAAACTGCGGTGACTGTGTGCCCTGCTTTCACCAAAATGCTCTCCAAGAGCAATTGGTTAACGGGGTTATCTTCCGCCACTAAAATATTGAGTGGGTGTTCCTTACTCTCTTTAAAAATTGCCGCTTTCGCTTTAATCGCAGCCTCAAGTTCTGTCATATCAACGAAACTATACGGCATGGTAAAGCTAAAGGTAGACCCTTCACCAACGTTGCTCTTTACTGTGATGGCACCAGCCCATAGCTCAACTATCTCTTGGCAAATTGACAAGCCCAGCCCAGTGCCTTCATAGTTTCGAGTGGTCGAGCTATCTGCTTGGCGAAACTTTTCAAAAAGATAATCCATCTCTTTTTCATCAATACCAATTCCTGTGTCAATCACCTCAAACTTAAGGCCAGGCTGCTTGTTAAGCTTGGCACCCACCACATGCAGCTTCACAGTGCCTGATGTGGTAAACTTTAAGGCATTACCAATGAGATTAAGCAACACTTGCCGCAGCCTGGCAGGGTCTGCATGGATATGCGATGGCACCGCAGGGTCAAGCTCAAGCTTCAAGCTCACCTTCTTGTCCCTTGATCGCTGGGCAAAAAGGGCAATAACATCCTGTAACAGCGGTTTTAAAGCAATGTCTTCTGTGAACAAGGTCATCATGCCCACTTCAAGCTTAGACAGGTCTAGGATGTTATTGATCAGCTCCAAAAGCGATTTGCCAGAGCGCTCCATAACTTTAAGATAATTTCTCTGTTCGGCATTCAGCTCGGTTCCGCCCAGCACTTGCGCCATCCCCATAACACCGTTAAGGGGTGTACGAATTTCATGGCTCATGGTTGCGAGAAACTCTGATTTCATATCATTAGCGGCTTTCGCAACATTTAAGGCACCTTCAAGCGCCCGTTCCCGGTTCACCGCAAGCGAAACATCCTGCACACGAATGATACCAAAAATATTACCCTCACCGTCACTGGCCGCGCTGATAGAAACCACCTGCTCCATACGCCGCATGCCAGTTTCGCTACTACTATCTGTCACATTCATGGGGAACAGCACAGGGTTAAGCTTATAGGACAGCAGCGCACTGCTGCCGTATTTGATGGCGCTCTGTAGCGCTTTATCGAGACGGGAGCCTTCAAAGTCTGGGAAAATTTCTGAGAGCTCCTGACCAAGCGCAACATCGTTTTTTATGCTGGTTTGGCTGACCATCCACTCATTCCACAGTTGAACTTTCAGTGACGCATCAACCACAATTACGCCGAGCGCAGCGCCTGCAACAATCTGATCTAATAATTTATGGTCTATCATCTAAAATGCTCATAACTAATTGTTTAAGAAGATAATTTTTTAATATACTCATCAATAAGTGAAACCAGAGTGGTAATGCCCGCAAGCCCAAGCAACAGCATCACATAGCCATGAATTTCTTGCGAGTGAATGCCAAATTCTACTTCCATAAAGAGAACGCGCAGATCCTCTGGGTCTTCTGCCATAATCGGTGAACAAAGGTTGACCACTTCGCCGCTATTAGCTACCAAAACTTCAGGCAATCCATTGTCAATTCGGTTGCCAAAGGCCTCTGCGAACGCGCCCAAACACGCTGATAAAATAACATTACCCACTTCTCTCAGAGCATCTTGCTCCAGGTCGGAAATCTCACCGACATCTAGATGTTCGCCTAAGATGCGGCGCACTAGCTCCAAGCTCGCTTTTTCAGGAAAAATCAATAGGGATTGACCGTCTATACCACCTCCAAAAGATTGGCGCACGGCTGCAGCCTTGCCCTCAATACCAGCGATGAGTTTTTTCGAAACTTTAGAGCGCGGCATCAAGCGCACCTCAGGGATGCCCATATCCACCACATCTCCTGCAAGCTCACTGAGTACGGAGGCTGCGCGACCAATACCAAGGTTCATAACCTCAGTAAGTACATCTTTTTGCATGCCACTCAACTTCAAATCAGGCACGGCAGCTATCCAAATAATCTTTAAGTTTGTCCGGGTTAATCGGCTTGCCGATAACCCCCACACCCAGAGCCGCCACTTCAGCTTGAATAGCGGGCTGAATGTTAGCAGTGACCACGATAAATATTGAGTCTGGAGATATGGCTTGCAAATGCGGGCAAAGCTCAAGGCCGTTCATGCCGGGCATATTCACATCGATCAGGAACAGGTCAAACGCTTGGCTCTTAGCAATTTCTATCGCTTCATCGCCGTTGGCAGCTTGCGCAATCTCGCTATCCGGCACAGCTTGTTTGACGGCAACACCGCCTAGCATTCGCGCAGTGATACTATCGTCTACTAATAAAACCTTTAAGGTCATACTAAACAATTCCCCAATCTTAATCAGGCCCCACAGCCCAATTGAAATGATATCGTCGTGATCATGCACGCCGAGAAGCCAATAATTAACCACAGTCATGATGTGAAATCTATAAATTTCAATATTTATTTATGTTGCACATTTTCCTGTCACACGAGACTATAGGATCATAAATACACAAGAGGAATGCCGCATGACCACAGCTAATTTTACTGCTTTTCAGGAAAAGTTTCGCGTGGAGGCTCTTACCATATTCAAAAATAATGGTTGGACCCTATCGCTGAGGCCCAACCAGCCAACCCTTGGCAGCTGTATCTTGTCGCTCAATCGCCCTGCGGAAAGCTTTGCTGACATCTCGCCTGACGA
>JGI24723J26617_10001436_pt1 | contig 21137 bp, 21 predicted proteins | sample Cruoilmetagenom6_FD_26617 | JGI IMG/M metagenome (IMG submission 26617)
TGTATCGCCTTGAAGGCCAAGCAGCGTAGCGGCGGGCAGGGCTGCAAGCATCAGCGCCGGAGCGAAGCTGAGCCAGTGTGCAAGGATGCGCACCGCGATGATCCATTCCTCGGATATACCGCGCAAGGCCCACTGATCGAAAAAGCCCAGCTCGATATCGGGTTCGATCAGTCGGTCGAGCGGCAGGATCGCAGCGAGCAGCGCGGCTATCCAGATCACGCCGCCGCCAGTGCGCGCCAGCAGCGGGGCGTCGGGACCGACTGCGAACGGGTAAATCATGGCGACGGCCAGAAAGAACAGGATCGGCAAGGCGGAGCCGCCGCGCCTTCCGCCGAACAGAAGCCGCGCAAGATCGCGCCGCAGCAAGGCTCCAAGCCGTCCGATCATGTCGCAAAGTCCGCAAGTTCAAGGCGCTGCACCCCGTCCAGCGCAAAGGGCTGGTGCGAGGCGACGATGCAAATGCCGCCGGCCCGGCAATGTTCACCAACAATGGTTTCGGTCAGCCGCGCGGCTTCACTGTCCAGGCCGTTAAGCGGTTCGTCGAGCAGCCAGACCGGCGCGCTCTGGCCAAGCAGGCGGGCCAAGGCAGCGCGCTTTGCCTGTCCGGTTGACAGATATCGCACCGGGACGTCGAGGAGGTCTCCCAGGCCGAGGCGAACCAGTTCGTTGTCGACCGGCCCGTCCATACGCTGCCAGAATGAGAGCGCTTGTCCCAATGGCAGGAGCGGGTCGAGCGCCGCCTGCTCGTCCAGCAGGCCGATTGAGCCTTCGCGTTCGATGGATCCCATGAATGGCCGCATCAGTCCGGCAAGGATGCGAAGCAGGCTGGATTTTCCGATGCCGTTGCTTCCGCCGACTTGTAGCGCCTCACCGGGACCAAGGGTGAATTGCACGTGGCTGAACAGCACACGTTCGCCGCGCCGGCAGGCAAGGTCTTCAGCGGCGATGCGGCACTCTTGCATGGCTCGCTGCGTTAGTGGAAACTCGCCAAGCTGCCAAGGAGCCGAATATGGAGCTAGCCGAACTTACCGATCACGCCCGCGACGCTGCGATGCGCGGGCTGAAAGACTGGACGCTGGCCGAGGATGCGAAGTCAATCTCGCGCCAATTCAAATTTGTCGATTTCAATGCAGCGTTCGCTTTCATGACGCGCGTCGCGCTGCACGCTGAAAAGATGGACCATCACCCTGACTGGTCAAATGTCTACAACACCGTGAATGTCATGCTCTCGACGCACGATGTTGGCGGGTTGAGTGCACGCGACCTGGAAATGGCGAAATTCATCGACGGGATTGCTTGATTGCGGGTCAATCACAGCGCCGGGTTGTCATAGCAATGCCATGCAAAGATAGCTGCTGCGCCCCTGTGCGGCCGCCAGCCTTCTGCCAGCGCGCGCGTTTCCTTTTCTGACGGACGTTCGGTAAGCTCGAGAATCTTGTGCAGTCCGGCTTGCACGCCAAGGTCCCCGGCAGGCCAGATGTCGGGGCGGCCTTCGGCAAACAGCAAATAGATTTCAGCGGACCAGCGTCCGATGCCCTTGATCTTCGTAAGGTCTGCAATCGCGTCTTCGTCGCCGGGCGGCAGTGCATCAAGATCCAGCTCGCCCGATACGACCAGCTCACATAGCGATCTGGCATAACCTTGCTTCTGGCGTGATAGGCCGCAGCCGCGCAAATCGTCAAACTGCGCGGCAATCAAGCGCTCGGCCGGGATATCTTTACCCAGCAGAGCTTCCAGCTTGCGCCATACCGAAGCCGATGCCGCAACGCTCACTTGCTGGCCAACGATAGTGCGCAGCAGCGTGACATGGCCGGTCTGGCGAATGCGCGGTTCCGGGTATCCGGCAATCTCCAACGCCCGGGAAACGCCCGTATCGCGCGCGGCAATTATATCGAGCCCCGTGTGGATTGCATCCGCTTCAAGGCCGGTTTTCCCATTGTGATCCATTGTTCGGATAACTCTCTTACTTGCCAAAGCAAACGCCAGCGATTAGCAGCCCCGCCAAAGCCTCGACATAATGTATATCAAAAGGGAATGTAGGACATGCCGCAGATTACCATCGTCACCCGAGAAGGTGAGGAAAATAGCATCGAGGCCACCGAAGGCCTGACCTTGATGGAAGCAATTCGCGACAGTGGTTTTGACGAGATGCTGTCGCTGTGCGGCGGTTGCCGCAGCTGCGCGACCTGCCAAGTCCACATCGACCCTGCGTTCAAAGACAAATTGCCGGAAATGAGCGAGGAGGAAAGCGAACTGCTCGACAGTTCCGAGTACCGCGATGAAAACTCGCGCCTGTCTTGCCAGATTCCGATCACTGCCGCACTCGCTGGCTGCAAGGTCACAATCGCGCCGGAAGACTGAGCGGTCTTTGTTGAAACGGCCATGACATCCATCATGGCCGTGCAGCAGTGACCCGGCTTTGCCTTGGCGCATTCGATAAAGACGCACTTGCAGCGATGTGCGCTGATGACTAGTTCAGCATCATGACTGCACCGGAGCCTCAGAGCAGCACGCTCGATCTTATCGGAAATACGCCCCTTGTCCTGCTTGAAGGGCCAAGCGATGCCGCAGGTTGCGAGATCTGGGGCAAGTGCGAGTTCGCCAATCCTGGTGCATCGGTAAAAGATCGCGCTGCGCTCTATATCGTCAGGGATGCCGAAGAGCGCGGTGCGCTCAAACCCGGCGGGACAATTGTCGAAGGCACGGCAGGCAACACCGGCATCGGGCTGGCGCTGGTCGCCAATGCCTGCGGGTACAAGACCGTGATCGTGATGCCGGAGAACCAGTCCAGGGAGAAGATGGACACGCTGCGTGCGCTCGGCGCCGAGCTGGTGCTGGTGCCGCCGACGAAGTTCTCTAANCCCGGCCATTTCGTCCACACCTCCCGGCGGTTGGCCGAGGAGACCGAGGGCGCNGTCTGGGCCAACCAGTTCGACAACATTGCCAATCGCAAGGCNCATATCGANGGCACAGCCCAGGAACTCTGGCAGCAGATGGATGGGCGGATTGACGGCTTTACGTGTGCTGCCGGGACTGGCGGCACGATTGCCGGGGTTGGCCTTGGGCTCAANGCGCACGACGAGAATGTGCAGATCGCGCTCACCGATCCGCATGGCGCGGCGCTNTACAGCTATTATGCTTGCGGTGAACTTGCTGGCGAAGGAACGTCTGTCGCCGAAGGGATTGGGCAAGGGCGGATTACGGCCAACCTTGAAGGTGCACCGATCGATACGCAGTTCCGGATTTCGGACGAGGCCGGGCTGGAATGGGTCGCGCGGCTGCTGTCCGAAGAGGGCCTGTGCCTTGGNCTTTCGTCCGGCATCAATGTCGCCGGCGCTATCGAACTGGGCCGCAAGCTGGGCAAGGGATCGCGGGTCGCGACGATCCTGTGCGACACGGGCTTTCGCTATCTCTCCTCGCTCTATAATTCTGAGTGGCTGACGGAGAAAGGCCTGCCGGTCTTTCCCTGGCTGGCCCGATGAGCTAAATTCTGCCTATGGCCAAGACAGATCGAATTACGCAACTAACCCGAGAACCGGCGCGAAACCTTGATCCAGTGATGGCGCCGCAGCACTATATCCCGCCTTCGAGCCGCGAACTGCGCGCACAATCGGTCCACCGCCTGCAAGTCGGCCTGTTCGGGCTTTGTGCAATGCTGCTGCTTGTCGGGCTTGCAAATATCATCATGGATCGCGCCCAGCTGGCTGACGAACAAGACCCGATCGAGGAAGTCATCGCTGTCGATGAGGAACCGATGAAGCAAGTCAGCGATCCGCTTGCCGATATTGGCGTAGTGCCCGCCGCCGATCCTGAGCCCGANGCGGAAACCGTTGCCGAGCCGGATTTCCTGCCGGACGAATGATGAGCTTTCAATGTGTTGCCGGTAAATGCTGATGCGCTGCAGGATATTTTTTGCGGCATTGTTGGCCACGCTGGTACTTGCCGGTTGTGAAAATTCGCGCGAGTCCAGCGCACCGCCCCGGACAATAGGAATTTCCACCAGTTTGCCGATCGTCTGGCCTGAAGCCGCAGAGATTTCGGACTTGCTCAACGATGACTTGCAGCCGCACTGGGCGCTTGCCGCGTTGCAGGANCGCGGCGAGGTCATGCCGCTCGACAGTTTGGTTGGCGAGGAGGGTGCAGCCGGTGCTGGGACTCTGCCGCTCCCTCCCGACGCGCTGCTTGTGCTTGCCCAGCCTTACCCGTTCTCTGCTCAGGAACATGTCGCACTTGACGATTGGGTCAAGGCAGGCGGACGTGTGCTCCTGTTTGCCGACCCGATGCTGACAGCGGATTCCGGTTATGCGCTGGGTGATCGCCGCAGGCCCCAAGACATCATCAAGCTTGCACCGATCTTCGGGCGTTGGGGGCTTGTACTGTTATTTGATGACAATCAGGAGGCCGGAGTTCGTCAGGTTTCGTTGCCGGGCACAGACATCCCGGTCAACTTGCCGGGCCAGTTCAGCGTGACCGGCGATGAAGTTGATTGCAGCTTTCAGGCTGACGGATTGCTTGCCCGATGCGTGATCGGCAAAGGCCGATTGCTAGCCCTTGCTGACGCCGCGCTGCTTGAATCGGGCGATGTCGAAAACCAGGAATTGCACCGAAATGCGCTCCTGCACTTGTTCGACAGCCTCGAAAAGTAGGGATAAGTAGCAACACGCATGAAATACGCGGGGAATGACAGGGAATGTGCGGAACAAGCTCCCGGAACAGGGTTTTCCCCTTGAATCGTAGGGCGTTGGTCGGTCAGCCAAGTTCGATAAATCATGCAGGATCGCGTCCAACACACACATTTAAAACCAGATTTCCCCTGAAAACCCAAATTTTCCCTTCCATCCCCATATTTCCCGCTCTAGAACGATGTTCCATCGGAATTGCCGATTCTTGCTGTCCTCGTCTGGGGGCGAACCGGTCACGTATGCGTGTTGCCGGGCAGGGAAGGTGTGTTCCGCATCGAGGGTTCCTCGGGGGGACAGGTCGGAATGGCTGCAAGGTCATATATTTACAGCGGTCAGGGCTTCTCGCTTCAGCGCGACAAGAACCGCTTTGTGCTGCCCAGCCAGTTCCGCGGGACCATCAAGGAATCGAGCGGCCGCGCTGTCGTGTGCCTTGCCAAGCATGATCGCTGGAATTGCCTGACGGGTTTTGGCCTGTCGCGAGTTGAAGAGTTCATCGCACTGATAGCGAGTGAGCAGGCAGCGGCCTTGCAGTCCGGCAAGGAATACGATGCCGACAAGCGTGCTATGCGCCTATACGGATTTCATGAAGTGCCATTTGATGGCAGCGGGCGTTTCACTCTCCCCGAGGCACTGCAGACAACAGCAAATATAGGCAGCGAGATGTACTTCCACAGTGCGGGGAAGTTTTTCACGGTGTGGAATCCTGACGAACTCGCCAAGCTCGACGATGACTGGGATTGCGAGCAAACGATCTGCGCCAGCCTAGCGGAAAAGGAACGGGCGAAGGCGAAGAAGAAATGACAGCGCCTCACGTCCCGGTCCTCCTTGAAGAGGTTGTCGCGGCGCTGCAGCCCAGGCCTGGCAAGATTGTGGTCGACGCGACATTCGGAGCCGGCGGGTATTCACGTCGCCTGCTGAATGAAGGGGCGACTGTCCATGCCTTTGACCGCGATCCCGACGCAATCGGCGCGGTGTTGGAAAATCCGCAGGACTGGCCCGAAACCCTTGAAGATCCGCCGCGCCTCGTCCTCCATCCGCGTCGCTTTTCCGAAATGGTCGCCGCGCTGGGCGAGGCTGGAGTTTCCGGTGTTGACGGCGTGGCAATGGATATCGGCGTATCGTCGATGCAACTTGATCAACCCCAGCGGGGTTTCGCATTCGTCGCCGATGGTCCTCTCGACATGCGCATGAGTCGGGACGGGCCATCGGCGGCGGACTTCGTCAATACCGCGCCGGAAGCGGAGATAGCCGACGTGCTATACCGCTATGGCGAGGAGAGGCAGTCACGGCGTCTGGCCCGTGCGATCGTGGCTGCCCGCCCTCTTTCTACGACGGGGCAGCTCGCTGGTGTAGTGCGCAAGGCGCTCGGCCACAGGCCCGGTGCGCCAAAGGATCCGGCTACCCGCAGCTTCCAGGCGATCCGTATCCACGTAAACGGCGAGCTGGACGAGCTGGCGCAAGGGCTGCGCGCCGCCGAGACTGTGCTGAATAGCGGCGGGCAATTGGCAGTTGTCAGCTTTCACAGCCTGGAAGACCGCATCGCCAAACGGTTCCTGCGAGAGGCAAGCGGTGCGGCAGCCTCGACTTCGCGTCACATGCCAGAGACGACGCCCGATTACGCTCCGACCTTTGAGAATGTCAGCAAAGCGATCCGCCCCGGCGAGACCGAGGTTGCCACCAATCCCCGCGCACGTTCCGCGACCTTGCGGGTCGCCACCCGGACAAGCGCACCCGCGCGTGAGAGGCTGGCGGCATGAACCTGACTCGCGACCGCGTCCGTTCGATTGGCTGGGTTTTCGTGCTGGGTTCATGCGCCGTGCTGACTGCGGGCCTGATGCTGCGCGTCAACGCAGTGAAAGGTCAGGTCCACGAAGCTGAGCAGCGGATTGTAAGTTTGCGCCACGAAATTGTCTTCCTTGAAACCGAGTTCAAGACGCGCGCCAATCAGCAGCAGCTCAAGATGCTCAACGATGTCGAGTTCGGCTACCGCGCGCCGCGCGCTGCGCAATACATAGAAGGTGAGCGCCAGCTTGCAGTTCTGGGCAAGCCGCGCGCACCCGGCGCGCCAAAGCCGATACGCGTCGCCAATGGCGATAGTGAAAAGCAAAGCAGTCCGCGCATGGCGATGGTCTCTCCGATCGCCGCGACAACGCCTTCGCCTGAAGCGCAAAGCCCTGTTAGGCCAGAAGTACTGGATGTTGCCGAGACGCCTTCGCCAGCAGGAGCGCAGCCGGGCGGTGACGCTGTCACTGCCGCTATTGAAGCTGCGGGTCTTGCTGACCGGCTTGAGCGGATCGAGTTGCCTGAGGCGCGCGGGCAGTGAGGGCGCTTAGTGTAACCACCAACGTCTCGGCTGGCAGGCGGCAACTTGCGAATACTCGTCAACGCTCGCTGCTGGTGGCGAAGTGGCGCGCGCTTTGGGTGCTGGCCGTGTTTGCAGCAATCGCTGCAAGCGCGATTCTGCGAATCGGGTTTCTCGGCTTATTCGAGCGTGCACCGGTAAACCAAACGATGGCCGAGGCGCTGCTGCCTGATCGCGGCGAAATACTGGATCGCAATGGCGAGCCGCTCGCCCGGGACTTCAGAGCCTATTCGCTGTGGTATAATCCCAAAGCTCTCGACGATGGACCGCCGCTGGTTAACCAGCCGGAGAAAGTCGCGGCCTCGCTATCCAGAGTCTTCCCGGACATGAATGCTGATGTGCTGCAAGCGAAACTGGCAAGCGGTAAACCGGGCTACCTGCGCCGCCGCATCCTTCCAGAGCATGCCAACCGCATCCACGCGCTTGGCGAACCGGCGCTCGAATTCCCTCGTGAGTCAGAAAGGTATTATCCGCAAGGCACCATGGCGGCCCACGTTCTTGGTTTCGTGTCGTCCGATGGCAAGGGCCGTGTCGGCATGGAAGCAGTCTTCGAAGAGCAGCTTTCCAACCCGTTGACGCGCGGTGAACCTGCGGTCGTCTCGATCGATGCGCGGGTACAGGGCGCGCTTGAGGATGAGCTTGGCAGGGGCATGGCGCTGTCTAATGCAAAAGGCGGCGCAGCTGTGATCCTTGATGTCGACACGGGTGAATTGCTGGCGCTGGCCTCTTTGCCGGCGTTCAATCCCAACAAGATCGACAAAGCCAGTACTCCCAATATTTTCAACCGCGTGACCAATCAGGTCTATGAACTTGGCTCTACATTCAAGCCGATCAGTTTTGCNGCAGCCATCGATGCCGGCACGATCACGCACCTTGGCAAGCGTTATCAGGCGTCGCGTCCTCTCGAACTCAGCGGTTTCCAGATCCGTGANAGCCACGTTATCGGCCAATCGCTCAACGTGCCGCAGGCGCTAATCCACTCTTCCAACATCGTAACCGCGCAGATCGCCGACGANCTTGGCGGCAAGAAACTTAAAGCGACGATGGAATCGCTGGGCATGGACGAGCGCCCCTCNATCGAGCTTCCCGCACGCGGCATGCCGATCTGGCCGAAAGGCAAGTGGTCGCGGATCAAGACGATGACGGTTTCTTACGGGCACGGCATCGCTGTTACCCCGCTACACTTGGCACAGGCATATGCGTCACTGGTCAACGGCGGAATTTGGCGGCCGGCGACGCTGCACAAGCTTGATGTGGCGCAGGTTCCAGCAGGTCGGCGTGTGTTCAAGGCATCGACCAGTGCCCGGATGCGCCAGATGCTGCGCATGACAGTCGTCTACGGCACCGGCAAGAAGGCCAACGCACCCGGCTTCCGCGTTGGCGGCAAGACCGGTTCGGCGGAAAAGCCGGGCCAGGGCGGCTATCGGCGCAGCACCCTTGTTTCAACGTTTGCGGCTGCATTCCCGATGGACCATCCGCGCTATGTCATCATCGTCATGCTTGATGAGCCAAAAGGCACTGCGGCGACGTATGGCCAGCGCACTGCGTCCTGGAACGCCGCGCCCGTTGTTGGCCGCGTCGTTCCGCGGATTGGGCCGCTGCTGGGCGTGATGCCTGACGAAACGCGGGACATTGATATTTCTGATCTGCGCCCGCTGATCCCGGGTGAGACGCGCTGATGCGGCTTGCCGAGCTTGCCGTGGCGGCCGGGCTGCACTTGCACGAAGGCGCCGATGTGCCTGTAACCGGATTTGCCATCGATCATCGCAAGGTTGAGCTGGGCAACGTCTTCGGCGCGTTCGAGGGCAAGGCAGTAAACGGGGAAGACTTTATCGCAGAGGCGGTAAATGCCGGGGCCGTTGCCGTTGTCGCACGGCCAGGCGTGCAGGTCGATCGAGCGATTCATATTGGCGATGATAATCCCCGCCGGGCTTTCGCCCATCTTGCCGCCGCATATTTCAAGCCGGTGCCCGATCTGGTCGTTGCTGTAACCGGGACCAATGGCAAGACGTCGACAGCGGAACTCGCCCGGCAGATCTGGGCAATGGCTGGTGAGCAGAGCGCGTCGATCGGGACGTTGGGTGTAACGGCAAATGGAAGAACGATCGAAACAGGGCTGACAACACCTGATATCGTGACGTTCCTCACCAATATGAATGCGCTGGCCCGCGAAGGTGTTACCCATGCTGCATATGAAGCGTCGAGCCATGGCCTCTCGCAATATCGCAACGAGGGTATTCGCGTTGCAGCCGGGGCTTTTACAAACCTGAGCCGTGATCACCTCGACTACCATGAGAACATGGACGCCTATTTCGCGGCGAAAATGCGGCTGTTTGACGAAGTGGTCGCCGACAATGGCGCGGCCGTTATCTGGGCTGACGACGACTGGTCGGCTCGCGCTATCGAACAGGCAGAGCGTCGCGGTTTGCGCATCGTGACAATCGGCAAGAAAGGCGGAGCGATCCGGCTCTTGTCGTGCACGCCGGGCCAATTGGGACAATCGCTGGAAATCGAATATCACGGCGTCTGGAGAAAGCTGCATCTGCCGCTTATCGGTGCTTACCAGGCGGCCAATGCGCTGATCGCTGCCGGCCTTGTGCTTTCCACCGGCGGCGCAGCAGACGAGACTTTCGACGCGCTCTCACGCCTCAGCCCAGTGCGGGGGCGATTGGAGTGTGCCGTGGTCAGCAGGGTCGGTGCACCGCTATTTGTGGACTATGCCCATTCGCCTGACGCGCTCGAAGCGGCGCTTGACGCTCTTGGGCCGCATGCCCGGGGGCAGTTGATTGTCGTGTTCGGCGCCGGCGGGGATCGCGACAAGGGAAAGCGGGCTGAAATGGGCCGCGTTGCNGTGCGTTCCGCAGACTATGTAATCGTGACTGATGACAACCCGCGCGGCGAAGATGCTGCGTCGATCCGTACCATGGTGCTTGAAGGTTGCGGGTCGGGCGACAACGTGCGGGAAATTGGCGATCGCCGAGATGCTATCGCGGCCGCCATTGCCAGGGCCGGGGCTGATGATGTCATCCTGGTCGCCGGAAAAGGGCATGAGCAGGGCCAGATTATTGGCACCGGTGAGGACAAACTTGTCCTCCCGTTTGACGACGTGGCGGTGGCGAAGGAACTCGTCCGCGCCCAAGGGGAACAAGCGCATGAATGCTGAAGCGAGAATTCTCGAGTGGCCGGTTGTGGTGGAAGATGATTTGCCACCAGCGCTTTGGGACGCAATTTCGATTGCCCGCGCCGTAAAGGGCACTGCGACTGCCGAATTCCGGATTTCTGGCGTCGAAATCGATTCCCGCGATGTCGTTGCAGGAGACCTGTTTTTCGCCTTGCAGGGCGAATCCATGGACGGCCATCGATTTGTCGAATTGGCATTCGAGAAAGGCGCATCGGCAGCGATTGTCGATCGTGAGATCGCAGGACCGCACGTGCGTGTCACCGATACGGTTCAGGCGCTCGTCAAGCTGGGCGCGGCGGCACGGGAACGGACACGCGCGCAGATCGTTGGCGTTACCGGCTCGGTTGGCAAGACCGGGGTGAAGGAGGCAATCTTTGCAGCGTTGGACCGGTCGAGCCGGGGGCGTGCGCATCGCTCGGTCAAGAGCTATAACAACCATGTTGGCGTGCCGCTCAGCCTGGCGCGTATGCCAGCGCACTCGCGCTTCGGCGTGTTCGAGATGGGCATGAACCACGCTGGCGAGATCGCCGCACTGACCCGGCAAGTCCGGCCCCATGTTGCAGTTATTACCACGATTGCACCTGCACATATTGAAATGCTTGGCAGTGAAGAGGCGATTGCCAATGCAAAGGCAGAGATATTCGAAGGGCTTGAGGAAGGTGGGACGGCGATAATTCCGGCCGACAACCCGCACAGTGAGCGACTGCGCGAAGCGGCGCTGCAACTTGGCGCAAACGTGGTGACATTCGGCAAAGACGAAAATGCCGATGTTCGCTTGCTGGATGCTGTGCCTGCGGCAGGCGGCGGTTCGCTGATTACCGCCGATCTGGGTGATCGGCGGGTATGTTATGTCATCGCCACACCGGGCGAGCACTGGGTGATGAACTCGCTGGCGGTCATGGCGACAGTTCGCGCAGTTGGCGCAGATCTGGGTGCAGCCGGACTTGCGCTGGCAGAGCTTGAGGGAATGGCAGGGCGTGGCGAGCGGCTTGAGATTGCCATAGGCAGCGGGACAGCATTGCTGATTGATGAAAGCTACAATGCGAACCCGGCCTCGATGCACGCAACGCTCGCGCAACTGGGCCGCGAACCGGCACGCCGCAGGATCGCCGTGCTTGGTGCGATGAAGGAGCTTGGCAGCCACGCACCGGACTTTCACGCGCAGCTCGCCGGGCCGCTACGCGAGGCAGGCGTTGATTTCGCCGTTCTGGTGGGCGAGGAGATGGCCGCGCTCGCCGGGGAACTGGGGAAACCGGCGCAAGGCCAGCTTGGCAAAGCCATACCCTTCGCCCATTGCGAGGGCGTGGATGAAGCTGTCGATACCTTGCGGGAATTCGGAATTGGGCGCGACGATGCGATCCTGGTCAAGGGCTCCAACTCGGTCGGTCTTGCCACGCTCGTTTCAGCATTCGCCAAACAGAAAGGCTAGGTACTCCCCTCGATGTTATACCTGCTCGCACAGTGGCTTGAATTTGAAGGTATTGCCAACCTTGTAAGGTACCAAACGTTCCGTGCGGGCGCGGCATTGATGACGGCGCTGATCATCGGCATGATTATCGGACCGCGCTTTATCTCGATGCTGCGCGTGCGACAGGGCAAAGGCCAGCCTATTCGCGAAGACGGTCCGCAGACGCATCTTGCCAAGCGAGGCACGCCGACGATGGGCGGGCTGATGATCCTGACATCGCTGATGTTGTCGATGCTGATCTGGATGGACCTTACCAACCCGTTCGTGTGGGCCTGCATCGCTGTCATGGTGGGCTTCGGCATGATCGGGTTCCTCGACGATTATGACAAGGTTACCAAGGCCAGCCACAAGGGCGTATCGGGCAAGATAAGGCTGCTCGCCGAATTTGTGGTCGCCGGCGTTGCCGCCTGGATCATCGTCAGCCAGATCAGCACCAATCTCTATGTTCCGTTCCTTTCAGATCGCTACATTCCGCTTGGCCCGTTCTATTACGTTTTTGCCGCGTTCGTGATTGTCGGTGCTGGAAACGCCGTGAACCTGACAGATGGCCTGGACGGGCTCGCGACGATGCCCGTAATTATTGCTGCCGGGGCATTTGCCCTGATTGCCTATCTTGCGGGCCGCGCGGATTTTGCTTCGTATCTGGGCATTCCGCATGTTCCCAGGGCGGGTGAGCTGGCAATCCTGTGCGCTGCAATCATGGGCTCGGGCCTTGCGTTTTTGTGGTTCAATGCACCTCCTGCCGCCGTCTTCATGGGCGACACCGGGAGTCTTGCCCTTGGCGGCGCGCTTGGCGCGATTGCGGTCGCCGCCCATCACGAGATTGTGCTCGCCATTGTCGGAGGCTTGTTCGTTCTCGAAGCAGCGTCAGTCATAATTCAGGTGTTCTTTTTCAAGCGCACTGGAAAACGGGTGTTCCGCATGGCGCCGATCCATCACCATTTCGAACAGCTCGGTTGGTCGGAATCGACTGTTGTCATCCGTTTCTGGATTATTTCGATTGTCCTGGCTGTGATCGGCCTGTCCACCTTGAAGCTGAGGTAGCGCGGACGTCATGATCGTGTCGGAAGCCTTTGCTGGAAAACGATACGCAGTCCTTGGACTTGCGCGCTCGGGCATGGCTGCGGTTGAGACGCTTCTTGCCAGTGGCGCACATGTCATGGCTTGGGACAACCGCAAGGAACCGCGCCAGTTACTTGAGGGCCGAGTTGAATTGGCGGACCCGGTCAGCGCGGACCTGACNGCCTATGATGGTATTGTCGTCTCGCCGGGGGTGCCGCTCAATCGCCACCCGATTGCAGAGGCTGCCGCCAATGCCGGTGTGCCGGTGATNGGCGANATCGAGCTGTTTGCGCTCGCGCGTTCTGGCCTGTCGGCACACAGGGTGATCGGGATAACCGGCACCAATGGCAAATCGACCACGGCATCGCTGGTTCATCACTTGCTCAAAAGCGCGGCGATCCCGGTGCGTCTTGGCGGTAACATCGGTATTCCGGTGCTGTCGCAGGATCCGCTCGCACCCGGCGGCGTTTATGTGCTTGAACTGTCTAGCTATCAGATTGACCTGACGCAAAGCCTTGATTGCGACGTCACCGCGCTGCTTAACCTGACGCCTGATCACCTCGATCGTTACGATGGTTTCGAAGGCTACGTTGCTTCGAAAGCCCGGTTGTTCGAAATGCAGGGCAAGGGCCATGTCGCGATCTTTGGCATCGGCGATGAGGAAACAGCGATTATTGCTGGCAAGCAGGCAGCCCGGCTGGGATCGGACCGGGTTGCGCAAGTCGATGGTCAGGATATCGCGGCGCTACAAAAGGACTGGCCTTCGCTGCAAGGGCCGCACAACCTCCAGAATGCGGCCGTGGCGGTCATGATTGTCGAGGCACTGGGTGTCACGCAGGCGCAATGGCAGGCGGCCATGCCGACATTTCGCGGCCTGCCGCACAGGATGGAGCGCGTCGCTGATGTCGGCGGGGTGCTTTTCATAAATGACAGCAAGGCGACAAACCCGGCCTCGGCTGCACCGGCGCTGGCCGCCTTTCCTCCCGACCCAGACCGCCGCATCCACTGGATCGTCGGCGGCTTGCCCAAGGAAGACAGCCTTGATGAGTGCGCGCCCTGGTTCGGCAATGTCGCAGCGGCTTACACGATTGGCGATGCTGGCCCGCGCTTTGCCGAGATTCTTTCGCCATATACGCAAGTCACGCGTAGCGAGATGCTGGCAGAGGCGATCCGCGTGGCGATGGCAGCGGCAAAACCAGGCGACATAGTCATGCTCTCGCCGGCTTGTGCAAGCTTTGACCAGTTCCGCGATTTCGAAGCCCGCGGCGATGCCTTTCGCCAGATTGTCGAGGCTCTGGCTGAATTGCAGGACGATCCCGGAGGTGCAGCCTGATGGCCACTCATCCCCCCGTCACTCCGGAAACTGCAACCCATGGCAGACAAGCGCTTGAAAAGTATCGCCGCAGTCGCCGCAGTGACCTGGCGATCTGGTGGCGAGAGATTGACCGTACGCTGCTGTTGCTCGTGCTTGTGCTGATGGCATTTGGCGCAGCTGCAGTGGCGGCCGCATCCCCTGCGAGCGCGAGGCGGCTGTCTACAGCAGATGTAACGTTGAGCGACTTGCACTTCTTCATGCTTCACGTTCGCTGGCAGATCATGGGGCTGGCATTGTTGTTCGCAGCATCCCTGCTCAGCAAGGATGCTGCGCGCAGGCTGGGCATTGTGCTGGCCGCCGCGATGCTGTTTGCGCTGATGCTGGTTCCGCTTGTCGGCCATGAGGTTAACGGGGCGCGGCGATGGCTCCAGCTTGGCGTTTCACTGCAGCCTTCGGAATTCCTCAAGCCGGGCTTTGCCGTAGTCATGGCCTGGATCCTGTCATGGCGCGTGCGCGATCCTGAACTTCCGGTAATCAGGACCAGCATCGCGCTTATGGGATTGATCGGTATCTTGCTTATGCTCCAGCCCGATTTCGGATCGACGGTGCTGTTCGGCGCGGTGTGGTTCGTTCTCGTCCTGCTTTCCGGAATCTCGGTCAAGCGCATGGTGATTGCCGGAGTTGTCGGGATTTCCGGTATTGTTGCTGCATACGTCCTTTATGGCAACGCGCGCGATCGCATCGATTCGTTCCTGGGCGGCGGCTCGGCTTTCGATCATGTCGATCTGGCACAGCGCACGCTGCTCAATGGTGGCTGGACCGGTACAGGGTTCTGGCTTGGATCGCGCAAAATGGCGCTTCCAGAAGCGCACACCGATTATATCTTCTCGGTCATCGGCGAGGAATTCGGCTTGCTTAGCTGCGCCATCATCCTGCTGATCTATCTTGCAATCATGGTGCGCGTGCTGGCCCGCCTGGTGGAAGAGGAAGATCTCTTCACAGTGCTGGCAGGCGCTGGGCTGGCCGCCCAGTTCGGCGGTCAGGCGTTCATCAACATGCTGGTGAACCTGCAGTTGTTCCCGTCAAAGGGCATGACGCTTCCGCTGATAAGCTATGGCGGCTCTTCGACTCTGGCGCTTTGTCTTGGCATCGGCCTGCTTCTGGCGATAACGCGGCGCAATCCCTTTATTGAGCGGGAGCGGTTTTCGCTCAGAGACATCGGAGTTTCGCCATGACTGCCGCCAGTCGCCACTACGTGCTTGCCGCAGGCGGGACAGGGGGGCACCTCATTCCCGCATTTGCGCTTGCTGCCGAACTCGAACGCCGTGGCCACCATGTTGCGCTTATTACCGATGAGCGCGGTGCGGATATTCCCGGCAAGCCACAATCGCTGACAGCCCATGTTCTTCCTGCTGGCCGCATCCAGGGCAAGAACCCGGTCAGCTGGGTCAGGGGCGCCCGAGCGATCATGGAAGGCCGGCGCATGGCGCTGCGCCTGTTTGAAAGTTTTGAGCCGTCTGCAGTCGTCGGATTTGGCGGTTACCCTGCTTTCCCGGCGCTGCTCGCCGCGACGTCGGCCGAGATTCCGTCGATCATCCATGAACAGAACGCGGTGCTGGGCCGGGTTAATCGATTGCTGTCGCGCAAAGTCGATGCAATCGCCACATCGTGTGGGCAGGTTGAAAAGCTTCCGGCCAAGCATGCGGGCAAAGTGACACTGATCGGCAATCCTGTGCGCAGCAATGTGCTGCAACTTCGCGACAGGCCATTCCCGACATTCACCGAGGAAGGCTTGCTGCGCATTCTTGTGACCGGAGGGAGCCAGGGTGCGCGGATACTTTCAGAGATCGTGCCGGACGGACTGGCCATGCTCCAACCCGCGCTGCGCTCTCGCCTGCAAGTAACGCAGCAATGCCGGCCCGAAGACATCGATTCGGTCCGCGCGCGCTATTCCGGGCATGATATTCCCGCCGAGCTGGCAACGTATTTCGAGGATATGGCAGAGCGGCTTGCCGATGCGCATTTGTTCGTTGGCCGGGCAGGCGCATCAACAATTGCCGAGCTGACGGCGGTGGGACGGCCTGCGATCCTTGTGCCGCTGCCGATTGCGACCGATGATCATCAGGCTGCCAATACGCGCGAAATCGTTGCAGCAGGCGGTGCCCGCTCGATCAGGCAGGACAAGTTCACCGCGATCGAACTTGCCAAGCAGATACAGGCAATGGCGCAGAAGCCCGAAACGCTTGCCAACGCTGCCCATTCGGCGTGGAACTGCGGCTATCCCAAGGCCGCGTCTGACCTTGCCGACCTGGTGGAAGGCTTTGGCGGCGCGCCGCTGATGGATGTTATCCGTGTCGGCGCTGAGGCCAAGGCCAAAGTGCAGGGCAAGGAAGCGCTTGCGAAAGAGCTGTCCGAGTGAGGGGCGTCGGCACCGATATCGGGACGATCCATTTCGTTGGTATCGGCGGCATCGGTATGTCCGGCATTGCCGAAGTGATGCACAACCTTGGGTACTGCGTGCAGGGTTCGGATATTGCCGAGGGGCCGAGCGTAGAGCGTTTGCGCGGTCGCGGTATCGCGGTGATGATCGGCCATGAACCAGAGAACATCGCCGATGTTGCAGTGGTTGTAACGTCGACGGCAGTGCGCCGCACCAACCCTGAAGTTGCTGCAGCGCTCGAAAACCGTATCCCGGTAGTGCGGCGCGCAGAAATGCTGGCCGAGCTTATGCGCCTCAAGAACACAGTTGCAGTAGCCGGGACGCACGGCAAGACAACGACGACGTCGATGATCGCCTGTTTGCTCGATGCTGGCGGGATTGACCCGACCGTCATTAATGGCGGAATCATAAATAGTTACGGTTCAAATGCGCGGCTGGGCGCAAGCGACTGGATGGTGGTCGAAGCGGACGAAAGCGACGGCAGCTTCCTGAGGCTCGACGGCACGATCGCGGTCGTTACCAACATCGATCCCGAACATCTCGATCACTACGGCAGCTTCGATGCAGTGAAGAAGGCCTTCATTGAGTTCATCGAGAATGTCCCGTTCTATGGGGTTGCGGTATTGTGCGTCGATCATCCCGAAGTGCAAAGCGTGATTTCGAAAGTGCGGGACCGCCGCGTGACGACATACGGGTTTTCCGCCCAGGCCGATGTGCGCGGTGAGAACGTCACGCCGATCCCCGGCGGCAATCGCTTCGATGTCGTAATCCGTGAACGTGATGGCAGCACACGCCAGATCGTGGAGATCGAGTTGCCGATGCCGGGGCGTCACAATGTTCAGAATGCACTGGCGGCGATTGCAGTTGCAGTCGAAATGGGCTGCGAAGACGGACTTATTCGCACCGGTTTCAATAACTTCTCAGGCGTGCGCAGGCGGTTCACCAAAGTCGGTGAAGTGGACATGGGTGGGGGCGGCTTCGTTCCGATCATCGATGACTATGGCCATCATCCGGTGGAAATCCGCGCNGTGCTGGCTGCTGCCCGTGAAGGCGCGGAAGGGCGAGTTGTNGCTGTCGCGCAGCCGCATCGCTACACCCGGCTGCGCGATCACATGGATGATTTCCAGACTGCCTTCAACGATGCCGATATCGTCTATATCACGCCGGTCTTTGAAGCTGGTGAAGAGCCGATCGACGGGATTAATGCTGAAGCGCTGGTTGCCGGGCTGAAATCGAGAGGGCACCGAGCAGCTCAAGTGATCGACAGCCCCGATGCGCTTGCCGCCAGCCTTGCCGAAACGCTTGAGCCGGGCGATCTTGTCGTGTGTCTTGGCGCGGGTGACATCACCAAATGGGCCGCAGGGCTTGGCGACGCGATTATGGCGCGCAAGCAGGCGGCATGATGGCTCAGTGTCTCCCCAAGGTCGCTGGCAAGCTCACGGAAAACGCGCCGCTGGCCCCGCTCGTCTGGTTCAAGTCTGGCGGGTCGGCGGACTGGTTGTTCGAACCCAAGGATGTGCCTGACCTGCAGGGTTTCCTGCGCGATCTTGATCCCGAAGTTCCGGTGATGGCGCTGGGCCTTGGTTCCAACCTGATCGTGCGTGACGGCGGCGTTCCCGGTGTTGTTGTGCGCCTCGGCAAGCCATTCGCCCGGGTGAACAAAGTGGGTAAAGGCGTGTCAGGAAACGACGATGTGCTTGAATGCGGGGGCGGAGCAAGCGGCATTCTTGTGGCCAGCATGGCCCGCGATCATGCCATTGCCGGGCTTGAATTTCTGCGCGGGATTCCCGGCACGGTCGGCGGATTCGTGCGGATGAATGGCGGGGCATATGGGCGGGAGGTCAAGGATATCCTTGAAGAATGCGATGTCGTGTTGCGCTCGGGCGAGCTGGTGACGCTTCCACTTGAAGAGCTGCGTTACAGCTATCGCCATTCTGACTTGCCTGCGCAGGCGATTGTCGTTGCCGCGCGGCTGCGCGGTGAGCCGGGCGATCCCGGTGAAATTGGAGCGGAGATGGACCGGATTGCCAACGCCCGCGAAGAATCACAGCCGCTCAGAAGTAAGACCGGAGGCTCCACATTCAAGAACCCGCCGGGCGAAAAGGCATGGCAACTTGTCGATGCGGCGGACTGTCGGGGGCTGCAAGTTGGCGGTGCACAAATCAGTGAAAAACATACGAATTTCATGATAAACACCGGCAACGCGACAAGCGAGGATATCGAAGGTCTGGGCGAAGAAGTGCGCCGCCGCGTCAAAGACAAGTCCGGCATCGAGTTGCAGTGGGAAATTCAGCGCGTAGGCGTTCACGCCGGAGCGCCGCAGGAACGAGTCGGCCGGAAATGAAATTCCCGAAACTTGATGGCCGGAAACTTCACGTCGTCGTGCTGATGGGCGGCTGGTCAAACGAGCGTCCGGTCTCGCTGATGAGCGGCGAAGGCGTGGCCGATGCACTTGAGGCCAAAGGGCACCGCGTCACCCGGCTCGACATGGACCGCGATGTTGCGGTTCGGCTTGCACAGGCGAAACCGGATGTCGTGTTCAATGCGCTGCATGGCTGCCCGGGCGAAGACGGGACAGTGCAAGGCATGATGGATCTGATGGGGCTGGTCTACACGCATTCCGGCCTCGCCAGCTCGGTTATCGCGATCGACAAGGAACTGACCAAGCAGACACTGGTGCCCCACGGAATACCGATGCCGGGCGGGCATATTGTTGAAACCGCAGCATTGTACGAAGGCGATCCGCTGCCCCGGCCATATGTGCTCAAGCCGGTCAACGAAGGCTCCTCGGTCGGCGTTGCAATCGTCACTGAGCAAAGCAATTGCGGCAATCCCATCCGCCGCGATGCATCGGGCCCATGGCAGGAATTCGATCGTCTTCTGGCAGAGCCATTCATACGCGGACGCGAACTTACCACGGCTGTAATCGGCGACAAGGCACTGTGCGTGACCGAGTTACAGCCCAAGTCAGGCTTTTATGATTTCGACGCCAAATATACCGACGGCCTGACCGACCATGTTTGCCCGGCAGACATCCCGGACGAGATTACGCAGGCCTGCATCGACATCGCGCTCAAATCGCATCGCCTGCTTGGTTGCAGCGGTACCAGCCGTTCAGATTATCGCTGGGACGACCAGAATGGGTTGGGAGGGCTGTTCCTGCTGGAAGTGAACACCCAGCCGGGGATGACGCCGCTCAGCCTGGTGCCAGAGCAGGCGCGATTTGCGGGACTGGACTATCCAGAGCTGGTCGAGGCGATCATTGCCGAGGCACTGGCCAATGCGAATACCGGCGGGAAAGTCAGCGAGGAGGCGACATGAGCCAGACAATCAGGCGCAAATCGAAAAGCGCGCGCAAGATCGCCGCCTCGCAAGGCAAGGCGCGCAAAGTGCGCAAGGCTCGCGCCAGGACCGGGTCGGCCATCGATACAGTTCTCGCCTGGCTACCGATCAGCGAAGAGCAACTGCACCGGGTGTTTCTTGCAATGATTTTGGGCGGCGCCGTGGCGCTGGCCTGGATTGTGGCTTCGATGGCTGGTGTGCCTGCCATGGCCGGGCAGCAGATTGCCTTGGTTGCTGCGGATGCCGGGTTCGAAGTGCGCCGAGTAGATGTGCGCGGGGTCGAAAACATCAACGAGCTGAAGGTTTATGAGCGCGTCCTGGGCGAACGCAACCGGGCGATGCCGCTGGTCAATATCAAAGCATTGCGCGACGAACTTATCGAGCTGCCATGGGTCAGCGACGCGCGCGTTTCGCGCCAGCTTCCTGACACGATTGTGATCGATATTGTTGAGCGCCGCCCACATGCTGTGCTGCGCAAGGCCGACAAGCTGGTGCTGATCGATGCCCAGGGGCATGAGCTTGAGCCTGTTTCGGCAAAGGCATCAAAGGACAAGTTGATCGTCTCCGGGCTCGGCGCTGGCAAACAGGTCGCCGGCCTCACTGACTTGCTGGAGGCAGCGCCAGCGCTGAAACCGCAGGTTCGCGAAGCTGAATGGATCGGCAACCGCCGCTGGAACCTGACGTTCAAGACCGATCAGGTCCTCGCATTGCCCGAAGGTGAAAAGTCGGCCGCAGGTGCGCTGGTCTCGTTTGCCCGGCTCGACGGGACAAACCGGCTGCTCGGCGGCAAGGTCGTTGCTTTTGACATGCGCGCCAAAGACCGCATTTACCTGCGCATCCCTGGGCGCAAGCGGCAGGAAGCGGCGCTTAATGCCGGGGCGACGAGAAAGAAGGAGAGCGAATAGTGGCGAGCCCGCGCATCAGCCGCGTATTCGGTGCAGTCAATATCGGCTCGTTCCGCATTTCCGCGATAGTTGCCGGGGTGTCGGACGCCGGTGAAATGATCGTGCTTGGCTCTGGCCACCGCGCCAGCCAGGGAATCAAGCGCGGCTACGTTACGGACATGCGCGCGGCGACATATGCCGTGCGCGATGCGGTCGAACGCGCAGAGAAGATGGCGAACACCAGTGTCTCGCGAGTGTGGATCGGTTGTTCCGGCGCTGGCCTTGCAAGCCAGATTGCCAAAGTCGATATCGATATTGGCGGGCGGCGGATCGAACAGGAAGATATAGACCACTTGCTGATTTCGGCGCGCGATGTGATCAGGCCGGACGGGCGCATGGTG
>JGI24723J26617_10001438_pt1 | contig 21121 bp, 17 predicted proteins | sample Cruoilmetagenom6_FD_26617 | JGI IMG/M metagenome (IMG submission 26617)
CATTCAGGAGCGGTTTCAAGCGTTGGTTTAAATAATTCTGGGATTCTAAATGGAGGTAATAATGGTTCTAACCTAACATGGACAGGCGGAACAAATACTGAAGACGTCTTGATTTTCTTTAGATATGTCAGTTCCGATTTCTTGGAAACTGCAGGGATGGAAATCGTTGAAGGTCGTGGGTTTTATGAAAATAAAGCAAAAGACAGTGCGAGTGTTTTAATTACTGAATCATTCGCAAAACTTATGGGACAAGGCAGTGCTATTGGTAAAAAGATAGATCGAGGAGATGTGTATACGGTTGTTGGCGTTGTAAAAGATTACCTCTTTGATGACATGTACGGACAAAGTGATCCTGTGATGTTTTTTAACTACCATGGTGAAGCGAGCTATATGTATTTAAAAACAAATCCTAAAATAGGAACTAGCGATGTACTGTCTAAAATTGAAGCGGTAATGAAAAAACACAACCCAGCGTTTCCTTTTGAATACAGCTTTGTGGATGATGCTTTTAATGCCAAATTTAAAAGTGAACAGCTGGTGGGTAAGTTGTCTCAACTCTTTGCTTTATTAGCCATTCTTATTTCGTGTTTGGGACTTTTTGGATTGGCGGCTTATACCGCAGAGCAGCGTAGTAAAGAAATTGGAGTTCGTAAAGTTTTAGGAGCGAGTGTTGCAGGCATCGTAAAATTATTATCTAAAGACTTTTTAAAACTCGTTGGTCTTGCTATTGTCATTGCCATTCCTATGGCTTGGTATGTTATGGATAATTGGCTAGGAAATTATGCGTATCGCATAGAAATCAATTGGTGGATTTTTGTCATAGCTGGTGCCGTAGCTATTGTAATTGCGATGGTAACGGTAAGCTTTCAGGCTGTAAAAGCAGCATTGGCAAATCCTGTGGATAGTTTAAAAACAGAATAAAATATAAAAATATAGACTATGAAAATTATAAAACACATCACTATACTTAGTTTGATTTTAATAAGTCAAATGGTGCTAGCACAAACAAAACATATGGTTGAATCTTTTAATAAGGTTATTATCAGTCCACATATAGAAACCACATTTATTCAAGGAGATGAAGAATCTGTAACCATAATAGAGAGCTCAGAACCAGAAGACAAGATAAATGTTGAAGTTAAAGGAGGAACGCTTCGCGTGTACTTAGATGATGCTAAGGAAATTACAAAAAACGAAAGTGTTACAAAAGATGGCAAGAAGATGAGAATGCCTATTTATAAAGGAAAAGTACTCACCATTTTAGTAACCTATAAAGATATTAACGCACTATCCTTAAGAGGAGAGCAACGCACGCTTTGTAAGAGCCTTATCGATGAAAAAAAGTTCATACTNAATATTTATGGAGAATCTCAAGTGACNTTTAATCATGTGAATTTTGACACATTTAACGTGGATATTTACGGNGAAAGTGAATTGATAATTAAAAAAGGAACTACNGTTAAGCAGAATATTACAGCGTATGGAGCAGGAATCATTAACCTAGTAGGTGTGGATAATAAATCGTCTAAACTTAAAGCTTATGGAGAAGCGGTGTTTAAAATTCAAGCTTCAAAAAGTATCAAATTTACAGCTTATGGAGAAGCGACATTACGATATAAAGGCGATGCTGAGGTCAATAAAGGATTGAGTTTTGGAGATTCAGAAATTAGACGAATAGATTAAGTTATAAATAGTAGAAACAATATTATATTTTCTTGAAAATAGTCTTAGTTAGATTGTCCCCTTGAGGGGACTTCAGAGGTGTTTTTTTAGAGAGAATTATAATAAAAAAACCAAAGAATACAATAGTTAACACATTAGTCAAAATGAAAAAAACATTATTAAGTCTAAACGAAGCCTCTAGAACGGTAAACTCAGGAAGCAATAAAGTTACGTTATTAGATAATATCAATTTGAATGTGGACGAGGGCGAATTTATCTCACTTATGGGACCATCGGGTTCTGGGAAATCTACCTTGTTGAATTGTATTGGCATGTTAGATCATTTTACAGATGGAGGCTATACCTTTTTAGGAGAGCCTGTGCATAGAATGAAAGAAAAGAACAGATCCAAATTGTATAAAGAATACATCGGATTTGTATTTCAGGCGTATCATCTTATTGATGAACTCACCGTTTACGAAAATATTGAAACCCCTTTGCTTTATAAAAATGTAAAATCTTCTGAACGCAAAGCCATGGTGGCTGATATGTTAGATCGTTTTAATATTGTTGGTAAAAAAGATTTATTCCCTATGCAATTAAGTGGAGGGCAACAGCAATTAGTGGGTATTGCGAGAGCATTAATAGGAACACCTAAATTAATTTTAGCGGATGAACCCACAGGGAATCTAAACTCAAAACAAAGCGGCGACATTATGGAACTCTTTGCACAGTTAAATAAAGAAGGTGTGACCATAATTCAAGCTACACATTCAGAAAGTAATGCCGCTTATGGCTCTCGAATTATTAATCTGCTAGACGGAAAAATAGTATAGGTATATAATAACATTTTTTAAATTGTTTCCCTTGATGGGATTTTAGGGGTGTTCTAAAAGAAACAAATCATGATACATAAACTTGTAATACTAATCATCATTGTACTGATGAGCTGGGCTGGTTTTGCTCAAAATAAACCGAACAAAAGTTATACTTTAGACGAATGCATTGCAGTCGCTTTAGAGCATAATCTCGATTTAAAATCNACCAATTTACAAGCCAATTCAGCAAAAGTAAATTATCAGCAGTCTAAAGCTAATTTNCTGCCAAGNCTTAATGGAAANTTTAGTNTGGGTGTTAATGATGGAAGAAGTATCGATCCATTTACCAACGCTTATATCAATCAAGAATTAACCTTTTCAAACTTAGGATTGAGTTTAGATATGACAATCTTTAATGGCTTTCGATTATTAAATTCGGCCAAACAAGAGCGATTGAATAAAAAGGCATCAGAATTAGAAATTGAAGCCGCGCAACAAGATTTAATATTAAATGTAACCTTAGCATATCTTCAAGTTTTAAATGCTAGAGATGTTTTAGAATTAACTAAAGCACGACTAGAAACGACTAAACAACAACTTAAAATTCAACAAGATTTTTACGATAACGAATCTGGAAATCCAGCAGATTATGCAGATATTTTAGGACAAGTGGCAAGCGATGAAACTAGTGTTTTGTCTTCTGAAAGTAGCTTAAATAATGCCAAACTGAACTTANCACNNTTAATGAATTTAAAAGAAAACGTCAATCTAGCGACANATGGATTAATCCTAGATTTTGAAAAATACAATTTAAGTTCGGATGCCGTTTTTGAAGANGCTATTCAAAATTTAGCCACATTTAAAGCTAAGGAATTACGTATTGAAGCCGCTAAAAAAGGTGTCAGTATTGCAAAGTCTCAATTCACACCAGAAATATCGCTTTTTGGTGGTGTCAATACCAATTACTCTAGTGCCGCAGAATTGTTTACAGCAACAGGGACAAACGTTGTGGAAACTGGTGATTTCGTTACAGTTGATGGTCAAGACTTACCAATTATGACAGAGCAAACCAACTTTACATCAAAAGCTATAAGTTACAAAGATCAATTAGATAATAACTTAAATACTGTGGTTGGTGTTGCTGTTAATGTGCCATTGTTTAATGGGTTTAGAGCAAAAAACAATGTGGCTTTAGAAAAAATTAGAGTAGAGGAATCCATCNTAGAATTAGAGCGTACACATGNAGATATAAAAAATGCCATTGCTCAGGTTTATTTTGATATGGAAGCCGCTTATAACCGTCATCAAAGTTTAGAAAAACAAGTGGAGGCTTACCAAGAGTCTTATCGTATTAATGATATTCGATTTAAAAATGGAGTGTCTAATTTCTTAAATTATATTACNAGTAAAAANAATTTAGATAATGCCAAAGTGAACCTTGCCAATGCAAAATATGAATACTTGTTACGTGTAAAAGTTCTAGATTATTACAGAGGAATGGTTAATTAATTAGCTTTGATGTGAGTACAAGTTAAATGGTTAATTCTCGTAGGTTTTCAATGGTCACGTTAAGTTTTTCTTAAGAACCATACAAAACCTTAAGTATCATTCTTTATTCTCTATTATAAATAATAGTTTTGCATCTTATTTAATATGAAATTAAAATTTATGAGTCAAGTAAAAGAAAATGATACTGTAAAAGTTCATTACACAGGAAAATTAAAAAGCGGACAAATATTCGATAGTTCTTTAGAGCGTGAGCCATTAGAATTCACATTAGGACAAGGTATGTTGATTCCTGGTTTTGAAAAAGCAGTTATCGATATGAAGGTGAATGACAAAAAAACGGTTGATATTCCAGTAGCAGAAGCTTATGGAGATATCATTAAAGAATTATTTCATAAAGTCGAAAAAACACAGTTGCCACCAGAAATGGAGCCTGCAGTTGGTTTAGGATTAGCATCTAGAGATGCACAAGGAAATGAGCACCAATTTAGAATAGTTGAGGTAAATGAAGATCATGTTATTTTAGATGGAAATCATCCATTAGCTGGTCAAGAATTAGTTTTTGATTTAGAGTTAGTAGAGATTAAATAGAACTAGTTACTATAGAAATGAAAAACCTGTAAAGTTCTCTTTACAGGTTTTTTTATTGTCAGAATCGATTTCATAAAAAAAACAAATAAAAATCTTTGGTAAAATAGAACTAATTCAATTTCTTTCAAGATTCAATTTTATGTACCTATGGATAATTTAATTACATTTTCAATAACGGTCTTTACGGCCTTTTTTGCCATAACGAATCCGATATCAAATATGACTGTTTTCTTATCCTTAACCCAAGGAGCAGATGCAAAAACAAAAAGAGATATAAATAAACGATCAAATATTATTGCATTTGTAATTGTAACCGTATTTGTTCTTTTAGGGAAATATATTTTTGAATTATTTAATATCAGCATTCCTGCATTTAAGATTACAGGTGGTATTTTAATCTTTTTTATTGGTTTTGATATGCTACAATCTAAAAGGTCTAATGTTAAAAGTATTGACAATGTAAATATTGATGAAGATATTGCTGTTTCACCTTTAGCTATTCCAATTTTAGCCGGACCAGGAACCATTGTTACAGCGATGAACTTTGTAGCTAATGTTGAAACAATACATATCATGTTAGTAATTCTTATATTTGGATCAATGAGTTTGTTAACTTATTTTACCTTTAGNCTAAGTGATTTAATCGTGAGAATAGTTGGTAATAATGTAATTTCTGTGATTGGAAAAATAATGGGATTAATTATTGCAATTATTGGAACAGGTATGATTATTCAGGGAATTAAAATTTCCTTTAACTTAATAANTTAGTCATTTTAATAAACGTTAAGAGTCATTCCGTATATAATCTTATTAAATTTAGATANGTATCATATTTAATTTAGTGCATTACATTATTAGTAATTATGAGTAAAATCGATATCCGNACAGTAAATGTTACTCAATATGTACAGCCTTTGCGAGAAGGTGGTTCACTTCCTGCTATNGTTAAGGCAGATGATGGTTTTTTGTATGTGCTTAAGTTTAGAGGAGCAGGACAAGGTAAAAAAGCATTAATCGCAGAGTTTATTGGAGGTGAAATTGCACGTGNAATTAATTTAAAAGTACCAGAATTGGTGTTTATGAATCTTGATGATTCGTTTAGTAAAACAGAACCAGATGAAGAAATTCAGGACTTACTTAAGTTTAGTGTTGGTTTAAATCTTGGATTACATTTTTTATCTGAAGCTATTACTTATGATCCATTAGTTAGTACAGTAGATGCATTAACAGCATCAAAAGTGGTACTATTAGATAGCATAATTAGTAATATTGATAGAACCGCTAAAAACACAAATTTACTGCATTGGCACAAAGAACTTTGGATTATAGATAATGGTGCGAGTTTTTACTTTCATCACGATTGGAAAAATTGGGAAAATCATCTTACCAGAACGTTTCCGCTTGTAAAAGATCATGTGCTTTTACAAAACGCCACTAAATTAAATGAGGCTTCAAAAGAAATCCAACAATTGCTCAATCGTGATAAAATAGCTGAAATTGTTTCAAATATACCAGAAGATTGGTTGTTAAGTGAAGCAGATACGATGACAGCAACAGAAATGAGAGATGCATATATTAAGTTTATAAATACAAGATTTGCAAAAATTGATGTATTAGTTAAAGAAGCCGAAGATGCAAGATAGATATACATTTGAATATGCCATAATTAGGTTTGTTCCTAAAGTAGAACGTGAAGAATTCTTTAATGTAGGAGTCATTCTATTCTCTAAACGAAAAAAATTNCTAGGAATAAAATATCACATCAATCAAGATAAATTGAAGGCGTTTTCAACTGACATTGAGGTTCAAATGCTAGAAAACTATTTAGATGCTTGGCAACAGGTATGTAAAGGTGAGCCTCAAGGTGGAAGAATTGGAAAAATGGAGTTGTCAGATAGGTTTAGATGGTTAACCGCTTGCCGAAGTACCATTATCCAAAGCTCTAAAACGCATCCAGGTTTATGTAGCGACCCAAATAAAACCTTAGAAGAGATTTATAAACAATGTGTGTTGTAGTTGGTAGTTTGGTTTGTATATCTGTCTGAATAGTAGTGTTTAAAGCAGCAGGTGTTGAAAAGGCGATACTGTATTGATGGTTTCAAATACATAAACTAGTGTTAAAACCTTTTTTATAACTAACCGATTGTTTAGTTTTGTGGTGTAATTAGAATTAGTGGCTAGAAAAAAACAATATAATGAAACAGAAGTCCTAGAAAAAGCAATGCGGCTTTTCTGGAAAAATGGTTATGAAACCACTTCTATGCAAATGCTCGAAAAAGAAATGGGCATTAATAAATTTTCTATATATGCTAGTTTTGGTAGTAAACAAGGTTTATTTCTTGAAAGTCTAAAGCATTACAAATCAAAAGTACATGCTATTCTAGATAAATTAAAAAAAGGAACTAATGGAGTAGAAGACATTAAACAGTTTTTTTACGATTCTGTAAGTTCTAATTTTAAAGACGACAACTTAAAAGGTTGTTTAGTAACAAATACGTATAATGAGTTTTCAGAAAAAGATGATGAATTAATTCAAGAACAGATGCATTTTTTTATGGATAATTTAAAAGCTCTAATTACAGAAAAGTTACTAATGGATGCTTCAAAAGATGAAGAAACAATAAAAAAACAAGCCAACTATTTATTGTTAGCAAAGCATGGTTTAGCAGCTGCAGCAAGAGTTAACACTAAAGCAGAAATTGAAGATTATATTGAAATGACCTTCAAAAATATATAAACATTTTTTTTGAAAAATAACTAAACGCACGTTTAGATAAAATTAATAATAAACTGAAAAAAGAAAAATTATGACAACATTAAAAGTTCACAATATTGAAACAGCTCCAGAAGGAAGTAAAGGACTATTAGAAAACTCTCAAAAAGCCTACGGAATGATTCCTGGTTTACATGGTGTTTTAGCCGGCGCTCCAAAAATTTTAGAAGCTTACCAAAACTTACACCAGTTATTTACGGAAACTTCTTTTAATGAAGAAGAGTTAACCGTCGTGTGGCAAACAATTAATGTAGAACACGCTTGTCATTACTGTGTTCCTGCACATACAGGAATCGCAAAAATGATGAAAGTCGACGATGCCATTACCGAGGCTTTACGTAACGAAACTCCTTTAGAAAACGAAAAATTGGAAGCTTTAAGAACAATGACATTAACCATTGTTAGAAATCGCGGGCGTGTAACGCAAGCAGATTTAGATGCTTTTTATGCTGCTGGTTATGGTGAAGCACAAGTATTAGAAATTATTTTAGGATTATCTCAAAAAACAATAAGTAATTATGTAAACCATATTGCAAATACACCTGTAGATGCTGGTTTTAAAAAGTTTGAGTGGTCTAAAGACAATGTGGTATCCTAAACCCTAAAGCCACAGATTGATAGCTATAAACCTTCCGTGTATTCGGAAGGTTTATTAATCTTTAAAAAATACAATTATGATAAAAGTTTCTGTAATGTACCCAAACAGCGAAAATGTTCAGTTTGATGCAGATTATTACCAAAAGAAACACTTACCAATGGTAACAAAATTAGTAGGGAGTGCTTTAAAACGATTAGAATTAGATTTAGGTATAGCAAGTAGAGTTCCAGGTGAATCTGCTCCTTATGTAGCTATTGCGCATCTATTATTTGATGATATTGCTTCCTTTCAAGAGGCTTTTGGTCCTCATGCAGCGACTTTTGCTGCCGATGTAAAAAACTACAGTAATGTACAGGCAGAACTTCAAATTAGTGAATTAATCCCCTTTTAATATGAAAGAGAAATTAAAAATAGATATCGTTTCAGATGTCGTGTGTCCATGGTGTACCATTGGTTATAAACGTCTAGAAAAAGCGATTTCAGAATTAGGAATAGAAAATCAAATAGACATAGAATGGCAACCCTTTGAATTGAATCCGAATATGCCAGTCGAAGGTCAGAATGTAATAGAGCATATTACAGAAAAATACGGCGCTACTTTAGAACAACAAAAAGCATCACAACAGCATATGAAAGCTGCAGGTGAAGAGTTGGGTTTTAAATTCGATTATTTTGATGACATGCGCATGGTAAACACCTTTGATGCTCATATTTTATTAGAATATGCCAAAGACTTTAACAAGCAAACCGAATTAAAAATGCAGCTAACAAAAGCATTTTTTAGTGACCGTAAAGATGTTTCTAAAAAAGAAATCTTAAAAGAAGCGCTTTTAGAAGTGGGTTTAAATGCAGAAGACGCTTTAGCAAAATTAGATAATGAAGAGGCGCGTTTAGACATTAGAAACAAACAGAATTATTGGAAAAGTTTAGGAGTAAACTCTGTGCCTACAATTGTATTTAATAGAAAAAGTGCCGTTACTGGAGCGCAACCTGTAGATACTTTTAAACAAGTGCTTTCTGAATTAATTGCAGCAGAGTAATTAGATATATATCCATTAAAAGACAAGGACATAAACAACAACTATGACGAAGGAAACAAGACCAAAAGTATTATTTTTTGATGTTAACGAAACGCTTTTAGATCTCACTAAAATGAAAAAGCAAGTTGGTGAAGCCCTAAATGGTAGAGAAGATTTATTATCACTATGGTTTACTACGATGTTACAATATTCTTTAGTAACAACAGCGAGCGGACAATACAAACATTTTGGACATATAGGTGCTGCAGCCTTACAAATGGTTGCTGCAAATAATGGTGTTACAATTTCTGAAGACGAAGCTCGAAACGTCATCTTAAACTCGTTAAGAGGACTGCCTGCTCATCCAGAAGTTAAAGCCGCATTGGCTCAACTAAAAAAAGACGGTTACAAATTGGTATCGTTTACTAATTCATCTAATGAAGGTATAAAAAAACAATTTGAAAGTGCAGGACTAACAGACTATTTTGATGAATGTTTAAGTGTAGAAGATATTGGGAAATTTAAACCATTTACAGATGTCTATAATTGGGGAGCTCGTAAAATGGGTGTGAAACCAGAAGCGTGTATGCTTATTGCGGCACATGGTTGGGATGTTGCAGGAGCGCTTTGGGCTGGCTGGAGAGCTGCATTTGTCGCTAGACCTGGTCAACAATTATTTCCATTAGCACTGCAAACAGAAATCAATGAGTCTGATTTACAAAAGGTGGCAGATATCCTTGTAACCTTTAAGTAATGGTATTACGATTAATGATAACCAATTAATAATTAGCTATCACAAATAGTAGAAGCTAAAAGTTACTACTATTATAGCAATTTACTTCCTATTAAAAAATTGTAACACATTGGTGTCTTTTAAAAATCAAAGCCCATTCCAAAGGCTACTCTAACACCATCAGAAGAATTAAATACACCCAAATTAGCAGACAATAAATCTACAGCATTAATAAAAAATCCTCCACCATACGCATTATGCCATTTTTCTGAGGTTTCATTTTCAATCCAAACACGACCATAATCAAAGCCGCCATAGATCCCTAATTTTATTGGAATTAATCTTGTTTTCATGCGGTTAAAACTATACCTCAAATCGGTATTTTGATAAAAGGCACTTTTTCCTGTAAAACGTTGGTTTCTGTAGCCTCTTAAACCATCAATACCTCCTATTGAAGCTGCTTGATAGAATTCAAAACCATCACCAAAATTTACATGACTTTTTAATTTAGTAGCCAGTACTAATCGCCCTGAAGGATTTAGTTTTCTTGCAAAGCCAATATCAGTAATCAGATATCCGAAATCACGATTGCTGACTTCTAAATTGTCTTTATAACCTGTTACAATTGAGAAATTCATTCCATTGGTTGGGTAGGCATTATTATCGTAGTTAGAGTAGTTATACGTTGCATTTATACCACCAAAATGCTCTTCATCAAACACATTATTTGGTAATAAACTATAGTCTGATACAAAACGATTATCACTATTGTGAATTTCATTGACTTCATAACTAACACCAAAATGAATAAGACTTCCGCGTTTAGAATTCCAGATCAGTTGAGGACTTAAACGAAAAATTCTAGTTTTTACGCGGTTATAATCTAAACCAAAGTCGTCATCATTATTTTCAGTTTCATTACCATAACCAAAGAAATTGACACTGTAATTAGGACTTTGAAAATGCGCTTGAAATCCAAAATTTAAGCTTCCAATAACATTTGCAAACTCACCTTTATAGTTTAATTCATAACCATCGGTTGCAAAATAATAAGCCGCTTTTACTTCATGTTGAGATGTAAATGGGTTGCGTTCAAANCCATAAACCGTATAGGTGTTTGTAAAACCTAATTTTAAACCATCGTCTGGGTTGGCACCTAGAGTNGGAATGATTTGATTGACATTATTCTTTATTTTTCTATAATCATAGACGTTTGTGTTATAGTCGTCTGTTAATTTAATTCTAGCTTTTTTAGCCTGTGATAAATCGTTTTTCTTCGATTTGTAATCGTAGATAATAACGTTTTTGCCAGATGCTACCTTATAATCATCATTGTTTTGTCCACCAATAAAACGCACTTTGATTTTAGAAATTTTTCCTTCAACCACAAAGCTATCATCATCATCTAAACCATAAATCCATATTTCTTTAGTTGTTTTGGGGTGATAGATTTTATGATGAAAACGATCCTTAATANTATCATCTTTTTTACGGTATATGGATACTTCTACGTCATCATTTTCTAAAGCTTTAACATGAATGTAGTCGTCTTTATTCGTTCCTGTTAGAATTGCATGTTTACTTATTAATTTTACATATCTATCTGAAATTTGTTGAAGGTGCGTTCGTCTTTCTTTTAGAATCTTTTTAATTTCTATAATAGATTGCGGATTTACTTCTTTTGGAATATTGTTAAACGCTTTATCTATAACAGCATCTGTTATTTGAGATTGAATAAATTGTACTTGTTCGTCCCAAGCCAATTTGTTAGAATCTGTAATAAATGCAACATCTAACGGAAATCCAGAGACATTAAATCCTTTAACATCTTTTAAATCGGCTTCATATTTTCTAAATTTTCTTGCTGCAGGAATCAGCTTTACACCTGTTCCAAACAAAAAACCATCAGACATTTTAGAAAAGGCAAGATCTCTATCTCTTGGTAAGGGTTTGTAAATTGTTTTTCCTTTGTTTTCAAATACTAACCAACGCCATTGGTCTTGATGCCTATCTGCATCTCCAATTAGCATATCAAACAATCGCGCTTTAATAAATTCTTTTTCATCTATAATTTTAGATTCGTCACTTAATACGTCTTTTAACATATCTACTGTGTTTACAATCTCCCCTGTAAAATTCCCAGTTGCTAACTCAACATGACCATCAGAAGGGTGTTCTTCAAAAAGGTATAGTTCATTACCAAAATCTTTATTATATAAGCCTAAGGCATTTTGTTTGGGTACATAATATAAGTTAGGATTTAAATGAGATAGGTTTATTGCATCAGATAAGGTTCCTATAACAAAAGGTGCATACGGATAGGCNCCAGAAAAAATATCTTCTAATAAATGTTCTGAAGCGGTATTAGTAAATTGTCCTTCGACATACTGGTCTTTAAAAATAGCGGCTTGCATAAATTGATCTGCTTGCTTTTTCATAGCACGCATAACATAGCGTTTCCCATCTGAAGCTTTTAAGTGAAGCGTCTTAGATTGTGTACCTCCNCCTTTTCTAAAAGGTGTTAAGCCACCCATTAAGGTATCTAGGTTAACAACCTTTGCTTTAACGTTTGTACTATAGTCGTCTCTGTATCTGTTTCCCCATAAGAACTTATAAAAGCCAGATTTATTAGTGTCTTCTTTTGAGTAGATTGATGCACTTATAGAATCTGTAATTATTTTAGCATATTCTGTTTCAGAAACTTGTTCTGGCTGTTTTATTTGTTTGAAAAATTCGACTTCTTCAGAATTTGAATTAAAAAATTGTACATCTACAGCCTTATTGTTTCCTATGTTAAGTAGCGCATAGCCAGGAATAGCATGGCCATAATTATTAGGATTACGCATTCTTACAGGTGTAGTTTTAGAACCAGAGCCACTGATGATTTGAGCTACATTATCAAACTCTAAGTATTGTAAATTATGCTCATGTCCTGATAGAAAAATAACATTCTCGTTTTGTTGGGCCACAGCAATAAGGTTTTTTCTTAATTCATTGTAAAATGGATTAGACAAATCTGCATTTACAATACCAGTAGAGGTTCTTAAAATATTTTTTAAGGTGCCAAGTACAGGTATAGGTTTCATGTTTTCTTTTACACCATAACGGCCATTATGTGGTCCGTTACTATACATAGGATGATGTATGGCAACTAAGGTAATTTTTCCTCTAGCTTTTTTTATTTCACTTCTAAATTCATCTAAAAAATCGGCTCTAGTTTTTATGTCACAATCATCATTAATTGTGGGATGATTATTCCAATTGGTAATGTACCAATGCGAATCTACAATTAGCATAACAATATCATCGCTAATTTTAATTTTCTCAATTGGACAGCCGTTTTCTGGTTGAAAGGTGTTTTTTCCTAAGGCATCTTCAACCATTTTTTCTTGTGCTTTTAGACCTTTTAAACCACTATACCAATCATGATTTCCTGGAATAAAATAAACATTTCCAGGAAATGTTTTGGCAACGTCTAATTGAAGCTTTAATGCGTGTTCTGCTGCTTTAATGGCTTTGTCATTTTTTAAAGGTATACCGCGAGGATAGATGTTATCTCCAAGAAACAATAGGAAATCATCTTTGTCTGCTTTAGCAAATTGATGTTGTAGTTTTAATAATGTTTTTGGAGCTGTGCCATCCTCTTCAGGCTTTCCTACGTCGCCTATTAAAAAAACATTAGTGGTATTCTTATCTATTTGTTTAAGCTCTTTAGCGCTAACATTAACATTCTGGGAATTATAAGTAGCACAACTACTTATAATAAGTCCCATACTAATTAAACCAATTAATAGTTTTGTTTTCATTCTGTGATTTCCTCTTATACGGCCTGTAAATCTTCTATTGTAAAAATATCCGATACTTTCTTTAGCTTTCTGTTAATGTCTACTCTAATCGCTTTTATGCCACTAGCTCCTTGAAGCTCTTCTAATTCTACAATTTCGATATTAGTTCCAATATAATTTTTGGCTTGTAGAAATTGGAAATAAGCTAAATATTCTTTCTCCATNGCATTACTAGAATACACAACAGAAAGTTTATGTGGTTGTGTTAAACGCTCGTTTGTATTTTTAATGTGGGCTTTGTCTATACGCTTTTTAATCATTTCGTAACGTACATTATAAGCTCCATCAACATCAAATTGTTTTTCATCTATGCGATAGCGAATNGTAATCGGGATATCATAAGCAAGAATTAAGGATGCCACTTCTAATTGTANAGGGAATTCTTTTTGNTTTTCGTAGTACATCGCTTCCATTTCGCAAGTCACTTGTAATTGCCATAAACGTAAGTTGTACAATACAGTGGGATGATAGTTTAAATGCTTAGAAATAGATTGTCCNATATATAAATTATGCTCAATGCCATCTGTTTTGAATTTTTCAAAATAATGTGGAAATATGTCTTGAGCCCTAAGTTGTTGTTGGTCTAAAAATGAAGACAGGGTTTTGTTTCCTTTTTCAATAGTAATATCATAGGCTTTTCTAGCGTCATATAAACTACTTGTTGTTTTGTCAATTGTTTTAAGAAATTCTTCGACATCTTCAATGCCTTTAGAATTTTTCTGAAAATGGTCGAATAAAGGAAAGAGTTGTTTTTCGAAAAAGATATTAATTTCTTGTTCTGAATTGGTGTGAAAATTGTCTTTTAATTCCGCTAAATAATTGTCAATTTGAAAAATTAACTGTTCGTAAAATGGTAAATTTATTTTAATCCTATTTTTAAGGATGTCTTTACTTTTTTCTAATTGTCTTGTTAGGTCTATTCTAATGGCTTCGTTTCGTGCATTTGATGAACCAACCACGTCTATTTGTCCAAAAAGAGGAATGACATCTTTAAATACAATTTCTTGAAAAACCGGATTCTCTCCAAAGTTTCGTTCTTGTATGTATTTGTTAGCTTCTTCTTCAAAACGCCATTGTACAGAGGGATGGATAGCTGTACATTCTTGTTGTATAATGGCACTGATTTCATTTTGATGTTCTGAAAACGTACGTTTAGAGTAACTTAAAATAAAAGGTAAAATAGTATCTAACTTTACCATATTAATGGCATTAAGCTGGTTGGGCTTAAATGCTGCTAACTCTATAATAAAACCTAATTCACCATTAATAGGAACAGGAATGAGGGCTACACTTTTTAACCCTTTTTTTAATAAAGTACTACTTAGCCTATTGCCTTTTGTTCTTTTGTGATACGTTTCTACGTTGGAAATAATAATTGGTTTACAATCTTTAAATAATTGACAGTTAACATGTTCGCAGGCGTATTCATTAATGCTTACATCTTCATCTGGTACTAGTGTTAGCATATTAAAATTCCTATCAAAAGGAGAGATAATCTTGTCGTGCTCTACACTGTAGCTTCCAAGTTGCAAATCTGGATTGTTAAATATGCGTCTAATGTCTTCAATTAAATATTGAAAACTTTCGTTATTAGGTTGTATTAAATGGGTTTTAAAATCATCAATGCGTTCGTCTAACGAGGTGTCTATAAGGTTTACTATGCCAAAGCCTTCAATAGTCCATGAATCTTTTGGGAAGTATTTTTTCCAAATCTCAATATCACTAGCGTTGCTTAATAATTCATCTAAAATTTCTTCTGTAATTTCAATGGCATTTTCGTTAGGGTAGATGTCTAGGAAGTCGGCATTAAAAGCCACACGATAACGCTTTCTGTCACCATTTTTGTCTGTAATAGATAAGGTTTTTGGTCGTTCAAAATCGACATTGAATTTGTAATGGATATTCAATATAATAGCATAAGTAAGCAAATCGAAAGAGTCTTCATAATCCTTATACAGTTCATTAAATACATTTTCGCTTGTTTCTGCATTTTTAATAATGCTTTCTAATCTTGAACTACAGTAAAAAACATCACTAGCATACGGAGTAACCGCTGCTTTAATCTCATTATTCGTTAAGGCAGAGGGGAAAATATAAGACATCAACTGGTCTATGATAGGCTTATGCTTCAGAAAATCTTCTGTAGTATTTGTTCCAGTAGATAAAATAGGATGTTTATCAAATAATTCTAAAGCTTGCTTCGCTTGTGTTTGCACCGAAACATTATTAGAGTCTAATAAGTCTATAAATTTATCCCTTAATAAGCGTAAAGATATATTTACTTTAAAAGGTCCTGTAGTTTTGTTTTTCATAGCGTTTAAATTAATATTATACAGGCATGTTTATATAATAACTATAAATAAATGCTGCTGCCGAGATAATAATTCCGAACATGAAAACGGTATAGGTGATACGTAATAATTTATATTTTCTATTTAGCACCAAGCCTAAATAATACAAATCTTTTGTAAGTGAATTGTATAACGTTTCTTCATTATCCATTAAATAGTCGATTCCCCATTCAAAATCTTGCAAATTCATTTTATGAAAATTTCCAAAAAATAGAATATTGGTTTTTTTCTCCTTAATCATCGCTTTTGTAATGGCTACATTAGATATTTTAGGACGTGTAGACAATACAGATAAGACTACAGAGGCAACACTAAAAAGCATTAAGATTAAGGTAGGATACACTAAAAATAAATTGGAAGGATTGTCTAGTTTAGGAATTAAGTTAGATAAGGCTACAGAAATAATTATTGCGTTTACAGATAGTAGTATGTTGGCTTTGGTATCTGCAATAGCACTTAATTCTATATGATTTTTTAATTGCACACGATACATCGTTTCAACACCTCTTCCAAACCTTGTATTTTTATCTTTTTTATTCTCCTTAGCAGTTAGTTTATGTAANTTTTTTTGAATTTCTAATACATTAAGCTCCTTTTTAGGTTGCCAAATTTGTTTAGCAGAATCGGAATAAAACGAATGGTTTTTAAGAAAGGCGATGTTCTGTTCCATCCATTCTATATCAGAAAGTGTATGGTCATTTTTAGCATTTATCTCTTTTAGTAAATTTTCCGAAATATCTAAATAGTCATCAGAAGCAATATGCCCACAATCGGCATCTTTAATAATAGATTCGAGTTTGTTGTTAGGATTAAGATCCGTTTTTGTTGCTAGAATTAACTGTTCAACTTGGTCTAGCAGTTCTTCAGGAACATCTTGTTCCTTTAGATAAGAACGTGCAATCTTAACGCTTTCTTCTTCATGACCAATATCTGTATAAATATAACCCGTATCATGAAACCAACCCGCCAATAATAAGGCTAAAGTCTCTTGTTCTGTGCATTGTTCTCTGTTGGTTAATTCTGTAATACTGGTGACAACGTTTCTAGTATGAATAGCGTTGTGGTAATAGTTTGTTGAAGCTAGCTGTTTATTTAACAGCTCTGCAACATATATTTCTACATCGAGTAACAGCTTTTCTTTCATATTACAAATTTACATTGTTTTAATAGTCGAATAAAGTGATCTTTACTATCATTTTTTATAAATGAAGGATAATACGATTTGTTTTTAATCACATCACTTTTGTGATGTAACGAAATAGGTATTCCTTTTTTTTATGGTTTTTAAAGATACTAAAACCAAAAAAAAGCCTTAAATCATTTGGGTTAAATGATTAAGGCTTTTAAATTGTGGAGTCGGAGAGAATCGAACTCTCGTCCAAACAAGTAACCAAAGGGCTTTCTACACGTTTATTCTTTTCTTGGGTTTTCGATTGCAAGCTGGTTAAAGACAACCCACTTACAACTTAGCTTTTTAATCTCGAAAAGGNATCAAAGCGCTACCTAATCTTAGTTAATTTTTACGATGCCTCAAAAAAGAACGCCATTAACCAAGGCTTTCTGGAGACATTTAGCCTTCCTACCTAGTAGGAATGAGCACGAATCTTACTATAATTCAGATTATGCAGCTAAAGCGTAGTTATTCTCGCCGTTTAAAATTTGGTCTAGCCTTTTAGGTGTTTCAATGCCATTACACCACGTGCTTACCATCTAATTAATCTCGCTGTCAAAACCAGTCGACCCCATAATGAAATAGTAAATTTTTAATTTACGTCATTGAATTAATCCTAAACTTGCTTCAGGAACTCATCCATCCATAAATGATAATAATATTTTGGGCGTTACCTTTTCAGGTCGGGCTGTCCGCTATATCTTTTGCTCAAAAAAGCAAAAGGATGCCGCTTTCATCCCTAACGCACTAATCCAAGAAACTTATAGTATAAGTTCAAGGGCTGCAAAATTACTAAAAATACTAATGCAAAAGCTATACCAATCTTGTTTTATATGTATTTGCAGAAATAGTGTCAGTATATATATTTTAATCTTTAGGTATCAGAANGAAGTGTTTTTCTAAAGTGAAAAAAGAATTTTAGTCACATAATNCATCTATAAAATTTATTGCGTTTACCTCTCTAAATTCTATAGGTGTTTTAACATCATAAATTGGGTATTGAATTTTAANGAATAGTTGTTTTAAAGCTTATTTTTGCCGACTTCAATTTANTAATTCAACAACACATGACAAAACCAAGAATAGCACTTGCGATTGGCATTATTTGTATTTCAATATTTCCAATATTGGTGAAGCTAAATCTTACACCAGGACTTGTTTCAGCATTTTACAGAATGGCCATAGCTTCTCTTTTTATTGTGCCTTACGTTCTTATAACAAAACAGTTTAAGGTAACGTCTAAAAAAGCATTAGGGTTTTCTATGATTTGTGGAGTTGTATTTGGTTTAGATGTTGGTGTTTGGAATATTGCGATTCAGCAATCAACAGCCACACAAGCAACTTTGCTGACTAACTTGTCTCCAGTTTGGGTAGGTGTTGGAGCTTTTCTATTTCTAAAAGATAAACCAAAACAGAATTTTTGGATGGGTACCGTTGTGGCCATTATAGGTATGGTGCTTTTAGTAGGATTTGATTTGTTTCTCAATTTTGATTTTAATATCGCTTTTATTTTTGGTGTCTTGTCAGGAATGCTCTATGCTGTTTATATGCTATTAAGTAAAACTATTTTAGAAGAAATGGAGGTCATGACCTTTATGATGATTAGCCTATTATCTTCTACTATAGCCTTAGGTGTACTTAGTTATGTTTTTAATGAACCGTTTACGGGGTTTTCAGATGCNGGGTGGTTGGTATTAGTGGTTCAAGGCGTGGTGTGTCAGTTGTTAGCATGGCTACTTATTAGTTTTGCAACAAAGCACATGCGCGCAACAAGAGTTTCTGTAAGTTTGTTAGGACAAGCTGTATTGGCTTCCANTTTAGCTTGGTGGCTACTAGATGAACAAGTGTCCTTACAAATGGTAATTGGAGGTATTGTATTACTCTTTGGAATTAGACTTACATTTTATGAAAAAGCGTTGCTTAAAGCTAANGCTTAACTGTATTANTCGTGGTTTTATTTACAACGATAGTTCTGGTAATAAGTTATTTGAACAGCGTTTGTAAAAAAANAATAATTAAAGTACCGTAAACCNGAAGCCTGTAATATTTAATGAATGCTGTTGCGGACCTTAAGGCNTGTAAATATTTTTTAACCAAAGAATGTTTGCGAAAACATGCAAATCCGCTTATTTTCGTGAAAATATTTTCAAAATTAAATGCTGGAATTATTGAATTTNTTTGAGTCTATTTAAAGAAATTAATAATGTATTTGTAATATAAATACTAGCAATATTTAATGTAGAACTATCTCAATTTTAAAATTTATCTATGACATTTGCTATCATAAAAGAACGTAAAAATCCACCAGACAGACGAGTTGTCTTTTCTCCTGAAACTTTAGCCGAAGCTAGAACTCAATTTCCTGAAGCTAATTTTATAATAGAATCTTCAGATATTCGTGTTTTTCCTGATGAGGCATACAGAAAGTTAGGTTTTGAAGTATTAGAAGATGTGTCGCATGCCGATGTAATGATTGGTGTAAAAGAAGTGCCAATAGAAGATCTAATTCCAAATAAGAAATACTTTTATTTTTCACATACCATAAAAAAACAACCTTACAATAGAAAGCTTCTAGTTGCTATGCTAGAGAAGAATATTGAAATGTTTGATCATGAAACTATAGTGAAGAAGAGTGGNGCAAGACTTATAGGTTTTGGTCGCTATGCAGGTTTAGTTGGNGCTTACAATGGTTTTAGAGCTTTAGGATTGAGAGATAATTTATTCAATTTACCAAAAGTAGAAACACTTGCCGATTTAGATGCTGTAAAAGCAGANTTAGATAAAATTACACTTCCTAATATCAAAATATTACTTACAGGAACAGGGAAAGTGGCTTACGGAGCAAAAGAGATTTTAGATCATTTAGGTATTAAAGAAGTTAGCGACGCCTTATATTTAACGTCTCAGTTTACAGAGCCTGTTTATGTTATGGCCGATGTTATGGAGTATGCCAAACGAAAAGATGGTAAAGTAGGAGATAAGTACAAGTTTTATAAAGACCCTTCAGGTTACGAGAGTAATTTTATGCCTTATGCTAAGGAAACTGACTTTTTTATAGCAGGTCATTTTTATGGTAATAATGCACCTTATTTATTTACAAGAGAAGACGCCAAACATCCTGATTTTAGAATAAATTTAGTGGCAGATATATCTTGTGATATTGATGGGCCTGTAGCAAGTACTATTAGACCATCAACNATAGCAGACCCTTTTTATGGTTACGATCCTCAAAAAGAAGTCGAAGTANATTTTGATGCAAAAGATGCCATTACAGTTATGGCTGTAGATAATTTACCTTGCGAATTACCAAAAGATGCCAGTGAAGGTTTTGGTACTACCTTTTTAGAACATGTGATTCCTGCATTTTTTAATAATGATAAAAACGAAGTTTTAAAACGCGCAAAAATCACAGAAAACGGTAAGTTAACAAAACGTTTTAGCTATCTACAGGATTATATTGATGGGAAACAATAATATTAAAACAGCTTTAGTAACAGGAGCAGCTTCAGGTTTAGGGTTTGAGTTAGCACTTTTGTTAGCTAAGGATGGTTACCATCTGGTTTTAATTGATATAGATTCAGCAAAATTAGAAGCGGCAAAAGCTAATATTTTAAAAGAGTATCCAACTCAAATTATCGTAATGGTAAAGGATTTGAGTGTTATAAATATTGCTCAAGAGATTTATGACGATCTCAATACGCTTAACATAGATGTTATTATAAACAATGCAGGTTTTGGTTTGTTTGGTACTTTTTACGAGACAGATTGGGAGCGAGGATCGCAAATGCTGCATCTTCATATTTTAACAACAACGCANTTAATAAAGTTAATTTTACCAGGCATGGTTGAACGTGGTTCGGGTAAAATTTTAAACTTATCGTCTTTAGCCGCATTTCAACCTGGTCCATTAATGGCTTTATACTATGCTTCAAAAGCTTATATTTTATCTTTTTCTGAAGCTATTTCTAACGAATTAAAAGGCACAGGAGTGACAGTGACAGCATTATGTCCTGGTCCAACAAAAACAGCATTTCAAAGTACTGTATCTGAAGAT
>JGI24723J26617_10001441_pt1 | contig 21101 bp, 14 predicted proteins | sample Cruoilmetagenom6_FD_26617 | JGI IMG/M metagenome (IMG submission 26617)
AAGTCGACCCACTTGTCGCTGGAGCGGCCTTCTTCGCAGCCCATAAGCTCGCCGTAAAAGGCGCGGGCAGCCTTGAGGTCATCTACAGGAACGGCGAGATGAAAGGGTGGAATCATTGATTTGCTCCTTGGTCAAAATACTGTTGAACTTTAGCGCTATAGACCCGTAAAGGACAGTGAATTGTTGCGTAGAAGCCTTAGGCCACCAAGGAAGGGTGCTTTTTTCATAAATCTCCGTTGACAGGCAAGGCGGACTACCATAAACACGGCGGCGGAGAGGTGGCCGAGTGGCTGAAGGCGCTCCCCTGCTAAGGGAGTAAACGGGCGACCGTTTCGAGGGTTCGAATCCCTTCCTCTCTACCATTAAACAACCGTCCCTTTTGGGGCGGTTTTTTAATGCGTGTCGTTCACAAACTTATGTCTTGTTCGGTTGGCTATAGCGACGAGCGACAACATTACAGGCACTTCTACCAAAACGCCCACAACCGTTGTAAGGGCCGCGCCAGAGCCAAGCCCAAACAGACTAATGGCGACAGCCACCGCAAGCTCGAAAAAGTTTGACGTGCCGATCAGGGCGCTTGGTGCTGCTATACAGTGGGGCACACGCCACAGGTATGAGGCAAAATATGCAATGAAGAAAATGCCATACGACTGTAAAGTGATCGGAATAGCGATAATAGCAATACGCACAGGATCAGCGATTATTGTTGGTGCTTGAAATGCAAAGAGAAGCAAGACTGTTGCCATTAAACCCATTATGGAAAACGGCTTGAGCTTACTAGAAAAGGCGTCTATTGCGCTCTCATCACTGGCGCGTTTCAGGAGTGTTCTTCTGGTTATCGCGCCCGCTATTATTGGCACAACGATATATAGGATGACCGAGAGCACTAACGTTTCCCAAGGAACTACAAGGTCAGTGACGCCCAGCAAAAATGCGACGATAGGCGCGAACGCAAACACCATAATGATGTCATTAATAGAAACCTGTACAACGGTGTAAGCTGGGTCGCCCTTAGTGAGCTGTGACCAAACGAAAACCATGGCGGTACAGGGCGCAGCTCCCAACAAAATCAAGCCAGCGATATATTGCTGCGCATCCTCAGGCTGGATAATATCTACAAAGACATACTCAAAAAACAAGACACCAAGCGCTGCCATAGAAAAGGGCTTTATTAGCCAATTAACAACAAGGGTGATGACAAGCCCCTTTGGGCGCGACCCGACATTTTTAATGCTGGCAAAATCAATGTTTACCATCATGGGATAGATCATTACCCAAATGAGAACAGCAACCACAAGGTTCACGGATGCATATTCTAGGCCCGCTAGATATTGGAAGGCGGCAGGGAAGAAGTTGCCCAGTATGATGCCACTGACAATGCATAAGCCAACCCAAACACTCAACCATTTCTCAAAAAAACCAATGCTCTGTTCTTCTATTCTGGGGGCTTGATTGATCTCACTCATATTTGTTTCCTTGTATCAAAAATATTGCGTACAACTCTTATTATCGATATATCGACATATATGGAAGTAAAAAGAGAGCTTTAATTGATGACTAAAGAGATTAATGATGATCAGGCAGTGAAAATACTATCGGCACTAGCTCAGTCTACGCGCTTTGGAGTATTTAAGCTGCTTATGAAAAGCGGCCCTAAAGGGTTGGCTGCAGGCGTTATCGCGGACAGGTTAAGTGTTCCACAAAATACTTTGTCGTCTCATCTGAATATCTTGGTTAATGCAGGGATTATCTCATGTGTGAGAGAGGGTAGGAGCTTGTTTTATAAAGTTGAAATTGCGGACACTAGGCGGTTCATGGCATATTTGACTAATGACTGTTGCAATGGACACCCAGAATTATGCTCGTTAGTTACTTCAGATATCGATTAGTGCCGTTTTTTTTCGAAGAGTTCAATATAGTACAGTCTTCAAGATAGTTCCTCATAAGCATTTTCTGCTTTACTAGACAATGAAAGGCAAAGGCGTTTAGACTGCTCTTGATAGATAATCAGATTAAATTATATCAAAAGGGGGTGTGTAATGCGTATTTTGTCAGGACTTATTGTTGCGATCCTTAGTGTGACAATGATAGATATATCGTCACACGCTTGGGCGTATTCTCAAGATGGTGAAGGGGCCGAGCTTCCAGTTAGGCGAATTCCTAATATCCCATCCTCATCTGAGGCTTATTACGCACCTGACAATTTCCATTTTATTGTTCAAACCTTAGATAAGGACGCCTTGCAGCCGAGTGGCGAGCGTTTAACGGGGTCTTTGACCTATATTTACAGTGACGATGGTAAGACAAGTTGGCGTATTAACGACCGTGGTCAAGACGCTTGTTCGTGGGTATTTCCTGATCAAAAGCGCGTATTATGGACCTCAACCCGCGATAATATGGACACACCCATTGGCGAGTGGTCAAATCCGCAAAATTATCCACAAGGGGCAGAGCTATATACGTCAGACATGCAGGGTGGTGATGTGGTTCGCCTGACGAACAATGATTGGTACGAAGCAGAAGTGGCCATATCACCAGATGGAAAATGGATCACATTTGTTCGTGAAATCGAAGGAAATGTGAATATCTGGCGTATGAGGGCGGACGGTAGCGATGAACAACAAGTTACGTTCACTGAGGACTGGCAACCAGGCGCACCAATTTACATGCCCGATAGCGAAACCATAATGTTTCAAGGCTGGCGTGCCAGTGAATATGGCAAGGTAAAGCCAACACCAATGACGGTTTTTACTATCAAGCATGATGGAACCGAGCTTACCCAGCGCACTTTTGATAATGGTATGTATTGGGGACCTGCCCCGATAGCGGACGGTCAACACTATTTATATACCTCTGTGATCGAGGGTCATAATTATGAGCTTTTTCTGGGTGACCTTAAGGGCGGCAAGCCAGTGAGGCTTACCTATAATCCGAGCTTTGATGGCATGAAATCTATTTCACCGAATGGCCAGAAAATGATTTTTAATCGACCGGGCAAGGATGGGCATGGTTTGTTTCTTCATGTGATGGATCTGTCCTCCCTTAATTTAGGGCCTGAAAATTATAATGGTATTCCTGTTACGCCTGTTCCAGCAGACGCTGTACTTGTCACAGATTTCACGGTTGTGGACTAGGTTTACTTTACCAGTTTATCTATAGCGCTATCATAAGGTATCATGCCTTATCATTTTCTAGAAAAATGATCTTGCGACATGGATAAAGAACATGTCGCACCTTTCGGGTGCCCCTTTTGGCGGGTATGGAGAATAATTTCTGCTCCTATTAACGCATTTAGATCATGAATTTGACAAAAGTCAGTGAGAAGGTACGCTTACAAAATTGATTATGATATTTTAAGGTTGGGTCGTCATGCTTGGTATGAAGCGAGTAAAGAAAAGAGCTAACAATAGTGCTTTGGCTGCTATGGTTCTCTCCACTTCTTTGCTGTTTTCTACAGCGGCTTTTTCACAAGACGAACAAGAGGCAACACAGCCTGCAAACAACACAGATCAGCGCATTTCAGCTCTTCAAGTTAAACACGCACAATTGGAAAAAGATGCCTCCGCCTTATTAGAGCGGGTAAGGGCTGAACGTACCAAGATGTTGAAAAAAATGCGCGATGATGTTCGAGCGCAGATGGAAGAATGGGAAAATGACCCAGAATATTTGGACGGACAGGGCCTAAAAGCCGCATTATTTTATGCCGAGTCTGTTGCTGAGGGCTTTGGTTTTAAGGTTGAAAAACTACGCCCCATGTATGAGGCAGGGAAAAAGCTGATCTTGGGCCTTGAGATGACTGGAAAATGCGGTGAGGGCTCGCCTCAACTTCAAGCCATAGAAGACGCTGCTGAAAGTTTTGATTCCGCCGCTGCTGGTGTACTAGAAATGCTTGGCCTAGCCGCCAGCGAAGAAGAACGTATAGCTTGTGTGCAAACAGAAAAGCTAAAATTATACCGTGAAGCAAACCGCGCTTACATTTATGCTCTAACAACCGAACATGCAGCAGATGCAGCGATTGGACTGCGTCGTTATGCAAAAGCCATTCATAACATAGCAGGATCTGATGCGGATTTTCTGGTTGATCAAGCGGAGAAAATGGCTGCAGTACAAGACAATGTAGTGCTTATATTTGAGCTAACGCCTGTTGTTGGTGATTTGATAGATTTATACCGCCTAGGTAGTGGTAATGATGTTTTGGGCGGGAAAATTAGTGAATTTGATATGGCTCTTACAGGCATTGCTTTGTTTACGCCGGAGATTGCTGAGCAGTTATTTAAGCGCTATCCAAAAATATTTTCAGCCATGAAAGATTTCGTAAAAGAAATNGTTTATCCAGCAGGCGGGTTTTTTGACAGCTTGATTATTCGTGGCTCTCAAGAATTGGCTGATGTCAAAAAAATGGCGGGTTCCGTACTCGAGTATATGTCTCCCATTGGTAAGGAACTTGGTGAGCGTGTAGGCAAAAAAGTACGCACCGTTGCTGGCGAAAGCCTAACGGCGATTGTTAACCGCCTTGATAACATGCCAACTGCGCGCTGGACAAAAGAGAGAGCGATTGAGGCCTCAAATATTATCCCAGAGCATATGAACGCCATTTTGGATATTGCCAGTGAAAAGCAGATGATTGTTATGTTGCGTCCCTTTAACGCCGAGGGCAAAAAGGCCATGCAACTTGCTTTAGATGAAGCAAAGAAAACAGGTGACTGGATTGCTACTAAGTGGATGGATGTAAAGCCAAAATCAGCATCAAATCCAATTCTTGGGGCGGGTATACCGATTAACCCTGAAGTTTCAAAATTTGATGATGAACTTAAGGCGGCACTCGAGCTTGGTGACTCAGCTGAAATTGCGGAAGTGCGAAGAAAAATCAAAAAAATGAAAAAAACCATGACGGAGCTCTTTGCCAAAAGAGACCTCAAGGGTAACCCTCTGGTTGGTAAGGCAACTGCCACCCATAAGCGTATGGTTAATGATGTTGAAGTTGAAAGCCCCATTTTATGGGCACATAACGCAAACGGCGTTAAGGTAATGGGGATTTTGGATGATGCAGGTAATTTGGTAGATCCACTGAATAGTTTCAAAAAGTTTGATGTGGACCCATCGACTGCCAAAGAGGTTTTGATACTTACAAACCTTAAAGGCACTAAGATATTACCTGACTATGACACCTTTGCTATCGGCACNAAAAGCATNTCNGGTGACGGTGCGCGAAATGCAGCTGGTGAGCTGATAGATGAGAGTACGACCTATGTNAATAAGTTGGGCAATGTGGACCGCCGTAACTTAGATGCCATGACCGACATCAATGCTGAAATTGTCAAGCAAACGGGNGTTAAGGGAGATTTGGTGCATCACGGATCTGCCAATGCTTGGACCGATCTACCTGATTTTCCGATCACTATTGTCATGCCTAACCGGACAGTGAAATCTATCCCCGCTGGACCACCAGAAAATCCATACCTATGGATACAAGAAGAGTTTCACCTGCAAACACAGCTCGGCCAAAAAGGCTTAGTGCCTCATTCAAGTTGGGGATGGCCGGCCTACAGCCCGCGTCATGGTTACAAAACACCCGAAGAAATAGCCAAGGTTGCTGTGGAGGCGGCAAAATGAGTAAATTCATAAGCCTTATTTTGATGATGGCTTTTGCCTTCACTCTGCCACTTCAAGCGCAAGATGAAGTGGTTATGCAGGATTTGCTGGACCTGGAGGCTAACTATCTTGAGGTTGAAGAGGATATTAAAGAACAGCTGTCTGAATTAGAGAATAAATTAGAAGCTGGGTACGGCGGCCCAGCGCTTACTAATGATTTAAAGATTATTGCTGAGAGTGTTGAAGTTTTAGAACGAAGACTGAAGGGCTATGCAAGTGAGCTAATAGAGTTGCAGAAGCTGTTGAAGTATAACCCTATCAAACCGTTTAAAATTACAGTGAGAAAAGGTGCGAAAGACGCTGTACCTTTGATGAAAGATGCTGAGGTGGGGGATGATATCTTTTTTACGACAGATATTACCTATCCACAGCTTAATGAAGGTGAAACCACCGCGCTCAATTGGTCTATCATTTTACCCAGCGGTGATCGGTCTGAAATCATGTATAAATCTGAGCCGATTAAACCTAATGGTGCTCAAGCAGTTCATAGTTTTGGCGTGAAAACAGGCGATCTTGGATTTGGTACCTATACAGTTCAGTTAGAGCATGTGAATGTGGACAACCCAGCCCAAAAACAGTTTGGCACGGCTAGTTTTACACTTGCTGAGAAAGCTCAACTTACCGAAGTGGAAATTGTACGGTTGGTAGTGGATGATAATAGGTCTGGCGAGGTGCACCATGATGTACTGGATGCTGACGCAACCCCCTTCATGTTTACATATTATAACGTGCCTGAAGGCTTAAGCGGGGTGTTGGCAAACTACAAGGTGAGAGACCTAACAGACAGAAAAACCATTTATGAACGTGAAGGCGGGCGTAAAACTAAACCAGATATGGACACCCAGCGGGTTGGTGTGGTGCTAGACCCTGAGGCAATTATCATGAAAGTGGGTCATGAATACCGCTTTGATGTATCGCTGAAATATAATGTTCGCGAGCCAGGCGCAACCAAACAAAAACTGAAAACGGTAAAGGACAGTGTCACATTCTTTTACGGTGAGGAACCCCTGCGGGTTGAGTTAGACGGTTTGATTGCGACCCACGTTGCGGGGGACGGTAGGTTTCGCGGCAAGATGCCTAAGGCCCAAAGCCTTGAGCTTGGCTCTTGGTATAAGGCAACGCGGCCTGTTGAAGAAATGAACGTCATAGTACGTCTTGTAAACCATGAGAGTAATGAGGTTGTTTCTGAACAAGCTTTCGCTCATGTAAATAGCAAAGAGAAGCCGCGTGAGCAATTTGTGGTCTCGTTTAACACGGAGCTTATGACGGAGGGAGCGCGATACCGCAACGAAGTTGAGNTATCCGTGGAAGGATTTGATGAGCCAGTAACGCGCAAATCTACCTTTANCTACGCCGAAATTCCTGAACCTCGGATGAAAGATTTTGTGAAGGTTGAAGGTAAGATTTCAACCCCAGGGGCTGGCTCGAGCGATGTGAGCGAGAAAACCAATGCACTTAAGCTAGACTCAACCGTAAAATTTGATGCGGCACCTGTGTATCCAAAAGGTTTAACAGGCTCCTTATTTTGGATGGTGTCTGGCGGAGGCCCAAGAAAAGACATTGCGCTGGATGGCAGCAATAATGACTGGAGTTTTAATTTCTCACCTAAAGCCGCCGGCAGCAGAGGCTCCTATTCTGTAGCGCTTAGGCATAAACCTGCGGGTCGTGCGCGTGTGCAAACTGTATATTCAGCTAGCTTTAATGTGGCCTTGCCATTTTATGCCACTACCTTCGGTGAGGATAAGCCGATCATCGAAAAAAGCATTAAAGACGCGAGTAAGGATGTGCTTGTGCCGTGGCATGGTTATGCATGGCTGCGTGATACTGTGGGTATTGAGGTGCGCGCTTCAAACTTCCCCGTGAAGTTAAATGTCAGCGTTAAGGCCACGTTAGAGGAAACTGGGCAAGTATTGTTCACTGAGAAGAAATCACTCTCACTCGATGCCAAGAAAAATGAAAAGTTAGAATGGAAGTTAGATCAACCTGCTCTTAAATTTGATTTGGAGAGTATCTACCCTAATATCGATTTTGAACGTGACTTTAAGAAAACGATTATCACGGAATTCACCATTGATGACGGTGCGGGCTATAGCAAGCAAGAGAAAATTACGACGACTCAGTGGCTCTATAGGCTTCACAGTGAGAGGAACTTCAAAAAAGGTCCTGGTACAGAAGAAAACCCTTTGACCCATACAGTCATTCCCCCAGCCGTTATGCGTGGACCGTATGAGAGCCTATATAAAGGTGCTAGTTATAAGTATATTGATGGGCTGAACCGATATTACCGCCCAGATGACCTGGAAGAATGGGTGAAAACGGTTGGCGTAGAAAAATATAATGAAACTGATGAGGCCAACCATTATCAAAAGAAGGTTCCTGTTCTTATTATGATTGAGGATGCAGAGGGCAAGCAAGCGGCAGTTTTCTGGAGTGAAAGTAATCACAGAGCCTTTATCCATAAGCCACCACCTGAAGACGATGATGATAATTAAAGGATTACGGATGCTAAATTTTAATAGAATGTCTCACAACGCTCTGATCACTATGCTGGTGCTTGGTTCTATGCTGGTGGTACCGCTGATCCATGCGACACCTGCTTCGGCCATGACTGTGGACGACGTTAAGCCTAATAAAATTCGTAAAAACATGCATGAACGCATTGCAAAGATGCAGAAAAAAGAAGCAAAAGACCCGCGTAAAGCAGCAGAACTCGCTGAGTATTATTTTCAAGGTCTGGGTATGTCTACGAATAGCCGGTCTCGTGCACTGAGCCTTTATCAGCGCGCATCTGCTGCAGGGGATGCGGTCGCGATCTATAAAATGGGTGGGTTTTATATCAACGGCCTGGATGTGGATTTTGATGGTGTTTATGAAATAAAAAAGGATGCGAATAAAGGACGTGCTCTGCAACAACAAGCAATTTCGGGTGTAGAGCGCCTTGCAAAAAAAGAAGATGGTGAAGCCCTGTATTTGATGGGCATGGTCTACCGCAGCGGTCGCTTTGGTTACTCTAGAGATAGTAAAAAAGCCCGTAGCTATTTTAAAAAGGGTGCGGATAAAGACTATGCAAAAGCTCGGTATATGTTTGGCGAAGTTTTGTTAACCGAAGGCAGTAAAAAGTTTCGTGATGCGTGTGACCAGTTTGCTATCGGCAGTATTATGGGGTACGGAGCAGCACAGCATGCTTTAGCGATCTGTTTAGAGCGAGGACGAGGCCGCAACCGTGATTATAATTTAGCGCGCACTTGGTTCAATAATGCTGCTGCGAGCGACTATATTCCCGCTATGCTTAAGCAAGGCTCGTATTATCTGGGCATCAACAATGATACCAGCAAACAAAAAGGTATTGCCTATTTAAAGCAAGCAGAGGCTGCTGGTTCTACAAGTGTTTACTCATATTATGCGCTTCATGCCGACGATTCAAAAAAGGCTTATTTTTATCAGTGGGCATTAGGGTACAATCTTAATAGTGCGTCCTATTTAAAAGAGGTGCAAACACGCCGTGAAAAAGATGATAAAGGGCGTGATGAGGTTATAGGTCTTGAACCTAGAGTGTATACGAGAGCCGATATTATGGCGTTCGCGGAGAAGGCGGCTGGCGGGCATGCAGGCGCTACTGAGTATATGAAAGACTTCATGCTGATGGGCTATGTAAAGTCATTAGCGCCCGTTACGCTGAGGACACTTTCTGATGGGCTATCTAATTTAGGGGCAAATCAAGGTGCTCGGGACAAACCTCTTTCTTTCGGTGATGGCGATACAACGCTGCGGTATATTCATGAGTTTGTTTTATCTGGTTATGGCTATCAAGAAGTTATCTCTACATGGGATATTGCAACAAAGGAACTTATTCAAATTCGTGCATTAGATACTGGACTAGATATTAACTCAGTTTCTGAAGATGGTAATACATTTGTTCTGGCAGAGCGCACGCAGGAATTTTGGAACAACTATTATACACATGATGAAAAAGCCACTCTTCGAGATAGTACAACAAACGAGCTTTTAAAAACACTTTTGTCCTCAGATGGCTCAAACATTTCTTACCGAGACACAACGTTTGTTGGTCAAGATAAATATATTAATGTGAATTATGAAAAGTATGAAGACTATGACAAAAAGATGCATGATAGGCACGTATTGTTTGATGCTAAAACTGGAGAAATAATAGCGCAAGATATTGCTGAAGTTGATCGGTGGATTAGTCCAAACGGCATACATATCATCACTAAAACAAGGGTAAAAGGTGCTGAGGGTGAGGATGATGTCGTAACGCTTACGCATTCTAAAGCACCTAACTGGTCTGGCGGAACAAAACTAGAAGGTATCTATACATTTTCAGACTCTAAGTTCTCTTTTTCCGCAGATAGTAGGTATCTCACTGCAGGTACTTATCTTTATGACCTAGAAAATGACAAAGACCTAGGCCAGTTCGGCGATAGCGACGGAACTCTAGAAAAGCTTACCAGTATTCCTGGCACAGACCTTATGTTGCAGAAATTTACAAATGTTCTTAGGCTTTATAAATTCAACGGGCCATCCTTGGTCCAAGTCTCTAGTGTTCCGATGGATGTAAACTGGTCAACCATTAAAAGAGAGCAACTGCTTTCTTCTGATTATACTCAGATAGCCATTAACGGTGTTCGTGAGGGCAATACAAATTATGAAATCTACGTGCAAGGCATCACTTTGCCATCTGATGAAGTTGTGGCTGCAAAGATAAAAGCATATGAGGAAGATGAACTGAATGACGCCGCTCTTGAAGGCGTGATGGAGATGTTTGATGCTGGCTTTGAAGAGCAAGCACTGGAAGGTTTTAAAAGCCTTGTGGCGAGTACAACAGATAGTGTTGGTCCCACATTTACGCTATTCTTAAAACGTAAGGAATATAGCCCGACTATTATATCTGCAGGATTAAAAGCGGCGGTCGATATACATTTAGCAAAAAAACAGATGTTTAGTATTGGTGTTTTCCTTCAGGGCGAAAAAGGCGCAGAGGGAACTGGTGACGCCGTCATAAAGACATTCAGTTTGTTCAATAGCAATTTGCAAAGGGCAGGTGCACAAGCGGGTGATAAGATAGTGAGCGTTAATGGCAGGCCTTATTTTAGGAACAGCACACAACAAGTGAAAGACTATCTGGATAATCTAAAGGCGGGTGACAACATAAGTATGGTTATTGAGCGTGCGGGCGAGCGCAGGCAAATACAGTATAAGGTCCAAGCTGCCCAGGAAGTTAATGGCCTTTTAAGTGCTATACGGGAAATATTTTGGCATGGCTTACTTGCGAACGCTGCGGGCCACCCTGATATTGCCGATAGGGATGCAGATCGCTTGAGTGAAATACTCGATCAGCGTATTTTTACAAAAGGTCAAGAGATATTCGGCCCAAGCCTACGCCAAAAAATTGTTGCGCTTCGCTCTGTTGCTCTTGCTAGCCGTGGAAAAATGAAAGAGGCCTATAATGTTTTATTAAATGAGCCAGCAATGAAAACAAACAAGGGCTTGGCAGATATAGAATCTGATATGAGGTCATTCCGTGATTTGTTTGCAGACCTTTATAAAGAACCCAAAAAACTGGCGTATATTTTAGGTAAGAAGGTTGAAGACCTTCCCAAAATTGATGAGGACCTGGTTAAGCCAGCGGCTTATTGGACCCTAGATGGTCGTTTAATTGAACCAGGTATTGCGGTTTTGACAAAGAAAGACGGGGGCGCTGTTATTGACTGATCAAGCAACAAAAGAGCCGACATTTATAAAAACGCGTTTGTGTAGCGAATGCGGTGATAAGGTTATGATGCCTGAGGACCGTAAGTTTACAGGCATGGAAACTACGATAACCTATAGATGTTCATCATGCGATGCAGTGGCTGAGATTAGGTCGCTAAGCCAAGCTGGCTTTATGGCAGCTCTTGGCGCACTTGTGCTAACGGTGGTTACTTTGATTGCAGTTCAAGGTCCTGGTTATTGGGATATGAATGATTACTTATTGTATCTTTTATTTGTATGCGCTGTGTTCGGCGTACCCGTGTATTTCTTGCTGCCGCACTGGTTATATCCTGTGACAGGAGAAGCTGAAACCACAGCCACAAACGTGGATTTTGAGGATGAAAGCTTTATCGAGGGTTACAGCGACCCCATTCAACGCGGTATTATCAAGCTGGAAAGACATGGCTTTTGGCGTGGGTTTTTTACACCAATTATTTTTATTGTTCTCTTTCTCGGTACCGCAGCAATTATTGGGTATATCAATTTTACCTATTTTGGCAATTAGCCACCCACAAATAAGGCGCCTAAAGGCGCCTTATTCATTGATTAGTAATAAGTTCTAGCTTATTCGCCGATCCAAGCTTTTAAGAAAGCTTTTTGTGCATCGCTCATCTCATCATCGTCTAGCTTAGTAACCTTAAGTGATGGGTTGGCAGCCATCGTGATGTCCGATGTTACGGGGATACCAAGCGATATGTAGCTGATCGTGGTGGTGTCACCGACGTTGAAGCTGGCGATTGCTGCGGCCCAGTCGTCGCGTGAGGTAATGTCCTTGCCGCCGAGTGAGACGACAACATCACCAATCTCAAGGCCAGCATCGTAGCTGGGTGTGGCAAACTTAGCAGTGCTAGCCACAGTGCCGACACCGTCCGTATACTTAATGTTCACGTTGCCGACCCATGCCTCGTCAGCTTTTGGGGAACTTACCACTAAACCTGCTGGTGCCATCAGTGCCGCATAATCAGGGTCTTCAGTACCAGTAATGTATTTGGCAAAGAAATCATCAGCGAAAGCGCTATCGTCGAGATATTTACCAAGAGTTATACGCAGATCATCTGATGTGTAGGGCTTTTCAGTCTTGCCAAAGGTTGTCCACATCGCTTGCATATAGCCATCGAGCGTTTTGCCNTCGTAGTTGGNGCGGATAGCAAGGTCTAGTGCCAGTGCNCGAGCNTGACCGTATGGGTAATAGCTGAAAAAGATGTTGGAGAAGTTGGTTTTATCGATGGAGGTGCCCGCATCGGTGAAGCTTGCCATTTTACTGGAATCCGCTGGTGACTTATAAAGTCTGCCTGTGACATTCATTACGTAATTCACAAAACCCGATAGGGAATTTACATATTGGTCAACGCTGGTGAGGCCAGCACGGCGGTTGGTGAGTGGCCCGTAATATGATGTGAAACCCTCAGCGAACCATAGATTGCTGGTCATGTTAGCGCCTGTGAAGTCAAAAGGCTCTAGCTCTTGGGGGCGAATGCGCTCAACGTTCCAGTGGTGGAAAAATTCATGAGACAGCGTACCGATTTGACTAAAATTGCTCTTCGCAAAGGACGAGGTATTGGTGAGAATGGTTGAATTGCGGTGCTCCATACCATCGCCGTTAACTTGCGGCAGGTAACAAGAGATGAAAACATATTCACCATAGTCGAACTTCGCTAGTTCGCCGTAAACATCCTTTTGCGCCAAGACCACTTTTTTAGCCATGTCGGCATATTTATCCATTTCAGCTTCACTGCCAGCGTGGTGAACCGCAAGCTTGATGGTTTGCCCGTCCACGTCCCATGCGCGCACCATGTGGTTACTAAGCTCAGTAGGGCTATCCATGAAATAATATAGATTAGGCGCTGTGAAGCTGTATTTCTCATCCGTTGTCACTAACTGGGTGGCAACTTTCCAGCTATCATCAAAGGGGGTGAAATTGACGCGAATGGCGTCTTCCTCGCGGCCCTTGGCCCACATGAAGGTGGCAGGAATATTGAGGTGCGCGTGCGTGCGGTCCACTTGGCTATAGGTACCGCCTGCGCGATTAGCAAAAAGGGTATAGGTGATGGTTACCTTGCCATCATGTCCGCTGATGTTCCACTGGTATGGGTCAGGGCGTGTAACGGTGAGTTCTTTACCTGTGCTGTCAACAGCTTTGACGTTATAGACATTTTTAGCAAATTCGTGGAGTGCATAACGACCAGGCGAGCTGCGGCTCATACGTGCCTCTAAAACATCTGATGTGATGTCTGTGTAGGTCACAGAGATTGTTGCTTCGTGGTGTGCTGCGCCGTCAAAGGACACGTTGTAGGTCGTGTTACCGTCGTTTGTGTCATCGGTGGCTGCGCATGCAGTCTGTGTTAAAAGTAGTATTGCTGCTGATAATAGATATTTCATGGTTGTTCCTTACCCCTAATAAAGTTCCCCTCTTTCTATAAGCGATAAACCTTAGGCATCCAAGCCAAACCATTGTTGTTAAGCAGATAGTTATAAAGAGAACTGAATAGATATCGGACTGTTTGCTCGTAATCCAGCGTTGATATGCGTAGCGCACACTGGATATTGCATGCATAGAACGCGAGTGAGCAGGCATTATAGTATCCTGTCAAGACACTGTGATTAATGACAATATTGNCATGGNTTCACTCTTTGATTGCTTTTTGAGAGTATTTTGCTAAACATGACCTGATATTATGGGGTTCTACGTGAGAGATAGACTAATTGTCTAAGAAATCGCGAAAAAGGTAAGATTGTTGCTTAAATTTCCAAAACCTAGCCCTGCGTATAGAGCTTATGTCCATGCGTTAAATGTCAAAAATTGCAAAGTGTTTTTGATTGGTATCATACTGATTTGCATCTTGATTAGTATTGACAATACGGATGCTGTAGATTCACTTTATTCAAATTTTGATGTCACGTACCTCTCAACGTCCCTTTATTGCGGGATACTCTTTGGTATAGCTTTGATAGGGATAGTTCTGTCTAAATCAAATGCATTGCTGCAGAAAGCTTTTGTTTGGTTCTCGGTTTCAACGGTCTTCATTTTTCTCTTTTTGATTGGATACCTTGATGTGATTAAGGGTATTGGGCTTATGGCGCCCGCACTCGGATATATGATTATTGCGGTTATGTTCTCAACACGCTTTCTCATTATGGTGCCTGCAATCATTGGGAATGGTTTGTTTTTTGCCTATTATGCTCTGTTCGTAGCGCAAATAGAGATTTATGATATTACCTCATTCAGGGTTGGTTTGTTCTCTGTTGTGATGTTTTCCATCATGGTGTTTGTCTTCGTCGAGCGTCAGCGTCGCGCTGTTTTCTCTGCACGCGAAGCTCTCGCGGCCAAAGTAGATCAACTCAACAGAGCTTTGGATGTTAAATCGACCTTCTTGGGGCACATGAGCCACGAGCTCCGTACTCCGTTAAATGCTATCATTGGCTTTTCAGATATTTTGTTGATGGGTAATAAGCCTGCCAAGGAAAGTGAGCGTCTAGATGAGTATTTAGGCCACATTAACTCTGGTGGCAGGCATCTACTCGGATTGGTTAATGATGTACTGGACCAGAGTAAACTGGAAGCTGGTGAGGTTTCAGTTAATAGCGAGCGGTTTGAGATTAGAAATGAATTACAAAATCATTTAGANGATCTCAGCTCTCTCTTCACCCTCAAAGAGCAAAGCTCTCTCTTGAAAGTTCCAAAGAAGCCTGTTTTCATCGAAACAGACCCACGTCTACTGAAACAGATCATGATCAATCTTTTGTCAAATGCGCAAAAATTTACGCCTGCATACGGTAAAGTTGAAGTGACAGTATCAAAGGCCCCTAATAAGCCAATCATCATTGTGATTTCTGATACTGGCTCGGGCATGGCTGAAGATGTGGTTGCTTATCTTAACGACTCGTCCTCTGTCTCCAAAACGCATTATGTGCGTGAGGCCGAAGGAACAGGCTTAGGGCTAATTATTGTACGACAAATTGTCCAATTGCTCGGCGGTGAGGTGTATATTTCATCAACGCTAGGTGAGGGCACAGATGTTACTGTAACAATGCCAGCCAAATATAAAAAATAGGCCCCTTACTGAGTAAGGAGCCTATGTTTAAAATTCTATAGTAGTGAGCTTAAAGTTGAACTAGCTGCGCAGGTGTTAGCTCTAGTGTTTTTGCGACTTTGTTAAACATATCCACTTCAAAAGGATGTGTGTCACCGTCACTTAGTACAACTTTTTTAAGGGTACGTGTGATCCGCTTCCTGTCTTCAAGAGAGAGTTTTTTACGTACAGATTTTACGTATTTCTCAATCTCGCGACCTTCAATAAATTCTGAGTGTGCTGCCACACGAACATCAGCAGATGTTAGCGTAACGCCCATTTCTTCTTTCATAATGTCAACGACCATATCTACTTCAACCTGCAGAACATGTGCATCTGCACGGGTCATAACTGCTAGTGTTTTTAGCATCGCTTCTTCGACAATATTTAGTGCCATAATCCGTCCCCTGTGGTTATCTTGCTTACGTGGAAGGTATCAGACATAATATGACGAAAAAAGTCAATTGGTTATTGTGTTTACAGGCTATCTTTTGAGCGGCCGCTTAGCACTCAATAATATTAACAGGGATTTTCAAATTACTCGCGAGGCCACCAAGAGCAGTTTCTTTGTATTTGTTTTGCATGTCACGACCGGTCTCATTCATGGTTTGAATGACCTTATCCAACGACACAAAATGCTTGCCGTCCCCATAAAGCGCTAAGCGCGCAGCGTTGATGGCTTTTACTGCCCCCATAGCATTGCGCTCAATGCAGGGCACCTGCACAAGCCCGCCAACGGGGTCGCAGGTAAGACCTAAGTTATGTTCCATACCGATTTCAGCAGCGTTCTCAACTTGGCGCACAGAGCCGCCCATGGCTTCAGCTAACGCACCAGCGGCCATCGAGCAAGCCACGCCGACTTCCCCTTGGCAGCCAACTTCCGCGCCTGATATGGAGGCATTTTCTTTATAGAGCATCCCAATAGCCCCAGCCGTGAGCAGAAAGTGACGTGCTTTTTCAGGTGTATAGTCAGGGATGAAGCGCTTGTAATACTCAAGCACCGCAGGGATGATCCCTGCCGCACCATTTGTTGGTGCTGTCACAACGCGCGAGCCAGCAGCATTTTCTTCATTTACGGCGAGTGCGAATAAGCAGACCCAGTCACTCGTGCTTTTTGGGAAGCGCTTTTCATCTTCAGGTGTGGTTTCAAGTTTTTTGAGCAGTTCGGGTGCGCGGCGCTTGATACCCAGCGTTGGCAACTCGCCATTTTGTTTGCATCCGCGGTCAATACAGCCCGACATGGCATCAACTAGCGTATCTAGTTTTGTATCAATTTCGTGGTCCTCAGCCCAGTAGCGCTCGTTCTCTCGCATGAGAGAGCTGACACTTAAGTCGTTTATCTCGCATTGTTCTAAAAGTTCATCACCTGTTGTAAATGTGTGCGGCAAAAGTGTGTCACTTAATGGTGGTGCGTTGCGTGCAATGGTTGCCTCACCAGCGATAAAGCCACCACCAACTGAATAATACACCAGAGTCAGTAGCACCTCGTCCGCACTGTTTAAAGCTGTGAAGCGCATACCGTTAGGGTGGTGTGGCAGCTCGGTAGTATGAAAATGCACATGTTGTCTTTCGTCAAATGCAATGGGGTGTTTCCCCGCGAGCTGCATCTGCTGATCACGACGAATGGTCGCCAGAATATCATCGATTTTATCTGGGTTTACCGTTTCGGGCATTTCTCCTGCGAGGCCCAGAAGAACAGCCTTATCCGTGCCGTGACCAAGCCCTGTTAGCGACAAAGAGCCATAAAGATCCGTCACCACAGATGTGGTCTCAGCTAGTAAGCCATCATGCTCAAGGCGCTCGGTAAACATATGCGCTGCCCGCATCGGCCCAACAGTGTGAGACGAAGACGGCCCAATGCCGATGGAAAATAAATCAAAAACACTGATAGCCATTACATTAGTACCATCTCATTGTTGTTGCTTCTTCTTTCGGCACACTGACCATAGATTTTTATGGAATACCACTCTTATTTTTAAGCCCTTTAAAATTAAAGGGCAGGGCCTTTTGGTGCTGTGTTCGTTGTAAGGTCATGGGGGTGGTTGATGTCCCAAAAGCGAACATGAGCCTTTTTACCAACTTCAAGCGTACCGCGATCACTGAGCTTAAGGGCTTTAGCGGCCTGTTTGGTCACACCCATGAGCACTTCATCAGGTGTCATGTTGTAAATGTCTACACCGTAGCGCAGTATTGCCATAAAATCGCGCGATGGGTTGCTGCCAGGGTTATAATCGCTGGCCAGCGCCATAGGAACATCAGCGTCCCTGAGGGTCGCAATTGGTGGTAGCTGCGTTTCTTTTAGCGTGACGAAGGCCCCAGGAAGCAGCACTGCGACCGTGTCAGCGTCGCGCATCGCCTTAATGCTTGCCTTGCTGGTATATTCCAAATGATCAGCGCTGAGCGCACCGAAATCAGCGGCTAATCTCGCGCCGCCAAGGTCTGATAGCTGGTCCGCATGCAGCTTAACATTTAAACCATGCGCTTTTGCGGTGGTGAACACTTTCGCGGTTTGAGCTGCATTAAAGCCAATACCTTCCATAAAGGCATCAACAGCCCCCGCTATATTTTGGTCCGCGACCGCTGGAATGATCTCGTCGCAAACAAGGTTGATATATCCGTCAGCATCCCCCTCAAATTCTTGTGGCACAGCGTGGGCGGCAAGGCAGGTGATCTCAATATCAGCGTCTACATGCTCTCTTAGCGCGCCTGCAACCCGAATTTGCTTCAGCTCATGCACTAATGACAAGCCGTAACCAGATTTAATCTCAAGGGTGTTAACCCCCTGCGATATAAAGTCATTAGCCGCAGTGATAGCTAGCGCTAACAGCTCTTCATCGCTTGCTGCGCGTGTGTCAGCAACCGTGCTTCTAATGCCGCCGCCCGCACGTGATATTTCTTCATAACTGGCACCCCTGTCTCGCAATTCATGCTCGTGGCTGCGGTCACCTGCGAATACCAAGTGGGTGTGACAGTCAATGAAAGCGGGCAGTGCCCACAGGCCGTTCATATCTTCAAGCTCGAAATGCCCAAATTCTTTTGGGATGTTATTTGCAGGGCCTACGTAGACTATAATGCCGCCGCTAACCACGATGGCAGCGTCGCCAATAATGCCAAGTGGGGACGACTCACCGTCACCGCACATGGTTGCAAGTTGTAGATTTTGAAATATTTTATCGCCCTTCAGCACGCAGCATCCCTTTGTATTCTTGTGATTTTTCAACAGTTATATATCCATCATTGACAGGATAATAGAAACTCGTCAACTTGTATATACAAGTTAGAGGTGGGTGAGAATGCAAAGCTATTATTTTGATAAGGCATTTGTGCGCGGTGCATGGCAGCAAGGCGTGCGTATTGCTGTGCAGGACGGTCTTATATTGTCGGTGGACCCCAGCGGCGATATTAGCGGTGCTGAGCATGTGCGCGGGGCGGCTATCCCCGCTATGGCAAATATCCACAGTCACGCCTTCCAACGCAGTTTTGCAGGCATGGCTGAGCAAAGACACGAGGGTCAGTCAGATTTTTGGGCGTGGCGCGAAGCGATGTACGCTGCATCTAAGTCCATGACGCCAGCACGGTTAGAAGCGGTGGCAGCTGGGCTTTTTATGGAGTGTTTAAAGGGCGGNTATTCNCATATTACTGAGTTTCATTATCTACACGGCGCTGATANGGGGCTTGAACTTGCGATGGCCGAAGCGCTTTTTGCGGCGGCGGACACGGCGGGTGTTGGCTTAACGCTTTTACCGGTTGTTTATAACCGTGGCGGATTTGGTAATGAGCCACTGAATAGCGCTCAACAGAGCTTTCATCTGCCTATAGATCGGCTTCAAAAGCTCTTGGAAGATTTAGCACCGCATACAAGTGGTAAACATATATTGGGTCTAGCCTTCCATTCCATGCGGGCGGTTGGGCTGAGTGATATGCGTGCGGCCTATAAACTTATTGGTAATGACGCTCCCATCCACATTCACATCGCAGAGCAGCAAAAAGAAGTGGCAGATTGCTTTGCCGCCCATGATGTAACACCCATTCAGTGGTTGGTTGAAAATATGCCAGTAGATCAGCGCTGGACCCTTATTCATGCCACACATTTGCTCAGCGAAGAGGTTGAAGAAATAGTGAAACATGGTGCAGTGGTTGGGCTTTGTCCAACCACCGAAGCGAACCTCGGAGACGGTTTGTTCCCAGTGGATGATTTTCTATCACAACAGGGTCGTTTGGCGATTGGTAGTGATAGTAATGTCTGCCGTTCAGCCGCAGAAGAGCTACGTTTGATGGAATACGGCCTACGCTTACGTTTTAATAAACGTACCATAGCCAAAAGCAGCGATACCGACAGCATTGGTACAGGCTTATGGCGTAACGCCGCGCTTAACGGGCACGGCGCCGCTGGTAGTAGCGCGGGGGATATCGCAGTGGGTAAACGCGCCGATATTTTGGTGCTTGATACGAACAATTTAGCGCTCACAGGAAAACCCGATAGTAGCTTGTTAGACAGTTATATATTTGCAGGAAATGACAGCGCTGTGCGCCACATGATGGTGGACGGAAAATGGTCCATACGGGCAGGCAACCACGCAGAAGAAGACGCGATTAGCGCAAATTTCCGCGCGGCGATTAAGGAGTTAGCACTGTGAACCAACCGCTTTATGAAACCGTTAAAAATTATGTGCTAGACCATATCCGTGACGGTAGTTGGATGCCGGGGGACCGCGTTCCTAGTGAAAACGAGCTGGTATCATCGCTGAGCGTGTCTCGCATGACTGCGAACCGTGCCCTAAAAGAGCTAACCCAAGAAGGGCTTTTGGTGCGCGAGCATGGCAGAGGCACTTTTGTGGCCGCGCGGCGCATTCGCTCTCACCCTCTAGAAATTCGCTCGATTAAAGAAGATATCACAGCGCGCGGCGACACATACGGTGTGCGGGTAATCGCTACTGAGCTGGTGCCAGCGCCTGTGGACGTTGCCGCTGAGATGGCGGTGGATGTAGGTGCGCAACTCATTCATTTGCGGCTTGTTCATTTTGCTGATGGGGTCGCACAACAGCTTGAAGACCGTTATGTGCGAGCGAGCTTAGCGCCTGAATTGCTGTCGCTTGATTTTAACGACGTTTCCCCGAGTAACTATTTGCTCAATAAAGTGCCGCTCCATAGCGCTGAACATATTGTTCGCGCAGCACTGCCATGTGAAAGAGATGCGAAAGATTTAGCCATGCGGTCCACGGACCCGGTGATGATTATCAATAGAAAAACCACCAGTGAGGGGCAAGTGGCATCGGTTGTTACCTTTGTTCATCCCGCTGATCAATTTGAACTGTCTGGCACTTTTGCCAAAGGATAAGAGAAGAAAATGACACAAAATAAACGCGATATTAAGGCTCCGCGCGGGCCACAGCTCAACGCGAAAAGCTGGCTCACTGAAGCACCGCTACGCATGTTGATGAACAATTTGGACGCTGAGGTGGCTGAACGCCCTGAAGATCTTGTGGTCTATGGGGGTATTGGTCGTGCTGCTCGTAACTGGGAGTGTTATGACCAAATCGTCGCGAGCCTGAAAGAGCTTGAGGATAATGAAACACTATTGGTGCAATCCGGTAAGCCTGTTGGTGTTTT
>JGI24723J26617_10001444_pt1 | contig 21048 bp, 17 predicted proteins | sample Cruoilmetagenom6_FD_26617 | JGI IMG/M metagenome (IMG submission 26617)
TCGGCGTAGATGGCCTCAAACCGTACATCCGCACGATCGGACTCTTCAACAGCAAGGCCGAAAATATCATCAAGACCTGCCGTATCCTGATAGAAGAGCACGATAGTGAGGTGCCGCGCACCAGGCTGGAACTCGAAGCCCTTCCCGGGGTCGGACGCAAGACGGCTAACGTAGTCTTGAATACCGCCTTTGGCGAGCCAACGATTGCCGTCGACACCCATATTTTCCGAGTGTCGAATCGTACCGGTATCGCGAAGGGCAATACGCCACTGGAAGTCGAGAGGCGGCTCGTCAGGCTCACGCCGGATGAGTTCAAGAAGGATGCACATCACTGGCTGATCCTGCACGGACGCTATGTCTGCAAGGCCCGCAAACCGCTGTGCAGTGAATGCCCGATCATCGAGTGGTGCGAGTTTACGAAGAAGGAAATCGCATGATCTTCGGCCAGGACCGAAATGAACTGCGCCAGATGTATGCTGATGCATGGCAGAAATACTGCGACAAGGCGCCGTTGACGCCACTCGAGGCACAGATCGCCGATGTCGTGGCGCTGCACCCCGAATACCACGGTGACGTCTCGAGCGATGACCTCGACCACAACTACACGCCGGATGGAGGCCAGACCAATCCGTTCCTGCACATGGGGTTGCATCTCGGCATCCGCGAACAGGTAGCCACCAATCGCCCGGCCGGCATCACCGCGATACACAAGGCTCTCGCCGGGAAACGGGGCGATGTGCACCTCGCCGAGCATGAGATGATCGAATGCCTCGCTGAGACATTGTGGGAGGCCCAGAGCAGCAACCAGCCGCCCGATGAGGCCAGGTACCTGGAGCGCCTGCAACGCCTGTAATAAATTCGGACCGTTCGTGGTCTGGTCAGATAACAATTATTGTGGACGTCTTAGGGGACGTTATGAGCGACCACCAATCGAAATACCCGGTGCAGGGCGCAGGGCTTGGCTTGCGCCGCCCGATTGCGGATCAGTTGATGGCCAATCCGCCCGAAGACGTTGATTTCATGGAGATCGCGCCAGAGAATTGGATTCATGTCGGCGGCAAACTCGGCAAGAAGCTGCGCTTCTTCACCGAACGCTACCCGTTCGTCATTCACGGCCTGTCACTGTCCATCGGTGCTCCGTCGCCGCTGAACGAACAGCTGGTCCGGGACATCAAGACCTTCATGGCCGACCACGACATTCGGCTGTACTCGGAACACCTGAGCTACTGCGGTGACGATGGCCAGCTCTATGACCTGATGCCTATTCCTTTTACCGAGGAGGCGGTCAAGTACGTCGCCGCTCGTGTGCGTCGTGTACAGGACATTCTCGAGCAGCGTATGGCGCTCGAGAATGTCAGCTACTACGCCCCGATCGACACATCGATGAGTGAGCGTGAATTCCTGCTCGCCGTGCTCGAAGAGGCTGACTGCGACCTGATGCTTGATATCAACAATATCGTCGTCAACAGCATCAACCACCAATACGATGCGCAAGCGTTCTTGCACGCCATGCCGGCGGAACGTATTCGCTACTTCCATCTCGCCGGGCATTTCGTTGAGGACGAGGATTTGCGCATCGACACGCACGGTACGCCCGTCGACGAACAGGCCTGGGCATTGCTTGAAGAAGCTTACGGTCTCTATGGCCCGGTACCGACGCTGCTGGAGCGAGACTTTAATTTCCCACCAATGGAAGAACTGCTGGACGAGGTTCGTCGTATCAAGCAATTGCAGATTGCAGCCAATGGAAAGGTAGCTGCAAGTGGCTGACTCAGTGTCCTTCAAGAAGAAGCAGTATGCGTTTGCCGCACACATCCGCGACCCTGATCACGTAGACGCACCGGTGGGCATCGAAGAGCGCCGTATGGCGATCTATCGCAAGCTGTTCTTCAACAACCTGTACAACCTGCTCGCGACGTTCTTCCCTGTCATGCGCAAGATCCATACAAACAATCAGTGGCGGCGTTTCATTCGAGGCTTCATGCAACAGCACCAGGCCGAGACACCTTACTTCCTGCAGCTACCAGAGGAATTCCTGGCTTACCTCCAGATTGAGTTTGTCGCCGCGGATGACGACTATCCTTTCCTTCTCGAGCTCGCTCATTACGAATACGCTGAGCTGGAACTATCGGTTTCGGAGGACGAGAACGACTTGCAGGGCATCGATCCAAACGGAAACCTGCTGACAGGAGTCCCGGTGAAATCTGCCCTGTCTCGCGCGTACGCCTATCGCTTTGCCGTACACAGGGTTTCACCGAAGTTTCTTCCCAGCGAGCCGGAGTCACAACCGGTTTACCTGGCGCTGTACCGTGGCAGCGATGATGACGTCGGCTTCCTGGAACTCAATGCGGTCACGGCAGCGCTGCTCGATGCCATTGAATCAAATCCGGAAGAAAAGACCGGCGAAGAGCTGCTCCGGGCTCTCGCCTCGAAGATCAACTATCCCGATGTCAACGCACTAATCAAGCACGGGGCCGATGCATTGCGGGAAATGCGGCGGCTGGAAATCCTGACCGGCACACGCAACCCTGACTGAAGGACAATTTCATGAGCGCTCTCTTGATTCTTAGAAACCGTATCGTCGACACACTGGATCCTGCCGGCGACTGGCTGGCACTGCTGCCCATTCGCCTGCTCATGGCGTGGGAATTCGGCAAAGCCGGCATGATGAAGTTCAACGGAGATAACTGGTTCGGCGGGATCCAGGATAACTTCATGTTTCCTTTCAACGTTATTCCAGTGGAGATAAGCTGGTTTCTGGCGACCTGGGCTGAGCTTATCGGGGCCGCGGCTCTCCTTCTTGGCCTGTTTACACGCTTCTGGGCATTCAGCCTGATTGTCCTGTCAGTCGTCGCAATCTCAGGTGTGCACTGGCCCGAAAGCTACGGCAGCCTTTCCGAGCTCTGGGAAAGCTACGCAATCAGCCGCAAATCGGATGCTCACGGCAATTTTCGAGTTCCCCTGCTATTTATTGCAATGCTCTTCCCGGTCATGTTTGCGGGCGGCGGCAAGCTAAGCCTCGATTACGTGCTGTTCAAGAAGTTCGGCACGCACCAGGCGTCATAAAAGATCCACCTGCTTCATGCTGCTAGTATCGGGACTCGATGAGCTCAGGTCTCGAAAAACAATAACATGAATTCCGAAGCTAATCTCAGGCGGGACATCGGCTTTTTCGGTGCTGCTTTCCTCGTCCTCAATGCCGTCATCGGCGCAGGAATCTTCGCACTGCCCGGCAAGGTCGCTGTCAGTGCCGGCCTGTTCAGCCCGTGGCTGTTCCTGATTGTCGGCGTGTTGTTCCTATCCGTGGTCCTGACATTCGCTGAATTGGCGAGTTACTACGATCGCACTGGTGGGCCCGTCATCTATGCGACCGACGCGTTTGGCCCGCTAGCCGGGTTCAGTACAGGCTGGCTGATCTACCTGGCCCGCATGACAGCGTTTGCCGCCAACGCCAACGTTATGGCGATGTATCTCGCCTCTTTATCCGACATCTTTGCCTCGGATCTTGCGCGCATGGCGATTATCACTATCGTTACTGTGGGCCTGACCTGGGCCAATGTAATGGGCGTGAAAGACGGCGTGCGCACCCTGGGCGTATTTACTTTTCTGAAGGTCGTACCGTTACTGCTACTGGTACTGCTGGGCCTGCAACACGTGTCCGGCGCAACACTCTTACCTTCCGGCTTCGACATTGCGAATCCCGGCAGCACGACCCTCCTCCTGATCTATGCCTACGTCGGCTTCGAAACGGTCGCGGTTACTGCCGGTGAAACAAGCAAACCACGACGAAACATCCCGGTCGCACTTGTCAGGACCCTGCTCGGCACGGGTGTTCTGTATTTCCTCATTGTGCTGGTTTTCGTTTCAGTCATATCGGCCGAACAGTACGCTGATGCCACGCTCGTCGATGTCGGGCGCCAGCTGGCTGGCCCCGCAGGCGCACTGGTCATTACGCTGGCTGCCGTTTTCTCTATCGGCGGTAACCTGGCCGGATCGATACTCGCGGCACCCAGACTCTTGTTTTCAATGGGTGAAAACCGCTTGCTACCGCAGTGGTTCGCGCACGTTAACGGCAAGTACTCCACGCCAGACCACGCAATTATCGCGATGGGCGCGATGGCTTTGGTGCTCGGCCTGTCGAGCAACTTCGTGGACCTGGCCATAGGCAGCTCTGTGGTGCGATTGCTCGGGTACATTATTTGCATCGCCTCGCTCCCTGTTATTCGCAGGAACATAACGGACAAACAAAGTGAACGGGCCTGGCGCCTGCGTGGCGGTTACACGATTCCGGTGATCGCGCTGATCATCTGCCTGTGGCTGGTCGCACAATCCAAAGGCGAGGACTGGATAAAGGTGTCCATCCTTCTCCTGATTGGCGTAGGTCTCTACCTGGTTGAGAGGTGGTACTACTCGCGAAGGTGACTCGGCTGGTCGACTAGCCCTTTCGTTTCCTGGGGATGTACAGATCCGTCAACGTACCTTCGAACGCTTCCGCCGAGAACGCAACCGTCTCCGACAACGTCGGGTGCGGATGAATCGTCCGGCTGATGTCCGTCGCATCAGCACCCATCTCAATCGCCAGAACGATCTCGGCAATCAGATCGCCCGCATTAGGCCCGACAATTGCGCCACCGAGCACACGTTCCGACGTCGGATCGAATAACAGCTTGGTAAAGCCCTCAGAACGACCGAGCGACAACGCACGACCACTGGCCGCCCAGGGGAACTGGGCTTTTTCGTAACTGATGCCCTCTGCCTTCGCGTCTGCCTCGGTGAGGCCGACCCATGCAACTTCCGGGTCGGTATAGGCGACNGACGGGATAGTCCGGGCGTCGAAATAACTTTTCTCACCAAATGCAACCTCGGCGGCAACCTTGGCCTCATGCGTGGCTTTGTGGGCCAGCATGGGCCCGCCAGCGAGATCACCTATGGCAAATATGTGCGACACGTTGGTGCGCATTTGTTTATCGACATCGATGATGCCGCGCTCGTCCACGCGGACCCCGGCTTTCCCGGCATCCAGCTTGTCACCGTTGGCACGTCGCCCGACGGCAACCAGGACCCGGTCGTAAACGCCAACCGATGGCGCTTTGTCGCCTTCGAACGTCACTTCGATGCCCGGCACCGTGGCACGCATGCCGGTGACCTTCGTTTTGAGCATGATGTTCTCGTAACGATTCCTGACGACTTTCGTGAACGGCCGCAGCAGGTCTTGGTCGGTCCCTGGCATCAACTGGTCCATTAACTCCACAACGCTGACCTCGGTACCCAGTGCGTTGTAAACGCAGGCCATTTCAAGACCAATGATGCCGCCACCAACGACCAGCAGGCGCTTTGGCAGCGGTGCCAGTTCGAGCGCGCCGGTCGAATCAATGATGCGCGGATCGTCCGGCAGGTTGGGCAGCATGATGGGTTCCGAACCGGCAGCGATGATGCATTTCTCGAAATCGATAGTCTCGCCGTTTTCGAGATCCAGGCGATTTGCCGAGGCAAACTTCGCAGCACCCTGCACAACACGGACCTTGCGCTGCTTCGCCATTGTCGACAGTCCACCCGTCAGCTTGCCGACAACCTCGTTCTTCCAGTCGCGGAGTTTTTTTGCATCGATTGAGGGCTTGCCGAAAACCACACCATGATCAGCCATTGCCTCGGCCTCACCGATGACCCTGGCCGCGTGCAGCAGAGCCTTTGACGGGATGCACCCGACATTGAGGCAAACGCCGCCAAGTACCGGCCAGCGCTCGACCAGGATGACATCCATGCCAAGGTCAGCTGCACGAAAGGCTGCCGTATAGCCGCCCGGGCCGGCGCCAATGACAACCAGCTGCGCAGAATGCGTGGCGGCGTCAGTCGGATGTGTCGCTGCCACGATTTGGGGCGCCGACATTTTGCGTGTCTCTTCGATGTTCTCTACCGGCACATCTTCAGCTGATGCCTCGATGGTAACGAGTGAGTCGCCTGTCGACACGCTATCGCCCACTGCGACATCGACGGACACGATCGTGCCGGCCTGCTCCGCCGGAACATCCATTGTCGCCTTGTCAGTCTCGAGCGTGATTAACGGATCTTCAAGCGCCACTACATCGCCGGGTGAGGCAATGACTTCGATGACTTCAACCTCCTCGAAGTCTCCAAGGTCAGGAATCGTAAGCTTGATGGCCACTAGGGTATCGCCTGCAGCAATGACTCGACATCGGCCAGCCTCTGCCCGAGGAAAGTCGTAAAGCGCACGGCCTGGGCACCGTCGATGACGCGATGATCGTAGGAAAACGACAATGGCAGCATCAGGCGCGGCTCAAACTTACTGCCATTCCAGACAGGCTGCATCGACGATCGCGACACGCCAAGTATCGCAACTTCTGGCGCGTTCACGATGGGTGTGAACGCCGTACCGCCGATGCCGCCCAGGCTGGAAATCGTGAAACAGGCGCCCTGCAACTGATCTACCTTCAGCTTGCCTTCGCGTGCCAGTGCCGACAGCTCACCGAGTTCCTTGGCTATTTCGTACACGTCCTTCTTGTCCGCGTCACGAATCACCGGAACCATGAGCCCGTTTTCGGTGTCCGCCGCAAACCCGAGGTGTACGTATTTCTTGTAAACGAGACTCTCGCCATCCTCCGACAGGGATGAATTGACCTTCGGATATTCCTGCAATGCCGCAACGCAGGCTTTCATGATGAACGCAAGCGGCGTCAGGCCGATACCCCGCTCCTTCGCAGGTCCCTTGAGGTCCTGGCGCCTGGCTTCGAGGTCCGTGATGTCAGCGAGGTCATGTTGCGTGACATGCGGTAGATTGATCCAGCTTGCCTGCAGGCGCGGACCCGAGATCTTCTGGATCCGCGTCAATGGCTGGATATCGATCTCACCGAATTTTGCAAAGTCGACTACCGGTATCTTCGGCAGTGCGCTGCCGGCTGGCGATGCGACCTGACCGGTCAATATCGCCTTGACGAAGGCCTTGACATCGTCATGCACGATGCGGCTTTTGATCCCGCTGCCTTTGACTTGCACAAGGTTGACGCCAAGTTCGCGCGCCAGCTTGCGGACCGACGGGCTTGCGTGCGCCTTGGAGAAGCCGGCTTCGTCGATCGCAGGCAGAGTTTGGGGCGGTGCTTCTTGTGGGAGCGAGCTTGCTCGCGAGGCATCGCTGCGGCCATCAGTTCGCTCAGGAGATGCAGTCTCTACAGCGTCGCCAGCAGAGCTGGCCACTGCATCAATAATGGCCAGTGTCGAGCCTTCAGATACTCTGTCGCCAACTTTGACGAGTACCGAGTCAATCGTTCCCGCGACGACTGCGGGCACATCCATCGCTGCCTTGTCAGTCTCGATTGTGACCAGGGGGTCCTCGACATCGAGTATGTCACCAGCCTTGATGTGCACTTCGATAACTTCGACATCCGCGAAGTCACCCAGGTTCGGAACGACAAGCGTCTGCTTGCCGGCCGGCTTTGCCACTTCACCGGTCAACACGGTCGTATCGCCGCTCGGCGCAGATGCAATAGCCGGCGCTATGACGACCGTATCGCCCACTTCCATCGTCAGCCGGCCAATCACATCGCCAGTCGACACCGTATCGCCGACACTGACAGTCAGCTTCTCAATGACGCCATTCTCCGGAGACGGTATGTCGATAGACGCTTTGTCAGTTTCAATGGTCACGAGCCCGTCCTCGCGCTCAACGGTGTCACCACTGCTGACGAGCACATCGATGACTTCGACGTTCTCAAAGTCGCCGAGGTCAGGGACCACTATGTCGATAGTATTCGCCACGTCTGCCTCCCGACTACAGGGTTACCGGATTCGGGCGATCCGGGTCGATACCGTATTTCTCGATCGCCTCAGCGACCGTCTTGGTGTCCAGCACGCCGTCTTCAGCCAGAGCATTCAATGCCGTAACCGCAATAAAGCGCCGGTCGACCTCGAAATGCTCACGCAGTGCCTTGCGTGCATCGCTGCGACCATAGCCGTCGGTGCCAAGCGAATAGAAGTTTCCGGGCACCCAGCCCTGAACCTGGTCAGCCACGATCTTCATGTAGTCTGTCGCAGCCACGTATGGCCCCGGGCGATCACCGAAACACTGCGCGACCCAGGACTTGCGAGGCTTCTCTTCAGGATGCAGGTGATTCCAGCGTTCGACTTCGAGCGCGTCACGCCGCAACTCGTTGAAACTGGTAACGGACCAAACATCCGCGACAATACCAAAGTCATCCATGAGCAGCTCGGCCGCACCCAGCACCTCGCGGAGGATCGTGCCCGAGCCCATGAGCTGCACACGAATCTTCCCCTGGCTGATGCTGATGTCCAGCGGGTACATACCCCGCAGGATGCCTTCTTCCACTCCGGCGGGCATCGGCGGATGCGCGTAGTTTTCATTCATGCAGGTGATGTAATAGAACACATTCTCCTGCTCACCAATCATGCGGCGCAGACCGTCCTGCACGATGACAGCAAGTTCATACGCGTAGGTCGGGTCATAGGAACGACAGTTCGGAATCGTCGACGCCGCGACGAGGCTGTGTCCGTCCTGATGCTGCAGGCCCTCACCTGCAAGCGTCGTGCGTCCGGCCGTGCCACCGATCAGGAAGCCACGCGACTGCATGTCGCCGGCGGCCCAGGCGAAATCGCCAATACGCTGGAAGCCGAACATTGAATAGTAAATGTAGAACGGCACCATCGGCACATCGTGGTTCGAGTACGAAGTGCCTGCAGCCATCCACGAACACAACGCACCGCCTTCGTTAATGCCTTCCTCGAGGATCTGGCCCTTCTTGTCCTCGCGGTAGTACATGAGTTCGCCCGCATCCTGCGGCTCGTAGAGCTGCCCCTTCGACGCGTAAATACCAATCTGTCGGAACATGCCTTCCATGCCAAAGGTGCGCGCCTCGTCCGGCACGATCGGCACGATGTGTTTGCCAATCTGTTTGTCGCGCGTCAGTGCCGTCAGCATGCGCACGAAGGCCATGGTCGTAGATGCCTCACGTTCACCCGTACCTTCGAGCTGTGTACGAAACGTCTCGAGCGGCGGTACCGGCAGTGACGCCGATTTGGCGCGGCGTCGGGGCAGGAAGCCGCCCAGCGACTGTCGGCGTTCCATCATGTATTCGAATTCGGCGCTGTCGGGAGCCGGTTTGTAATAGGGCACAAAATCGCCGATCTGCTTATCCGTTACCGGGATATTGAAGCGATCGCGGAATGTCCGGATCTCTTCGAGGTCCATCTTCTTTTGCTGGTGCGCCGTGTTCTGGCCTTCGCCCGCCGTACCCATGCCAAAGCCCTTGACGGTTTTCGCAAGAATAATAGTTGGGCCGCCTTTGTGCTTCGTGGCGGCGTCGTAGGCTGCGTGGACCTTGAGCGGATCGTGACCGCCGCGGTTCAGGCGCCAGATTTGCTCGTCGGACATGTTCGCGACCATCTCGGCCGTTTCTGGGTACTTGGCGAAGAACGTGTCACGCACGTACTTGCCGTCTTTGGATTTGATCTTCTGGTAATCGCCGTCGACCGTCTCTTCCATGATCTGGCGCAGCTTCCCGGACTGGTCCTTGGCGAGCAGCGGATCCCATCTCGAACCCCAGACTACCTTGACAACGTTCCAGCCAGCGCCACCGAAGGCCGCTTCGAGTTCCTGAATGATCTTGCCGTTGCCGCGTACCGGGCCATCGAGGCGCTGCAAGTTACAGTTGACGACGAACACGAGATTATCGAGACCCTCACGCACCGGCATCGTAATTGCGCCCATCGATTCCGGCTCGTCCATCTCACCATCGCCACAGAAGCACCAGACCTTGCGATCGGATGGCTCGATCATGCTGCGGTTTTCCATGTAACGCATGAAACGCGCCTGGTAAATTGCCATCATCGGGCCGAGGCCCATCGACACGGTTGGAAACTGCCAAAAATCGGGCATGAGCCAGGGATGCGGGTAAGACGACAGGCCGCCGCCTCCCACTTCCTGGCGAAAGCGGTTCAGGTCTTTCTCAGCGAGCCGGCCCTCGAGGTACGCACGGGAATAAATGCCGGGCGCCGAGTGGCCCTGCATGAACACCATGTCGCCCTCATGTTCGTCTGTTGCACCGCGCCAGAAGTGATTGAATCCGACTTCGTACAACGTCGCTGACGATGCGTAGCTCGAGATGTGTCCGCCATACTCGGTCGTGATGCGATTCGCGTTAACGACCATGGCCATCGCGTTCCAGCGTATGTACGCCTCGATACGACGCTCCAGGGAGCGATCACCGGGGTATTCAGGCTGACGGGCCTTGCCGATCGTATTCAAATACGCCGTGTTCGGGCTATACGGCAGAAAGGCGCCAGAGCGCCTGGAATAGTCGATCATCTGGTTCAGCAGGAAGTGAGCCCGCTCCGGACCATGCTGCGTAAGTACCGAATCGATTGACTCCAGCCACTCGCCGGTTTCAGTCGGATCAATGTCGTCGAAGGGATTGAAACTGCTCATATTTTAACGGCCCGGCCTTTGCCCAGGTTGATCTGCGCTGCGCGTGAATTACGTGTTGCGTCCTGCTAGGATGCCCGCAACCTTGCACGGGCCAAATGGATCGCATATGGGGGCGACATATTCGGTGTTTGTGGGACAAGGGTCAAGCCTGACAGGGAGTAAGTTTTTCGATGCAAAAGATCCAGCCAGACACTCGTGAACTCCGTATATATCAAAAGCTTGGCCGCGTTGACGCGAAAACCATCGACAGTGTCGATCAGTTACTTTTGATACTACCTGAAAAGCCGTCGACCGCGGACTTCGGCAAACTCCCGCAGGGTGCGAAATTGCAGGCCGTGTATCGAAAACATGAGGTCGGGAGCACACCCGCATTTACGACACGCCTGGCGAATACGAAGCAAACCCTGGTCGTCGCCGGCATGATTGCGAAGGATGCCAGCGCCTTCGAGCAACTGACGCTCGGGCGCAAACTCGTTGCAGCCGCAACCAAACAAAAAGCCGGAAGTTTCGGAATTTGCGCAATCGGCTTCGAGTCTTCGACGCAGGCCGGCCTGNTCAACAATGTGCTCGCAGCCGCCCTGGCCGCTGCCTTCAAACTACCCGCCTACAAGAGCAAAAAGGCACCGGACACGATCAAGAGCATTCGCCTGCTCGGTGTTGATGAAAAAATCGATACGACCCGTGCCGAAGCCGAGGCCAGGGGCAACAACCTCGCTCGCTGGCTGACAACGCTGCCGCCTAACTTCCTCGACGCCAACAACTATGCCGACCTGACGAAAACGATGGCGAAAGAGCATGGCTGGGGATTCAAACGGTACGGGGTCAAGGAGCTTGAGAAACTCGGCTGCGGTGCATTCCTTGCCGTGGCCCAGGGAAATGACAATGACAGCGCGAACATCGTCCGCCTGCGCTACCGTCCCAAGGCAAAGAATGCGCCAGCGGACCTGAGCCTGGTCGGCAAAGGCATCATCTTCGATACGGGCGGCACCAACCTGAAGCCATTCGAGTTCATGCTCGATATGCACGGCGATATGCAAGGTAGTGCCGTCGCGCTCGGCACTTTCCTTGCGATCAGTGAAATGCGGCTGCCGATTGCCGTCGACTGCTGGCTGGCCATCACCGAAAATCGTACTGGCCCAAATGCCTACAAGTCACAGGATGTTGTGACGGCCGCCAATGGCAAGACTATCCAGACAGTTCATACCGATGCCGAGGGCCGCATGGCGCTCGCGGATGCGCTGGTGCTTGCGAGTCGCGAGAAGCCGGGCATCATCTTTGACTACGCTACCCTGACAGGTAGCTGTATTCGCGCGCTGACGTCGCGTTACTCAGGGGTCTTTACCAATCGCAGCAAACTGCATCCAGTTCTGAAACGTATCGGCCGGAATAGCGGCGAGCGTGTGTGGCCGTTCCCTATAGGCGAGGAATTCCTGGAAGAGCTCAAGAGCGAGACCGCCGACTTCTTGCAATGTTCCGCGAAGGGTAACGGCGACCACATCCTCGCAGCGAGTTTTCTTGCCGAGTTCATCGAGAACGATGTACCGTGGGTTCACATGGACCTGGGCGCTGGCGATAACGAAGACGGCCTCGGCCACATAGCATCGAAGTTCACGGGTTTTGGCGTTCGTTATACGATGAATGCGATCCTTGACGAGAACCTGCTCAAGGCAAAACGATAGTGTCAGAAGAAATAAGAATGGCGAACCGCTTCCGCGGTTTCCTGCCGGTTGTCGTAGACGTCGAGACAGGCGGATTCAACTCGAAAACAGATGCGTTGCTGGAGATAGCCGCTGTATTGCTCGAAGTGAATTCCGATGGTTTCCTGGTGCGCAGTGAGACGATTCGCTATCACGTCAAACCCTTCGAAGGCGCAAACCTTGAACCTGCATCGCTGGCAGTCAATGGCATCGACCCGGACCACCCATTGCGCCCCGCCATTGATGAACGCGACGCACTACAACGCACATTTCGCGAGGTCAGGCGCTCTGTTCGGGAGAATCGTTGTTCACGCGCAGTCCTCGTCGGCCATAACGCGCACTTTGACCTGGGGTTTCTGAACGAAGCCGTCGAGCGCTCGGCGATCAAGCGCAATCCGTTCCATCCGTTCAGCTGCTTTGATACCGCCACATTGTGTGGCGTCGCTTTCGGCCAGACAGTCCTTGCGCGTGCAGCNATTGCCGGAGGCCTCGGCTGGGATGAGACGCAGGCGCACTCGGCATCCTACGACGCTGAGCAGACAGCCGACCTGTTCTGCAACATTGTGAATCGATTCCGCGATATCTTTGAGACATCGCTAAGGAACGCACCTCCACAGCCTTAGACGTGTGCCTCCTTCTCGTCGAGGAGCGTCTTCAGTTCACCCGAATGGTACATCTCGACCACNATGTCGCAGCCGCCGATAAGCTCGCCCTTGACGTACAGCTGGGGAAACGTCGGCCAGTTCGAGTATTCCTTGAGACCATCGCGAATTTCCGGGTCCTCAAAAATATTCACAAAGGAATACGGTTTGCCAATCGCGTTAAGTGCCGCGACCGTCTGCCCGGAAAAACCGCACTGCGGAAAATCCGGTGTGCCTTTCATATAGAGAAGAACATCGTGTGATCCGAGTTGCTCTTCGATGCGTTCTTTAACGCTCATGTAATTGGTCCTCGACAATAATCTGGTTTGTAACCGTTTTGACGCCCGTTGTGCTCTTCGCCAGGTCCAATGCCTGGTTCCGCGCCACGTGACTGCCAACGGTGCCTGAAAGCGTGACCTTACCCTCATAGGTACGGACACTGATCTTAAATACGCTGACGATCGAGTCAGCGACGTACTTCGCCTTGATTTTGCTCGTAACGGCTGAATCCGACGCCACCACACCGGGTTGCCGCTCATCCTTGCCAAGTTGATAGCCACCGACGGCCGCGCCACCGACAACGAGAGCCGTGCAGCCGCCGAGCAGCAGAAATGACAGCGAAATTACCGCGTAGCGCATAGAGACCCTCCAAACATTGGCGCGATTGTACCGCCATCCCTATAATACCGACAGCCTTAACTCGGAGAAACGAATAATGAACCCCCTGAAGACTATCGGCGGCACAATTATTGGCGGCATCGTACTTGCGGTCATCATTGCTTTTGCCACGAAAGGCAATCACCACTACTTCGGTAGCAGCGCGCAGTCCCTGATCATCTGGCTGCACGTATTGTCCGGCATCACTTGGATTGGCCTGTTGTACTACTTCAATTTTGTCCAGGTCCCTGCGCTCGGCGAGGCAGCAGGCGACGAAGGCGGCCCAGGCGGCGCCGGCATTACGAAGTATGTCGCACCACGTGCACTGGCCTGGTTCCGCTGGGGTGCCCTGGCCACATGGCTGACAGGCGCTGCGTTTCTTGCGCATAACGGACAGCTGGATGACGCATTCATGCTTGGCCTGAATAACGATCCGATCAATTCATACGCAATGACGATCGGCGTTGGCGCCTGGCTCGGCACCATCATGCTATTCAACGTCTGGGTACTGATCTGGCCAAACCAGAAGAAAGTACTCGGTATGGTTGAAGCCAGCGCAGACCAGGTGGCGAAGGCCAAGAACATTGCTTTCATGGCCTCGCGTTCAAACACGCTGATGTCCATCCCGATGGTAATGAGCATGGTCGGCGCAGGTAAACACGGCTGGTTCATGTAAGCCAACTTGCTTTCTGACGAGACCAAAACGTCTATCGGCCCTGGCGTCGCGGCAGCACTTGCCGAGGACGTCGGGGCCGGTGACCTTACAGCGTCCCTGATTGACGCTGATGCGGTCGTGGGTGCGACGATCATCGCACGCGAGTCGCTCGTGCTGTGCGGTGAAGCGTGGGTTGACGAAGTATTTCGCCAGCTCGATGAGAACATAATCATAGACTGGTATATCGGCGATGGTGGTCGCGCTGAAGCCAATGATGTTATTTGTAAACTCGTTGGTCCTGCTCGTGCTCTGTTGACGGGCGAACGTACAGCGCTGAACTTCCTGCAGACGCTTTCTTCAACGGCGACCATTGCGGCCGCGTTCGCCAGCGCTATCGAGCGCACAGGTGCCAGGGTGCTCGACACGCGCAAGACCATACCCGGTCTGCGACTTGCCCAGAAATACGCAGTGACCTGCGGCGGCGGCGTCAATCACCGGGGCGGCCTCTTCGATGCCATCCTGATCAAAGAAAACCACATCAAGTCTGCCGGCAGCATCTCTGCTGCATTGCAACGCGCGAACGACGTGGCCGGCGACGTCCTGGTTGAAGTAGAAGTCGAAAACCACGACGAGCTACTGGAAGCACTTGATGCGGGCGCCGGCCGCGTACTACTCGACAACTTCACTATCGACGAACTCAGGAATGCCGTGGCGACGAACTCCGCTTACGGGATCGTGGGCGCCGAGCTCGAAGCGTCAGGCAATGTGACATTGGATACAATTCGGGAAATCGCTGAAACAGGTGTGGATTACATTTCGACAGGCGCGTTGACGAAAAACATACAGGCCGCCGACCTGTCAATGCTCTTCAAGATCGATTAGGCGACCGCGCGGGTAACGCGTTTCGGCTCCGATACACCGTAGCCCTGTGCGTAGTCGATGCCCATACCCCTGAGCATCGTGATGATCTCTTCATTTTCTGCGAACTCGGCAATCGTCTGCTTGCCGGTGAGGTGACCAATTTCATTAATCGAACGCACCATCTCGCGGTCGATCGGATCATGCAGTATTTCCTTGACGAAGCTGCCATCGATCTTCAGGAAGTCCACTGGGAAGTGCTTGAGGTATCCGAATGACGACAGGCCGGTCCCGAAGTCGTCGAGGGCAAATTTGCAGCCCAGTTCTTTAAGAGCGTTAATGAACCGATTCGCCTGCGAGTAACTCGCGATGGCGGCGGTTTCCGTTATTTCGAAACAGATTTTCGTGGCATCGATGCCACTCATCTGGAACTGATCGACAACGAAAGGCAGGAATTTCTCGTCTCCGAGACTCTGGCCTGACAGGTTGATCGAGCAAAGCGCCAGGCGCTCACGTTCGTCGGCTTCAGACACCAGCCAGCGGAATGCACTGCGTATCACCCAACGGTCGATACTCGGCGTTATGCCATAACGTTCAGCCGCTTCGATAAACAGCCCGGGCGAAATGATACCGCCGTTCTCGTCACGCATGCGCAGCAGGATCTCGTAGTGCGCCCCTTCCTCTTCCATCTGTAACGGCAGGATTGTTTGCCGGAACAGCTCAAAGCGGTTCTCTTCCAGCGCATTGTTGATGCGTGCGGCCCACTGCATCTCACGACGTCGGCGCATGAGATCAATATCGTTTTCCTGGAAGCTATGGATACGATTGCGGCCCGCTTCCTTGGCTGCCGAACAGGCGCTGTCAGCCGCGGTAAGCAGTGCAGCCACATCTTCGTTGTCAGCTGTGATGGGCACAACACCTATGCTCACACCCAGACGGAACGTCCGCTCTTCCCAGACAAACTTGTACTCGCCGATAGCCATGCGCAGCGTCTCGGCTGTGTTCATCGCTTCCTCAAGGCTACAGCTCTCAAGCAACACACCAAATTCGTCGCCACCCAGTCGCGCGAGAGTGTCTCGCCAGCGGATCTTTGATTTGAGCAATGTACCAAGCTGGCCCAGAAGCGCGTCACCCGCGCTGTGGCCACAGGAGTCGTTAACAATCTTGAACTGATCGAGATCGAGATAGAGCAATGCGTACGACGTCTCGCGCGCCTTCGCGCTCTTCAGGGCACGTTCAACACGATTCTCAAACTCGGCGCGATTGACGAGACCCGTCAGGATGTCGTGGCTCGCATGGTAACTAAGCCGACGATTCAGGTCGCGAGACTCGCTGACATCGTGGAACACCAGCACGCCACCCGTAACGCTGGCTTTGCCATCGCGAATCGGTGATGCGGTGCTCTCGATATAGAGTTCGTTGCCGTCTCGTCGAATTAACAATGTCGGACGCACCGATTTGATTGCGCGATCGCGACGAATCGATACGGCCAAGGGGTTTTCAAGCGGTTCGCAGGTTTCTTCATGAAAACCACGAAAAATCTCATCGATGGGTCGACCGCTCGCGTCATCGACCTTCCAGCCCGTCAACTCCTCTGCAACGGGGTTGACGTATTCGACATTGCATTTGGCATCGGTGGTAATGACACCGTCACCGATCGACTGCAACGTAATTTGCGCACTCTCCTTCTCACGAAACAATGCGTCTTCGTAGAGTTTGCGCTCGGTGATATCGACTTCAACGCCGAGCAGGCGGATCAGGCGCCCATTAGTGTCGAGCATGCATTTCGCGCGACTCTTCATCCAACGCCAGTCGCCACTCTGGTGTCGCATACGATGAACGGATTCGAAAAACGGCGAATTGTCTTCGAGGTGTTCGCGCATGTTGGTTTGCACACGCGCAATATCGTCCGGATGCACGAGGTTGTACCAGTCGAGCACCACGTCTTCGGCGTCAGGATCGTATCCAAGCATGGTCTTCCAGCGACGCGACAGGTTGATGCGCTTCGTATCGCCGTCGAAGTCCCAGATCCCGTCGTTCGCCGTCATGGCGACCAGTGAATTGCGTTCCTGAAGTTCTTCGAGAATCTCCTTGTCACGCACGCGTTCCAGGCCCACGGCCAGCGAAGAACCGAACAGTTTCATCAGGAGGTGCAGGTTTGCGTCCCAGCCGTCGACCGGGTGTTCATCCGCGATCCCCAGGAAGCCGGCGATTTCGTCGTGAACGGAGAATCCGATAATAAGCGCCGCACCGATGTGCAGCTCATGTAAACGCTCGAGATCGTCCTTCGCGGCTTTGGGTCCGCTCAATGTATCCGCGACCTCGACGACACGCAGATGCCCAAGGCGGCCACGCAGCCACTCCCAGTCTTCGAGTTTTTCGTTGGCCAGCAACCCGGGATTGCATTGTGCAAAGCCGCTTCTGGACGACAACACGGTCTCAATCGACTGCCCGTCCTCGTCNATCAGAGCTATGAAGGCCGCATCAGCACCTGCAGCGTCGGGCAGCTCGTCAACGATGGTCTGCAGCTGTTCTTCGTANCGACCCGCGTCGAGGCTCTGGACAGCCACTGCGATCTTGGTCTGCATGGCATCGACGGCGCCACGCGTGCGTTCGCCGGCGCGTGGTTTACGGTGTCGGATTCCCGTAGCAGCATTAGTGTCGGACAGATTCGTCATTACGGGACAACATTTTGACATGATGACAAAGGAATACAAGCTAAGTTGCTGTATTTTTTTGATTTCTCCATCAGTCTGCCCTTTTACATAAGTTCAATCGTCTCATTCGCGTCAACCTTTTCACGGGAATCCCGTTATAGCCCAAGACCGATACAAAAAGCGCACAAGGAGATTGCCATGAAATTTAGCCACAAGGGATTGCTGCTGACGGTGGCCCTGATTCTCACAGCCTGCGGCGGTGGCGCCGGAACAACGGCCGTGACCGACCCGACACCAACAGCACAATGCGACCCCAATGATCCAGCAACACATTCGGAATGCGGCACCGTACTTGTCGCATTGACCGACGCCGACGGCGATTTTCTTAATTACACGGTCGACGTCCTGTCGCTCGAACTGGAAACTGCCAACGGTCGCATAGTGGAGACATTACCGCGTACAACGCGTATCAACTTCACTGATTACGTTGACCTGACCGAACTCGTTACGGCCGCGACGGTACCGCCCGCAACCTATGTATCGGGCACAATTCGTCTCGACTACACGAATGCAGAGGTCTTCGTTGAGGCAGCCGACGTATCCAAGGCTGCCGTGGTCAAGGACCTGGACGGCAATGTCCTGAGAGAAACATCACTCAAGATTCACCTGTCAAACCGTGATCACCTGATCGTCACGAAGGGACGGCCTGCCCTGCTGCAACTCGATTTCGACCTCGACGCATCACACACGGTCGACATCGTGCCGACACCGGCCGACGCCGTTTCCGAGCAGTTCATCATTGCCGAAGTCGCGCCAGTTGATGAAAAAGACATCCGGGTCCGCGGCCCACTGGTCAGCGTCAGTGAAGATGAGATGACCTACACGGTCGCCATACGCCCGTTTCACGATAGGCAGGGTGACTTCGGGCGCGTGAAAGTCCATGTCACAGACGAAACCGAATTTGAAGTGAACGAAGAGATGTTCACCGGTGCTGACGGCCTGAGTGCACTGAACGCGGCCGGCCAGGGAACACCGACGGTTGCTGCGGGCACACTCAATGTTGCCGCACGTGAATTCACGGCGGACATCGTGCTTGCCGGCTCAAGTGTTCCGGGTATCGATCGCGATGCAGTGGTCGGTAATGTCATCAAACGTGATGGAAACTTCCTGACTGTACGTGGCGCGACAATCATCCCATCTGATCGCCGGGCGCATTTCCACGACGATGTTGTCGTTGAAATCGGTCCCGCTACGAAGGTGTTCCGCGATGGTCATCGTTTCAGCGACCTTGGCATTGACGCCATCTCTATCGGCCAGCGTGTGACGATTCGCGGCTCGCAGCCGACGCCGACAACGGATGCCAATGCGCCTCAGGTTCTGTTCGACGCCACCCAGGGCGCAGTTCGCATGCACCTGACGCACCTCACCGGCATCGTCAATACGGTTATGCCGGGTCAGACCGACATTACGCTACACGGTATCGATCGGCGCCGTGTCGGCATTTTTGACTTCACAGGCACAGGCGCATCATCTGACCTGGATGCTGACCCTGATAACTACGAAGTTGCGACGGGAAGTCTGGCGCTGGCGAACTTCGCCGCAGGCAAGCCCATCGTGGCAAAAGGCTTCCCGAACGCGTTTGGCGCAGCACCTCCTGACTTCACGGGCCGCACAGTCATCGACTACACGGATGTACGTAGTGCGCTTGGTGTTGGTTGGGGTGTAGCGGGAACAGTCGCACCGTTCACCAGCATCGGCCCGGATGGCCTGATACTCGACAATGACAATGACGACATTGATGTGCGGCATTACATCAAGCAGGGCCCGGTCCTCATCGACCTGACCTCGCTGGACTCCGACACGTTTATCGTGCCGCGGGAATCCGATCGCACGGCGTTCTACATCAAGTCAGCGGACAGCCTGCGCATGTACTCGGATTTCGGCGATTTCGTCAACGATCTGAGTACCAGCCTTGACGGTGCAACCACAGCCCGGTCGATGCATGCACGAGGTCACTACGATACAGACACAAACGTCTTTACTGCTTACAAGATCGGCGTTTACCTGCTTGAGCCCGACATTTGAGATAAGCCCTCACTACCCCCGCGAGACTTATCGATTGGCTCTGCCCCGCCACCGCAAGGTGGCGGGGCCTTTTATCAGAAACGGTAGTTGAAACCGGCCGTTAGCAGTGCGCCGGATTCTTCCCTGCGGCCGTTGTAGTAGTTTCCGGCGAGACGAAATGCCAGGTTACCGCTGCCAAAATCCAGGCCCAGACCGAAAACACCGCCGCCCAGGGCGAAGTTCTCGCTGAAACGGAATTCGCATTGCAACCAGAAAAATGCCTGTCGTACGCAACAGGGCTATCTCCACGTCAATTCTGACAGCGCACCTTCACTGGGCCAGCCTTCTCGCTGTGCGACTGCTTTGAGGTTCTCGACGCGGTCACCGGGATTCGGGTGCGTTGAGGTGTAAGATGCGACGCCCGGCAGCGATGAACCACTATCATCCCAGCGTTCAAAAAGGCGCCACGCCTCGTTTACATGACCATAGTGCGTGTACACAAGTTCAAGTCCAAACTCATCCGCACTGGACTCCTGCTTGCGGCTAAAGCCTCGCAAGGTCATATCAGCCACCCTTATTCCGAGGCCAGATTCGTCACCACCCATCGTCGCCGCGAAAAACATCGACAGCACGATGCCTCTGCCGAGCGCACGAATGTGATCCCGGTTCCTGAAGTGCCCGAGTTCGTGCCCCAGTACGAATGCCAGCTCATTCTCCGACTCAACCTGCTCCAGCAGGCCCTTGGTTACGATGATGAGACCGCCAGGTAAGGCCATCGCATTGGCAACGTCGGAGTCATCAATCTCAACGCGAAAATCATAGGGCGCATCACCCCAATGAAATGCCAGGCGGTCGATAAGATATTGACTCTGGTTGAGGCGCTCGTCACCCGGCGACACGGTGACAAGATCATCCGGCAGCCAATTCTCGAACAGCGCGACCTCTTTCTCCACCGGGATGAAATACAGCGCAATTTCGATCAGGAACACCAGGATGAGCGCGATCACTGCAAAAATAATAGTCAGGCCGACGATAAGTGTGCCGGCCTCGACCAGCGGATGCGTGTCAGAAACGTTAATCCCGTCACGCGGTTGCCGCGGAACAAATCTCACAGCGTGCGAGCGAATCGCGAGGCAAATTTGACCGCCGTGCCAAATGCCAGCATCTCGACGCCGGCCGTTCGCTTGCCCTCGCCCGACGAATTCGCGAGGCGCGACGTCTCAAGGCGCACATTGAATATTGCATCGTAACCGTCCTGTCGCGCGCTCTCGATCATCCGCAGCATGGCTTCTCGCCGAGCTCGATCGAGTAACGGCTCGTAGGTCTTGATTCGCCCGCCGACGATACTGCGCAGCCCGGCGATCAC
>JGI24723J26617_10001449_pt1 | contig 20970 bp, 19 predicted proteins | sample Cruoilmetagenom6_FD_26617 | JGI IMG/M metagenome (IMG submission 26617)
GCGCTATCAGTTTTTGCCTCAGTTAGAATATGCGAAACAACAATCTTTACTGGCATGGAATCACCTGAATTTAATCTGTGGCATAACATATGCTGACAACTATTTACCCAGCAAGTTCCGCCACGCGCCGTTGCAAAAACGCCAGATCATCATCTTGCAAACCCAGCGCATCGATACCTTTGCAAGTATTGTACAAATATTCCGTATTCGGACCACGGCCACCAACTGCTGTGGCAATGATCTGCGCCTGTCGCTCCAAATCCATCCCGCCGCAATATTGTACATGCTCAGGGTCGATCACATAGCAGACCGCATCAACCCGCGCACCTGTATCCAGAACAACGGGTCGAACTACTTCCAGATAGGCTGATGAAATCAGCTCTCGTTCGCGTAAATCCGCAATCGCTTTTGTTGCATGATCAGGGCCGATATAGAACGCTACCCCGTGGCATTCGCTGCCTTCATGTTCGTCCAATGCCAAAACCAGGCCGGGGTCATCATGGGTGCCGCGATGATGGATCGACCACATACAGAAACTGCGGGCATATCCATCCAGCCGCGCAATGTGCTTTTTCGCATAGGTNATGTCCGGCTGCCAAATCAGCGANCCATANCCAAATACCCAAAATCCGTTTTCCACCATTGCACTGGCCCTTGTTTTTATAGGTGCTATAACGCGGATGAATTTAGATTAAAACAGGGCAAATTCATGCGCACGATTATCGGTATCCTATTTTTTGCAACACTGGCATGGTTCGGCTATTGGTTTATCGGTTCCAGTGCACTTGAAACAGAAACCAAAGCTTGGCTGCAGGAACGTCAGGAACAGGGTTGGATTACAGAATATTCCGCATTGGATGTGCAGGGCTTCCCCAACAGGTTTGACAGCACAATCATGGATTTCAATCTGGCTGACCCAAAATATGGCTGGGCATGGCAAGCCCCCCAATTTCAGGTGCTGTCGCTAAGTTACAAACCAAATCATTTCATCGCAGCATGGCCCGATAGCCAAGTGGTTTCTACGCCGCACCATAAGTATAACATCACCAGCGATGATATGCGTGCCAGCCTTATATTTGAGCCCAACACAACATTGGCACTGGATCGTGCAACGATGACACTTGAAAATCTGATGATCAGAACCAGTCCAGAAGAGGCCAACTCCATTACCTCTGCAGTATTGGCAACCCGTCAATCGGAAACATCCCAATACGCACATGATATTGCATTTGACGGTAAAGGTTTCGTGCCATCGAAATCATTGAAGGCACAAATAGATCCGACATCGCTTTTGCCAGCAGACTTCGAAACTGTGGCGATTAAAACCACTGCTCACTTCGATGCCCCTTGGGACCGTATTGCGATTGAGGCCACGAAACCGAACCTGACCCGCCTTGATGTTGCACAATTTGATGCCAAATGGGGTGAGGTACAGATACAGGCCACCGGCAGTGTAGATGTCGATGTAAACGGCTACCCAACGGGCAAACTGTCTGTACGGGCCAAAAACTGGCGCGAAATGATACAGCTGGCTGTGGCCTCTGGCGCGTTAGATGCAGGTACGGGACAATCTTTGGAAACGGGGTTAGGCTTAATCGCCATGCTTTCGGGTAACAAAGATACATTGGATGTCCCGTTAAGTTTTGCCAATAGAGTCATGAGCATTGGGCCGATCCCCGTTGGCCCCGCCCCACGCTTGAAACGTTAGTAGAGAACCTTAACGGCAATAAGATCCATTGCGATGTCTGGCAACATCCAGATGAAAATGATCTTGGTGGTGTCGATCCGCATTGGGGCCAAGAACAGTACCAAACGGCCCGCAAGCAGATTTATGGATACGGCGTAAACTTGATTTACCCCTCCCCCGGCGCCAATCCCGTTTCACGCTATAAATCGTGCCATCACGCAACTTGAAACCTGCAATATCGACCGCATTGCCCTTAGCGTGCTCTGACAATTTGGCACCGCTTCTGCTATTGCGTGTACGACAAGCATAACCGCCAATAATCTGTATTGATGCCAGTCCTCCGCCTTTGCGCCCTAATGTGGGCTTCACTGACCGCGACACCCATTTGTCCAAACGTTTGGCAGTCGTGCAATTCACAACCAACTCACGCGTTAATGGAATGCCGGCCACTTCCGTCACCTTAACCGGATTGGCAATACCGCACCCGCCACGCCCACTGATCCGTGTGGCATTTGTACCTTTTATACTGCGCACACCGCAAACCGAACCTCTGCTGGATTGAATGCGGGTTTTACGGCTTGCGGGTTTTTTTGATGTCGTTGTTCTAGCAATAACACGCTGCCGCGTGCGTTTCCGTGCCAGGCCACTGGGCCGCAAACGCGGGATTAGTGATTTTCTAAGAGCTACAAGCCCTATGGACACACGCGATTGATCCACGGATCTTGCCCTTGCAACCCGAAAAACCTCTTCCTGACGTTCTAATTCTGCAATTTGCATCAGTGTGATTATTTCCTGGCGGGTTTGCGCCGCCACACCTGCATTTTTACCGATCCGCAATCGTGGGATAGGCGAGCGTTTCAAAGCATTTGGGGTAATGCGCGCAATAACCTGCCCACCATCCCTAAACTTTGGCATGGGCGATGTTGTTGGCGCAAAACTGGCTTCAGCTGTTGTTGCCAACAACATTAACACAGCCAAACCTGCGTAGCCTTTGATCATTACGATCAGCTCTCCTTGGTTAGATTCCGCCCAAAATTCGGCGCATCCGTATCTTGCCCTGCTTCAATGATACCACGTCTGATCGCCCGTGTCCGCGTAAAATAATCATGTAGAAAATCACCGTCACCACCGCGAATTGCGCGCTGTAAATCAAACAGTTCTTCCGTAAAGCGGCCCAAAATTTCCAATGTGGCCTCTTTATTATTCAAAAAAACATCCCGCCACATTGTCGGGTCAGAAGCTGCAATTCGGGTGAAATCCCGAAAGCCTGCTGCAGAAAAATTGATCACTTCTTTGTCAGTAACACGACGCAGATCGTCTGCCACACCGACCATGGTGTATGCAATCAAATGCGGTGCATGTGACGTGACCGCAAGTACCAGATCGTGGTGCTGCGCATCCATCACCTCTACATTCGATCCAACCGCTTCCCAAAAGTTGCGTAAATTTGCCAATGCAACTGCATCGGTATTTTCTACAGGAACAAGAATACACCAACGATGATCAAAAAGTTCCGCGAACCCGGATCGTGGGCCCGAATGTTCAGTTCCAGCCAAAGGGTGTGCCGGAATAAAATGAACACCTTCAGGNACAAAAGGAGAAACGTTCTTGATCACAGAGGTTTTTACCGATCCGACATCACTTAAGGTCGACCCCGCTTTTAAATGCGGCCCGATTTCTGCAGCGACAGCGGCCATTGCACCAACGGGAACTGCCAGAATGACCAAATCAGCATCCTTAACCGCATCCTGCGCACTGTCGCACACCTCATCACACAGTCCGATTTCCNGCGCAATATCACGTGTTTCTTCAGAACGTGCATAACCGCTGATCACTTCGGTCAANCCGGCACGGCGTATGGCATGGGCCAGGGAACCTGCAATCAACCCCAGCCCGATCAGGGCTACTTTTTTGTAAATGACTGTCATAACCCTGCCTTAAATTTTGTAAGTGCGGCCACGACCTGACGACAGGCGACTTCATCTCCGATGGTGATCCGCAAAGCTTGTGGTAAATTGTAATTCGCCACCATGCGCACGATCAACCCGTTGTCTTGCAAATGTGCATTCGCCGCTTTGGCTTCATCCGCAGAGTTAAAACGCGCAAGGATAAAATTTGCGAACGACGGGTCAGACGGAATACCGATCTTTTCCAGCTCGGCTGCCAACCAACCACGCCATTTCTCATTCTCTGCACGGCAATGTTCGGTATAAGCAACATCTTCCAACGCCGCTTTTGCTGCTGCTAACGCAGGTGCGCTGACATTAAACGGCCCCTTCAAACGACCGAGAACTTCCATCACGGAGGCAGGGCCGTAAGCCCAACCGATACGCAATCCGCCCAGTCCGAAGATTTTGGAAAATGTACGGGTCATCACCACATTTTCACGGGCCTCCACAAAAGAGGCACCCCCATCAAAGCCGTAAACATATTCGGCATAAGCCCCATCAAGCACCAACAGACACCCATCAGGCAAACTATTCGCCAACCGTTCAATTTCCGCATCAGGGGTCATTGTACCCGTCGGGTTGTTTGGATTTGCGATAAATACCAAACGGGTATTTTCATTCACAGCGGTTAATAGTGCATCAACATCCGTCACGCGTTTGTATTCAGGTGCCGCGATAGGTGTTGCGCCTGAAAGGCGCGCACTGATTTCATACATACCAAACCCGTGTTCGGTATAAAGAACCTCATCCCCCGCACCTGCGAAAGCACGGCACAAAAAACTGATGATCTCATCCGAGCCACAGCCCATCAGAATGCGATCCACATCCAGCCCATAACTTTGCGCAATCAATTCGCGCAATGCTGCATGGTTTTCGGATGGATAACGATGCATATGGGTCGCTTCCGCCTGATAGGCCGCAATTGCCTTTGCACTTGGTCCCAAAGGGTTTTCATTAGAGCTAAGTTTGATTGCATTGGCATTGCCTGCGATTTTACTGACGCCACCCACATAAGGTTTCACCCCCATGATGCCCGGCTGAATTTTCAGTTTTAGTCCCATATCACATGTCCTTTCCCAAAACCTTCTAGCGGTGGTGTTTCGGAATGGCTAGTAGCTAATAAAAACTCTGGGGGTCTATATCGATTTGCACGCGCACATCGCGTGGCAATTTCACCGACATACGCCAAGCAGCCAGCGCAGGTTGAATGTGGGTGCCTTTGGCAGCCTTTACCAACAATCGCACACGGTGACGGCCACGTACTCGGGCAATCGGCGCAGGGGCCGGCCCGAAAACTTCGGCCCCTAATTTCTGTAAGCCCTGCGCATTGCGGGAAAGATATGACGCCACATCGAACACCGCTTTCAGATCGGGCCCCGACAAAACAATTCCTACTAAGCGCCCATAAGGCGGCACCTCTGCAATACGGCGTTGATCTGCTTCCGCCTGCCAGAATGCTTCTTCTTCACCGTGTAAAATTGCCTGCATCACGGGATGGTCAGGTTGGTGGGTCTGAATATAAGCAACTCCGCGTTTTTCTGCCCGTCCCGCGCGGCCCGCCACTTGGCGGATCAACTGAAACGTACGTTCCGCTGCCCGCAAATCCCCGCCTTGCAACCCTAAATCCGCATCTATCACACCAACGCAAGTCAGCATCGGAAAATTATGACCCTTAGCCACCATTTGCGTGCCGATAATAATATCCGCATCTCCGCTGGCAATCGCATGAATTCGTTCTTTCAAAGCACGTGCTGTCATCGCCATATCCGATGACAGCACTGCAACACGTGCATCGGGAAAACGCCGTTTTGCCTCTTCTTCCAGACGTTCTACACCGGGTCCAACTGCTGCCATGCGCCCCTCAACATCACAGTTGGGGCATGCGGTGGGAACTGGTTTTGTTTCACCGCACTGGTGACAAATCAGTTGTCCGTGAAAACGGTGTTCTACCATGCGCGCATCACAGTCATCACAGGCAACCTGATAACCGCAAGCACGGCATACTGTGACAGGCGCATAACCGCGACGGTTCAGAAATAATAAGGATTGTTCATGCTTTGCCAAACGTTTCTCAACTTCATGCACCAATGTCGGTGAAATCCAGCTTTGCGTTTCCATTTCTTCGGCGCGCAAATCTATCGCCTTCATATCAGGTAATTCAGCTGCGCCGAACCGCCCTTCCAGATCAACACGCTTATACTTGCCTGTGTCGGCGTTCACCCATGTTTCCAACGATGGTGTCGCAGACGCCAGAACCACTGATGCACCGTTAATCAATGCCCGCAGCACCGCCATATCGCGGGCGGAATAGAATACGCCTTCTTCCTGTTTATAAGAGGTATCATGTTCTTCATCGACCACGATCAAGCCAAGATTCTGGAACGGCAGGAACAGGGCTGATCGCGCACCCACAACCAATTGTGCTTTGCCTTCACCTACCATACGCCAACAACGCCGGCGTTCAGTCATGGTCACACCTGAATGCCATTCGGCAGGACGCGCCCCAAAACGTTTTTCCACGCGATCCAAAAAGGCCACGGTCAAGGCAATTTCAGGTAACAAAACTAGGGCTTGGCGACCTTGCGCCAAGCATTCCGCTACCGCTTCCAAATAGACTTCTGTCTTTCCTGATCCTGTGACACCTTTCAGTAACGTTGTGGAATACTTTTGTGTTGCAACCGATGCCCGCAAGCTTTCGCCACCGGCCTTTTGGCTATCACTTAGGGATAAACTGGCCATCATAGGGTCAAGCTTCGGATAAGGTATATCGCGCGGCGTTTCCACTTCCGATACCGCATCCAGCTTTACCAATCCATCTACAACAGTTCCTGTCACCCCTGCGAAATCCGCCAATTCTTTTTTGGTAAATCGCAGGCCACTATGTTCACGCAATACATCCAGCACACGTGTCCGTGCTGCCGTTTCTCGTGCGGGCTCCGTATCCCCCAAAGCATAAACCTTACGCATAGAGGGCGGGTCGGCCAAACCCGGCGCACGCGTTGCCAGCCGCAGCATTGCGGACAATGGCGTCAGTGTGTAATCGGCCACGCGGGTTAAAAATTGCCGCATTTCTGATCGCATGGGTGGCAGATCCAAAACACGCGATATGGTACGGGTTTTGGTTAAGTCATAACCGCCTTGCCCCATCCCCCAGACAACCCCAATCACTTTGCGTGGCCCTAAAGGCACTTCAACAAATGCACCTTGAAACACACCACCTACAGGGGCTTTATAATCCAGCAACCTATCCAAAGGTTGATCAGTCAGTACAGAAACCAAGCTGTTTACAGCAAAATAAGATGTATCCGCGATTTGTGTCACTTTGTTCAAACTTCTTTGCATTCTTTTGTTTCGCACAAGCCAAGCATACTGTATTACATTTCCAAACACAGTAAGAAACTTGAGCTGACAAGGGATCCTTCATGAAATTTTTCGTAGACACCGCAGAGGTTGATGCAATCGCAGAGCTGAACGATTTAGGCATGTGCGACGGCGTCACAACCAACCCATCTCTGATCCTGAAATCAGGTCGCGATATTCTTGAAGTAACCAAAGAGATTGCCGAAATGGTTGAGGGCCCTGTCAGCGCCGAAGTGGTTGCCTTGAAGGCCGACGATATGATTGCAGAAGGTCGCAAGTTGGCAAAAATCGCTGACAATATTGCAGTGAAAGTACCTTTGACGTGGGATGGCCTAAAAACCTGTAAAACGCTGTCTGCCGAAGGCACAATGGTCAACGTTACCCTGTGTTTTTCTGCGAACCAGGCGCTACTGGCGGCAAAAGCCGGCGCCACTTTCATTTCCCCTTTTATCGGTCGTTTAGACGACATAAATCTTGATGGTTTAGAGGTAATTGATGAAATCCGCACGATCTATGACAACTACGGTTTTGACACCCAAATTCTGGCCGCCTCTATTCGGTCTGTTAACCACGCCAAAGAATGTGCGATTATCGGCGCAGACGTTATGACGGCACCACCAGAGATCATCAAAAAAATGGCCAACCACGTGCTGACTGATAAGGGCCTAGATGCCTTTATGAAAGATTGGGCAAAAACGGGTCAAAATATCCTGTAAGGGCAGAAAAATGACGGAAGCCGTTAAAAAATTCAACGAGGTTCGGGATGAAATTCTTTCAAACCCGAAGGCATTTCTTGAAGATCGTGAAATTATGCGCGCATTGATAGCAGCTGACCGTCAGCAACAGCCTAGCAATGTGATCGACCTACGCTCTATCGCAATGGATCGGATGGAAGATCGGTTAAACAAACTAGAAGATACCCATCGCACCGTGATTGCAGCGGCTTATGATAATGTATCCAGCATGAATCAAATTCATCGCGCTGTTTTATCGGTGTTGGAACCTGATGATTTCAACGGGTTTTTGCGCTACGTTGAACACGATCTTGCACCAACTCTGGGTATTGAAGCGGCCAGCCTTTGTCTGGAAACCCAAGCCGTTTCCGTGGGGCAAGGCCCGTCCTTATCCAAGGAATTCGGCACTGGTGTAACATTCATGGCCATAGGCGAGGTTGAAGATTACATCACCCATGGCCGCAATATGAACAGCCGCCCTGTAACCATGCGCTCTGTAAGATCAGACAGGGTTCTTTTATTTGCGGAAAGCCCTGAACCCATTTTATCAGAGGCTTTGCTGAAACTAGATTTGGGAACAGGTAATCTGCCGGGTATGTTAGTCCTTGGTTCTAAAAATGCGGACCAGTTTGCCCCCGCACAAGGCAGCGATTTGCTGTTGTTTTTGGGTGGCATTTTTTCCCGTATCATGCGCCGCTGGTTGGCATAAATGTCTTCCTCCACAGGTGCGCATGACCTGATGGAGCACTGGTTAAGCCATGTGACCGCCATTCGCGGACAATCCGATAAAACGACAGATGCATATCGTCGTGATGTGTCTGGTTATCTGGGATTTTTAACAAATTACAAAGGCAGTTCACTTGGTAAATCTGCCCTAGCAAAGATCACTATCACCGACATGCGCGCATGGATGGCCCATGAACGCAGGCGCGGTATAGCGGCACGCTCTTTGGCGCGCTCCTTGTCTGCCGTCAAAAGTTTTTACCGTTGGCTATCGGAAACTCACGGGTTGGAAGTTACATCCGTCCTAGCAACACGCGCACCCAAATTCAAAGCGGGCCTGCCACATCCGGTGGCCTCTAACGATGCAAAAACAATGATCAAAAATGCAAGTTTTCAATCTACCGAAGCTTGGGTCAACGCAAGAGACATGGCCGTGTTAACCTTGCTTTACGGTTGCGGTTTGCGTATTTCCGAAGCTCTTGATCTGACATTCCGTCAAACACCTCTGCCCGAAGTTCTGAAAATTCGCGGCAAGGGAAACAAGGAACGCATCGTACCTGTGATCCCTGCTGCGCGCGCAGCGGTCGCCGAATACTTGCGCCTTAGCCCCCATATCTATGATCCTGACACACCGCTTTTCTTGGGTGTACGCGGGAAACGCCTGAACCCACGCCAAATACAAAAGGTTATGGAACAGGTGCGTTTACAGCTAGGCCTGCCGTCATCCGCAACGCCCCATGCATTGCGACACTCCTTTGCCACGCACCTATTAGAAGCAGGTGGGGACCTGCGCACCATTCAAGAGTTATTGGGCCACGCATCGCTTTCCACAACACAAACCTATACGGCCGTAGATCAGGCCCGTTTGATGGAAGTGTATAAGAAAGCACATCCAAAAGGCAGTTAAAAATTTATCGGATAAGGTCAAAAAGTGAATGTCTAAAAGCTTGTTTTTTGTACGCGGTATCCTGTAAAGGAGGCACATGTCTATTCGCATAAAAGCCCTTTCAGTACATTTTTTTACCGCTACAGGTGCGGTCTTTGCCATGTTTGCTATGCTGGCAGCGGTGGATGAAAAATGGAGCTTGATGTTCCTTTGGCTCGTGGTTGCCTTTATTGTAGATGGTATTGATGGCCCGCTTGCACGTCACTATCACGTCAAAAAAAACGCACCCGAATATGACGGCGTCTTGCTTGACCTGATCATCGACTATCTGACCTATGTCTTCATTCCGGCCTTCGCCCTGTTCAAAAGTGGTTTACTAAACGGTTGGACCGGCTGGCTTTGCCTGATTGTNATTACATTTACATCCGTGGTTTATTTTGCAGACACACGGATGAAAACTAAAGACAACAGTTTTTCAGGCTTTCCGGGTTGTTGGAATATGTTTGTTCTGGTGATGTTTGCCACAACGCCGCATTGGCTGGTCATTTTAGGTCTTGTGGTGATTATTGCGGCCACTATGTTTGTCCCGTTGAAATTTATCCACCCGGTACGCACTGAACGTTGGCGCATGGTCAGCTTGCCCGTGACCGCTTTGTGGACAGCCCTTAGTGGTTATGCCGCCTGGCAAGATTTCGATATAGGGCCCGCAACGATTGTCGTTCTTTCTGCGACCAGTCTATATCTGATGTTTGCAGGCATCATACAGGAAATTATTCCTGCATCAGGAAAACTTAGTGAAAAGTCGTAAACGCCGTTTTCAATCCTAAATGCAATGTCAAAGGCCCCGCACCACCGCTACTCCCTAACGACTGCAATGTACCAACACCCGCAGAAACCGCCAAATTATCTTTTAACGCATAATCCAATTCGACCCGTGCTGCGCCGACCAAACCGCCACCTGTATCAATACCGCCACCACCTGCCGCCCCGATATGGCCCTCAACCGATATTGTCCATGTGTTGTTCAATGGCATGGCATAGCCAAAACCCAGTAACCCAACTGCATAACCGCCAGCATCGCCTTGCACTACCGTTTGCGCATTGCCGGTGAAATATATTTTATCCGTCAGAAACATATCAAGCGAACTTTCAAACAAGACGGGGGACGCAGTCGCGGTCACCCCTGGCTTGCGAAAACCGTTATTCGGTTCTTGTTGTGTTGCACCCAGTGTCAATTGCCAGTGCCGTGCATCACTATAGGGCCGCTTGCGGTCCCCGAAGTTCAATGATGCGCGTACATAAGGTGAAAGCGCATCAAGGTCACCGTCCAGTGCCGTTGTTGCCTGCGCCCCTATTTCTGCTACAAAGCCGCGATACAGTGGAATGGCCACACCCGCACCGGCAGTCACCAGAAACCCGCCACCCGTGTCAACACCGCCACCGCCACCAAAACCCGTAGCAAGCTCGGCAAAGGCACGCAATCCGCTGGGGGCCGTTTTCCAACGATATCCAACCTGTATATCCGCGTACCCTTCACCATCCCCCGAAACAGCGCCAGTGGCTTGGATAAAGGTTTCATTTCGGGCCTCGGGAGAGGTCGCAAATGACGCTTCAAATCCGACAAGTGTCATAGCCCCCAAAGCGGTACCATCACGCTTCAGATTATTTTGCGGATCAAATTGTTTGACCAAGGGCTTGATCGCACGGATTACCCGACCTGATGTCGCACCTTTCATATCCTTGCCCGAAACAAAGGCAAAATCAGTATCGCGGGACAACCCGAAACTCAGAGCCGGCGCAGACACTGGCGAACCGGATATGTCGATATAAGACAGGCCCAAAGTACCCGAAATTCCGGCAAATAAATGGCGTCGCAAGGTAATATGTGCTCGTGTCATCAACCCGTCACCCGATACCAACGCGGCACCGCCCCCACCACCGATAAAACCTCCGAATTCCAATTGTGTACCTTCTCCAATTGGCAAGCGTTTCAACAATTCAAAACCACCCAGAAACAAACCACCCGCATCCCCCGCTGCTGCCGAGTACAATGTTTGTCCAAAATGCAAACCAGGGCCGATTTCGCGCATAACACTGATAGATTGCAGTGTATCTAACGTACCTTGCGATTCCGTGAACACATCAACACCATAGCGAAACTCAATCGGTGCTGCTTGGACCTGCCCGCCTAGTAAACACCCAAATGCAAGACCTACCATCAAATTTTTCATGGAATAACTTTCTTAAATACATTTAAGCACAGTATTACAAAATTACGCTGCAGCTTAAAGCTAAAACATAGGTATATCGATTATATACGCATAAGAATAACGCCGGAAACAATGATCAATGCCGCAAAAACTTTACCCTTGTCGAATTTTTCCTTTAAGAACAAAATCCCAATCAAAACGGCAAATAACACAGAAGTTTCACGCAAAGTCGCAACCAGCGCAATCGGGGCCACAGTCATCGCCCACACCGCAATCCAGTAAGCTGCAACCGAGGCACTACCAGCAATAAGCCCTAATACCCATACACGCGGTTCTTTTGGTATAACTTTCAAACCTTTAAATGCCAAAGCCCAGGATGTGAACAAAACCGAATCCAGCACGAAAACCCAACCGATAAAACCCGAAGCATTCAATGACACACGCGCCCCGATGCCATCCGCCAAAGTGTAACCAGCCGTTCCCATTGCGGCAACCAAAGCATAGGGCAGCAAGTCGCGCCGCTCATCATGTGCAAAAACGCCGCGCGCCATCAAAAGAATGCCAAACCCTACCAAAACCACACCCGTAATTTGCCACGCATTAAATTCATCGTTCAAAAACAACAAACTAACGATTAATACCATCACAGGGGCCGTTCCACGTGAAATCGGATAAACCCGTGATAAATCACCCTTTTGATAGGCCAGTGTCAGGAAGGTTTTGTAAATCAGGTGCAAAATAACCGATATTGCCAACCAAACTAAGGCGGCGCGATCAGGCAAAGGAAAGGCAATAATCATCGCAAGGCCAATTAGGGCGTGCGCAACCGATAACAAAACCATACCTTGCAACTTGTTCGCACCGGATTTAACAATGGCATTCCAAGCTGCATGCAAAAAAGCAGCGAATAACACTGCCAAAAAAACCCCGAAATTCATCAGATTAATTGCCCATTCGCACCCTCATGGCGCAGCAATTGCACTTTGGTTTCCACACCACCCATTCCTGAAAATCCGCCCAGATGCCCCGTACCGACAATGCGATGACACGGGATAATAACGGGAATGGGGTTGCTTCCGCAGGCTTGCCCTACAGGTTGCGCGGACACGTCCAGTTTTTTTGCCACTTCGCCGTAGGTCAAAACCTCACCGAACGGAATATCCAGCATTACGTGATACACCTGTTGTTGAAAATCTGAACCAGCAGGGGCTAGTGGCAAGTCAAACTTGGTCAGTTTGCCTGCGAAATAAGCCTCTAGTTGGTTCAGCCCCTCTTTCAGAACATCACTACGAAAACCCTCTGTACGGTCTTCCCACAGAAGCTGCGTTATCTGACCACCGTTTTCGACCAGAGAAAACCATCCAAATTTGTTATGAAGTGAGGCAATATTCATAGGCCACAGCTTAAGCGCGGCCTATGAAAAATTACAAGCCTTAACCCAATGCGTCAGAGCACCGCTGACAAGTTTGTGCATGTTTGTGATTGCCCACATCCGGTAAGATTTTCCAACAACGTCCGCATTTTTCGCCCGATGCCTTAGCAAAAACAACGGCAACGCCCGAAACATCTGCAAGCGTGAATGCTTCATCAGGTGCCACATCGCCAGAAACCTGAATTGCCGATGTGATGCAGGCATCAGCGAAATCAACCGACGCCAGAAGTTCACGCAATGCAGCATCAGCTATATAAACCACAGGGGCAGCTTCCAATGATGCACCGATATTTTTTTCCTGACGTTCAATTTCAATCGCACCCGTCACCACACGGCGCACATCACGGATTTTAGTCCATTTGGCCGCCAGTTCCGCGTTCAACCAACTGTTTGGCGTTTCAGGGAAATCTTCCAGATGCACGGACGCATCATCGCCCGAATGCCGCTCCAACCAGACATCTTCCATGGTAAATGTCAGCATCGGTGCCAACCATGTTGTAAGGCGCGCAAACAGCATATCCAGCACAGTGCGCGCGGCACGCCGCGTGACACTATCGTCAGCATCGCAATATAACGCATCTTTGCGGATGTCGAAATAAACGCTCGACAGATCAACCGTGCAGAATTGGAATAGCTGTTGGAAAACATTTTGGAAATCATAAGCGGCATAGCCATCACGCACCGCTTCATCTAACTCGGCCATACGGTGCAATACCCATTGTTCCAATTCCGGCATATCGGCCACATCAACTTTTTCAGCTTCTGTAAACCCGTTCAGATTGCCCAGCAAAAACCGCATGGTATTGCGCAGGCGGCGATAACTATCCGCCACGTTTTTCAGGATTTCATCGCCAATTCGCAGATCAGAGGTATAATCCGCCTGTGCCACCCAAAGCCGCAAAATATCCGCGCCATACTGTTTGATCACCTTTTCCGGCGCGATGGTGTTACCAATGGATTTCGACATCTTCATGCCTTTTGCATCCAGCGTAAACCCGTGTGTCAAAACACCTTTATAGGGCGCACGGCCTTTGGTGCCACACGATTGCAGCATCGAGGAATGGAACCAACCGCGATGCTGATCAGTGCCTTCCAGGTACAAGTCCGCAAGCCCGTCTTCGGGGCCGTCCGAACGATCACGCAAAACAAATGCATGCGTCGAGCCGCTATCAAACCAAACGTCCAGAACATCATAAACTTGATCCCAGTCATCAGCGTTATAGTCACTGCCAAGAAAACGTTCCTTGGCCCCGTCTTCAAACCAGCAATCAGCACTTTCCACTTCAAATGCTGCAACAATGCGTGCATTTACCGCGTCATCACGCAGAATAAAATCCGGGTCAGTCGGTAAGGTATCTTTTTTAGTGAAACATGTCAGCGGCACACCCCACGCGCGTTGCCGCGACAATACCCAGTCAGGCCGCGCTTCGATCATTGAATACAGGCGGTTGCGCCCGGTTTGCGGCGTCCATTTCACCAACTTGTCGATAGAGGTCAACGCACGCGCACGAATGGTTTTGCCGTAATCGTCCATGCCGTCATTCAGATCTTTGTCGATTGCCGCAAACCATTGCGGTGTATTGCGGAAAATCACTGGTGCTTTTGACCGCCAGGAATGCGGGTAGCTGTGTTTCACATGGCCACGCGCAATGATCCCGCCCGCTTCCACCAGCTTGGCGATGATCGCAGTGTTGGCTTTACTTTCTTTGCCCTTGCGGTCAAACACCTGCAATCCTGCAAACAACGGCACATGCGGCAGAAACTCACTTTCTTCCCCGACGTGATGGGTTAAACGATCCAGCCAGTTGCGTTTCATAAAGACTTCGTAATCGTCGGCACCATGGGATGGGGCAGTATGCACAAAGCCCGTGCCCGCCTCATTCGTCACATGATCACCGTCCAGCATCGGAACTTCGTAATCCCAGTAACCGTTTGCGTCTGCAATGCCTTTGAACGGGTGTGAACAAACCATGCTGCCCAATTCTTCGTTGGAAACATCACCCAGATACTCAAAGCCATCCTCTTCAACATTCGCTGCAGCAAACGAGGCCAGCGCCAGCTTATGTTCCATGATATATTTGTCGCCGACTTTGGCCCAATTGCCGTCATGCGCCTTGGTCACCTCATAAAGCGCATATTTCAACGTTGGGTTATAACAGATCGCTTTGTTTTGCGGGATTGTCCAAGGGGTTGTTGTCCAAATCACTACACGTGCTTGTTTCAGCTGCGCTGCACGATCATCGTCAGCGGCAACACTTTCCACCTGAAACGGCACCCAGATGGTATGGGATTTGATATCGTGATACTCGATCTCGGCCTCGGCCAGTGCGGTTTTTTCAACCGGTGACCACATCACGGGCTTAGAGCCCTGATAGACCGAACCGTTCATTACGAACTTCAAAAACTCGCCCGCAATCACCGCTTCTGCGTGGTANTCCATTGTCAAATAGGGATCGGCCCAGTTACCGGTGATGCCCAAACGTTTGAACTCATCACGTTGAATGTCGATCCAACCTTCGGCGAACTTGCGGCATTCCTGACGCAGCTCAACCACAGGCACATCATCCTTGTTCTTGCCCTTGTTACGGTACTGTTCTTCGATCTTCCATTCAATCGGCAACCCGTGACAATCCCAACCCGGTACATAACGGCTGTCTTTGCCCATCATCTGTTGCGAGCGCACAACCATATCTTTCAGGATTTTATTCAGCGCGTGGCCAATGTGCAAATGCCCGTTGGCGTAAGGAGGGCCGTCGTGAAGCACAAAGCTTTCGCGGCCCTGCTTTTCGCGCAAGCGGTCATAAATGCCAATATCGGCCCAGCGTTTCAGCCACTCGGGTTCACGTTTCGGCAGGCCTGCGCGCATCGGGAAATCGGTTTTCGGCAGGTTCAAGGTATCTTTATATTCGGGCGTGTCAGCACACATGTGTCTATTCCAGTATCATGAATTTTTAATGGCGTTTCTTGGTCAGCGCGGTTATTCCATGCGCTTTTCCCCGGTCACTTAGCGTTTAAAGTGCCGGGCCGATAATTCGTATAATAATGTTCAATATACATGCCATGAATGCGCTTATAGGTCAGGGCGCACGATACGTCCAGCCAAAGTATCTGCGCCCAAATGACCAGTACCAAACAGGTTGTATTGTCTTATATTACGATCAATGGAACTTCGGGCTTTGAAATGAAAATCGCAATTATTGGATGTGGCGTCGGTGGATTAGCCGTAGCGGGTTTTTTAAGTGATAGCCCACATGAAATCACTTTATACGATCAATTCGACAATCCTGCCCCCGTGGGTTCCGGTCTGGTCATTCAACCCGTTGGCTTACATATACTGGAAAAACTTGGGGCCGCAGANCAAATCCTTGCCAAAGGTGCCAAAGGCTACCGCATGATAGGTNNTGAGGCGAACAGCAAACGAAAAGTGTTGGATGTTTCTTATGGCCCCTGCGGCGGCCCCGACTTTGGCCTTGGCATCCATCGCGCCAGCCTGTTTGACGTACTTTTGAACATTTGTACCGCTAAAGACATACAGATCACGAATGCGCATGAAATCATGGGCAGCACTTTGGTTGGCAACAAACGTATACTTACCTTCGCTGACGGGAAAAAATCTGCTCCATATGATCTAATCATTGATGCATCAGGTGCTAGCTCCCCCCTCAGCCCGCTGAAATCGAAAACCCTGCCTTACGGCGCCATATGGGGTACGGTCAATTGGCCCGACGATACTGAGCTACGTTATGACCAGTTGGAACAACGTTATAGCCGTGCCAGTAATATGATCGGTATTTTACCCATAGGTAGCATGCCCGGCAGCAACACGCCAAAAGCCGCATTATTTTGGTCTTTACCACAACATGAATACACCCTTTGGCAAGACACCCCTTTGGATCACTGGAAAACCGAAGCCAAAATGCTATGGCCCACTCTTGCCCCCTTTGTTGACCAGATCAAAACCCATGATGATATGACCATAGCCAGCTACACCCATGGCACCATGCGCATACCCTATTCGGATAGTTTGGTTCACATAGGTGACGCTGCCCACCGCGCCAGCCCACAACTGGGGCAAGGGGCGAATATGGCATTGCTGGATGCCTATGCTTTGGCCCGATGCCTGCAAGAGCACCCGTTGAAACAGGCCCTACCCGCCTATCACAAAGCACGCAAATGGCATGTAAACCTTTACCAGGCGATGAGTTGGGCNTTTACGCCGATGTACCAGTCCGACAGCCGCATATTACCGCTTGTGCGTGATGTATTGCTTGCACCTATCAGCACCATATGGCCAGTATCCGGCATTTTGACGCGTTTGGTGAAAGGAACGATGGTATCGGCGCATCGCAGATAAATCATACAGATTAAGGGTGTTCCAGCAACTCTCGCATAATCATCGGACGTGCCACCACATCTTTTAGTGAATAATTGTCCAAAACATTAAAGAATGCCTGCTGTGCCTCTATCAAAGGCCCCCGCAAACCGCATTGTGCAAATGCACGGCAATTCTGTTCGTTGCTACCGCGGTTAAAACATTCCGCCGCAGGCACGTCACCCGTCAGGTGGCGAACCACATCACCGATCAATATGTCGGTTGGATCTTTTGCCAAAGTCAGCCCACCTGCGCGGCCCCGGTCAGACAAGACAAACCCGCCTTTTACCAGTTCTGACGCAACTTTGGCTACATGATGTTCAGAGATTTCAAAGGTTGCGGCAATCCGTTTTACCGAAACCCGTTCAGGCCCCATTGCCATCAATTGCATCAACAGGCGCAAGCCGTAATCTGTGAATTTACTTAACTGCATTTGCTTATATTAGCATTTACAATACGGAATTAAAGCTTTATATATTCCGCAAATTAAATACGGATTAAGGAATCGCCTATGCTGACAAAACTTGCAAACGCCTTTTTGTGGCCTGGAACATTTCTGTGCAAACAATTCAACATAGACCCAGAATCCGACATGGGCCTGATGCGGTCTTTCTTTAACTTCTTGATCTGGTTGCCTTTCGGCTTGATCGTGGCTTTCGCTTTTGTCTGATACACTCCCACCACGCTTTGACGTCAGCCGTGCCGATATAGAACAGGTTGTAACCTTGTTCTACAAACGTATTCGCAGCCATCCGACCCTTGGCCCGGTGTTTGCCCAAAGCATCCCCAGCACATCCGAGGCATGGAACCCGCATGAAGCGAAAATCGCCAATTTCTGGGCCAATGCCATCTTGCATGAACGCAGTTATTCGGGCAACCCGATGGCCGTGCATATGTCTACACCGCATGTGCATGCCGATCATTTTCCGATATGGCTGGATTTGTTCGAAGCTTCCTTGCGTGACACATTACGCCCCGACCAAGCAAACAGTTTCAACGCATTGGCACGACGCATCGGTAGGGGATTGCAGATGGGGTTGGTCTATCAACGTACAGCACCCGATCAGCCGCCAAACCTGATTTAATTTTTCTTCCCGACAAACCCAATCAACGCCTGTTTCATTATATTCGTAACAGACGGTTTTTTGATTGCGCGAAACGGCATCGGTCGGCACACGTCCATTGCGGCCACACCGACGCGCGCAGTCAGCGCNCCGTTGATAATTCCCTCGCCAAAACGGCGCGACAATTTTGACAAGACACTGCCCCCCGCAATTGACCCAATCATGTCATCGCCAATAGCCACTGCCCCTGTCGCCACCAAATGCGCTGCAACCACTTTCATCAAGCGCCACGAACCAAACAGACCGGAACGTCCGCCATACACCTGTGCAATACGGCGGATCATGCGGATATTGGCAGTCAAGGCAACAGCCACATCGGCAAGTGCCAACGGGATTAATGCCGTGGCCGTGGCCACTTGCCGGGCTGCCACCTCAATCTCTTTTATCGCCATACCGTCCAACTGCGCCACAACCGTATTTTCCACCAAATCCATATGCGCATCCGCATCAAGAATATCCGTAGCGCCTTCGGATAATTTCGCGAACCCCCAGCGCAAATCGCGTCGCCCACGATAAAGCCGTTCCAAACGCGTTGAATACCCCCGCGCCTTTTGAAAGTCGTCATCGGCATAAACCGCTTTCGCCACCACCCGCAGTTCATCCATACGTCGCAACCGTGCAAACGCCGCCAATTCGCGCAGGGCAAAGAACACAAGCCCCAGCACGAATAAAACCGTCAGGGCCAATGCCGTACGCCCCAGCCACAGGTTGCGCACCATCATCCCCGTTACGAAATCCCAGAACGCGACCGAGATAACAAAACCAAGCAAAGCAACAACCACCCACCAGAAAAGTCGCCCGATCTTCGATGGTTTACGCGCTGCCATCCGCGCTACAGTCTGCACTGCACTGTCTTCTATCATAACCTCGGGCACAGGCGGCACATCCGCCGGCGTTGGCCGCGTATTCTTGGCTGTTGTTTCCAAATCAATCACCACGGGCTTCTTTTTCATGATAATTTGTCCCCCAGTAAAAACGCGGCCGCTTTATCCAAACGGATATGCGGCGGGCCCATGCCTTGTTTCAACACGACTTTTGCCGGGGCAAAATTCATCACGGCATAATCTGCCCCCAACCATTTTTCATCACCGTTTCGCGCCGCATTCAAAATTTTCGCAGGGTCTTCGGGTAGTTCGCCTGCATACATCGCCACTTCTTTTCCCGTATCAAGCAATGTGCCACGCACGCAATCCAATGCCTGCCCTTCATGGTCAAAGGTTTCTTCAACCGTAGTGCGCAAACTGGCCAAAGCCACGCTACCGGTCTGCGCCCCCGAAAATTCTGCGCGATCCTTTGCGTCACGTAGCAAAGCTTGCATCAAGCCGCTTAGTTTAAGGTGTTGCGAATGATGCAAATGATCCGCCTTGGTTGCGGCAAACAGTATCTTTTCCACACGCCGCTTTCCCAGAATTGCGCCCAACCAGGAATTGCGACCGGGTCTGAATGCTTTTAGTACGTCCACCATGGCCAGGCGTAAATCCGCCACCGCTTGCGGCCCGTGATGCACGGCACCCAGCGCATCCACCAATACAATCTGGCGATCAATCCGCGCAAAATGATCGTGAAAAAACGGCTTAATAACTTTGAACTTATAAGCCTCGTACCGNCGTGCAAATTCGCGGTAAAGCGAGCCACGCACAGCCACCCCTTCAGGCAAAGGGCAAAACGTCAGCGCAGGCGATCCTTCCAGATCACCCGGCATCAAAAACCGCCCCGGTGCACAGGCCGAATAACCCGCGTCGCGGCTAGAGGCCAAATACCCCGTGAAGCTTTGCGCCAGTTTCTGTGCCAAAGGTTCATCCAATCTTGCCGCAGTATCAACATCAGACAAGCGCTTTAAAAAGCCCTTGGCATAGGTTTTGCGCCCCTTGGCCAATTCCAAAGCCTGTGCCGACCACGCGGCAAAGCTTAAATCCATCAAAGGCAAATCAAGCAACCATTCGCCCGGATAATCGACAATGTCCAGATGCATCGTACGCGGCCCCCGCAATCCCGAAACGATCCCTGTAGGCTGTACCCTAAACGATAAACGCAATTGACTGACGGAACGGGTTGACTGTGGCCAAAACGGTTTTGTTCCCGTCATCGCGGCTAAATATGTTTCATAATCGAAGCGCGGCACTGTATCGTCAGGTTGCGGTTGCAAAAACACTGACACAATTCGCCCCTGTAACGCAGCAGTCAATTGCGGCATCCGCCCGGTATCCAGCAGGTTTGCCACCAATGAAGTGATAAATACAGTTTTGCCCGAGCGCGACAATCCTGTCACACCCAAACGGATCACGGGTTCAAACAACCGTTCCGAAATATCGTCAGCTACCCGTTCAGCATTACGTGAAATGCCATCAATAATTGTACCAAGTACCAATTCCGTACCCTTTTTGCTTATCCAATCACTTAAGCATAAAATACGTTCATTTACAGGGGGCCTTGGCAAAATCATCCTTACAGGGTAACGCTGCCCAATGCCCAGATATGCGTTGAAAATAGAAT
>JGI24723J26617_10001453_pt1 | contig 20924 bp, 19 predicted proteins | sample Cruoilmetagenom6_FD_26617 | JGI IMG/M metagenome (IMG submission 26617)
GCCGATCGCCATGGACCAGGGCCTGCGCTTCGCCATCCGTGAAGGGGGCCGCACCGTCGGCGCCGGCGTCGTCTCCGCGATCAAGAAGTAAGCTGGCAACAGCGACGACAAGACAAAGGCCGCTTCCGAAAGGAGGCGGCCTTTTTTATGGGGCGCGAGTCCAGGGGTGTGCTCGCGGCAGCTTTTGGCACTTGTCTGAACCTTCTGTCTTGCAGCGCGCGCCCAATTGGGGCAAACCACCGCTTCGCCTGTAGGGGTATAGCTCAGTTGGTAGAGTACCGGTCTCCAAAACCGGGTGTCGTAAGTTCGAGTCTTACTGCCCCTGCCAGGCGTCAATCACCCGGAAAACGCGCATGGCGCGCCGAGTCGGCCTGACCCGCTCAGGCAGGCGCCGGCGAGTCCTGCTTCAGGGCGACCAGCATGTCGTGGACGACCGTTTCGCTGCGCGAGACCACGCTGGACACAAGTTCGTGGGAAAAGGTCGACCCGCTGAACCAGGTATTGTTATGCCCCTGAACGCGCCGGAGATCGCCGAATAGCCCGGTCGCGACAGCCTCGGGCCTGTATTGCGGAAAGTATTGCCAGGTCTTCTGGAAGACCACGTTATTGATCGTGAATCCGTGCAGGGCCGCGTCGGCAAACAGGATTTCCCGCAATTCGTCAGAGCTGAGTCCATCCGAGAACTGGCCGGTGACATAGAGACGCCCACCCAGGTCCGAGCTTTCGCCTTCGGCACGGCCACCGAGGATCGCGCCGCGCAGGTCGCTGCTCTTCGACGCGCGTGAATACCCGATAACCTGATGCCCGGTGAACCAGTCGTTCGAGGCGATCAGCGTGGTCGTATAGTTCTTCCAGTCGATACTGTCGGCGACGCGCCGCTCGAGCGAGCTGGCATCGGTAATTGCGGTGAACAGCTGCATCGGGATCGTCGATATGATCGCGTCGAATACGTCTTCGGAGTCGCGGGTGTGGATCACCGGTTTCGGACCTGTCCGGTCGATCCCGATAACCGGCGTGGCGAGTCGCACGTCGAGCGGCCTGGCGAACCGCTCCCAGAACGTCGTCCAGCCCTGTTCGGGCATGTGCAGGTCATTTAGTACGCCTGACAGGAGGTATTGGAAGTCGCACCATTGGACAGTCTGGCCGATTGTGGCCTCGTCGACATAACCGTATCCCTGTGTTGTCTGGATGCGATGCATGGCGAGTTCGATCTTGGGGATGTTGAGCGCGCGAACCCATTCGATTGTCGACAGTGAGGCTTCCTGCATGACTTTCGGGTCGTCAGGCCGGGCGCGGATTGCCTTGCGCAGCGCGCCGGCCTTGCGAATGAACCGCGTAACCTGAAGCGGCAGCGGGCCGCCGGGGCCCTGCTTGACGTAGTCATAGACGGATTGACCATCGAATCGGGCTTCTCCGAGCCGTTTCAGGCCGATGTCGTTGGCTTTCATCCAACCTTTGATCATCGTGTGGGACCGCGTTGTGTAGCACGTGCCCATTTCGTTCAGATTGTCGCCGTTAAGGATGGAAAACGACTTTCCGCCGATTCGGTCATCGGCTTCGTAGACAACCGGCCGGATTCCCCGTTCCTGCAGGAAATGCGCAGCGCTGAGGCCGGCGGGTCCGGCCCCGATGATCGCGATCTTATATCCGTTCTCGGTGGCCAAGATGTGTTCCTTGAACCCTAATTGTTAACGAAAGTGTTGGCACTCTCATAAAGTTAGCCCTTGGTGACAAGGCACATATTCATCTTATCGCGGTATTCAAACTTCATGCCGACAACCGGATCGCAAAATTCCTTTTTGAAGTATCTGCTGCAGCGCAAGCATCCCAATGCGACTGCGGTGGATCGCGTCGTGTTGCTCGAACAGCATCTGGCCTTCGCGAGTCACACTGCCACCATGGCTGGCGTGATGATTGTGAATTCGACTGCGACCACGATAATGATCACGCAGAGCATCGCCAATACATCAATGCGCTATTGGATGTTCTTGAACTGGGCGCTGGCTGCGGTACTGATTATCGACTCGCTGCTCAAGCGTGGTCTTTCGCGACCGACCGTCGTGAGTGGACGCTATTTGCGTCGCTCCGAGTGGCTTGCCTATGTGTTCGGTGCAGCCTGGGGGGCGCTGCCTTTCTTTATCGGCAGTTCCGACCCGCGTACGGGGGTCCTCTACGGCGCACTGCTGATTCTACCGATGATCGCCGGCATGTCGGCGCTCCTGCCTGCCGTGCCCAGGGTTGCACTGCGATATTCAGCGACAGCCGTGTTTACGCTGCTTCTCTATGCCGGTTTGTCGATGGCAAATTCAGGCATTGCGATTTCTCTTATGGTCCTCGTTTTCACCTTGGCCGTCTATTTCGGCATGAAGCGCACCTATCTGACTTTCGTCTCCAACGTTGAGTCCCGAATCCAGGCGACCGAATCACACGAAATCCTCATCGGCGCGCTGAATGCCAGCGGCCAGGCGTTTGCCTATCTCGACGCCAACGGGACCGTCCTGGTTCAAAACGACCTCCACAAGGCGTATTTCTCCGGTACGGAAAGTGATCTGACGACCGGTTCGCGCCGTCTTCCCAAAGCGGGCGAAAGGTACTGGCAGAAATCGGTCGAGAAGGTGCCGAATGGCGGGCATGTTATCCTCCATACCGATGTCACCAATCTTGAGCAGAGTAAGCGGGACATCGAGGTCGCGAAGGAAGAGGCGGAGACCGCCGACGCCGCCAAGACCCGATTCCTGAACTCGATGAGCCGGGAGCTGAAAGTGCCGCTCGACGTGATCGTCGGGTGTTCAGGCCTGATGGGAAGCGATTCGAACATTCCGTTCGACGAACGCGAGTTCCGCGGTTATGCAGACCAGATTCGCAAGCATGCGTCTTATCTCGGTGGAATCATCGACCAGATCATCAGCTTCTCGAAGCTGAACCGTGAAGCCGTGACGGCGGATGAGGAAGTGGTTGAACTGTCCGAGATCATCAACAGTGCCGTTGGGCGCGTACGGCTTGCGTCGCCCGGCTATTCCGACGTGCCGCTGCAGGTGAATATCGAACCGGGACTGCCCCAAATTTACTATGACCGCACAGCTTTGGAGCGGATTGTCCAGAACCTCGTGACCAATGCGTTTGAGCATGGGGCCGCGTCGCCGATTTCCGTCAAGGTTTCGCGGATTGTAGGCCGGGGCATATTGTTGATGGTGAGGGATCGCGGATCAGGCATGCGCAAGGAAGAACTCGAAAAGGCATTCGAGCCATTCTTCCAGAGCACGCGCACAAATGAATTGAAGAACGGTCGCGGCGTTGGTCTTGGCCTGTCAGTCAGTCGCAAGCTGGCGCGCCAGCATGATGGCGATGTGCTGCTCGACAGCCAGGAAGGCCGGGGGACCAGCGCGTTCCTCGTGATTCCTCCGAGCCGTTGTGTTTCGGCCGCCGACAACCAGAAGAATCCTGCAGCGCGCGAAACCATCTGACCGGAATTCAGGCAGGGCGGCTCGGGTTCATTGGACACGCGCGGCCGCTTTCAGATTCGGCAATCATCGCCTGAAACTGCGGAGTGATGACCGGGCTCAGCGCGGGGGCTCCAAGGTCTTGAGCGATTCCGCTGATCGCCACAGCGCTGCCTTTCCGTCCGATGATGCGCGCCAGCATGCTGCTGACAGCGACCCGCTCTGCGCCAGCGAACACTTCATGGACATAGCAGACGTAGTTTTCCTGCCATCCGACGATCGTTGTGACGACTTCGACTTTTTGCGGGAATCGTAGCGCGCCCGTCTGTCGAATGGATTCAGCCTGGATGATTGGAAGCCAGCCATTCCGGCGAATGAGTCGTCCGAGACCAATGCGAATGACGGAGTTGATCGTTGCAAGATCGGTGTACGACCGGATCCGATGCAGGGGAACAGTCTGTGAGAACGCATGATCGGTCATCCAGACGCGGAACCCGATACGGGTCGGTTCGAGCGGGCCGCTGGCGGGTCGCCCGCGAACGGCGGCGAACAGGATGAACATGAATCGCGCAAACAGATTCAATTGGGTCCCCTCCCGACCAACTGGACCATGGGCCTAGAATATTGCCGCTGTCATCCGGAGGCTCAGCCACCCGGAACCATGTCCTAGTTTTCGACCGTATCAGATAACACTGCGTAGCGCCCACCATGAAATAATAGGGGTCGGGCGTCGTGATCGGCGGCAATGCGAATGACTTCACCCAGAAAGATGACGTGATCGCCACCGTCATGCTGCGCATACGTCCGGCATTCCAGACGTGCGGCGCTTCCGGGCAGAATAGGCACACCGCCTTCACCCGGTTCGAATTCCATGCCCTCAAACTTGTCCCCATCGCTCTTTGCGAACCTGCGCGACAGGGCGGATTGATCCTCCCGCAGGATATGGACGCAGAAGTGCCGGGCTGTCTGGAATGCTTTGAGGTTGCGCGATGACCGGCTCAGCGACCAGAGAATCAAGGGTGGATCCATTGATACGGAATTGAAGCTGTTGGCGGTGACGCCGAACGGCACGCCGTCCTCGTTTCGGGCTGTAATGACGGTGACGCCTGTTACGAACAGGCCAAGAGCATCGCGAAATGTGCGTGTATCAAATTCCATATCCCACCGTCTAAGTGGGTTTCGCTGCACGGCAAAGCCGATTTTCCCGCTTGGCAAGCCACGTTGACCCGCGCGGGGAATGCCGTTGAATGCGCGAGCAAGCGCGTTCCGGCGGGGCAGGGCCGCCAGCGGGGCTGATGTCAGGAAGAGGTATCCAGCATATGACGGACCAAGCGCAGGCCTCATTGAAGCCGTCCGACGCCGCCTCTTGTCCTTGGTGGCGAGGCGCCGCGATCTACCAAGTCTATCCAAGGAGCTATCTCGACTCCAATGGTGACGGGATTGGCGATTTGCCGGGAATTACCGAGAAGCTCGGCTACATCGCTTCGCTTGGCGTCGCGGGGATCTGGATATCGCCATTCTTCACCTCGCCGATGAAGGATTTCGGCTACGATGTGTCGGACTATTGCGACGTCGACCCGATCTTCGGGAAGCTTGACGATTTCGACCGGCTGATTGCGGCGGCGCATGCAAAAGGATTGCGGGTGATCATCGACCAGGTGATGTCCCACACATCGGATGCGCATGACTGGTTCAGCGAAAGCCGCGCGGACCGGACGAATGCGAAAGCGGACTGGTATGTCTGGCGCGATGCAAAGCCGGACGGAACGCCGCCAAACAACTGGCAGGCAGTATTCGGCGGCGCCGCATGGACGTGGGATGCGCGGCGCCAGCAATATTACATGCACAATTTCCTGGCGAGCCAGCCACAATTGAACCTGCACAACCGGGAGGTCCAGGACGCCTTGCTTGCTGCAGCGCGGTTCTGGCTTGAGCGCGGCGTCGACGGGTTCAGGCTCGACGCGATTAATTTTTCGATGTTCGATCCGGCTTTTCGCGACAATCCCGCCTGGGCGGTTGGTGATCGCACGATAACGCGACCGCATGACTTCCAGCATCATGTGTACAACCAGTCACACCCCGGAATTCCCGGATTCCTGGAGCGCGTCCGCGCGCTGACCGATGAATTCGGCACGGTCTTTACGGTGGCCGAAGTCGCAGGCGCGGACCCGTTACCCGAGATGAAAGCTTTCACGGCGGGCGACGGGCGACTGAACTCGGCCTACAATTTCGACTTCCTCTACGCCTCGACATTAACGCCCCGACGCGTGAAACGCGCGCAATCGAACTGGATGGGGCCGTTCGACGAAGGGTGGCCGTCCTGGGCGTTCTCGAACCATGACGCGCCGCGTTGTGTGAGCCGATGGTATGACGGCGCGGACCGGGCACGGTTCGCCAAACTGACCAATGCGCTGCTGCTCAGCCTGCGCGGCAATCCGATCCTCTATCAGGGCGAAGAGCTGGGCTTGCCCCAGGCCGAGATTCCGTTTGAACAATTGCAGGATCCCGAGGCGATCGCGAACTGGCCCCGCACTTTGGGGCGCGACGGGGCCCGCACGCCGATGCCGTGGATTCATGACGGGCACATGGCGGGATTCACGACAGGCACGCCGTGGCTGCCGGTGGGGCAGGGGCACGCCGCTGCGGCGGCGGACGTGCAGGCGGCTAAGCCAGACTCGGTCCTGAATTTTACGCGGCACGTATTGAAGGTTCGGGCAATGTCTCCCGCCCTGATCCTGGGTGACATCGTATTCGACGATGTGGATCCGCCACTCTTGGCGTTTCGGCGCGTGCAGGGCGCCGAAACGGTGCTCTGCGTGTTCAATCTTGGCGCCGAATCCCGGCTGCGCCCCGATTGCATGCCGCCAGACGCGACCGTGTTGGCAGAATACGGATGGGGTGGTGAATTTTTAGGCGACGTGCCGGAATTTTCCGTTTGGATTGGGCGACTCTGAGCGGGTCGCTTTCGATTATGAAACGATTGATCCGGAGGGTCGAACTGGGCCCTCGGACCACGAGACCCAAATCAGTGCGTGACGCTGACCCATGAGAGCGCTAACATGATCCTCTTTGGCACCTTTGCCAAATTATTATACTCAGAATCGCATTCTTGCGGCATGCGAGAAAGAGACTGTGCGGGGAGCGTCCAAGATGGCCAAATTCATACCGGTTGATCCGTTCGATATCGTCATATTTGGCGGCACAGGCGATCTCTCCCGGCGCAAGCTGTTGCCAGCGCTTTATCACCGCTGGGTGGACGGGCAGATTCCGGAGACGAGCCGGATTGTCGGCACGGCACGGTCGGAGATGTCCACCAAGGCCTATCGTGACTTGGCGCGCGAGGCCTGCGAGACGGCGTCCGGCAAGAATTGGGATGCCAAGGCTTGGAAGGGGTTCGAACAGCTCATCGACTATGTCTCGATAGATGCCACCGATCCCGAAGCAGACTGGCCGACCCTGAAATCCAAACTGACCGATGCGCCAGGGCGACCGTGCGTCTTCTATCTTGCGACGTCGCCGCGTCTTTACGTCGGCATCTCCGAGGCGCTGGGACGGGCGGACCTGGCCACGGATAATGCACGGGTTGTGCTCGAAAAGCCGATCGGGACCGACCTCGAGTCCGCCCGCGAAATCAATGACGGGGTCGGGGCCGTGTTCGCCGAACGCCAGGTCTTCCGTATCGACCACTATCTCGGCAAGGAGACGGTCCAGAACCTGATGGTGCTGAGATTTGCCAACATGCTGTTCGAGCCGCTCTGGTCGCGCAATTATATTGACCATGTGCAGATCACGGTGGCCGAGGATCTGGGGCTGGAGGGCCGGGCCGACTATTATGACAAGTCCGGCGCGCTGCGCGACATGGTCCAGAACCATATGCTCCAGCTGCTCTGCCTGACGGCGATGGAACCGCCCAACCATCTCGACGACGACGATATCCGGACGGAGAAGATTAAGGTTCTGAACGCACTGGTGCCGATCACGGGCGAGGCGGCGCGGCGGGTGACTGTACGGGGCCAGTACAAGGCGGGCGTGCGCGGGGATGAGCCCGTGAAAGGCTATGTCGACGAATTGAGCAAGGGTTCCGCCAGCACCACGGAAACCTTCGTCGCGATCAAGGCATCGATCGACAACTGGCGCTGGGCGGGCGTGCCGTTCTACCTCAGGACCGGCAAGCGCTTGCCTTATCGCCATTCGGATATCGTGATCCAGTTCAAGCCGACCCCGCATTCGCTGTTCGGCGAAGGCAATGACGCCGTGAACCGGCTGGTCATCCGGCTTCAGCCCGATGAAGGCGTGCGCCTGTACGTGCAGATCAAGGAGCCGGGCCCCGGGGGCCTGCGCGTGAAGTCGCTGCCGCTGAACCTGTCTTATGCCGAAAGCTTTACGGTGCGCTATCCGGATGCCTACGAGCGATTGCTGATGGATGTCGTGCGGGGCAATTTGTCCCTGTTCATGCGCCGCGATGAGGTTGAGGCTGCCTGGAAATGGGTCGATGGCCTGATCGACGCCTGGGATCGTTACGGCGATGCGCCGGATCTCTACGCCGCCGGCAGCAACGGACCGCTTGCGGCCGCCATGATGATGGACCGCGACGGCCGCGAATGGTTTGAAGGAAAATAGCTTCATGAAGCACGAATTCCTGGCGCATTCGAACCGAGACGAGGCCGCTGATTTTGCCGCACGCATGGCTGTCGGTGTTCTGTCGGCTGTGATCGCGGAATCCGGAAAAGCCAGTTTCATGGTGTCGGGAGGATCGAGCCCCGCGCCCGTGTTCGACCGGCTTGCGCAGGCGGATATGGCGTGGAACCGCGTGACTGTCGGTCTTGTCGACGAGCGCTGGGTCAGCCCGGACGATCCAGGATCCAACGAGCGCCTCGTGCGCAGCCATTTGCTGGCAGGCAAGGCGGGGGCGGCCGGATTTGTGCCGATGAAGACGGCGGCGCAGACAGCCGCGGCAGCGGTCGCCGACCGGAATCTTGCCTATGGGCCGCATTGCGACCCGATTGACCTGATCCTCCTGGGGATGGGGAATGACGGGCATACTGCAAGCTGGTTTCCAAATGCGGGCGGCCTGAAAGGCGCCATGCATGCCAGGCATGGAGAGGTTGTTGCTGCGATTGACGCGACTGGCTGTCCCGTCGCCGGGGAGGTGACGGAACGGCTCACGCTGACCGGGCCGACGATCATCGATTCTGACGCCGCCATCCTCCTGATTTTCGGTGAAGAGAAGCGGGACGTGTTGAAGGCGGCCCTCAAATCGGAACCTGACGACCGCCCCATCCGTTTCGCCGTTGATGGGCTCGGCCCCCGCCTCACAATCATATGGGCACCATGATGACATACATGCATCCCGCCATCGCTTCTGTAACAGACCGCATTCGCCTTCGCTCGCAGGATACGCGCGCCGCGTATCTCGACATGATCCGGGCGCGCCGTCCGGACGGGTTTGCGCGAATGAAGATGACAGAGGGCAACCTGGCCCATGCGTCAGCTGGTTGTGCGGTGATGGAGAAGGCCGAGCTGCTCGGAGGTGGCTGGCCCAATATCGGGATCATCACGTCGTATAATGACATGCTTTCGGCGCATGCGCCGTTCGAGCATTATCCGGACATCATTCGCAAGGCGGCGCGCGACTCTGGCGCGATTGCACAGGTGGCGGGCGGTGTGCCGGCGATGTGCGATGGCGTCACGCAGGGCCAGGAGGGCATGGAGCTCTCGCTGTTTTCGCGCGATGTGATCGCCATGGCGTCAGCGATTGGGCTGAGCCATGACGTCTTCGATGCCGCGCTGCATCTCGGCGTCTGCGACAAGATCATTCCGGGACTGGTGATCGCAGCGCTTCGTTTTGGCTGGCTGCCGTCGGTGTTCGTGCCTGCAGGCCCGATGCCGTCCGGCCTGCCCAATCCCGAGAAGGTTCGCATTCGCCAATTGTTTGCCGAAGGCAAGGTCGGCCGAGAGGAATTGCTCCGGGCGGAAGCCGAAAGCTATCATGCGCAGGGCACCTGTACGTTCTACGGTACAGCCAATTCCAACCAGATGCTGATGGAAGTCATGGGCCTGCACCTGCCCGGTGCGGCCTTTACCAATCCCGGTACGCCATTGCGCGAAGCGCTGACCCGCGCCGCGACGCAGCGCGCCGCCGCCATTACCGCGCAGGGCGAAGACTACCGACCGATGGGTGAATTGATTGACGAGCGGTCTGTCGTGAACGGGATTGTCGGCCTGATGGCGACCGGCGGGTCGACCAATCATGCGCTGCACATTCCGGCCATGGCAGCGGCAGCAGGCATCCAGGTCACGCTGGAGGATTTCGCCGATATCAGTGCGGTGACGCCGTTGCTGGCGCGCATCTATCCGAACGGACCTTCGGACGTGAACCATTTTCATGCCGCCGGCGGGATGAGTTTCCTCGTCCGCGAATTGCTGGGGGCAGGGTTGCTGGATGAGGGTGCGCAGGGGGTGGCAGGTCCGATCTCGGGCTATGACCGCGAGCCCTTCCTCGACAATGGGAAAGTTGTCTGGCGCGCCGCGCCGGAGACGAGTGGCAACCTGGAAATCCTGCGACCGGCATCCGATCCGTTTTCCGAAGATGGCGGCTTGCGCCTGATGAGCGGTCCATTGGGCCGGGGCGTCAGCAAGGTCTCCGCAGTGAAGCCTGCCAATCGTGTTCTGGAAGCGCCCGCGATCGTGTTCGAGACGCAGGGCGCGCTGAAGGCGGCGTTCGAAGCCGGACAGCTGGATCGCGATTTTGTCGCCGTGGTCCGGTTCCAGGGGCCAGCGGCGAACGGTATGCCGGAACTGCACGGGCTGACGCCTGTGCTCGGCATCCTGCAGGACAGGGGGTTCAAGATCGCGCTCGTCACAGATGGCCGCATGTCGGGTGCGAGTGGCAAGATTCCATCGGCCATCCATATGAGTCCGGAAGCAGCGCGCGGCGGCCCCTTGGCGCGGGTCCGGGATGGAGACCTGATCGCCTTCGACTCCGAGAAAGGGACGCTCGATATCAAGGTGGACAGCGAGACCTTTGCCGCGCGTGAGTCGGTCCCGTTCCGGCCGAATCAACCGTCAGCCGGTCTCGGGCGGGAAATGTTCGCCTATTTCCGGCAGATGGCCGGAACAGCGGATTCGGGCGCCAGCCAGTTTTCATTCTTTGGCGAGGAGTCCTGAATGATGATGGAAGAACTGCTGGTCGGCGACGTTGGCGGAACCAATGTCCGCTTTGCGATGGCGCGCCGATCAGCGGGCCGGTTTGTCATCGACCATTTCGAGAAACTGGAAGGCGACGATTTCGGATCATTCGAGGACGCGCTGGCATCATACCTCGAGACAACCGGCCTGAAACCGGACCATGCCTGTTTCGCACTGGCCGGCCCGGTCCGGGACGGCGAAGTCTTGCTGACCAATCGCCGCTGGCACGTTTCGGCACGCCATGTGTCCGACTGGTTCGGCATCAGGGCTGTGAACCTTCTCAATGATTTTGCTGCCATGGCCCGCGCCGTGCCGGAGTTTGACCCGGCGACGTTCGAAACCATTGTCGACGGAACGCCACGCAAGGGCGCTCCCGTACTGGTCGCTGGTCCAGGCACGGGTTTCGGCGTCGCGACATTGCTCGGAAGCGACGCGTCGACGTGGCATGTCCTGAACGGTGAGGGCGGGCACGTCGCGTTCTCGCCACGCGACGAAACCGAACTGGCACTCGCACGGATCCTGCTGGCTCGGCATGGCTATGTTTCGAATGAGCTCGTCGCGTCTGGAAGCGGGCTCAATGCCGTGCATGAGGCATTCTGCGAGATTCACGGGCGGAGCTACCAGGAGATTGGCCCACAACAGATGCGCCAGCTGGCCGACGCGGGTGATGAAATGTTCCGTTCGCTCATTCAGTTGCGGGCAAATACGGTGATGAGCGCCGTGGGCGATCTCGTGCTGGCAAATGGGGCGCTTGGTGGTGTGGTGCTGGCCGGCGGCGTCACCGATCGCATTACAGACTTCCTGAAAACCCCCGAAGCATGCGAAAGGTTTGTAGAGCGCGGGCCACTCTGCCAATATCTGCGCAATTGTCCGGTTAGCCTGATGCGCGACCCGGAAGCGCCGCTGATCGGGGCTGCTGCCTTCCACGAACAGGAAATAAAGTAATGACGTTCCCCCTGAGATCACTCGTGGAAGCCGCGAACAAGGCGCCCATTGTGCCCGTTCTGGTCGTCGACCGCATTGAAATCGCGGCACACCTTGCCCGGGCGCTTGTTGACGGCGGCCTGACGATTGCCGAAGTCACGCTGCGAACACCTTCCGGGCTGGCGGTTATCGAAGAGATGAAATCCGCCGAACCCGGCCTGAAGGTCGGGGCGGGCACCGTGTTGACCGAGACCGATGCCGAGAACGCATTGGCGGCCGGCGCGGACTTTCTCGTCGCGCCGGGCATGTCGCCAAAACTGCTTGCCGGACTGGGTGGCCATCGCCGCCTGATGATTCCCGGCGTCGCGACGGCCAGCGAAGCCATGGCCCGGCACGAAGATGGGTTTGACCTGTTAAAGCTGTTTCCGGCCTCGATTGCCGGCGGGGTGAGCGCGCTCAAGGCGCTCGGCGCTCCGCTGCCGCACCTGCGCTTCATGCCGACAGGCGGCATTACCGAGGCTGATGTCGGCAAGTACCTGGCCCTTCCCAATGTTTTTGCGGCCGGAGGCTCGTGGATTGCGACCGGCGCCGACATTGCGGCCGAGGACTGGAAGGGAATCAGTGCCAAGGCGCGCAAGGCACTGGCTGCGATCTGAGGCGTTTTCAGCCAATTTAGGCGCGGCGTCAGGCATCCCTGTTCGGCGTTGTGCGTCATAATTGGTTCCAGCCGTGGTACACTGCCCGTGCGTGACGCACCGCCGCAGTCGCAGACGCGTAAATTGAGGTATTGAGGGCTGCAGAGCCGGGCCCCGAGATATAATGTACCCGTCTGTTGCGTGACAGGCAAAACCGTCCTAATCCGGCGCCAGACTAGGTCAGGAGACACTGAACATGACCGAGATAGAACGGCTTGCGCTGGATTATTTTCCGGTGATCATATTCCTGGTGATTGGCGCGGCGATTTCGGGCCTGTTCATTGCAGGATCCGCGCTGCTGGCGCCGTCAAATCCTGATCCCGAAAAGAACTCGGCATACGAGTGTGGTTTCAACGCGTTCGATGATGCGCGGATGAAATTCGACGTGCGATTCTATCTCGTCGCCATCCTGTTCATCATCTTCGATCTCGAAGTGGCGTTCCTGTTCCCATGGGCCATCTCGCTGGGCACGATCGGCCTGGTCGGGTTCTGGTCGATGGTCGTCTTCCTGGGCGTGCTGACTATCGGGTTCGTCTATGAATGGCGCCGTGGCGCGCTGGAGTGGGAATGATGGCAGAGGACGGTTTCAAAAATTATGCGCTGGGCGGTGCCCGGGCAGGGGTTGAAGGGGGCTTTGTGCCTCGCGACGATGACCCGTTCTACAGCGGCCTGTCAGACGCCTTGGCCGACAAGGGCTATTTCACGGCGGGCGCTGACGACCTGATTGCCTGGGCGCGCACCGGCTCGCTGATGTGGATGACATTCGGCCTGGCCTGCTGTGCGGTCGAGATGATGCATGCGGGCAACCCGCGCTATGACCTTGAGCGTTTTGGCATGGCGCCGCGCGGTTCGCCGCGTCAGTCGGATGTGATGATCGTGGCCGGCACGCTGACCAACAAAATGGCGCCCGCCCTGCGCAAGGTCTATGACCAGATGCCTGAGCCTCGCTACGTGATCTCCATGGGCAGCTGCGCCAATGGCGGCGGCTACTATCACTACAGCTATTCTGTTGTGCGTGGATGTGACCGGATCGTGCCGGTGGACATTTACGTTCCCGGGTGCCCGCCGACAGCTGAAGCGCTGGTCTATGGCTTCCTGCAGCTGCAGAAGAAAATTCGCCGCGAAGGCTCAATCGAGCGCTAGGGGAACCAAGATGAATATCGAAGCGCTGGAAGATCTCGCAGCCCATATCGAGGCGACGCAGGGCGATGCCGTGCGCGCGTCGCAAATTGTTGTCGGCGAGCTGACCCTGCTGGCCGAGCGCGACCATATCGTCAATCTGCTGCGTTTCCTGCGCGACGACCAGCAATGCAATTTCGAAACACTGATCGATATTTGCGGGGTCGACTATCCGGAACGGTCCGACCGGTTCGAAGTGGTCTATCATTTCCTGTCGATGCGCATGAACCAGCGCATCCGGGTGCGGATTCGCACCGATGAGGAAACGCCGGTGCCGAGCGCAACGGCGCTGTGGCCGGCAGCGAACTGGTTCGAGCGCGAGACGTTCGACATGTACGGGATCCAGTTTTCCGACCATCCGGACCTGCGCCGCATCCTGACCGATTACGGGTTCGAGGGCTATCCGCTGCGCAAGGACTTCCCGCTGACGGGCCATTACGAGGTCCGCTACGACGATCTCGAAAAGCGCGTGATCTATGAGCCGGTCCAGCTGACGCAGGAATACCGGAACTTCGATTTCCTCTCGCCATGGGAAGGCATGACAGCCGAGATTCCGGGCGACGAGAAAGCCGTCTCCGAGGAGGCACCTGAATAATGGCCGACACGATCCACACTTCCATCGACGAGGAGCGCAAGTTCACGCTGAATTTCGGGCCGCAGCACCCGGCGGCGCACGGCGTTCTGCGCATGATCATGGACCTTGACGGCGAAGTCGTGACCCGGATCGACAGCCATATTGGCCTGCTGCATCGCGGCACCGAAAAACTGCTGGAATACAAGACCTTTCTGCAAGGTTTGCCGTATTTTGACCGGCTCGATTATTGCTCACCGATGAACCAGGAGCATGCCTGGTGCCTGTCAGTCGAGAAGCTGATGGGGATCAAGGTGCCGCGCCGCGCGAGCCTGATCCGCGTCATGTTTTCCGAGATTGGCCGGATCATGTCGCACATCCTCAACGTGACGACGCAGGCGATGGATGTTGGCGCGCTGACGCCGATCACATGGGGCTTTGAAGAGCGCGAAAAGCTGTGCGTGTTCTATGAGCGCGCCTCGGGCAGCCGGATGCACGCGGCGTATTTCCGCCCGGGCGGCGTGCACCAGGACCTGCCGCAATCCCTGATCGACGATATTGCCGAATGGTGCCTTCACTTCCCGGTGGCGATGAACCGGCTGGAATCGCTGATTACCGAGAACCGTATCTTCAAGCAGCGCAATGCCAATATCGGCGTTGTCGACGTGAAAACGATCATGGACTGGGGCTTTACCGGCGTGATGGTGCGTGGCTCTGGCCTCGTTTGGGACCTGCGCCGTTCGCAACCCTATGAGTGCTATGACGAACTCGACTTCAAGATCCCGGTTGGCAAGAATGGCGACAATTATGATCGCTATGTCTGCCGCATGGAGGAGATGAAGGAATCCACCAAGATCATCCAGCAATGTATCGAACTGCTGGCGAAGGAAGGTCCGGGGCCCGTCCTGCCGAAGCATTCGAAACTGTCGCCGCCGCGGCGGGGCGAGATGAAGAACTCGATGGAAGCGCTGATCCACCATTTCAAGCTGTATACCGAAGGCTTCCACGTGCCGGAGGGCGAATGCTATGCGGCGATTGAAGCGCCGAAGGGCGAGTTCGGCGTCTATCTCGTGTCCGATGGCACCAACAAGCCCTACCGCGCCAAGATCCGCGCGCCGGGCTTCCCGCACCTGCAGGCCATGGACCATCTGTCGAAGGGCCACATGCTGGCCGACGTCTCGGCCATTCTCGGCTCGCTCGACATCGTGTTCGGGGAGGTCGACCGATGAACGCGTCGACCGATCTCGTCCAGCGCCAGCTTGATGCCTACAATGCGCAGGACATTGGGGCCTTCATGGCCTTCTATACCGAGGACGCCGAACTGGCGGGCCTCAATGGCGCCGTGAACCAGGCGGGCCACCGCGCCATTCGCGCTCGGCACCTGGACCTGTTTGCCGAATTTCCGGAAAATCGCGCAGACGTCGTCAACCAGATCGACCTGGGATCGATCGTGATGGTTCATGAGCGTGTCGAGCGTGTCGAGCGTGCGCCGGGCGGCGACAATTTCGAGGTAGCCGCCATTTGCACGCTCCGTGACGGCAAGATCGCCCGCGTCGACTTCGCGCGGGGAAGCTGAGTTATGGCGGTGTTTCCGGAGCAGCGCGTATCGGTCATTACCGTCGGGGTCAGCGACCTTGCCGGCATGATCCGTTTTTACACGGATGTTCTGGGTTTTGAGGACAGGGGCGTGAAAGGCGAAGTTGCATTTTTCAATGCAGGCGGCATCGTCATCGGCCTGTGGGACAATTCGAAGCTCGCCGCTGATGCCGGAATGGTCGCCGCGAACAGCGATGGATTCAAGGGTTTTGCGCTGGCCTTCAATGCGCGGTCCGCAGAAGAAGTCGATGAAATTTTCGGTCGCTTGGAGCGCGCAAGCACGCATGTCTCCAAAGCGCCGCACAAAACATACTGGGGTGGATATTCCGGTTACTTCGCAGACCCCGAGGGGAATGCCTGGGAAGTGGCGTATAATCCGTTCTGGCCAATTGACGATGCGGGCAGGGTTAGTGTCCCGCCTGCGAAGGAGCAGTAAATGGCATTGCGTCGGTTTGATATCGAGGCAGGCGGCGACACGTTCGCCTTCAAGCCCGAGACAGAGGACAAGATTGCGTTCTGGCGGGCCAAGTATCCGGCAGACCGGCAGCGCTCGGCCGTGATCCCGATGCTGTGGCTGGCCCAGAAGGACAATAATGGCTGGTTGTCCGAGCCGGCCATGCGGGAAGTCGCCGACCGGTTGGAGATGCCGTATATCCGCGTCTACGAAGTCGCGACATTCTATACGATGTTCCGGCTGCAGCCGGTGGGCAAATTCCACATCCAGCTGTGCGGCACGACGCCCTGCATGCTGCGTGGCGCGGAAACACTCAAGGATGTGTGCAAGAAGGAAATCGGCCCGGCCATGTTCGTCACTGACGACAAGCGCCTGTCATGGGAAGAGGTCGAATGCCTCGGCGCCTGCGTGAACGCACCGATGGCGCAGATCAATGACGACTATTTCGAAGACCTGTCGGCGGACAGTTTCACCGAGATCATTTCCAAGCTGAAAAATGGCGCCGAAGCGCAGCCCGGACCGCAGATCGACCGGGTGAATTCTGGTCCGGAAGGCGGCACGACCGTGCTGACCGAACCGCACCTGTTCGACGGGACGCGGAACAAGATTTCCGTGCTGCCGAACCTGCCGGTTCCGGCCGAGGATTCAAACGCCGATGCCAAGGGCATGCCGAAGGAATCGGCGCCGACCAATACCAAGCGCGAAACGCCTGAAGCCACGCCGGGCGGCAAGACGACCCTGCTGCCGAAGCGCGACGGGCCGCCCGCCAAGAAGAGTGATGAGGACTAGGACATGTTGCAGGACAAGGACCGCATCTTCACCAATCTCTACGGGCTCCACTCGCCGGGCCTGGAAGCTGCGCAAAAGCGTGGCGCCTGGCACCTGACGCGCGAGATGCTGGCGCTCGGGCCCGACTGGATCTGCGACCAGATCAAGGCCAGCGGCCTGCGTGGCCGCGGCGGCGCCGGTTTCCCGACGGGCCTGAAATGGACCTTCATGCCGAAAGAGGTGCGCGAACGGCCGCACTATCTCGTCGTCAACGCGGACGAGTCTGAACCGGGCACGTGCAAGGACCGCGAAATCATGCGCCATGATCCGCACCTGCTGATCGAGGGCTGCATGGTGGCGAGCCGCGCGATGCGTGCGCACAAGTGCTATGTCTACCTGCGCGGCGAATACATTGCCGAACGCCATGCGATGGAAGCGGCGATCAAGGAGGCCTATGAGGCCAAGCTGATCGGCCAGAACAATGTCAACGGATGGGATTTCGACATCTACGTCCATCATGGCGCCGGTGCGTATATCTGCGGTGAGGAGACCGCGCTGCTCGAAAGCCTGGAGGGCAAGAAGGGCCAGCCGCGCATGAAGCCGCCATTCCCGGCGAATGCGGGCCTCTATGGCTGCCCGACGACCGTGAACAATGTCGAGTCGATTGCCGTTGCACCGACAATCCTGCGGCGCGGCGCGGAATGGTTTGCTGGCTTTGGCCGCCCGAACAATGCCGGCACGAAACTGTTCTGCGTCTCCGGCCACGTGAACAAGCCGTGCAATGTGGAAGAAGAGATGTCGATCTCGTTCCGCGACCTGATCGACACCCATTGCGGCGGCATTCGCGGCGGCTGGGACAATCTGAAGGCGGTGATTCCGGGCGGGTCGTCCGTGCCGATGGTGCCAGCCGACCAGATCATGGACGCCTATATGGACTTCGACACGCTGCGCGACCTGAAATCGGGTCTCGGCACGGCGGCTGTCATCGTGATGGACAAGGACACCGACCTGATCAAGGCGATTGCCCGTTTGGCCTACTTCTACAAGCACGAATCCTGCGGCCAGTGCACGCCGTGCCGCGAAGGCACCGGCTGGATGTGGCGCGTGATGGAGCGGATGGTGAAGGGCGAGGCCGAGCATGACGAGATCGACACGCTGCTCGACGTGACCAAGCAGGTCGAAGGCCACACGATCTGTGCGCTCGGCGACGCGGCAGCCTGGCCGATCCAGGGCCTGATCCGCCATTTCCGGCCAGAAATCGAAGCCCGTATCAATGAATACCGTCTGCCCCGCGCCATGGTGCAGGGCGCTGTGATCGCGGCGGAGTAGGGAAGACATGACCGACACGTTCAAGCTCAATATCGATGGCCAGGACATCGAGGTGCCGAAGCACTACACGCTGATGCAGGCGTGCGAGGCAGCGGGCGCCGAGATTCCGCGCTTCTGCTATCACGAGCGCCTCTCTGTCGCCGGCAATTGCCGCATGTGCCTCGTCGAGTGGGAAGGCGCGCCGAAGCCGATTGCCTCGTGCGCCCAGACTGTTGGCGACATGCGCCCGAACCGGGACGGATCGGCGCCGAACGTGCGGACCAAGGGCGATTATGTCCAGAAGGCCCGCAATGGCGTGATGGAATTCCTGCTGATCAACCACCCGCTGGATTGTCCGATCTGCGACCAGGGCGGCGAATGCGACCTGCAGGACCAGGCCATGGCCTATGGCCGGGGCGGCAGCCGCTATGACGAAAACAAGCGCGCCGTCGAAGACAAGAATATGGGGCCGCTGGTCAAGACGATCATGACCCGCTGCATCCAGTGCACGCGCTGTATCCGGTTTGCTGCTGAAGTCGCCGGTGTCGAGGAGATCGGGATGATCTCGCGCGGCGAGAATGCCGAGATCACGACCTATCTCGAACAATCGCTGACGTCGGAACTGTCCGGTAACGTGATCGACCTTTGCCCGGTCGGCGCGCTGACCTCCAAGCCCTACGCTTTCAATGCGCGCCCGTGGGAGCTGCGCAAGACGTCCTCGATCGATGTCATGGATGCGATGGGCGCGGCGATCCGCGTCGATGCCAAGGGCGACGGCGTGATGCGTATCCTGCCGGAGACCAATGAGGAAGTGAACGAGGAGTGGCTTTCCGACAAGTCCCGTTTCGTCTGGGACGGGCTCGCCCGCCAGCGCCTCGACAAGCCTTATATGCGCGTGGGCGGCAAGCTCGTGCCGACGACCTGGGGCGAGGCTTTTGCTGCTGCGCAGACGGCGCTGTCGGCACCTGCCGACAAGATCGGCGTTGTCGCCGGTGACCTGATCGAAGTCGAGCAGGCCAAGGCCGCGCTCGACCTGTTCCGTGCCCTCGGCGTGCAGAATACGGACTGCCGCCCGGCAGGCGCAGCTTATGGCACTGACGGTGTCCGAGAACGCTATATCCTCAATCCGACGCTGATGGGCGTGGAAGAGGCCGATGCGCTGCTGCTGATTGGCACCAATCCGCGCGTCGAAGCCGCCGTCTGGAATGCCCGTATCCGCAAGTCGTGGCTGTGGGGTGACCTGAAGGTCGGCATGATCGGCGAAGCGGCTGACCTGACGTATGACTACGACCATCTTGGTGCCGGCGGCGACGCCTTGGCCAATGTGGGCAGCAGCGACTTCTTCAAGGTTCTCAAGGACGCCAAGCGTCCCATGATTGTTGTCGGTGAAGGCGCGCTGTGCCGGGCTGACGGTGAAGCGATCCTGAGTGCGGCCCTGAAACTGGCGCAGGATGTTGGCGCTGTTGCGGACGGCTGGGCCGGGTTCGGCGTGCTGCACAATGCGGCTGGCCGTGTCGGCGCGCTCGATGCCGGTTTCGTGCCGGGCGACAGTGGCAAGGCGACAGGCTCAATTCTCGGCGGCGGGATGGAGACGGTTGTCCTGCTCGGCGCAGACGAATCGGACTTGTCGGGTCTTGGCGACGCGACGGTGATCTATGTCGGATCGCACGGAGATGCGGGTGCGGCCCGCGCGGACATCATCCTGCCCTGCGCAACCTATACCGAGATGGATGCGACCTATGTGAACACGGAAGGGCGCGTCCAGATGACCGCACGCGCCGTCCAGCCGAAGGGCGAGGCCCGCGAAGGCTGGGCCATTTTCCGTGCGCTGTCGCAGGTCATGGGCAAGACTTTGCCCTACGATACGGCCGACGCGTTGCGGGCGATCCTGCGCGGCGCCGAAGGCGAAAGCACGGTCTTTGCAGGCCATGGATTTGCGCCGGGTGCAGGCAGCGTCAGCGCGCTTCAGGCAGACGTCACCGGTGCCGGCGGCGCGATCAAGGCAGACGCTTTTGCCGCAGTGATCGATGATTTCTACCTGACCAATCCCATCGCACGGGCGTCCAAGACCATGGCGGAGTGTTCAGCACTCACCACGGCCCTAGACACTCCGGTGGCAGCGGAGTAGGGCGGCGGCATGAGCAATCTCATCGAGTCTTTCGGCGAATTTACCGGCTTCTGGATGGTGCTTGGCCAGGTCGGCCTGTTCACCCTCGTCCTGTTGTTGTCGATTGCTTTCCTGCTCTTGCTGGACCGCAAGGTTTGGGCCGCTGTCATGATGCGGAAGGGCCCGAATGTTGTTGGTCCGTTCGGCCTGTTTCAGTCATTCGCCGACTTCGGCAAATTCCTGCTCAAGGAAATCGTCATACCGGCGGGCGCGAACAAGACAGTGTTCATTCTCGCGCCGATCCTGACCTGTACGCTGTCCTTCGTGGCCTGGGCGGCTATCCCTGTCGCACCGGGGACGGTGTCGGGGACCAGCTGGGTCGTGTCGAACCTGAATGTCGGCGTGCTGTACCTGTTCGCGATCAGTTCGCTTGGCGTCTACGGCATCATCATGGGCGGCTGGGCATCGAACTCGAAATACCCGTTCCTTGGCGCGCTGCGCTCGGCGGCGCAGATGGTGTCGTATGAGGTTTCAATCGGTTTCATCATCGTCACCGTCATCCTGTTGAGCGGATCGATGAATTTGAGCGTCATCGTCGAGAACCAGGCCGGCGGTTTCTGGAACTGGCACGCCTTCAGCCTACAATACTTTCCGCTGATCCTCGTCATGTTCCCGATGTTCGTGATGTTCTTCA
>JGI24723J26617_10001459_pt1 | contig 20896 bp, 14 predicted proteins | sample Cruoilmetagenom6_FD_26617 | JGI IMG/M metagenome (IMG submission 26617)
TAGATCAGGAACAGAGCCGCAATCGAAGCGACGGTCAGGTTACGTACGAGGTCCGCCTCCTCCTGGCTGGATCCTTCAAGTCCATAGCGGACCCCGGCATGACGGGACAGGAGCCCAGGGATGAATTCCTCACTGATCGAACCGATGAGCTCTCCGGGTTCGACGATTTCCGGATCGATGTCGGCGGAAACGGTGACAGTCCGCGCCCGATTCTGGCGCGTGATATTCGTGTAGCTGCTGCCATACGAGACTTCCGCAACCGATCCGAACGGCACTTCCGCGCCCTCGGGTGTGCGGATCCGCATGTTCTCCAGGTCGGCAATGGACCGGCGCTCATTGCGGGGATACCGCACCATCACACGCAGATCGTCTTTGCCCCGTTGTATGCGCTGCGCTTCCTCGCCGTAGAAAGCCTGCCGCACCTGCCTGCCGAGCGACGCCTGCGTCAATCCCAGCGCCTCGGCCGCGGGCTTGATTGTCAGCCGAATTTCCGTACCGCCCGCATTGGAAGAATTTCGAATATCGAATACACCCTCATACTCGGCGAGTTGCTTTTCAAGCTCTTTGGCGGCATTTTCGAGCGAGGTATAATTGTCGCCGCTGAGGCGGAAGCTCAGTGGTGCTCCGCCACCAAAACCTTGTCCGCCCGAGAACGTCAACTCCTTGACACCCGGAATCTCGCCGACCCGGTCACGCCACATGTCGGCGATGTCATCACCGTTGTACAAACGGTCGTCGACCATCGGCATCTCGACGAACGACTGGGCACCCGTATCTCCGGTAGAAAATATGACCATGTGGTTGATCAATGGATGCTGGTCGGGGTTATCCCTGACATACTCCTCGTTCATATCGAGCATCGCGGCCTCGAGTCTGTCGACAGCCTCGTCCCGAATTTCAGGCGCCGTTCCGCTCTCCATCTCGAGTGTCATCTGGACGAAGTCGCCCGGCACCTCCGGAAACAGAACAACTCGCACCAAGCCACTGTTCAACAACCCTACCGTTAGGATCAGAACGCCAATGAAGCCCGCTATTGTGACGCCACGATTGTCGATCACTCGCTCGAGCAGTGGGCGATAGTAGTCGTGGATGACCCGATGCAGACCGTGTTGCGTGTGTCGCTGTATCTTCTGCAACCNGCGTGGAAAGCGCTCGAGCAATCCGATGGGCCGCTGCGGATTGAACAGGTCGTCTTCGTCGACCGGCTTGATATTTGCGTGTACGAGATGTGCGGGCAGGATCAACTTGGATTCAATGAGCGAGAATATCAGGCACAGGATCACAACGACCGACATCGCCGCGAAGAACGGTCCGACAATGCCGCCGACAAAAAGCATCGGCGCAAATGCAGCGATGGTCGTCAACACACCGAATGTCGCGGGAACCGCCACCTTCTTGGCTCCCTTCACGACATTGTCGATGGTATGTCCCTCGGCTTGAATATTCGTGTAGATACTCTCACCGATGATGATCGCATCGTCGACAACAATACCTAGGACGATAATGAAGCCGAACAGGCTGATCATGTTGACTGTCACTGGCCATGGTCCATACGGCATAAGCCACAACGCGCCGAAGAAACAGATCGGGATGCCGATGATGACCCAGCCAGCCACCTTCATGCGAAGGAACAGAGACAGCAGCAGGAAGACGAGTACCGCACCCATCGCCATATTCCCGAGCATCAACTCGAGCCGCCCCTTGAGATAGTGTGAGCGGTCGATCCACAGGTCCATTTCCACGCCGTGGGGCAGCTCTTCGGCCTTCCTGGCGGCGTACTCCTTGACAGCGGCTGCTGTGGACAATTCGTTCTGCTGTCCGCGCGCCACCACATTCAGCGTGGCGTCTCTGCCGCCATCGAAGCGGCCATAGCCGGGGTCTTCCACGAAACCGTCCTCGATCGTCGCGATGTCGCCGAGCGTCAGTCGCGTACCGTCAGGATAGGTTCGCAATACGAGATCCGAATATTCCCGGCCACTATAAACCTGGCCTTCGGTCCGGAGCCGGATATCGCCGCCTACCGTACGTATCGTTCCACCCGGCGTGTCCACGGAAGAGTCGCGAATCGCCTGCGATACCTCCGACATCGTCAGGCCATACTGGCGTAATACATGTTCAGATACTTCGACGCTGATTTCGTACGGCGTGTCACCGAAGTAGATCACCTCGCTGACCTCGGGCATGGCCAGCAACTCGTCTCGCACCTCGTGGGCCCAGCGTTTCCTGGAAAAATCATCAAGGTCGCCGTGCAACGTGACAAATATGACCGGTATCTGGGGGTCGATCTTGAATATGACCGGCTTCTCCGTCAGCAACGGAAAAGTCTGAATGGCATCGACGCGTGTCTTGATTTCCGCCAGGACCTCGTTCACGTCGAAATCCATCGAAACCTCAACGGTAACTCTCCCCATTCCCTCCGATGCCACGGAGTTGATCTCGGTTATGCCCTGGATATCCTGGATGGCCTCCTCGATCTTGATGACAACGCCTTCCTCAACTTCCTGAGGCGCCGCACCCAGGTACGCAACCTGAACCTGCACGAGATTCAGTTCGAAATCCGGTGTCGTCTGTTTGCGAATTGTGAAGACGGAAATCAGTCCGGCGACAATGATGAACATCATTAGCAAGTTCGCCGCGACATGGTTACTCGCGAACCACGCAATGATGCCTTTCTCGCTGGTTTGTGTCCGTACCGCCATAACCGTTATTCCTCGTCGACGTCGGCGGTCGGTGGGGTGTCGCTGTCGAGTTCCTCGTCATCCAGCCTGTCCGAGGTTCGCACGGACATGCCGTTCGAGGGCGCTTCAATCACCGTTATCGAGATCCGCTCGCCGGGGCTCACCCCGTCACTGATGTAAGTATGCTGCGCGTCGCTTCTGAGGATCTCGACGGTCCTCAGGTCAAGCCGATTGTCGTCGTTGACGACGATGAGTTCGTCAGCACCACGCAATGCCCCTCTCGGGACGCGAATGGTATCGACGGAGGTCGTGGCGTCAATGCTGGCCGCAACGAAAGTCCCGATAGGTAATGGCGTGCCGTCACCATGCAACTGATACGGATCGGTGATACTCGCCACGACGTAGGTCACGTGGCTTCGCTGGTCGACAACACCTTCGGACCGAACGATCTGCGCGATCCACTCGACCTCCTTGCCCTTTTGCACGGCCGACAGTCGCACTTCGGGTTCGCCTGCGTCATTTTGACCCCTCACAGTCCCGGCCCGGGGCAAATCGACAAATGCCAGATCGTGATCAGTCAGCGGCAAGCGCACTTCGGCGACATCTGTCGCAAAAGTAACACCGAGCCGGGTTCCTGGATTGACGAACTGGCCCAGATCAGCCTCCTTGCTCAGCACCATGCCCTCATAGGGCAGACGAATGTAGGTACGCTCCAGATTGCGCCGGGCGCTGACCAGTTCCGCCTTCGCGGAGGCGATTGCAGCGGCGGCCGAGGCGTATTCCGACTCCGCACGATAGCCCTGGCTACGTAGCTTTTCCGCGCCATCGAATTCGATCTGGCGCTGCGACAGCAGCGCCTCTGCCTTATCGACTGCGACGCTGTAATTTGTCGGATCAATGCGCATGAGCATCTCGCCTTTCTCGAAGACGCCGCCCGCAATGAAATTGGGTGAGATACCGACAATCGAGCCCGAGACTTCCGCGCTAAGCAAGGTCTGCGTCCGGGGCTGCACGGTCCCCTGGCTCCTAACCTTGAACGTCTCCGACGTCTGTTCGAGCGTCAGTACATCGACAAGCATGTCGAGGTTCTCGGTGTCTTTCTTGGGAGGCTCCGGCTTCATCGTCGACAGAATCGCGGCGATCGCGACCGGTATAATGACCAGGGCAGGAGTGAGCACCCAACGTCGGTAAACAGGTTTCATCCGAATCGTTTCCGAGTTTTTATTCGTAGGCCGCGTATTCTGAGGGTTTTGGATCGAAATCTCACGGATTTGTTCACTTTCTTCGAACGCAGGCCGAACGGTCCAGGCATTGCCGTTCTTGTGGGCAGTGCTAACCCCTCAGGTTCGATCGACTCGCGCCATCCTCGGCGCTCACCTTTCGGGCAGCCAACCGCAGAGGACTTCAGATTTCCAAATATCGGCCGATACTCCGTGCGGTAGCCGGAGACTCCTAGTGTCAAAAATCGATCTGTGGAAAAACATCTTCAGGCATCGGGATAGAGTTGCAGTAAATGTGGCTGGGAAAACCGAGCTGCTGACGGATACGCAGTCGTATCGCTTCAGTGAAATAAGCGAGCTGCGAGCCTCGCCAGAACAGACGCCTTTCCGCAACCCACTGGACGACGCGCGATACCGACTTGAGGATGCCGCGTTTCGCCTGATGATCTCTGAAGACGAGATACTCGCGAAAGCTGCCGCGGGCGGCTTGCGCCTGTACACAGATGTTGCGGGCAAGTCGGGATACTGGTGTCGTCGCGATCACGAGGGCAACGTAAGCCGTTCATCGGTAACGACCATTAGCAGCGGCCTGCTCAAGTTACGCGCCAGGGCCTGTGCTGATCTCGCCAATCACGGTCGTGCGATTGCCCGGACCCTCGACCTCTGCCTGGCGAACGGCGATTCACAGACGGGTATAGATGACACCACAATTGCGAACCTCGAGGCATGGGGTCCGGGAGGCAAGCAGTTCATACCATTGCACCCGCTAACGATTGAACGCAATATGGTTATCCTTCTGCCGCCACTGAACTAGGAGGCGAACGTGAGCGACGATCTGAAGCAAACGATCAGGATTCAACGAGGGGAGAAGGTCGGAATTGATGACCAGGGTCACTCGGTCTGGACGAAGCCCGTCGAATCGCTAGAGCTCGAGCTCGTCAATACGGTGATGCTCAAGAAGATCCTCGACTCGGATGACGACGAGAAGAAGCAGCGTATCAAGAGCCTCGCTGGTGAAGGCGAAGGGGTGCTAGCCAANAACCCGGAGAGCCAGGACTTCGAAATCATTAGCGACGAAGAGCTGGCGATGGCTTTGGAGGCGAGTGACCACGAACCGGAGTTCAGCCGGCCCGCGGACGTTGTGCTCGAGCCGGTGGCATCGGAGGTTGGTGAGGAGGAGTTATCCCTCGTTAGCACCCAGGTACTCCGAAAGATGTTGTTGCACGATGATGACGACTCTTCGGTCGAGCCGGAGCTCGATGAGCAGGACGATAGCGGCGGCTACAACCCTTACGACAGCGGTTAAGATCCGGCCAGAAAATTGCCGATCAGCTGCAACTCACGNCGAATCCGGCGGGGACGCCTTTTTTGCGATCCGAGAACCCAATGTGCTCTTCGCAGGAACCCTGGACATCGCTCGTTCCGTCATTGCCGTTATCGTCAGCGACGGATTAACGCCCGGATTGGCTGGGACTGACGAACCGTCGCAGACCATCATGTTCTTATAGCCGAAGACCCGGTGTTCGCTGTCGACGACTCCGCTGTGCGCATCTTTGCCCACGACAGCGCCGCCAAGAATGTGTGCCGTAGTGGGGATATTTGCCGTTGCCTCGAGCGTCCCGCTTTGCGCCACACCGCCAGTGTTCATGGCAATCCATTCGGCCGCCTTGTTGGCGGCGTCAATGTAGGTTGGATTCGGCTTCTCGGAGTCTTGCTCAGTCGTGAGACGTACCCCGGTGCCGAACCACCGGCTTTTCGCTCGAAAAGCCATGGCGTTGTCGAGGCTCTGCATGACGAGCAGCACAATTGTTTTTCGAGACCACCCGAACGGCCACGTGGTCTTGAGAAAATTGACCGGGTGGCGAGCGATATTACCCAGCAATCCGAATACGCGCGTCCAACGAGAACCGTTCCCGGTAAGCAGGGTGAACAAAAGGCTCATGATGTCGCCTTTCTCGCCGTAGGTAACGGCCTCGATGTGCGTGTCCGGGTCCGTGTGAATACTCGAGCTGATCGCTACGGAATTCCATATCTTGAGCGAGTCGTCCGGGAGCGTCACGGCGAGTATGGATTCACTGTTCGTTCGAACAAGCTTCCCAAGTTGATTGCTCACATTGATCAGCGAACCGCGGTGTTTGCAATCGGCCAACAGTTGATTGGTGCCCAGCGCACCCGCAGCGAATACAACACCCCTTGCCTTGATGGCTCGCTTCGTCCCACCGAAAAGACCCGGCGATCGTGTATGTATTTCGTAGCCATCGCTGCCGTCGCCCGCTCCCAGCGGACGAACGTCGAAAACCCTGGTATCAGGAACTATTTCTGCGCCGGCTTTCTCGGCGAACCACAGGTAGTTCTTCAACAGCGTGTTCTTGGCACCAACCCGGCAGCCGACCATGCATGCACCGCAACGTGTGCACCCGGTTCTTTCAGGACCCTCGCCATCGAAGAACGGGTCCGGAACGGTCTTGCCCGCCTCACCAAAGTAAACCGCAACAGGTGTCCTGCGAAACGTTCCTTCAACGTCAATACTCTTCGCATATCTCAGCAGGACATCATCGCCCGGACTTTCAAATGGCACCGTGTTCACGCCCAGCATTTTCTCGGCCGTGGCATAGGGCTGATCGAGCTCCTGTTCCCAGTCTGCGAGGCCGGACCACTGCGGATTGCTGAAATACTCCGGTTTCGCGCGATACAGCGTGTTTGCGTACACAATGCTGCCGCCGCCGACGCCGGCACCGCACGCGACGAACACGTCCCTGAAGGGCGTCAGACGGAGAATGCCGCGCAACCCGATCAGGGGTGCCCACAGGTACCGTCCAAGTTGCCAGGTCGATTCGGCAAAATCTTTATCCTCGAAGCGACGGCCAGCCTCGACAACGCGCACGCTGTATCCTTTCTCAGCCAGTCTTAAGGCTGAGACGCTACCACCGAAACCGGAGCCGACAATTAACCAGTCACAATCCATGGCTTCATTTTTCTCTGCGTCGGCGATCATGCCTCTCCCTGAAGAAACCCGATATCTACACGGACAAGATACGCCGCTTTCCGTGATAGTGTCAGTCGGATAGCAACAAACACGTTCGGAGGAACCACGGTCATGTCAACGTACAATGCTCGCATCGTTTGCGCGCTCATGCTGACGCTTACAACAAGCGCCAACGGTAACCCGGCATCCGAACCATCCGAACATACCATCGAAAACCAGGGCGCGGTGCGTAAGGCGCTGCCTTTCGAAGACACGCGCGATTTCGATGAACACCGTCGCGGCTTTATCGCTGAACCTCCGTATCGCCGCATCGAAGATGCGTCGGGCAACACCGTCTGGGATATGGGCAGGTACGACTTCCTGCTGGACGGAAAGGACTTCGCCAGCATCCATCCATCTCTCCAGCGGCAAGCTACGCTAAACATGAATTATGGCCTCTACGAGGTCGTGCCAGACAAGATCTACCAGGTTCGTGGTTTCGACCTGTCCAACATGACGTTGATCAAGGGTGACACGGGCTGGATTATTTTTGACGTCTTGCTCAGCAGCGCAACAGCCAAAGCAGCGCTTGAGCTTGCCAATGCTGAGCTCGGTGAACGACCCGTTGTCGCCGTCATTTACTCACACTCACACGCAGACCACTTTGGTGGAATACGGGGTGTCATCGACGAAGAGGATGTTCGATCGGGAAAAGTACTGCTCCTTGCACCGCGTGATTTCATGGAACACGTTGTTGCCGAGAACGTATATGCCGGGAATGCCATGACCCGTCGAGCAACGTACCAGTACGGAGTGCTAATTCCATCAAGCCCTCGTGGGCAGGTTGATTCGGCAATCGGCAAGGCGATGTCTCTAGGGAGAATCGGCTTAATCGCTCCCAATAAAGTTATCGAGGGCGATTTTGAAGAGCACACGATCGATGGCGTGCGCATGGTTTTTCAGAATACACCGGGGACCGAAGCGCCGGCTGAAATGAATACCTGGTTCCCCGACATGAAAGCGTTCTGGGCCGCAGAAAATATAACGGCCACGATTCACAACATCTACACTTTGCGCGGTGCCCTGGTGCGCGATGCATTGGCGTGGTCGAAAGCGATCAACGAGTCCCTCTATCTTTTCGGAACCAAGGCGGAGGTCATGCTTGCATCGCACAGCTGGCCGCGGTGGGGCAACGAACGTATTCAGGAGGTGATGCGTGATCAGCGTGACGCCTATGCCAATCTCAATAACCAGGTCCTTCACCTCGCCAACCAGGGTGTCACGATCAACGAGATTCATAACGAGTACGAAGTGCCGGCAAGCCTGAAACAAAAATGGGCCGCGCGGCAATATCATGGTTCAGAGTTTCACAATGCTCGGGCGGTAATAAATCGTTACCTCGGATACTGGGATGGCAATCCCGCCACGCTCGCGCCACTGTCACCAGGCGACTCATCTCCTCTGTACGTCGAGATGATGGGAGGTGCCAACAGGGTTCTGGACAAAGGAACCGAACTCTACGACGAGGGAAAATACCGGCTTGCGATGGAAATTGTGAACAAGCTCGTTTATGCAGAACCGGGTAACGAGGCGGCCCGTTCGCTGCTTGCTGACATTTTTGAACAGTTAGGCTACCAGTACGAAAGCACGAGCTTGCGTAATTCATTTCTCTCCGCTGCACAGGAACTGCGCTCGGGCAAAGCAAAAGATCCTGGTCTCCAGTCCGGTGGTCCGGATCTTGTGCGCGTGGTCACGACAGCGCAGTGGTGGGACGCCATTGCAATTCGCGTCGACAGTGCCAAGGCCGACGGCATCAACTTCAAACTGAACTTCATAACGCCCGACAATGACGAACAGCTGGTCGTAGAAATGAGTAACGGCACACTGACCAACATCATGGGTTTTCATGCGCCAGATGCGGACGCGACGCTTACGATCAACCGCAGCGACCTGATACCGGTAATGATGCAACAAAAATCGTTTGCAGATCAGATCAAGGCAGGCAAGGCGAGGATCGATGGCAGCGTCGAGGTTCTCGCTAAATTGCAGCAAACATTGGTCGAGTTCGACCCCATGTTCGATATCATGCCAGACGTGCAGTGAGGGACCGGGCTTTACCCGGTCCCTTTGTTTATCAAGGTCTGACTAGAAATAGACCTTCATGCCAACAAACGGCACGTCGAGCCATTCGTTCATCTTGTAGTACTCCCAGCCTGCAGTCACCGACCACGTGGGGTTGAGTTTCCACTCAAGGCCGAGCCCGTACATGGCATCCGTGCCGCTGTCCTTGCCGGATACACTGCCGGTACCGCCCTGGATGACACGGACGTCCGTTTCGGATTCCCAACTGAACGCGCCAGCTTTCAGGTTGAGCGAGAGCTTGTCAGGACTGACTGGCCAACTGACAACGCCCGCTACGACCCAGCCATCACCCTGGTACGGATGAACGGCATAGGTGTCGCCGAGAATGTCGTCAATCTCCGTCGGCGCAACCGATGCGCCGAATTGGGTCATGACTTCGCCGAGGCTCACGTAGCCAGCTTCGATCGCGAAGTTGCTGTTAAACGCGAAGCCGCCCAGGACCTTCCAGGCCTCTTTTTCGCTATCAACGACCGGGTTGCTGATCGTCCAGCCGAGGCTCGACAGGTCACTCGTCAACTCAGATGCGCTGTAGTCGAGGTCAGTCTGGCCGAAAGCGCCGTGCACATACCAGTCACCCTGCGCCACGGCATTGCTCGCAGGAACCAACGTCAGTGTGACGGCTGCGGCCAGCAGGCACGGCACTGCAAAACGGGCAGTTCGCATGCTCCGGAAAGTGATCACCGCTACCGCGAGTAACAACATTTCAAGCCATCCGATGGCGCCAGTGCCTTTGCTCGTTCCCTGGATGATCAGGTCGATGGCTTCGATAACCGAGACCGCATCGCTATCCGTGTTGTTGCCACCAGCCGGATCGGTTACGGAACCGGCAACGGATGCACTCAATACCATGCTGGCGGCCTCGTCCGGGGCAGTAAACACGACTTGTCCTGTAACCGATGCGCCAGAGAGCATGTCCCCAATAGCACAGTCGACAACGCCGCTGACTGGTGCCGAGCACGTGCCCTGGCTGATCGTCGAACTCTGGAACGCGCCCATTGCCGGCAGTGTAATGGACATGTCGATGCCGAGATTGTGGCTTGGGCCGCCGTTCATGATCGTGATGTCGTACGTTACCGTTTCACCAATACTCGGCGAGGTCGGCGTCGCGACAACCGTGACCATCATGTCGGACTCCGGTGGGGTTACCGTCGTGGTTGCCGTTGCGGAATCGTTTCCCAGAATAGGATCCACTTCGTTCCCCGACACGAAAGCAGTATTGTCGAAGTCGGTCGAGGCTTGTACGGGCTCTGGTATGACGGTTATCGTCACCGTCTCGCTTGCGTCAACTGCGAGATCGCCGATCGGGCAGGTCACGAGGAGCATGATACTTATAGTGCAGTCGCCAACAGTCGATGTTGCGTCGTCAATCGTCAGCCCCATCGGAAGTGTGTCGGTTACCGTTACTCCCGTTGCTGCATCCGGCCCGTTGTTTGTCACCGTGATTTCGTAGTTGAGCTGCGGCCCACCCGAAATAATAGGGTCAGGTGTGTCGATCTTGGTGATCGCCAGGTCAGTCGAGTTCGGTATCGGCAGTATGACCGTTGTTTGTTCACTGGCCGTGTTGTCGGTGCTGTTCGGGTCGTTTTCCACCGCCGTAACGTCGGCCGTGTTGCTGACTGTCGTCTGCATTTCTATCTGGCCATCCGTCTGGACAATGATCGTCACGACCGCATTCGCCGCGTTCGCGATTGTGTCAAGCTGACAACTCACTACGCCAGAGGTATGTGAACAGGTTCCCTGGGACTGGTCGACGGACACAAAGGTCGTATCGACGTCGAGCTGGTCAATCAGGGTGACGTTCGTCGCGTCGCCCGGCCCATTGTTGGTCACCGTCACCGTGTAAGTAATGTTATTACCCGCAGTAACAGGGTCAGGGCTATCCGTCTTCGTCACGGCCAGGTCTGCGCTTTGCGGTACGCCGCCAACATACTCGTCGATGCCGATATCAGTTGTGGCTACCGAGTCACCGTCACCATCGAATGGCCGGGTGTCGCCGTCGTGGTCGACCAGCACCGCCGGGTAACTGGGGTGCCCGGCATTCAGTCCTGCGTCGATTGCGGGTGATCCTGCCAGCAGGTGCAGGTCGGCGGTGATAAGTGGATTGACGTCCATGTTGTCGGTCTCAATGACCCTGTCGGTACAGCCGGCGTCCTCCCTGCATTTCGTCGTGAAATCGCTGTATATGTTGTTGACGAGTTCGACCTCGGTGACCAGTTCTCCACCCTGATCGTTCGGGTCGTCGTCGACATAGATGTCCGCACCCGTTGGTCCGGTGTTTCCCCAGGCAATATTATTGAAAAGCCAGGTCTGGCGAGTTGGCAAGCCACGCGATATATAGACGCCGCCGCCTTCTTCGCTTGCTATGTTGCCTGTGAAGGTATTGTGCTCGAGGACTATGCCGGCGCCACTCCAGGCATCTGTGCCGAACCCGCCGCCAACCCTGGCGACATTGTCGACAAAGCCGCTGTTGATCGTCCGGTTGCGGCTGTGATCGCGAAGATGCAGGCCGCCGCCGATATCGGCCGCGGTGTTACCGACAAAGCCAACCAGGTCGACCATTACGTCGATAGCAAACAGTGATGCACCGCCGCCGCTGCCAGTTCCGGTCAGCAGGTTGTTTTCGAACATCACATCGTAGAGTCCGACGTACTGCGTGCTGGTGTTGTCATCGACGCCTTCAACGTCAAGACCGCCACCAAGACCGGCTGCCTCGTTCTCGAAGAAGTCGATGTTGTTGATGAACACGTAGCTTGGCCAGGTTGCCCGGATCGCCGCACCGCCCCCATCGCCATTACGGCCGTCAGCTGTGCCAAAAGCCTCGTTTTGCTGAATCGTGAGATCGTCGAGGCTGAGTAGCTCCAAATAGTTTCCCTCTATATAGATGGCACCACCATCGCCGTCGGCGCGATTGAAGTAGAACTCGCTACCGGTGATGGAGGCACTTATGGCCTCCAGGACCTCGATGGCCAGCGCGCCACCATTAACTTCAGTTCCCATCGCGTAACCGTTCTGGAACGTCATGTTTGTAACTTCAATGCCGACGGTGCTGCCTGAGCTTACGGCCGTCGTGTCGATGCGCAGGATGGGAACCTGGGCACCGCCTTCGAGTATTGTGGTGGTCGAATCGGCCCCCAGGATTGAGATTGAGAATGATTCAGCCAGATCTGCTGTGTAGGTCAGGGTTCCGAGGGCGTTGACGTTGTAGGTGCCGGCCTGGACGTTGATAACATCGTCCTGAACATTGGCCTGTGCTGTCGTTAGTGCGTTCTGGAACTCCGTGGGGTTGCTGACATCGAAGGTTGCTGCGGACGCAGCCGATGCCGCCACCGCAGCCAACGCTGCGATGTAGGGTCTCATCGTCATGACTTACTCCTTAGCGGTAGGCCCGCCTGGTCACCCATCTGCTTGGGGTGGCTTCCGCCCTTTCCAATTGTGGAAAACCCCTATTCTTGAGGGGTGGAGTGCCGAGAAGCAGGGTAATGAGTGGAGTAACAATGCCGCAGGGCATCAATCAGGCATAATCCGGCGCGTTGCCTGGCTTCCATTTGATATTGCAGCCGATACTTGGCACCTGTCGCTCGCTGACCTGCCCGCCGGCCAGCACGGCATCCAGCGCGCTACGCAGATCATGCCCGTCCACCGGCTTGCCATTGGAAGGGCGGCTGTCATCGAGTTGGCCTCGATATACCAGGCGCCGCCCGGAGTCGAACAGGTAAAAGTCCGGCGTACAGGCAGCGAGGTATTGCTTCGCGATGTTCTGGTCTTCATCGAGCAGATACGGAAACGTATACCCCCAGGCTTCTGCTTCACGCTTCATCTGCTCCGGATTGTCACCGGGATAGTTTTCAACATCATTGCTGTTGATCGCGAAGATCGCGACACCCCGCTGGGCGTAGTCTGATCCAATGCGCGCGAGTTCCTCGCGAACGTGCTTGACGAATGGGCAGTGATTGCAGATGAACATCACGAGATAGGCATCCTCGCCTTCGGCGAGCGCGTGATACTCGCCATCGTAGTCCGGTAGCGAAAATGGCGGGGCGATCGTCCCCAGTTCGAGCATTTGCGATTCTACGGCTGCCATACGCTCAGACCTCGGCGAGCAGTTTCTCGATGGCGGGTGCTGCTTTGCCGACCACGTTTTTGTCGACGGTCGCATAAGGCTCCGTCGATGTCTGAATGGCAAGTTCATCACGCAGCATGCCGAGAAAATGTGGTGCCGCAACGAGCGCATAGCCGCGACATGCTCCGCTGCGAACATCGGCCGTGATGTGTTCGGCAATGTCTCGAGCGAATTTCTCCGCAAGGTGCCGCTTGGGGTCGACCCTCTCACTGGCCATCGTATGACGGCCGTGGCCGTGGCTGTCGAAGCTGCGGCCGCCCCTGTCGGCCAATAGGTCGCCGGTCTTGAGCCTCGCAGACTCGTTCTCGAAGGTGTGTGTTTCCTGAAGCGGGCCGCTCAGGCTTGCGCGCGTGTAGGCAACGGCTTTCGACTCGTCAGCGACAACCACGAGGAAATGCTTATTGCCAGGAATGATGGGTGGTGCCATGGTTTCCTCTCACCACTAGTGTACTCCTGTGGAGGCTGAATGGCGTTCGAATTGCAGTTTTTCGGCGCGACCGAACGAGTTACCGGATCGCTCTATGTGCTGACGGCTGGCCAATCCAGAATCGTGCTCGAATGCGGCCTGGTGCAGGGCCTGGCCGACGAGGAGGCACACAACCGGGAGTCATTCCCGTTCAGCGTCGAAGAGATCGACGCCGTCGTTATCAGTCACTCACACATCGATCACTCGGGGCGCGTGCCGCTGCTCGCAAAGCAAGGTTACACGGGCCCGATTTACACCCACGAGGCGAGCAAGGCGCTGTGCGAGATCATGCTGCCTGACTCCGGCTACCTCAATGAGAAAGAGGCCGAGTGGGAGAACAAGAAGCGGGGGCGGCATGGCAAGGCGCGCATATCGCCGCTCTACACGCGCGAAGATGCCGAGGCCTGTATTCAGCAGTTTCATGGGCTGGAATACGAATCTCCCACCGAAATAGCCCCGGGTGTCTCGCTGACGCTTTTCGACGCCGGGCACATCCTGGGTGCCTCTGTCGTGCAGCTCGAGTATGAGGAAAACGGTGACAAGCGTACGCTCGTGTTCAGTGGCGACCTCGGATATCGTGATGCGCCGCTGATGGACCCGACCAAGCGCCTTGATCACGCGGACGCTGTACTCATGGAGAGTACTTACGGTGATCGCAATCATCGCCCCGTCGCCGAGACCATTGAGGAGCTCGCGACCGTATTCAAGGCAGCCCGCGCGTCGCAGGGCAATGTCCTGATTCCTGCATTCACGGTGGGCCGCACGCAGGACCTCCTGTACCTGATGGCTGAGCACTATGAAGCCTGGGGGCTCGGCAACTGGAGTATCTTCCTGGATAGCCCCATGGGTATCAGCGCGACGAAGGTCTACTCGCGCTTCCGGCACCTGTTCGCTGCGCAGTTATTCGAGCCGAAGAGTGACTACCCGGAGCTCCCCAATCTCTATGCGACTCGCTCCGTCGAAGAGTCGATGACAATCAACGAGATGGAGTCCGGTGCCATCATCATCGCGGGCAGCGGCATGTGCACGGGTGGGCGCATCAAGCATCACCTCAAGAACAACATCTGGCGACCGCAATGCCATCTCGTTATCGTTGGCTACCAGGCGGCCGGAACGCTGGGTCGCCGGCTCGTCGATGGTGCGGACGAGATCAGGCTTTGGGGCGATAGCTACCGGGTGCGAGCGCAGCGCCATACGATCGGCGGCCTTTCGGCGCACGCCGATCAGGAAGATCTCGTCGACTGGTACTCATGCTTCAAGAATCGTCCGCCTGTCTATCTTGTACACGGCGAAGCGCGAGGGCAGCGGCCGCTACTCGAGAAGCTGAGGGATGAGCTGAAGGCGCCCGCTTACATTGCAAAATACCGACAGAAGATTGTGATCTGACCCAGCCCTGCCGTTGGCAGCCCAGTACGGGGAGGACTAAGCTGCCAGCACGTCCTCGATCAGTTGCTTGTGCTGATCAATAAACACGCTGAGCGCATCGCGGGCCCTGGTCAGATGAGACTCGTCCATTGGCAGCGACAGGAACAGGTCACCTCGCTTGCAGATGAGTACACCTTCCAGGAGCAATTCCATGTGGAGCAGCGGCCGGAGCGACTGGCATCCTGCCGTGATTTCGCCGGGCGCCTTTGTCGCGACCTTCGAAAAGTGAATGGCGATCATCGAGCCCATGCCGTTGGCGAACATGGACACGTCCCGCTCCGCGAACATCTCGTTGAGTGACTGGCGGAACGCCTCCGACCAGTCAAAAAATTCTGCAGCTCTCTCTGGCGTATAGATCTCGCTCATGGCAACGCAGCCGGCTGCCATCGAACAGACGTTGTTATTGAACGTACCGGCATGATTCCAGCCGCGGCCGTGCCTTGGGTCGAAGCGCGCCATGAGTTCGGTGCGACCACCAAAGGCACCCGTCGGCAGCCCGCCGGCGATAAACTTGCCCAGCGTCGCGAGATCGGGTGTGACATCGAGCATGCCTTGTACCCCGGCCGCGCCAAGACGAGCGGTCTTGACCTCGTCGAATATCAGCAGCGCCCCGACGTCCTTTGTGCGCTGTCGAAGCATGGCCAGGAATTCCCGGTTGCCTTGTATGTTGCCGCCGGCCCCGAGAATCGGTTCGACGATAACGGCGGCAAGTTCGTCGCCGAGTTCGCCAATCAGCTCGGCCGTTCCAACGATGTCATTGAAATCGGCCAGCACGACATCGAAGGGCATATTCAGTTCACAGGCCTTCCTCGGGAACTTGATGACGCCACCATGGTAGGACTCACGAAAGGCCAGCAGTTTGCTCCGGCCGGTTACGGCGCACGCCGTTGTGAGTGCCATGAGATTGGCTTCGGTGCCGGAGTTGCAGAAACGGACCTGGTCGAGGGCCGGATACCGATCGCACAAAAGGCCTGCAAGCGTTCGCTCGTATTTGGTTGGCGCTCCCATCGCAATACCGGCGTCGAGCGCCTCATCGATCGCGGCTTTGATTCGCGGATCGGAATGACCGAACAGGCCGGCCGAGTACTCGCCGACGAAGTCAGCGTAGCGATGGCCATCGAGATCGGTCACCTCGGCGCCGTCTCCGGACACCATCGTCAGGGGGAACGGCTCGTAGTGCAAAACGGAACGGGTATTACCGCCCGGCAGGTACTGCAGTGCTTCCTCTTCCGCAGCGTCGCTCAGCGGGTTTTGTGCCGCATATCGTTCTTGTGCGTTTTCAATTGCGTTTTTTAGCGCGTCCATGTTCTTCACCTAGCCTGCCGGCAGAATGGGGGCGCCGGTCTTTTCCTGTACTTCCTCGAAGGAAACGCCCGGCGCTAATTCGACAACCTGGAAGCCGCTGCCGGTTACGTCAACAACTGCGAGGTCGGTGAAAATACGAGACACGACACCCACGCCAGTCAGTGGGTATGTGCATTTATCGACGAGCTTTGGGTCGCCGGTCTTGGTCGTGTGCTGCGTTATCACGTAGATGTTTTTGACGCCCTGAACAAGGTCCATCGCACCGCCGACCGCCGGAATTGCGTCGGGTGCACCCGTGGACCAGTTGGCGATGTCACCGTTATCGGCCACCTGCATCGTGCCAAGCACGCAAACGTCTATGTGGCCGCCGCGGATCATGCTGAAGCTGTCGGCATGATGGAAGTAGGCGGCTCCGGGCAGTGCGGNTACGTATTTCTTGCCGGCGTTCATCAAGTCCAGGTCGCGTTCTTCCTCCGCCGGAGGCGGGCCCATGCCAAGCAGGCCGTTCTCNGTGTGGTAAATGAACTCCCGGCCCTCGGGAACGAACTGGGCAACCAGCTCCGGGATACCAATACCCAGGTTGACGTACGAGCCATCCGGTATGTCCTGCGCAGCACGTGCTGCCATCTGGTCTCTGTTCCAGCTCATGGGTACGACCTCCCGTCGGCGATGAGGATGTCTTCGTGGACAGGGTCGGTGACTTCGACAATCCGGTTGACGAATATGCCCGGGGTCACCACGTGCTCGGGATCGATATCGCCACGCTCGACCAGGTTCCTGGTCTGCACGATCGTGGTCTTCGCAGCCATGCACATCAGCGGGCTGAAGTTACGAGCCGTTTTGTTGAACAGGAGATTGCCCAGCGGGTCGGCGACCTCGCACTTTATAAGCGCGTAGTCCGCCTTCAGCCAGGGCTCCATGACGTAGGTGCGGCCGTCGAACTCTCGATGCTCTTTGCCCTCGGCCAGGATAGTGCCGACAGTTGTCGGTGTGTAGAACCCGGGCACACCGGCGCCCGCCGCACGAATGCGTTCGGCCAGCGTACCCTGCGGGACGATGTCGAGTTCGACCTTGCCTGCACGGTACAGCTCGGGGAACACCTTGGACTGGCTGGACCGGGGAAAGGAACAGATCATCTTCCGGACCTGCCCNTTGCCGATGAGTGCGGCCAGNCCGACTTCACCGTTACCCGTGTTGTTGTTGATCACCGTAAGGTCGGTCGCGCCATGATCGATCAACGCGTGCAGCAGTTCTATCGGACTGCCCGATGCACCGAATCCTCCGACCATGACGGTCGCGCCGTCGGGAATGTCCGCAACCGCTTCTGCGACGGAGGTGTATTGCTTGTTAATCACTGCTTGATTCTCCCGTGCGATAAACGCCTACACGAATGTTTCTGTTTGGTCCCAAAGTGCCTCGATTCTGTCGATCCGATCTGTCGCGACGTCCTGAAGCTCCCTGGCAACCTGCGCTACGAGCAACTCGCACAACGCAACGATCGGCACGGAGCTGTCGAACGGACCGACGGCCGGAACGTTGATTTTGGTCCACGTATTCGCCAAATCCACGAGCGGAGAAAGCGGACTGTCTGTTATGGCCACGACCGTGACGCCGGCTTCGGCAAGTACACGGGCCGCGAGTGTTACCTGTCTCCGGTAACGCGGAAAATCGATGACCACGGCGGTGTCGCCAGGTATTGCGTCACTCAGCTCGGTGCCGAATGAGTGTTCCTCGAGCCAGCGCACGCCGGGTCGCACCATGGACAAGCCGCTTTGTAATGCGCGGGCGCCCGCCAGCGAGGTTTCTCCCGAGAGCACCCAGACCTTCCGTGCCTGGACTATCGGCGTAACCAGCTCGTAGATGCGGTCGCCGTCGACCGCGTCAAACACGGAGGCGATGGCGTCATTGATGGCGGTCCTTGCGGCGGCGCGTCGCTCACCGCTGCTTCTGATGCGCTCGCTCGGGCGCGACAGGCGGCGCGACAGGTCGCTGCGAACGTGCTGCTGGAGGTCGGTGTAGCCTTCAAACCCAAGCTTGGTGGCAAAACGCACGATGGACGGACGGCTGGTGCCGACCCGGTCGGCCAGGTCCGAGACCGTGCCGAAGGCGAGGAGCGTGGGCTCTGCCAGTGCTGCCTCGGCGATACGGCGCTGCGTCGGCGTCAAATCGCTGCTGACGGCGGCGATAAGGTCCAGGGTGGACGTCGCGGGAACAGGACTGTTCATATTGTTACATTATCATAATTTTTTCGTTCAATGTGTTACATTGGTCTCAATTGGCAACACGAATTCCGAGGTGTGACGTGGCAGCATACGTTCCGACAGAAAAAGAGCAGGCGTTCAGGGATACGATCGAGAACCCCAAGTACGAGCGCGAGATCCTCAACGGCCTGAAGCCGTTTTTCGACGACAAGGCGCCGGAGGCCATCAAGGGGTTCTACTCCAGGGATGAGCTGGCTGCGTTGCTGGCGCTGAAAGACACGGAGCGCGATGTCGAAAGTCGCATGCCGGTCAAGATGACGCGACACTTCTACGAGATGGCCCGGAACAGTATTCCGCTGAAGACCCTCGTCAAAGCCAACCCGGACGAAACCCTGAACCTCGCTGGCTCGGAAGACCCGGGCTACCAGATGGACTTCGCGCCGGTCGAAGGAATGCTGCACAAGTATGAAATGGGCCTGCTGTACGCCGTGTCCACCTGCTCGGCGCATTGCCGTTTCTGCTACCGCGAAGAGCTGATCAGCCAGAAGGAAGTCGAGCGCCAGGATGGCACCGTCGCCAAGAAAGGCCTGGCAAAGATCCCGGAAGTAACCGACTACATCAAAGCGCACAACAGGATCGTCGAAGAGAACGGTGGACGGCACCCGGACACGGGCCGCGAAAAACTGCGGGAAGTGTTGTTGTCGGGCGGTGACCCGATGGCCTTGCCAAACCGCAAGGTGGGTGCATGGATGGGCGCGCTTGCGGAGGCGGGCGTGGAAGCGATTCGTCTCGGCACCAAGGAAATGTCGTTCCATCCGAAGCGCTTCGACGAAGCCTTCCTCTCGATGCTGGACAACTTCCACGAGGCGTACCCCGACGTAGGCTTCCGTCTCATGATTCACTTCAACCACCCGGATGAGTTCCTGCTCAAGGGCGAAGACGGTGAGTACCTGCAGAATTCGAACGGGTCGCTCATGTGGCACCCGGACACGAAGAAGGCCATCGAGGGCGTCACGGCACGCGGCTGGATTGTTGTCGAAAACCAGGCGCCCATCATCAAGGGCATCAACGACAACGCTGAGGCGCTGCGTGTCATGCAACGCGCCCTGTACCGCGCTGGCGTTAATAACCACTACTTCTTCTGCGGCCGCGACATCGTCGCGTACCGGCATTTCAATGTGCCCATCGAGACCGTGTGGAATCTCCTCAACGAATCCCAGAAGGGTCTGTCAGGTGTTGAGGCCCATGCGCGCCTGTCGATCACACACTACAAGGGAAAGACCGAAGTCGCCGCGGTTACCAACGAAGCCATTCCTGGTGTTCCCGGATCCGAGAACGGCGTGCTGATCTTCAAGATTCTGCGCAATGCACTCGACGCGCCTGATCGCGGCAAGGTCTGCATCGTCGGTCGTAACCCGGATGCCATCTGGTTCGATGACTACGAAGACCGCGTCATCTACGACGAGGCTGGCCTGTACGAGTACGCACGCGTGGACAAGAAGAAGATCGAGATCGAAGACGACGCGCTGGAGGCAGTAGCCAGCTAGAACTCCACGACCGCTACCGATCGAGCCGGGAGTTCAAACTCGGCAGTCGGCACTGCAACCGTTGGCAGGCTCGACGCCGGGTCGGCGCTTTCGTCAATGACAAATATTTGTATCGGTGTTGCGGTCGCACCGTCCAGCGCTACGGTAACGGTTCGGGATTCGGTGTTGCGATTGACGAGGAGCATTCGCACAGTGCCACTTAGTGAGTCGCGGGACACGAGTACAGCGCCTAGCCCTGAGTCCAGGCGCCCATCCGCAAATCCTTGCACGCCCAGTCGCTCAGCGTTGCCGTCCGTCATCTTCGCCATCAATTCATAAGATCGATACAGGTAGCGTGGTGTGCCGCCATTGTCGATGAGCCCCAGCGCAATCGCCGGAAAAAAGTCGTAGATGATGGCGTTATGCGAACGATCGAGACCGGCAACGGTACCGAGCGCGACCACCGTTGCTGCGTGCAGGGCGGGGTCCATTGTCATCGCATACTGCTGGTCGCCGGCGCGCGTCGCCAGGTCGGGGCCCCACTCGCCGAGCACGAGTTCNGCATCCTGATAATCGGTTGAGGCCTGGAGTGCCGCCTCGGTTTGAACAATCGCATCAACGATGAACAACGGGTCATCGTTGTAGGCATGAAACGAGATGAAGTCGAGCGGAATGTTGGCTCCATCGAAGCCATTCAGGGTTGCGATCGCGCTGGTAAAATTGACGAAGCCCGCGAGACCGATCTTGATTTCCTGCCCCGCCGGATCGATTGTTGAGAGTCGATACGCATCCAGTTCCATCAAGGTTGGTATCGCCATATTGAAGAACGAATCAGGGTCCGCGCCGAG
>JGI24723J26617_10001461_pt1 | contig 20875 bp, 19 predicted proteins | sample Cruoilmetagenom6_FD_26617 | JGI IMG/M metagenome (IMG submission 26617)
CAGTCCGCCGCGCAAGAAAATCGCTGCGGCGGGCGTCGCAGGTGGTATCGGTCTCGGCGCGGCCTTCGTAGTCCTGATAGAGATGCTGAACCGTTCCATCCGCCGCCCGGCGGATCTGACGAACCGGCTGGGTATCACGCCCTTCGTGTCGATCCCCTACATTCGCACACGGCGTCAGGCGTTAACCCGGCGAAGCATCATCATTACCGCATTGATCTTCGTCACGGTGGGGATCCCCGTTGGGCTCTACCTCGTTCATTTGTTGTATTTGCCGATGGATCTTCTGATCGAGAAAGGCCTCGAGAAAACCGGCCTTTCAGACATCGTCGAGCAGATCCGAAGCGCATTCTAGGCAAGGTAAGAACCCAATGGAACGTATTCAGGCAGCGTTGAAGAAAGCTCGCGAGAGCCGTGGAGAGCAGGGTCGCGAACGACCGGATGCACAGGTCAAGCCGCGTAGCGAAAACAAGAGCAACGACACTTTGATCCTTCACGAGGACATGGCTCTTGGTGATCGCGATGAAATCTGGAAGGCGGTGCAACCGTTCCAGCCTTCTGACCGCCTCCTGAACCGCAATCGCATAATCAGTCACCGCTCCTGCCCAGAAAGCGTGCCCTATGACGTGATGCGCACCAAGCTGCTGCAAAAGATGCGCAGCAAGAACTGGACACGTATCGCGATCACTTCGCCAACGGCGGGTGCGGGCAAGACGATGACATGCATCAATCTGGCATTCAGCCTTTCGCGGCAAAGCGACGTTCATTCGATGTTGCTCGAGCTCGACATGCGCCGCCCCAGCATGGCGCGAATGCTAGGTTTGACAGACTCGTGTCAACTCGCCCGCGCCCTTGCCGGCGATGAAGCGCCCGAGAAACACATGCGCCGTTATGGCAAGAACCTGATTTTCGGCGCCAATCGCGCCCCTGAACGCAACCCGGCCGAGCTCCTGCAAGGCTCACGCTCCGCTCATGTGGTGGACGAGATCGAAGCGCAGTTCAGACCCGATATCATGATCTTCGACACACCGCCGCTCTTTGCGGGCGACGACACTATGGCGTTTCTTGACCAGGTGGACTGCGCGCTGCTGATCGCAGAGGCTGAAAAATCCACGATCGAGGATATCGACAAATGCGAACAGGAACTGGCCGCGCGCACGAATGTTCTGGGCGTTGTCCTCAATAAATGCCGTTACCTGAGCCGACACGAGGAATATGGCAAGGAATACGGGTATTGAGTTATCTGCATCGCGCCACCGGACGACCCCACGGCGTGCAGCGCGCGCAAACCATGATCATATCTAACTGACATGGCATGAACATCTCTGATCAGTCGGACGTATCGGCAGGAGGGCGAGGCACTGTCTTTTGGTCACCCTATTTCAACGCTCCTCCAGGCAGGCAGCGAATATGCGTGCGCTGTCTTTCCAGGAATAGGACTCAACCGCGTTCGCGGCATTCTGCGACATGGTTTTCCAGACATCAGGTGCTGCGGATAGCACTCTGACCAAGCGGTCCGCCAAGGCTTCGACATCGTCGATATCGACAACATAACCGTTGAAGCCATCTCTTATCGCATCAGGGGCGCAGCCGGTGCGCGTGGCGACGACCGGGCAACCGCAGGCCATCGCCTCGAGCACCGGAAGGCCGAATCCTTCTGAACTACTGCCAAAAAGATAAACATCGCTGGCAGCATAGATCCGCGGGATATCTGTCTGTGGTGGCGATTTGTGATAGGTCGCATATCCGGGCAGCGGCAGCCGTTCGAGGGGGTCGATGGTGCCGAAAGCCAAAAGCGAAAGTTCGGGCAGACGTTTCTTGACGATATCGAGAGCCTTGAGGCTGATATCCATGCCTTTGAAGAGTTTGCCGGAATACATCAGGCTGACGGTCGGTACACTTCGTTTGTCGTGCGGGTGGAATACGAATTGTTCGTGATCCACAGCATTGGGCACAACAGGCACATCGCCCTCGCCATACTCGGACCTCATGACATCCCGCAGCCAGTTTGAGACGACGATCTTCCTGAGTGGCAGTCGATAGGAAGCTGCACCAAGCTCGGAATAGAGAGGATTGTGGATCTCGTGGTGCTGCACGAAATAGAATTTCCGGCCCTTTGCCGCGGACAGATTTGCGACCATGTAGGCGGTGGTCCAGAAAGTCGCGATCACCACGTCACCGTCAGGCACATCGTCATCGGTGATCCGTTCAGTATTCGAAGTAAGATGCAGCCGCGCCTTCATGTTATCGAAATGGCTTTTCTCGGGGCGAGGTTGTGGCCTCTGGCCTTTCAGGAATCGCTTGAGCGCCTGCTTTCGGCTGACATGGGGATGAGGCTGTGCCACGATCGTCACGTCATGACCCATCTCTGTCAGCAGGTCGGCATAGATCGCGATCACGCGGTTGCCGCCGGAAAGGTTGGGAGGGGTGCAGATGAACGTGATCTTCACTGTACGGGTTCCTTTAGGGCATCAAGACAGTCCGGCGAAGGCTTTCCATTTGCGGCACCTCCTTCGGTCGCGTTGAAAAGCGCCCTGAGCTGTCGGGCGTTCTTGTTGACATCGTGCCGTGCTTCGACCCGGCGGCGGCCTTCGGCGCCCTTCCGGGCAAGGGATTCAGGTGGGGTTTCGAAAGCGCTGTCCATCGCCGCAGCGATGTCGTCGACCGATCCGGCAGGAATGATCCAGCCGCAGGAATCGTCCACCAATTCGGGAATGCCCGCGATGTAGGTCGATATTGCGGGCCGGGCCAGCGCGAGCGCCTCCATGATGACCACGGGCAGCCCTTCTGCGAAGCTGGGGAGCAGAAGCGCGCGGGCGGCTTCGAGTTGGCGGCGCACCTCGGCATTGTCGCGCCAGCCGAGCAGCGTGATATTATCCTGAAGACCGTGCCTGGCAATGGCGGCTTCGATTGCGCCGCGCGTCTCGCCATCGCCAATCAGGACGATGCGGAGATCGGGGTGGCGCACGACCACCTGCGCAGCTGCCTCGACGATCAGCGTCTGGGCCTTTTGCGGGCATAGCCGCCCGACCGTGACGAAGGGGGCCTCTGCATCGAAGGGCGCGTTACTGGGCGCGAATTCTGACGGGTCGATGCCGCAGCGGACGATCTCGATCTTGTCCCAGTGCGCCATGCCCGCGGCGCGGGCCAGCTGCACCCGGCAAAATTCCGATATCGCGACAACAAAGCGTGCCTCACTGACCTTGAGTGCCAGCGAGGAGCGGCCCCAATCGACGAACTCGTCCGGGCCGTGAGCGGTGAAGCTGTATCCGGGTCCACCAAGCCGGTGGCACAGCATGGCGACGGCGGCGGAATTGGTTGAGAAATGCGTGTGCAGATGGGTGATCCCGTCCCGTATCGCACGCCGTTTGAGGGAAACGGCCTCGAGCAGGTAGGCGACATGCGGCACGAACCCGCCCCCCGCATTGCGCCAGAGTTGCCACCAGCCTTGAAGCGCGCGCCAGAGCCCCTTGGGATTGGCCAGGGTCTCGGCGGCGAAATCCGCCAGCAAGGCGGGCAGGCGACCGACCAGGAGATAGAATGTCTTGTGCTGCTCGGCCTTGTCCTGATCGTCGACCAGTGGCTCAGACCAGGGCCGGATCGCATATCGCGCGATGCTGACCCCGGTGGCTTCAAGCGCGTGAATCTCGCGCCGGATGAAGGTCGTGCTGGTCATTGGGTAGGCGTTCATCAGGTATCCGATCCGCATGTCTCTACCCCTCCACGGTCCGGCCGCGGGCCTGTTGCAGGATCTCGAGCGTGCTGACCGACAGATCGAGCGGGATGAGACCGCTTTCGCGCTGCCCGCCCCGGATCAGCTCGACGAAATGCGTCAGAACAGGCAGATAGGGATCTGCCCCGTAGCCAAGAAACCGGCCCGCAGACATATCGCGCTTGCGCTTGAATTTCCTGGCGCGGGGCCATGCACGGATCCGGTCCGTCAGTCCGACCTGCGCGCCGGGCCGGGCCTCTGTCTCCGCTGCGGGGAGCATCTGCGATGCGGTCAGGACTTCGGCACCGACCACAGGCGCGCCAAGACCCAGATGGCCATGGGTGCAGGCCAGCGAGGCGGTATTCGACATCAGGGCATTGAGCGCGACAGCGACATGCGAGACCGCACCGGATTGATGGTGCAGGCGAAGGTCGGCCACCACGTCGACACCCCGGTCATTTCTTTGCGCGTTACAGTCCACATCTGTCACCGGCCCGAGCAGATTCAGCGCCAGCGCCACGCCATAGACCGCGCGGTCAAGGATCACACCGCCGTCTTCGGGGTCGAACAGCGAAGCGTGGCTTGCGGGCTGCACAGGGTAGCCGAAATCGAAATGCAGGTGAACAGGGCTGCCATAGGCACCTCCCGCCAACTGATCGCGCAACGCGAGGTAGGCGGGCAGCGCGAGGCACCAGAGGTTTTCCATCACGAGGCAATCGCTTTCGCGTGCCGCCTCGGCAAGCGTGCGCGCTTGGTCGGCGGTCAGGGCAAGCGGTTTCTCGACGAGCACCGGCTTTCGGGCCTTTACCGATTGTAGCGCAGCAGCGGCATGGTCGCGGGTGCGTCCGGCGACATAGACCGCATCGACCTGCTCGTTCTGCACCATGTCGGTAAGATTGCCCGTCGCTTCGGCGACACCGCACTGATCGGCAAACCAGCGCGCGCGCTCTCCATCGCCCGAGGCGATGGCCGTCACGGTGACGTCGGGAATATGCTTAAGCGCCTGGAGCATCCGTGCCGCCATGCGCCCGGTCCCAGCAATGCCCAATCTGATCGGTCGTGTCATCTCAGGCCCCCTTCAAGTTCTGCGCCCAGGGCATTGGCGCAACAGGATCACAACGTGTCTGCATGGTCTGCGCGCCCGTTGTTTCGCCTGCGTTCTGGATGGCAAGCGTCACTTCGGTCAGGTGCAAGGCCAGGTCGGCGGAGATGCGTGAGGGCCGTCCGGCAGCCAGGGCATCGGCCATTTCAGAGATACCCAGCATGAAGTTCATCGACGCCGCGCCCCAGCGGCCCACCTTGGGATGGGTTTCACCAGACAACCGCAGACGTCGCGCGACCGGGGCATTCACAAGCCGTCGGCGCAGTGTGAAGCGGCGGCGGAACCGGACTTTGGCAGCGTTGTTCCAGGCCTCGTCCAATTCGATCACGCCCTTGTCGCCGATGATGCGCAGCCCGTGCCCATGCGGTGCGATGATGGAGCAGGTCAGCCGCGCAACGACCCCGCAATCGAAAAACAGCGTCGCCACCGAGAGATCGGGCGCGGGATTGTCCACCGGCAATTGATCCGCCACCAGCGAGGCCGAGGCCGCCACTACCGTCCGCACCGACCCGAAGATCGCGATAAGCCAGGTCAGGTAATACCCTGCGTGTTCCAGCGTGCAGCCGACATTGAACTCGTCTCCGGCAGGCCAGGGAGCGCCGCTCTCGCTCAGCCATTTGGTATAGGGCGCCTGCGGGATGAAATCGTCGTCGAGTTCCGCATAGATCAGGCGAACCTTGCCCGCCACCTCGGCCCGAACCGCCGCCGCGACCGTCTGCGCCGCTTCGCCAAGGAAACTGCATGGCGCCGAGGCCAGCATTAGCCCCTTCCGCGCTGCCAGCGCATGGAGCGTCTGCGCATCCTCGAGCCTCATGGCCAGTGGCTTTTCGGAATAGACGTGACAGCCTGACTCAAGCGCCGACGTGCTGATTTCGAAATGCGCGGAAGGGTTCGTGAGGTTGAGAACGATCCCGCCGGGGCCGAGCGCATCCAGCAGGTCGTTGCGACCCGTGAAGGCGGCCACCTTCCAATAGGCGCAGAAGGCCGAAAGCCTGTCGCTGCGAATGTCATGCGCGCCGATCAGGTCTATTCCCTCGAGCGTGGCCAGAGAGCGCATGTAGAGATCCGCCACGAAGCCGGTGCCGATGATGCCGATCCTGATCATGCGGTTGTTCTGCACAGGGGCCTTGTCAGGACTGTGGCCGCAATGGGGAAATTCACGCCGTCGAAAAACAATGTGCAACCTTCGGGTCTATCGTCCTGAAATATGACCGTCTGTGTAAACCAGCCTTGCGGATGCGTCCAATATTTCAGAAGTGGCGGCAGGCCGGCGCACGGCCGGGGGCCGAAGTTATCGACAAGGCGGCATCCAAACAGGTAACGGTATGCAGCACCGGCGTTGCGCCCGGATGAGGACCAGAAGCCAGATGACAGCGCGGACGACGACAACGGAGGGGACAGAGGCGCGGGCACCGCAGCTTTCTGTCGTTATCGCTGCGCGCAACGAGGAAGACTATATCGGGGCATGCCTGCAATCTCTTCTCGATCAGGACGAGGCGGCAGGGCGGATCCAGGTAATCCTGGCCGCGAATGCCTGCACCGATGATACGGTGGGCGTTGCCGCATCCTTTGCCCCGGCCATCGAGGCGCGCGGCTGGAGCCTGCAGATCCTCGACGTGCCCGCACCCGGCAAGGTGAAGGCGCTCAACGCGGGTGACAGTGCGGCCACGGGTGAGGTGTTGGTGTTCCTCGACGCCGATATCCGGCTTGACCCTCAAATGCTGGGTCAGTTGCGTGCCGCGCTGGCAGGGGATGCACCGCGCTATGCCACGGGGACGCTGCGGGTCGCACCGGCGCGGACATGGGTCACGCGCCAGTATGCGCGGCTTTGGCAGGCATTGCCCTTTGTCCAGGGCGGCGCCGTGGGGGCGGGGCTTTTCGCGGTGAACCATAGCGGCCGCAGACGTTGGGGCGCATTTCCGGAAATCATATCGGACGATACCTTCGTGCGTCTCCAGTTCACGCCCGATGAGCGCGTCGAGGTCCCGGCGTGCTATCACTGGCCGATGGTGGAAGGGTTTCGCAGGCTTGTGCGCGTGCGACGCCGGCAGGATGATGGGGTCAAAGAGATTCACCGCCTTTATCCCGACCTGCCCGCCCGCGAGGGCAAGGCACCATTGGGCCGCGCCGATATTCTTGGACTATTGGCAAGAATGCCACTGGCCTTCATGGTCTATGCATCGGTTCATATCGCCGTCCGGCTGCGCAAATCCCGCAGCGATTGGGCGCGCGGGCGATAGGAGGAGCTGGAGGCACACACGAGAGCTGCTTACGATCAAACAAGATAATGAAAGTCATTCCATGCCACTCGTCACTTCCCCAATGGGTCACATTTTCTTCGCGCATGTTCCAAAAACCGGCGGCACAAGCATCGAGGATTACCTGATAAAGCGGTTCGGCGGGATTAGCCTTCTGGAAGACGCCGGGACGCGCGACACGGCCTTTCAGCGCGACGTGATACAGCCAGTGCAACATTTGACAGCACGCGAACTGAACTTACTGCTGCCCCCCGATATCCACTATTGTTTTGCGATCGTAAGAGACCCGGTGGAACGCATCGTCAGCGAATATCGGTTCCAGTCCGGCATATCGAAAGCGAGCAGCCTTGGGTTTTCGACCTGGCTCAGGCTGGTCTTTTCAGCGGCAAGGCGTGACCCGCGCGTCTATGACAATCATATTCGACCGCAAAGTGATCTTGTTCCCGAAGCGGCGGAGGTCTTTTATTTCGAAAACGGATTTCAGCCAGTGCTCCAACGCATCGACGAACTATTTGGAACAACGGACTCCGAAGCCGAAATTCGGCATCTTCTGAAGCAGCCAAAGCCCAGGCCGCGCCTGTTCCGTCAGGACTTGGACCTAGTGCATGAGTTCTACGCCGAGGATTACAGGCGCTTTGGATACGACAGACCAGCCTTGGACGGCACGTCGCATGACAGATACGCTGCCCTACGCGCAGTCCTGGCGGCGCCAATGGCAAGGGTGCTGCTCGCTCGGCAACGCCGCAGATGGCTGCGCTAGGCTAAGGCAGGCGTGCTTCGTATTCGGCACTCTTTTCGGTGAAATAAGAAACCCAGCCCGACAGCGCGTGTTTCTCTCTCGCGCGCGCCGAAGCGCGCGCTCCGAGATCGCGCATCGCTGCGCTATTATGCGACAAGCCTTGCACAGCAGCGATCATCGCCGCTGTGTCACCTGCAGGAACCAGATGAGCGTTCACCCCATCTTCGACATAGTCGCTTACACCAAGTGAATCCGTGATGACCATTGCGCGACCAAGCAACATCGACCCGACAATAGTGATATGCCCGCAGGTGGTCTTGTCGCTCCGCAGCGGAATCACCACGCCCGCGCTGTCCTGAACGATGCGCCAGGTTTGTCGTGCAGGCAGATTGGTGAAAACTTTGACGTTCTGAGGGAAATTGATGCCCCGGATACTATGCGGCCTTGCGACGACGACCATTGCAACGTCGGGAAGCGCACGCATCGCCTCAGCAAGCAACCTGTAGTCACGCCCCTCTCCACCGATGGAACACAGGTAGGAGTCTGGACCGCTCACAGGATTTTCCGGACCAGGCTGTGGTGCTTCCATCGCCCAGTGAAGAAAACGAAAGCGCTCAGGTTGGAATCCGAAATATTCAGAATAGAGACTGCGTTCATATTGCGAGAAGACTATAAACTCGTCGATTCCTGCCAGCATGGACCGCAGCCGCCTGAAATCCATCTTGACCGGCATATCAGTGAAGTTGAAGGCAAACGCGATCTGCGGAACCTGCGGGCAGAACCGCTTGCGAAAGAGGTTGGTTGCCGCACTCATGCGCGGGAGGTGTGAGACCAGAACCGAGCGCTCTTCCCGCGCCGCACATCTTGCTGATTGGTAGGCTGCGCGCCATCGCGCTAGATTGGGCTTCCTGACGATCCGCTCCATGCTTGTCCGTGGGCGACCTACATGGAATTCCCAACTGATCGAGCGGTCTAGGCAAAAAGGCTGAAGAAAGGTCCAATCTTGACTGACAAGATCGGCTGAGTTGATGAAATGCAACCTTTGACTCCAATCTATTGATCCGACTCAAGCGTCGTTCTTCGGGATTCGTTTTCACTTATACTCGATCAACCCGCGTCGGCGGCCCAGAAGGCGGCCGCGCCAGTATGAAAGGGCGCCGAGCGCCTCGGGGAATTTCCCGAGAACCAGAAAAAGGGCACGCTCCCAGGCGGTTCGGTCAAGGCCCTCGCGGATGGCCAGGCGCAGGATCTGTGCGGGATAGATCAGCACCGCCAGAAGCGCGACAGGGCCAAGCGCAATTGCTGCGATGAGGATCGCCGCTGGCAGAACCGCGCCCCAAGCCAGCGCCTTGCGCGTTTCCCGCCTCCAATGTCCTGTAGGCCCGGCGCCATGCATTGCCGCGCCTTCGGCAAAGGCATGTCCGGCGCGGCGCGTGCGTTTCCACCATTGGCCGAAACGTGACATCGCCGCATCGTGCAGCGTCATTTCATGATCCAGCCGCCAGATCCGCCAGCCACGCCCGCGCAGCCGTACGCAGAGATCGGGTTCTTCCCCGGCGATCAGCCCCGGATTGAATCCATCTACCTCCTGCAGGGCGCTCACACGCATCAGTGCATCCCCTCCGCAGGCACCGGATTCGCCGATCGGCGTGTCCCATTCCCAATCGCAGAGGCGGTTATAGACGGACGCCTCCGGGAAGCGTTCGCGCCTGCGCCCGAACGCAACTGCCACATCATCGGCGCTTATCAGGAAGGCATGTGCCGTCTCGATCCAGCCTTCACGAAGCTCACAATCACCGTCGATGAACTGCACATGATCCACATGCGCCAGCGCCAGCAGCGCCTCCAGCCCGGCATTGCGGGCGCGCGCCGCGGTAAAGGGCGTATCGAGATCCAGTTCAATCACCGTGACGCCGCGCGCGCGGGCCGCATCGATGCTGCCGTCGCTTGATCCTGAATCGACGTAGACGACATGCGCCACCCGCCCGAGCACCGAATCGAGGCAGCGGTTCAATCGCGCGCCTTCATTGCGGCCGATGACAACCGCGCCGATATGCGGATCAGCGGACATCGGTCACGAAAGGATAGCTGGCGCGCAGGTCGTCGCGTTCTGGAAAGATCTTGCGCAGCTCAACGTAATCGTGCGCAAAACGCTGCTCCAGACCGGCGCGTAATGCGGCGGAAAGTTCGGGCCGTTCATGCATCTGGCGTGCCGCCTTGATCCGGTCGCGCAAGGCCTGGGGGATCAGCGCGCGGCGCAACCGGGTGGCGACGGGGTTGTCGAAGATCAGCTTGTGCATGGGAAAGCGCCTGATGCGTTCGGCCGAGGCGTTGACCTGCGCGCTTTCCTCGCGCCATTGGGCAGTGCCGCCATATCCCAGAAATTCACAAACCTGTTCCAGCGTCGCCTGCGGAGCCTGCTTCATCTTCTCGAGGCTGAGGATCAGCAGGTTGGCCTTGCCGAATTGTTTCACATAGGGCGCGATCTGCATCGCGTAGCAGCTATAGTCAATCAGCGCATCGTGCTGTGCGAAGGCCTTGTCGATATCTCCCGACATCACGCCCATCGACCATTCGTGAATGTAATGCGAGACCGCCCGTGCGACCGGGTCGCGGATCAGGTAGATCAGCTTTGGCGACTCCAGCATCTCAGACATCCGCGCCAGCGTGTGGGGATGGGTCGGCAGCTTGGCATAATGCGTGCTGGCCTCGCCCTTGATGTCCCCATCTGCGGCATCAGCGAAGAGCGCCTCATACCAACCCTGACCGCGCGCAAAGACCGCGTCGTCGGAAAAGAAATTCGGCTCCTTCGGATCGGTCATGAAGATGCCGGGTTGCAGGCCAAGCTGCGCGGCGAGAGTGCTGGTGCCGCATTTCATTGCGCCGATGATGATGAAATCGGGTCCGGCCATGGCTCAGCTCTCCCGCGCATACCGGTCGCCTAGGGGCGACAGGATGTTGGTCCAGATATCGCGCGCTTCGCCCGCGTTGCTGGGTGGAACTTCCTTGCCAGCAAGAACCCTCAGCCGTGCGATCAAGCGCCCCAGAAGCCATGCGGCATTCGCCCGCAAAGGGCCAAGCGGCCCGTAAAGCTGGCGAAACAGGCGCGTGCGAGAGGCGTAGTAATAGGCAGGCAGACGTTTGCGACCGCTTGCAAGGGCCTTGACGGGACCGCTGCCACCCCGGAAATGGACGACGCGTGCCTCCGGCACGTAGGCGATCCGCCAGTCAGCGCGCCGCGCACGCCAGCAATACTCGACGTCCTCGAAATAGAGAAAATAACCTTCGTCCATCGGACCGACCTGTCGGATCATCCGGTCGCGCAGCAGGATGCAGGCGAAGCTGGCCCAGTCGATCTGGTCGCTTCGAGGCGGCATGGTGAGCGACACTTCGCGCGATGCGAGAACCCGGCTGACGGGGCCACTTCGCGCACCGCGTATCAGCTCGCTTGCGGGTGAGGGGAAGCGAAAGCAACTGACCTGCTGCTCGCCATCGTCATATTCGATACAAGGCGCCAGGAACCCCGCATCAGGGTTGGCATCGGCGGTGTTCAGGATCGTCTCAAGAAAGCCGGGCCGCACGACCGTATCGGAATTGAGCACAAGGTAGAATTCCGCCTCGCGCGCTCCGATACCCTGATTGTGCCCGCCCGAGAAGCCGGAGTTCGTATCGGATCGGATCAGGCTGACCGGTGTATCGGCTGGCAGGCTGGCGATCCAGGCGGCGATCTCCTCGGCCGATCCGTCGCCCGACAGGTTGTCGACGACGACCACATGCGCATCGATACCGCCGATATCATCCAGCACCGAGCGGACGCAGCAAATGGTCATCTCTGCCGTCCGATAATTGATGATCGAGACAACGAGCTTGTGTGATGGCGAAGAGGAAATGCCAGTCTCCGTCACGTCAGGGTCCGGTTCAGAAATTCATGCGCGCAAAAAATGCCGGTTCATCCGGGACTATAGGTAGGCGGCACCGGTTTCGTAAAGGCCTGCAACATTTCGAGAAACAATCGGGCAGGGCAAATCCGAATTGTTGGCCGGAAACGTATGCCAACCTAGCATATCACCAATCCGGATGTTTCGCGCGCGGCCGAAACCTCGTATGAATGGAACAGAAGCCAATTTCAGGCCGACCGCAGTTCCGCGACGAGAAACGAATAGACACATATGCCATCGAATTTCGCCTATCTTGCCCTGTTTCTCTGGCCCGTTGTCGTCTTCATCCTGTTCACGAAGCGTCCCGTGAACGAGGCGCTCGCCTGGTCGATCATCGCCGGTTACATGCTGCTGCCCGAGATCACCGCATTTGACCTGCCGGTGCTGCCGGCATGGGGGAAGCAGCTGGTGCCAAGCCTGTTCGCGGCGATCATGTGCTATACAATGCTACAGATGCACAAGGCGCATGCCGCAGGTCCAGCTGTGGCGCGCTCGCCTGCTCAGCGACGTGACGTGCAAAGGACATTCTCGATAGACGACTTCACCGTGCAACGCGGGCGTGTTCTGTTTTGGGTGTTGCTGCTTTTGTTGTTCGGATCGCCATTCATTACGGCAATCACAAACCGCGAACCGGTTTCGGAGGGGTTCCGCTTCATATCGGGGATGCGCATTTATGACAGCTTCTCGATGAACCTCGATCTGCTTGTGTCCTTGTTACCGTTCTTTCTGGCGCGCCGCTTCCTGGCAAGCCCGGAAAGCCATGTGACGCTGCTGAAGGTTCTGGCGCTTGCCTGCCTGGCGTATTCCCTGCTGGCACTGTGGGAAGTGCGCATGAGTCCGCGGCTGAACCGCGAGATCTACGGGTTCTTCGGCCATAGCTGGTCGCAGCATGTCCGCTATGGTGGGTATCGTCCGATCCTTTTCCTGAACCACGGGATTTGGGTGGCCATCCTGTTCACGCTTGGCGTGCTGGCCTCGGCTGCACTCTGGCGTGATCAACTCAGGCACGGGTCCGCGGGGAAATGGCTCTTGGCCTCGCTCTGGCTCTTGGGGGTGCTGATCCTGTGTAAATCCGTCGGCGCCATCGCCATCGCGTTTCTGCTTTTGCCCATGTTGCTGTTCTTCGGGGCGCGCATGCAGCTTCTGAGCGCCGCCCTGATCGCGGCTACGGTAATGACCTATCCGATCCTGCGCGGTGCCGATCTTGTCCCGACCGACCGAATTCATGCATTTTTCTCGAAAATAGACACCGATAGGGCGAGCACCCTGCAGTACAGATTCAACGCCGAGGATCTGCTGCTTGAGCGGGCGAACCAGAAGCCACTTGCAGGATGGGGAAGTTGGGGCAGAAACCGCGTCAGCCATGAGTCAGGTCGAGATGCCGCCGCGACGGATGGCTATTGGGTGATCGTGATCGGGGTTTACGGGTGGCTCGGTTATATCGCGCAGTTCGGCTTGCTTGCGGCGGCGCCAGTTCTTCTGGCGTTCAACAAGAGCCGTCTGAACCTGTCTCCGGCGACAGTGGGATTGACGGTTGTTCTCGCGGCTGCGCTGATCGATCTTATTCCGAATGCCACAACCTCACCAGTGGTCTGGCTTTTGGCTGGCGCGCTGATGGGGCGCTATCAGACCGCTGTCGCAGGAGCGAAAGCGCTAAACCCGCGGGCTGCGCGCGCCGGTACCGAACCGCGTCGCAGCAGCGCGGCGCCACAAGAGGTTCCCGCCATGAAGCCAGAGCGCGAAGCACCGCGATACCCGGCGCATGTGCGGCGTCCGAGGGAAGGATGAACCCAGCGTGAAGCAGATTTCCGGGAAGGTCACGGTCGACCCTTACGATTGCCCCGAGGATCGCCTGATCACGGCGCGTTCGCATCTTGTCGATCGCTTCGTGCCGGATTGCGAGCGCATCACGCTTCCGGCAAAGCGCGTGGGCGGCGGATCGATCGCTTTCGAAAAGAAGGCGTTGGTGGCGCAGCCGCCCAATCGCGCGAAGCGCCGCTTTCTCTCGTTTCGTCCCGCCACGGTAAAGCAACGGCGCATAGAGAAGACCTTCATCGATTTTCGTCGCAACGTTCCCCAGAACTGGGCGCATTTCCTGAACAATCACCTGCCGATCCTGTTCGTCATCGCGCAGCAAGGCGGGTTCGACCCTTCGGAGATTCTTGTGGTCCTGCCCGGAAACACGCCCGGTCACATCCGCCGTGCCGCGGAATTGTTCGGGATTGAAACGCTTTGTACGGATACGGCGGTGCAGGGCGGTGCCATCGACTTTGACGTCTCGCCTTGGACAGGAATCCGGGCCATGCGCAGTGAATGGGTGCGCCTGCCATTTGTTGGGGCGGCACTGGAAATGGCGGGCATCCGCAACGGGGCGCAGGGCGCTTTGCCCGACAGGGTCTTCATCTCGCGGCGCAAGACGCGCCACCTCGAGAATGAGGCCGAAGTCGAAGCCTTCCTGGCTCAACGCGGATTCACCAAGGTCTATCCAGAGGAATTGTCCGTCACCGACCAGTTCAAGCTGTTCGAACAGGCCCAGCAGATCGTTTCGATCCACGGCGCAGCCCTTGCGCCGCTCTTGTTTCGCTCGCGCGCCTCGCGGCTGGAGAGCCTGATCGAGCTTTTCCCATGCGGGCACATGACGGACGTCTATCGCGTCATGTGTCATCAGGTCGGCTGCAAGTGGATTGGGGTGCGTGGCAAGATAAAACCCGAGCATGTCGGACCGGCCTATGATCTGACAAAACCGTTCCTGAAGTATTCGTTGCAGTCTTTTGAAATCGACCTGCAGTCCCTCGAACTGGCGATGGAGGTAATCTGATGCGCGACATCGCCGCGAACCTGACAATGATGGGGTTCTCCGAAACGATTATTTCGTGCCAAAATTCAGACATAAAAACCGAGAAGAGTGATGTTCCCGGTCCAGCCCTTCAAACCGGCCTGAACCGAAACAGAACACAGATACCCGATAGGTGCTAGAATTTCTGTCATGGATGATGAAGCGATGCATGCGCAACCGGCCCATGAGGCTGAGCAGAACCCGTCCGTTCGGGCGCCGCTCCGAGAGGTGCGGTTGCTGAATGCCTTCGTTCACGATGTCACGATGGACCAAGTGGTGGAGCATTTCGATCGCGGCGTGATGCTGACCCTGCATGTCGATATGATGATCAAGCTCCGGAAAGATCGCGAATTTTACGATTTGCTGAGACGGTTCGATCTGGTGACCTGCGACAGCCAGATCATGTATTTCGCCTTGAAGTTCCTTGGCACACCGGTAAGCGAACGCGTTTCAGGGTCGGATTTCTTTCCGCGCTTCTATGAGCATCACAGGGAAAATCCCGAGATGACCGTGTTCATGCTGGGCGGCAAGCCCGGGATTGCCGAGATTGCGGCAGAGCGGATCAATGCCAAGGTTGGGCGGGACTTCATTTGCGGCACATACGCGCCGTCCTTTGACTTCGAGGACCGGCCCGGCGAAATCGACCATATGCTGGATCTTGTGAACAGCTCCGGTGCCAAGGCGCTTCTGGTAGGGCTCGGCGGTGGGCGGCAAGAGAAATTCATTTTCAGGTACCGCGACCGGCTGCCCGATGTGGAACTGTTTCTGCCGCTTGGCGGAACGATCGATTACGAGGCGGGGACACTGCAGCGGCCCGCTCCCTGGGTCACGGGCATGGGCCTTGAATGGTTCTATCGCTTGATCAAGGAGCCCCGGCAACGCTGGCGGCGCTACCTGCTTCAGGATCCGCCATTCCTGTTTGACGTTCTCAAGCAGAAGCTGGGACTCTATCGGGATCCGCTCGACAAGGGCTGATCGCCCAAAGTTCAGACCGCGGCCATCTTCCGGAATGTCTCGTTCTCGTCAACCAGGTCTTCGTAGCTGCCCGAGGCCTGAACCGTGCCGTGTTCCAGCAGGAAGATCCGGTCGCATTTGCGGATCGTGCTCAGCCGGTGGGCGATCATGATGACGGTCTTGGTATTGCGGATGCGTTGCACCGCATCCATCACCGCGCGCTCGGTCAGATTGTCCAGCGCCGATGTCGCCTCGTCGAAGATCAGAAGCGACGGATCGTGATAGAGGGCCCGCGCGATGCCGATGCGCTGGCGCTGGCCGCCAGACAGGCGCACGCCGCGTTCGCCCACGATCGTGTCATACTGCTGCGGCATCTCTTCCATCACGAAGTCATGCAGCGCAGCAGCGCGTGCGGCGCGTTCCATGGCCTCGGGGTCTATCGCCTCTTCGGGGACACCGAAGGCGATATTCTGAGCGACCGAGGAATCGGTCAGGTAGATCGTCTGCGGCACGTATCCGATCGAGCGACGCCAACGGTGCATGTTATCAGCGGTCAAGGGCTCGCCATCAACAATGATCTGGCCGGTATCCGGCATCAGTAGTCCGAGAATCAGATCAACCAAAGTGGTCTTTCCCGCCCCGGTTCCGCCGACGATACCGATCGTGCTCAATGCGGGGATCTCCATATCCACGTTGTGAACCGCCGGCCTGTCACCGCTTGCATAGGAAAATCCGATTCCTTTCAGGACCAGATCGCGGTCGAGCGAGAGGTCGGCGTCATCGCCTGGGCCGCGCGGGGGGTTGGTCCCGTGTGCAATCGCATCGGTATAATCGCGGTAGATATTGTCGAGCACCGGTTTTGCAGAACGGATGTTGGCAAAGGCACCATAGACCTGCTGCATGGCGGGCAAAAGCCGCATTGCCGAGATACCGAAGACCCCAAGCACCGGGATAGCAGTGGAAAGATTGCCCTCGCTGCGCAACAACATCACAAGGATGATGCCGAACAGAACCGCGAATGTCAGGCCCTCCAGCGCGAATCTTGGAATCTGGTTCATCACCTGCGAAAGGGCGGCGTTCCTGGCCAGTGCCTGCGCCGGTTGCCGGAACCGCTCGACATAGCGGTTCTCGAGCGACATCAGCTTGACCTCCTTGAAGCCACCCGTTGCCTCGTTGGTCAGACGAAACCGTTCGGTATTGGCTTTGAGCAGGCCTTCGCCTATCACCAGCAATTTGGCTCTCAGCCAGAAATATATCCCTGTATAGGCGCCACCCAGCAGCAAGGCCGCCATCACGGCGATAACCGGATCGACCGCGATCAGGAAGCCGATGATGGTGATGGTCAGGATTCCATTCGCCAGCAGCTGTCCTCCGGGCGTGATGATCTTGTTGACCACGTTCTGCACTTCACCCAAGACACTTTTCGCAACATCGGCACTATTGCGTTGCAGGAACCAGGCGTAGGGCTGGTGCAGATAGGCTTGGAGCAGGCGACTGGAGATCGTGTAGCCGCGCATCGTGGAAAAGCGGATGATCGCGTAGTTGCCACCCGCCTTGATCACAAGGCTGAGAGCCATCACCAGAAAAACCGCGACGGCCATCACGACCTGGAAAGTGAAGGGATCCTCGATACCGACAGCGTTATAACCCCATGTAAGATAGGGATTTTCAAAGATTCTCTCTGGTTCGGCCAGCACCCGCAGCAGGATCAGGAATGCAGAAATCCCGAACACCTCGGCAAAGGCGACAAAGATCATGATCCCGACAAGAACGTAGAACCGCCGCCGTTCGCGGCGGCTGAGAAGAGTCATTATTTTCTTGAATACATCAGTCATAACAGCGTCCCACAATTGCCCTGAGCACTACCGGCAAGGCATGGCGGGGATTGGGCGATTCCTTGACCCCTTCATGTAATAGCGAGGCGGGGTGAAACATTTTCCCTCCGCAGGAGATTTGCGGCAACAATAGGCTTGGTCATCATCTCCCAGCCCTTAACGTGAACGCGAGCAGAATACACTAGCAGCTTGGACCCAAATGAATACTGTGAAAAGCTTGATCTGATCCGGAACCGCCGCAGGCCCACTCATGAACGACATGCAGAGAGAAACACCGGCGGTTAGCGCCGACACGCCCGACTGGACGCGAGAACGCCCTCGGGCGCTCTGGGATCCTTCGCGCAGACTCCTTCAGTGCCAGCGGCGCTATCAGGCCGCCAGATCGAGATCGGGATTCGCCGCAAAATGGCTGCGTAAATGGCGGGCTCTTCAGCACCGGTTCTGGTCACTTGTCACCCAGGCCGAGATCCCGCTCAATTGCGATATCGGGGGGGGGCTGAAGCTGCCCCATCCGAATGGCGTTGTTGTTCATCCGCGCGCGCGAATCGGACCGAATTGCATCATCTTCCAACAGGTCACGCTTGGCACCTCGTCGACCCGTTCCGGGGTGCCGGAGATTGGTGGCGGCGTTGAGCTGGGTGCGGGTGCGCGGGTTCTTGGCTCGGTCAAGATCGGGGACCACGCGATCATCGGCGCCAATGCTGTCGTGGTTCAAGACGTTCCCGAAGCGGCTATCGCCGTGGGCATCCCGGCGCGCGTGATCGCCAAGAGATGGTAGCCTGAGTAAAAGAAAAGGCTTGGCAGCGCGGGGCGCCATGGGCAAGACTTGCGCCATGCTGCATTTGCAAAAAGCCCTTTGTCTTTGCGCGACGCTGATTGCCGGAATGGCGTCGACCCTGCCCCTGCCCGCGTGGGCGGAGTCCGTCCTGCTCGAGGCCGGAGACCTGTTCCAGTTGGGGGGTATCGGATGGGTTGCGACGGGCCTTGATCTGCCCGAGCCGGAAAGCGGGCTGCCCATCATCGAAGCATCGGACAATTCGCCCGAGGCCGCGCTGCTGCGTCGGCTGGACAATGCGGGCAAGGCCGCCGGTTTCGACGGCGTGCTCTACGACAATCGTGATCGCGGTCACTCCCTGGTGCCGCCCGGCATGTTTCCGCGGCTGATCAGGCTGGAGTTCGGCCCGGAGCTGCGCAAGCAAGACATGGATTACGGTGTCGCCGGTCAGGTCGTGCTGCCTGCCATCGTGATCGGCAATTCTTCGACCGCGATCACCCGCGGCGACATCCCGCGAAGCCAGGGACGTCTTGCCATGACGGTTCCGCGCTACAGCAAGCGCGCGTTTCTCAGCTATGTCAGCAATCAACTCTATATCTACCCTGAACACCGGGATTACGACGGGCATGACCGGTTCCCGGTAAACTGGCCTTATACGGTCATCTCGGAGGGGTCTTCGCATTCCGACAAGCCCTTCATGAGGGCGTTCCTGATGAGTGTCGCCGCGCTGACGCCCGAAACGCGCGATCGGCTGCGAGAGGAATCTCTGATCGTGCCCACCCTTCAGATGGTGATGCGCCGCTCCCAACCCGGTATCTACTCGCGCGACGCCTACAAGGCCGGGCCGGCGCACCGCGCGGTGTTTGCCAAGGGTCGGCTTGCCCCCGAGCGTATGGTCGCTCTGGCGGCGTCCCTTAAACCCGATGAAATTCCCCCCATGGTTCGGCTGAGGGTCGAGGAAGAGGATTTCCGCGTCAGGGCAGGGCTTGCGGGAATGCCGGAACAACTGTTCAATACACCGTCGTCGATTGCGCGCATCTGGCGCGGGCCGGAATACTCGAGGCACATGGTGGTCTCGGCCGCCGATACCGAGGACCCCAACGGCCGCGACCTGGAGTTCACCTGGGTTCTGCTTCAGGGCGACCCTTCGCGCGTTCGCATCACGCCCGAGGCGCCTGGCGCCGCACGCGCAGAGATCAGCATAGACTGGCATGACAGGTTCAAGGCGGATCCGGACGAGCCGCGCACAACCGACCGTGTGGATATCGGTGTCTTTGCCTGGAACGGTGCACATGAAAGCGCGCCTGCGATCATCTCGATCAGTTTTCCCAATCACCAAAAGCGCATATATGAACCCTCGCCCAATGATGGCGGCATGAGACTGAAATCGGTCGATTATGACGCCAAAGCCCGTCGGGCCGACTATGACCCGCTATTGCACTGGTCTGCGCCCTGGAAAGACGTGATCCGCTATGACGATGCCGGCGCGACCACGGGATTGCTGCGCGAAACCAAGGACGGTGTTTTTGAGCTATCGGGGCAGGGCCGCATCCAAGATGGCCGCACCGTCACCTATACGCTTGAGCGCGAGAAACAGGACCGCATCCTTTCGATGAAGGTGACGCCCACCGACTGAAGGATTGTTCCCGCATCTGCGCTGTGGAAAAACTGAGCCTTATATTGTGAGGCATCTTGCACGATGATTCAGGGAACGACGCGGCCATGGCTGCACGCGAACACGCGCCGGCTCAAGCGACTTCGGCACACTAGCCAAAATACATCCGCCTGAGCCTCCATCCAAGATAAACCATCACCGCAAAGAATGCGGCTACAGGCAGGACCAGGGCGGCGGCGCTGGGCAGTCCGATGAGCAGCAATATATCCTTCATCGGGATGACGATCCCATGAAACGCGTAGATCGGAAGCGCCAGACCCCCGATAACGATCAGGATCTGCAGGACGGCACGGGCGGTGCTCCCCAGTCCGCTCCAATGCCTGAGAAGAAGATCGAAAATCCCGACCAGAAACACCGTCGCGAAGAAATAGAAGACATAGCCGAGCAGGCTGATGAAAAACGGCGAGCTGCCCGTGGCAAAGGGATTGGGTGGCAGGACGTCCAGCCCCACGATCATCGACAACGCCATGCCACAGGCACCGGCCACCGCCAGCGCCCTGCTTGCCGCGTGAAGGTCATCCTGCTTCGAATACCAGTGGCCAATGGCGATCCCGCCGAAGACCAGTGCCGATAGCTGGAAGTAGCTGTAGCCCGCCACTGCCATCAGCCGAGGCCATTCCAGGATGCTGTTCAACTGTTGATCCGGCAGGATCGCCCGCATCGCCCAGGTCACCGGCAAAGCCAGCACGACGACCACCAGCGCCCGGAAAATCACGCTCTGTCCGCCGCTCAGATAGCGCAGCCAGATGCCTGCCGTGGCGAAGGCCAGTACGTAATATGCCAAGATGTTGTAGAACGCGCGAGCGACGCTGAGGCCGGTGATCGCCTGTCCTTCGATCATCAGCAGCAAGAGATGCACAGCCCCCAGCAGGCCGAGCCCTGACAGCACCAGCAGAAACGAGATGCGCAACCGCTTGTGCACCGACGCCGGGTCGCTGCCATAGGCGGGCAGGAAAAAGAACCCAAGCCCCACGCCAAAGACCGTGGCGAAACCCTCGGTGCCCATTCGCATGAAACCGCCCAGGAAATAAGTCACCTCCTCCGCGATACCCAG
>JGI24723J26617_10001465_pt1 | contig 20798 bp, 24 predicted proteins | sample Cruoilmetagenom6_FD_26617 | JGI IMG/M metagenome (IMG submission 26617)
TTTTTTTACAATCGCAGTTATTTTCTGGTTTTATTTATTTTTATTTTGCCACACACTATTTAACACTTTCCATTAGCTTATTATAATTCCATTCAATTCACAAACATTGAGTAACAGATATGATTAAACTTGCTGTAGTTATGGATCCGATACAAAACATCAATCCTAAAAAAGACTCAAGCTTCGCTATGATGCTAGAAGCACAACGAAGGGGGTACGAAATTCATTATATTACAGCTAATCAATTGTATTGTAAAAAAGCCCAAGCTTATGCCTTTTCACAAAAGATTCAGGTACATGACCAAACTAAAAATTATTTTGAATTACAAGAGAAAGCAAAAGTGGCACTCTCAGACTTTCAATTGATACTCATGCGCAAAGACCCACCTTTTGACATGGAATATATCATGGATACTTATGTGCTAGATCAAGCACAATCTTCCTCAACCCACGTGATAAACAAACCCCAAGCATTGCGTGATGCCAACGAAAAATTTTTTACTGAAACTTTTCCCGAATGCACCCCTGAAAATGTCATCAGCAGAAACACACACATTTTAAATCAAGCCGTATCGGAAATGGGTGATGTGATTGTGAAACCCATGGATGGCATGGGCGGTAATTCAATTTTCAAAACCAGCAAGCATGATAAGAATTTAAATGTCATTTTGGAAACAGTGACACAAAATGGCACAAAAACAACCATGATTCAAAAATTCATTCCAGCCATCAGTGAAGGAGACAAAAGAATTTTGATGATCAATGGTCAAGCAGTACCTTACGCTTTGGCAAGAATCCCTTCAGACAAAGACTTCAGAGGCAATTTGGCCAAAGGTGGAACTGGAAAAGGTTTGCCATTATCAGAGTCAGATCGACGCATNTGTGAAATTGTAGGACCCAAACTGAAAGCCATGGGAATCGTGTTTGCAGGAATCGATGTCATTGGCTCATACCTAACTGAAGTTAATGTAACCAGCCCGACTTGTATTCGTGAGCTAGACAAAATATTTTCATTAAACATTGCTGGCGACTTATTTGATTGTATTGAAACTGACATTTTATGAAAGCTAAAATAACCACCAAAGATAAAAACGTCATGACATTTACACTGGCTTTGTTGACACTGTCATTAATTATCTTAGGTGTGTCATTTAAACACAGTGATACCAAGCCCGAAGTCATCCACAGCATGGATGTGATTCTGTCAAAGAAATCTAACCTAAGCGCCCCAGATGATGCTGAGTACCTGGCTCAAAACAACCAACTCGGTGGTGGGAGCAAAGAAGAAAAAGCACGTCCAACCAATCCATTCAGCGCCACCTCACCTGTTCAAGATGGACAACACAAACAAGAATCACAAAAACGAGAAAAGCAACAAACACGTCAAGTTGACACCCAACTAATTACCACCCAACGCGCCCAAACCAAATCTAAAACCACTGAGGCCAACAAAGACAAACAAAACAAAGAAGCCAATGATTCACAACTATCAGAGGCTCAGCGACTGGCAAAAATTCAAGACGAAATAGCCAGAAAAATTGAAAATTATGCAAAAAAACCGAGAAGCAAATACGTATCAAGTAGCACCAAAGCTTATGAATTTGCGCCTTACATTAACGCTTGGGTACAAAAGGTGGAAAGAACTGGAGACTTGAACTACCCCGAACAGGCCAAGAACAAATCTTTTATCGGTAATGTCATGTTAACTGTTGGCATCAATCGCGATGGCAGTATCCATGAAATCAAGATCATTAAATCATCCAACTATAAATTCCTGGATGAAGCTGCAAAACACATTGTCAAACTAGCCCAGCCGTTTGATCCATTACCCGAAACCAAAGAACGGGTGGATATTCTCTATATCACCAGGACTTGGCAATTCTTACCAGGTCATTTATTACGCCAAAAGTAANCAANTTATTATGTTTCAATTCCATTGGGATATGGTTTTATTNCCTTCAAGCGGTGACTGAATAAATTAAGTGCATCTTCTTCGTTTGGGTCTAATTGACGACAGGTAAAAGCAAACCATTAATGTCCTTGTTTGATATCTAATAAACAACAAAACTCTTTAAAATACCATTATCACCTCAATATAGTGAACTCACACTATAAATACCTACAAATCAGTTAAAATAACAACCATGAACTTAACCAACCAAATGTTAATTGCCACGCCTGACATGGCTGATGANCGCTTTACTAAAGCCGTGATACTGGTCTGTGAGCACAATGAACATGGTGCTCTCGGGATTAATCTNAATATGCCAAGTGACATCACCTTTGAAGAAATNCTTGAAAGCTTGTCTATTCCAACAGACCACGGCGACAATGATGAAGTCATTTATGATGGCGGGCCAGTCAACACACAATGTGGATTTATCTTGCACCAAAACCTACAAAATTATGACAGCTCAATTCAAATATCAAATGGCATCGCACTGACCACTTCTAAAGACATCATTACCGCCATTGCCAATAACAGCATGAATGGTGATTGGTTTATGGCTCTGGGGTGTGCCACTTGGGATGCAGGACAATTAGAACAAGAAGTGGCAGAAAATGATTGGATTACCTGTGCCAGCAATGAAGATTTAATATTTAATCAACATCATGAACCACAAGATAAGTGGGAACAGGCTTTGAACATCATCGGTGTTAAGCCCCACCAATTAAGTGGCGACATTGGCCATGCTTAGATACATCCTTGGAGTTGACTTTGGCAACAAGCGTATCGGTCTGGCCTTGGCCCAAACTTTAACGCGTTCTGCCACAGCACTGACTACACTGCCCAACAACTCTGAATTTTTTTCTGAGCTCAATAAAATCATCAAAGAATGGCAAATCGATTGTATTGTAATTGGTCTGCCACTAGACATGGATGGTGCCGAACAGGAAATCACCAGACAAGTTAAGAACTTTGGAAAAAAAGTAACTAAACACACCCAAATTCAAGTTGAGTATATGGATGAGAGACTCACTTCTTTCGAAGCAGAACGTCAATTTCAAAACCAAAGGGCTGCGCAGTTGAGTAAAGCGAAACACAAGTCAAAAATTGATGCCATGGCAGCACAAATTATTTTACAATCTTGGCTGGATACTCTGGAAACACCATGAAGCATTTACTTGATATCAAATCATTGACCGTCGATGACATTCAAAATTTATTTCAACAAGCCCATGTTTTTAATAACACCGCCGTAAAACATAGTCGCAAACTACATGCAGGCAGAACGGCAATGGCCTTGTTTTTTGAAAACTCCACACGCACTTTAACCTCTTTTCAGTTGGCTTGTCAGCGACTGGGCGTTGATATCACCTCACTAAATATTGCACACTCTTCAACTCAAAAAGGTGAAACCACCAAAGACACATTACTGACCTTAAATGCCATGATGCCTGACCTCTTTATTGTCAGACACCATCAGAACCACATCCAACAAGAAATGGCCCAATGGCTCAATGATTCAACCAACATCATTAATGCAGGTGATGGTACNAACCAACACCCCACTCAAGGCTTGTTAGACCTTTATACCATTCAGCAACACAAAAAAAACTTCGAACAAATTAAGGTCTGCATCATTGGAGACATTAAACATTCGCGTGTTGCCAATTCATTAATCGATGGATTAAGCATCATGGGCACCACCGAAATCAGCCTGTTTGCGCCAAAAAAACTCATACCAAATCAACAATTGCATCGCTTGGCTTCATCCATGCAAGTGGCTTTAAAAGACAGTGATGTGGTGGTCATGCTACGCATTCAAAAAGAACGCTTAGGTGCTCATATTGAAATAGACTTTACCGACTGGCACAAGCACTATGGCTTAGATAGCAACAAAGTCAAATGGGCCAAACCCGATGCCATTGTAATGCACCCTGGCCCCATGAACAGAGGTGTTGAAATTAGTGATGTTGTTGCTGATGGTCGTCAATCTGTCGTATTAGAACAAGTCAGCAATGGTATTTTAATGCGCCAAGCTCTGATACATCAGCTGTTAACCAATGAATGAACGNGTACAGGTTATGAAATTATAGTTTGGAGTTAATTTCGAATATAAACAAAACCCACATTGCCAATAACACAAAGCATGAAATAATAAATACTGTGAANCGGTGTATCACCTTATTATAAACAATATGAATAAACGCATGAAGGTAACGCAAAGCCACAAAAACCCAAGCCATATTGAGCAACAAGGCTGAATGCACATCAGTCACCAAAATAAACAGTGCCAATATATAAAACAGCAAAGGCACTTCTAATTGATTGTGAAAAGAACGCCCCAATCGTTGAATCATGATTGGCCAATTCTCTTGACCTGTCATTAACACATAATCTTTTGGCCTAACTGTACCTTGCCCCACACTGCGCAATCGCAAAAATCCAGTTAAAAATAAAATGCCGAAAGTAAGCATTACTTGTAAAAATACAGGAATGGTTATTTGAATCATATTAACTCCGTAACAGTAGTTTATTATGCCAGCGACTTAAGGTTAACAAAGCCAGCACACTTCCAATTAAAGCCAAAAACATATCTGACTGTGTGTCCCAAACATAGCCCTGTGAACCCAAAAATGAATCCGCCGCTTCAACACTCAGCAGTGCCACCCACCACTCTATCAATTCATATAAAGCAGACAAAGCCAAACAAAAAGAAACAATAAAGAAACGACGCCAAGCAGTCGAATGAATGATGTTTTTTCGAATGACGATTTCTCGACAAATCATAGCCGGTACAAAGCCTTGAAAAAAGTGTCCCAATTTATCATAATTATTTCGATCAGGCCAAATACCAGACATGAACTTTTCAAACCCAGGCACCAATGCATAGGTATAATGACCGCCAACAATAAGAACGATACAATGCAACAAAATTAAAACCACAACCAATGAGCTGATGTCGGTTCGAAAACTCAGATACCATAAAACCAAAGCGCCTATAATGGCTGGTATCACTTCTAATGCCCAAGTGTAATAATCATGAGGGTTGATGGCCGACCACAGTAGAACTGCCAAAAAGGTCAAGGCCCATAAACCCATGTACACTTTATTCATCTTGCTCATTCCTCATGTAAGTGGACCAATTAAGGCANCACAAAAAGCCAATCTCCAATTTCGACCTTGTGTACTTGCTGTTTAGCTATTTTCTCAATCTTGCCATGTTGCAAATCATATTTGAATACTTGATGCTGCAATTCAATCATACCAGAATGTTCTACTAGACAGACGGCCACAGGCGATTGGGGCAGTTTTAAGCGAGACAGCCCAGAGGGGCAGTCACTGTCAACAAACGTTTTAACACCTGAATCTGAAAGCAATGAAAACACCAAGTAACTCACCTTGTACTCAGATTGATTTTTAAAGCCACGAGAAAAACTGTTTTCTAAATAGAAGACATCACCCATTGCAGCTTTAAACTCAGTTCCATCATCCAACCTCTGGCCCTTTAAGTCAGATAACAGCACAATGATACGCGGGCCGGTCTGATGGTCAGCTAAAATACCTTGTGGTGGTAGATTTAATCTGAACACCTGCCATTCTTTACTCTGATATAACATGTCAATATATTGAGACGCGACTTGATAAATATCACTTGTTGGAGGCAGTTCGGCATGTCTATTTCCACCATGTTTTTGACTACATGAGAGCAAAATTGACAACAAAATCATGGTTGAAACAATTTTCACCAAGTGCTCCTATAAATACATTTATTCTAATACGTGTANCTGAAATTGTCACCCTGTCAATAGAGAATAACTTAATATAACAAATCAACTTAACTGCTATTTTATTTTCTGTTACTATCATCATTCATTACCTGAAATAAACCAACATCATATGAAAAAGGGCACTCACGAATACATCGATGACGAACGTAATCGTTCCATTTTAATCAACATCAATGGCGAATTACTTCCACGTGAAAAAGCTGTAGTCTCGGTGTTTGACAGTGGCTTTATTCTCGGTGATGGCGTGTGGGAGGGCTTGCGCTTACATCATGGTAATGTGGTTTTTCTTGAAGATCACTTAAGACGCTTATACCAAGGGGCAAAAGCATTGGACTTAAACATTGGCTTNACACCCAAGGAATTGACCAAACGGGTGTATGACACACTGGAAGCCAATGACATGCATGATGGTGTACACATTCGACTGATGGTCACTCGCGGTGTAAAAATCACTCCTTACCAAGACCCCAGATGCACCATACCCGGCAGTACCATTGTCATCATTGCTGAATACAAAAAACCATCACCCCGCAAGATTGATGGCGGCATCCGTTTATTCACCACCCACGTCAGGCGTGGATATCCCGATGTCCAAGATCAAAAAATGAATTCTCATTCAAAAATCAATTGCATCCAAGCTTGTATCCAAGCCGCTAAAGCTGGCGCGGATGAAGCCTTGATGCTCGATCCACATGGGTTTGTTGCTACTTGTAATTCAACACATTTTTTCATCGTGACCCAAGGCGAGGTATGGACATCTACTGGCGATTACTGCTTGGGTGGCATCACACGTTCTAAAATCATCCAAATTTGTGAGGACAACGAAATACCAATTAAACAAAAGAACTTTTCTTTGTTCGACGTGTATGGTGCAGATGAGTCATTTGTGACCGGTACTTTTGCAGGCATCACACCTGTCAATGAAGTGGATGGTCGTTTGATTGGTGATGGCAAGCAGCGCGACATGATCCGCAAACTACAAGATTTATACATTGAACTGATTCAAAGTGAGACTGCNGTATGAAACCGGACAACTTAATCCGTATTGCCATGTGGTCTGGCCCAAGAAATATTTCAACCGCCATGCTGCGCGCTTGGGAGAATCGGCCTGATACAGTGGTGGTGGATGAACCCCTGTACGGACCGTATTTGGCCACCACCGGGAAAAAACATGCCGCTTATGAAGCCATCAGGCAGGTACAGGGTAATGATTGGCGCCCCATCGTTAAAGAACTGACCGAAGCCGTGCCCGCAGAAGCGACAGCACAAACTAAAATCTATTACCAAAAACACATGAGTCATCATTTAACTGATGACATTGAACTGGAGTTTGTTAATCACTTGCGCAATGGTTTTTTGCTGCGCCACCCGAATGATGTGCTGTCTTCTTATTTACGCAAACACCACCGCGCCACACCTAAAGACCTGGGCTTCCCACAACAGGTTAAACTATTCAATTGGATCAAACAGCGCAGCGGTAAAACACCACCCATAGTAGAGTCCAAAGACATCTTGATGGACCCAAAAGGCATGTTGAAAAAACTTTGTGCCGCTTTGGATGTACCGTTTGATACAGCCATGCTTTCTTGGCCCAAAGGTTACCGAGATTCGGATGGCATCTGGGCAGAACATTGGTACAACCGGGTGATTGAATCCACCGGGTTTTCTGAGTACAAACCCAAAGAGAACAAGTTAAGTCAAGAGGAACAACGCATTGCAGATAAATGCCTGCCCTATTTTGAAACTTTGCTTGAGCATAAAATTGACTAACGCAGGACGTTTATGAATATACAAACAGTTATCATCGTATTTTTGCGATTAACGGCTTTGGTGTTGCTGTATTTCATCACCATCAATACGGTTAATTTTTTTTACACCCTTAATTATAGTGATTGGAGTACATTAATCTTTCTCACAATCGCCATCTTTTTTTTGAGCACGACAGCCATTGTTTTTTGGTTTTTTCCTAACCAACTATGTAAAAAACTGTTGAAGGACACAGACACATTGGCATCGACTCCAATCAATATCATTCATTGCGTCCGCACGGGAGTGATATTGCTGGGCTTAACTCTTTTCACTTTGGCTTTAATCGCCCTGGCACAATGGTTTATCTATTATGGCTTCATGAACGCACCACCAGAAATAGACAGCGGCTCATTGTTAACAGTCGGACTGCTTAACATCTTTGTTCGATTGATTGTCGGTGCATTACTTTTAAGCAAAAGCCATTGGATTACCCAAACGCTGTTGAAAATCAACGCACCAACCATCAGCAAAACAGATCGCGATCAATTTGACTGAAGTACTTCAATCAGGTCTGTCAATACGCCAGCAGCGGTCACTTCACGGCCGGCACCAGGGCCTTGAATCACCAACGGATTGTCACTGTACCATCCTGATTCGATGATGAAGATATTATCTCCCGGCTTCAGACCAGCTGCTGCATGATCTTGATCCACCGCCACCAACTCCACCCGCAACTCAGCAGCACTGACAGTTGCCAAGTAACGCAACCTTTGATTTTGTTGATGTGCTGATTGCCACAGGTTTTCGATGTAGCAGTTGATGGTTGACTTATTTTGCCAGAACTCATCAATCGTTCCTTTCAGATACTCAGCTGGAATCACCGGTTCGAAGTGAATTTGTTGGGGCTCAACACCCAACTCGCCAGCCAATATCAACGCTTTGCGGTACACGTCTTGCCCTGATAAATCCTCACGTGGATCAGGCTCAGTATAAGCTTTATTTTGCGCCTGCTTGACCCAATCCATAAAGCTCGTTTTACCATCATACTGACCAAACAACCAAGACAATGACCCAGAGAAAACGCCAGATATCGAACGAATCTGGTCTCCGCTTGTTTGTAATTTTCTGATTGAGTCCTGAACCGGTAAACCTGCTCCAACAGTGGTGTTTTTCAACCATCGTCGCTGGTTTAGTTTTATGGCTTTCTCAACCGATTGAGCCCAACCTTTATCAGCCGCGGCTATCTTATTGGCAGAAATTAAATGCCAGCCATTTTGTGCTAATTTTAAATACTGATTTGCCACCCACTCACTGGCGGTTAAATCTATAAACACCAAAGGTTTACCTTTATATACGTCCAATGCATTGATTAACTGGCCATGTTGATTTGATTGGGTTAAACGCAACTCTTGATTGAGTAAACAAGTCTGACTAATATGAAATGTCGTGCTGTTTGCTACCGCAATTAAAGCAAACGGTTGGTTCATTTTTTTCACAAGTTGTTTCTTGTGTTGTTTCAGTATTTTAATGAACTGTTTTCCAATATTACCATAACCTAAAACCACCAAAGGGATACCAACTGTTATCGATTGTGGCTCATGATAATCACTAGAATTCATTCGTTTAGCTGTTGTTTTATTTGACATGTTGTTGCTCCCGACAACTCTGAATCAAAGCCTGTGTTAGGCCATGATCCAAATCAGCAATCAAATCATCCACCTGCTCAATACCCACTGACAAACGAATGAGACTTGCTTTGATTCCAGCTTTGTATTGCACCTCAGGAGTCATTGCTGCATGGGTCATGGTGGCAGGATGACATATTAAGGACTCCACTCCTCCTAAAGATTCTGCCAATGTAAAGTATTTTAATTGATTGACTAATATTTTGACTTCTTCTGTCCCTCCTTTTACTTCAAATGACAACATCGCACCAAAATGCTGCTGTTGTTTTTTTGCAATGGCATAACCTTGGTGAGATACCAACCCAGGATAATGAATCTTATCTACAGCCGGATGTCTTTGTAAGAACTCAATAATCTTTTCAGTATTCTCTACATGTTGCTTCATACGCACATGCAATGTCCTTAAACCCCTCATGGTGAGTAATGAATCAAAGGGTGCAGCTGTGACACCTAAACAATTAGCCCACCATTTAAGCTGTCCAAATAACTCTTTTGTTTTTGCCAATACTGCACCACCAACCACATCACTGTGTCCATTGATGTATTTTGTCGTTGAGTGCACCACCAAATCTGCACCCAAAGTTATGGGTTGCTGTAAAGCCGGAGATAAAAAGGTATTGTCTACAGCTTTTAACACACCAACACCCGCCAGTTCACACAAAGCCGCAATATCTACCACCCTTAACAAAGGATTACTGGGTGTTTCAATCCACAATAAGTCAACAGGTTGTTTTAAAACTTGTTGCATTTTGCAGTGGTTAGATTGATCGACAAACTTAACCTTTATTTGGCCTTTCGCATGTAAGGCGACCAATAACCTATGGGTCCCACCATAACAGTCATGTGGCGCAACAACTGTGGCATTTTCAGGTAACATTTGAATGACCAATAAGATTGCAGACATACCTGTTGATGTGATCACGCCTCCTGCAGCTTGTTCTAATTCAGCCAAGGCATTAGCCAATAGATCTCGAGTTGGGTTTCCAGATCGTGAATAATCATATGCTCTGGGCTGATTGAAATCAGTAAATGAGTAATTGCTTGATAAATACAAAGGCGGAGTCACCGCACCATGTTGAGAATCACAATCAATGCCGGCTCGCACAGCAATCGTTTGGTTTAAAATAGTCATGGGTGAACTCACTAAAAAATGATTTAAAATTGTGGTTTAATTGTTCCGCTTCTAATAAAAAGCCATCATGTCCATAAATAGAATCAATAAGCTCAATTTTGCACGGCTTCTTAAATTTCTGTTGCATTTGTTCTAACATTTCAACAGGAACCATCTGATCTGAAGTAATTCCTATCAACAAAGTTTTCACCTGTATCCCTTGTACATCAACTTGATGATAGTCTATTGATTTTGACAGCTGAAAATATCGTGATGCTAAAAACCTTTCTGCAAAAGAATCTCCGTTGTATTTAAGATAAGAAGCCACTGCATTAAGCGCCGCTCCAGGTTGTGCATTTTGAAACCGTTGCTCCCATTCATATTCCCCCCTGTAACCAACCATCGCCAAACAACGGGCCAATGAAACAAATTGTTTATGAGACAATGAATCTGTGGCGTAGCGATCACCCAGTTCAATGATGTTTCGTTGAATTTGTCTCAAAGCTTGGCTTTTAACTGTGCTGTAATCTGCAGCAGCAATACATACCAAGTTGTTAAGCTTATCTGGATATTGAGTGGCGAAAGCCAAAGCAACCATACCGCCATAGGACGCGCCTATAACGGCATGAAATTGAGGTAAGTGAATTGCCTTCTGAATACACTGTAACACGTGTGCTTGATCATGTGTCGAAACCAAAGGTGGATTGGTCAACCGGGAAGAAAATGCAAAATATTCAAATGTCAGAAAACTGTGAGTTTGTGTATTCAAATAACTGTCGTCATTGAAAACCTGACTCCACCAACCAGCTTGCTGTTGTGAAGACCTGTTTAAGGCAGTTCGATCAGCTGATATCCCACCCAGCAAAACAACCAAAGGTTTTGTGACATCACCCCACAAACAACATGCCACTTCAAAATCACCAGACTCATCTCCTGAAGTGAGTTTGAATGAATCAATTTGAATACTTAAGTCTTTGACATCATCAATTGNCATTTCAAATACAGCCGTCTAAAAGTCCATATAATAACCTTTGCCGAGTNGATGTCAAGACGTTTAGACGTCTATTTNCACATATTGTATTTGAATTTGAAATTTACAGTCTATACATAACCCATCAATTGCATTAATAAAAATCTACAACAATCAACGGTTACTCTTCTTGTACTGTTACATGTGAGTTAGCCAATTGNCCCTTACTGGGCCAATAAGCCAGATGGACACCTGCATTGCTGTACTGCTACAAACCCATCCGATGACAGGTAAGCCTTCTTACCTTACAAATTGACTGGTATTCATACCTGTCGCTAAAATTGACAGNGTGTTTTCACGAAGAAACTTACTTTTCAATCAACTTTTGATAGTCTATAAATTACTGTCAAAATATGAATTTTGTTTATTTGACGTTCAATGATATATTAGATATATCAATCTCCGGTTCATCAACGTGTTTCTTTTCAACCAATTGTTTACCCTCTTCATCTAATGTCAAATCATCAATCGGAATATCTGGGCTGTCAATTTTTTTCTGATTAACTATGATGGCCCCAACATCCTCGACGGATAATTCACTGAAGTCAAACTCAGGAATAACCACTTCTTTAGGTTTTAGAATGGGATCTTCAGATTCATCTATAACGATATGGTCTATATCAACCTCAGGAGGGTCTGGCTGTGGTTTTTCTTCTAGTTGGTCGAAATCCAAATCCACTTTAATGTGTGAGGTTTCAATGTGTGTTTCAGGAGCCTGTATCGGTCGAAGTATCACAGTACCAGGATCATTCAAGACCCAGTCTTCCATGGTTTGTTTTGGCGTTTCAACTTCATTCTTTATCAAACTGACTTTAATGCCTGCTTTTTTAAGTACTGCGCGCAAATGATTGGCCTTTTCCATGCTCATGGCCTTTTTCAAAGTGCGTTGCTTTCCGTCAAACATGATATCAACTTTGGCAGCAGGCAACTTAAACAGTTTTCCAAAGTTAGCTTTGGCCTGTGTCAACTCAACAGCCTTGTCTGTTTTTCCTTTGAATACTACTTTAAATGTCTGTTCGTTCATAACAGTCCTTCAATTTCTCATCTTGTTTATACCATAAGTTTTCACTCCATTTAAACAATTCCGCTTTGAATTTTTCATCAGTTTGATAATTTTTGTTCAAAAGTGACTCAGGGATAACGATTTTTTCACATTTGATGGTAGCTCCTTGAAAGTTTCCACTCAAGTATTCCCACACATTGGGTACTTTTTTATGATAACAAACAGTCACCAACAACAGTTGTTTAACCTGCCTGCCCATAGCACCCATAACAAATCCAATCCCCCCCGCTTTGGGTCTTAATAAATATTCATAAGGTGAATTCTGTTTTTTGTGCTTAGTGACTGTAAACCGAGTACCTTCAATGAAATTAATGATGGATGTTGGAAAGTATTTGAACTTCTCACAAGCTTTTTGTGTTCGCTCCATGTCTTTTCCCTTCAGATGGGGGTTCTTCGCTAAAAATGATTTACTGTAACGTCTCATGAAAGGAAAATCCAAGGCCCACCATGCCAGCCCCAAAAATGGCACCCATATCAATTGTTGCTTTAAAAAAAATTTCAAGAACGGAATTTTTTTATTAAATACAGATTGAATGATGGGTATATCGGCAGTACTTTGATGGTTTGCAACCACTAAATACCATTCATTTTTTGATAATTCAGGCAATGGATTTATGGTAATTTTATTACCATGAACTAATCTATGAACAACACTGTTAATTTGAATCCACATCTCAGCAATCCACACCAAAATTTTGGAAAGTTGGATTCCAATGGAAGGCAGTGGTAACAGCAGTTTTAACAACGCAAAAACCAATAACAAACTAACCATAACGATGGTATTGATAATAAACAGTACGCTACAAATGATTCCTTTCAATAGGTTCATCTTAAATCTACAAAACTGATAAATTAAATGCATCATAATAACTGCGAAGTAAAATACAAGCCTAATCGGGTAAATATTCACAATTTCGGTAGACATTAGGTCAAAAAAACATAGAATATATCTCTTTATCCGTATTAAGAGATATAACACCATGAGCAATTATTTATTCACCTCTGAATCCGTCTCTGAAGGTCACCCAGATAAGGTCGCCGATCAGATTTCTGATGCCGTACTTGACGCCATCATAAAAGAAGACCCTAAAGCCCGTGTGGCATGTGAAACCATGGTTAAAACCGGAACAGCCATAGTCTCTGGTGAAATCACCACCAGTACTTGGATAGACCTAGACGATTTGGTCAGAGATGTCATCGTTGGTATAGGCTATGACAATTCAGATGTAGGCTTTGATGGCAATACATGCGCAGTGATGTCATTAATTGGCAAACAATCTCACGACATCAATATGGGCGTAGATCGCAACAGTCCTGAAGAACAAGGAGCGGGTGATCAAGGTTTAATGTTTGGCTACGCATCTAATGAAACTGATGTTCTTATGCCAGCACCCATTACGTATTCACACTTGTTGGTACAAAAACAGGCTGAAGTCAGAAGAGCTGGTAAATTATCATGGTTACGCCCAGATGCCAAATCTCAATTAACTTTCAGATATGAAAATAACAAACCTGTAGCTATTGATGCCGTGGTGTTATCAACACAGCATGACCCTGATGTCACTTTGGAAGAATTGCGTGAAGGTGTTATGGAAGAAATCATCAAGCCAGTATTACCAGCTGAATGGGTTGATAAAAACACCAAATTCCATATCAACCCAACTGGCAAATTTGTCATTGGTGGCCCTGTAGGAGATTGTGGTTTAACTGGAAGAAAAATCATTGTTGACACCTATGGTGGCATGGCTCGTCATGGTGGCGGTGCATTTTCAGGTAAAGACCCATCTAAAGTAGATCGCTCTGCAGCTTACGCATGTCGCTATGTGGCAAAAAACATTGTGGCAGCTGGTTTGGCTGAACGCTGTGAAATCCAGGTTTCTTATGCCATTGGTGTGGCCGAACCCACTTCAATCAGTGTCACCACATTTGGTACCAATAAGATACCTGAAGCCACCATTGAAAAGTTGGTTCGTGAACATTTTGATTTAAGACCCTATGGCATCATCACCAGCTTAGATTTACTTCGCCCCATCTACCAGAAAACAGCCGCTTATGGCCACATGGGTCGGGAAGATGCAGACTTCACTTGGGAAAAAACAGACAAAGCCGATTTACTCAAATCAGAAGCAGGCCTTTAAGGACATTTTGACTCAACCCAAATTCCTTGAGTCACACATACTAAACACAACAGAATACATTCAGAGAATAATATGACAACAGATACAGTTAAAAACATCCAACCCGATTATGTGATTGCCGATATTGGCTTGGCAGATTTCGGTCACAAGGAAATTCGCATAGCAGAAACTGAAATGCCAGGACTGGTACAAATACGCGAAGAATACAAAGACCAACAACCATTAAAAGGAGCTCGCATCGCTGGCTCTTTGCACATGACCATTCAAACAGCCGTGTTGATTGAATCATTGCGTGCCCTGGGCGCCGAAGTGCGTTGGGCTTCTTGTAACATTTACTCAACCCAAGACCACGCTGCAGCAGCGATTGCTGATCAGGACATCCCTGTGTTTGCCGTGAAAGGGGAAACTTTGGAAGAGTACTGGGAATACACACATCGCATCATGGAATGGTCTGACGGCGGTTCTCCCAACATGATCTTGGATGATGGTGGAGATGCCACCATGCTATTAATACTCGGCAGTAAAGCTGAAAAAGATGCCAGCATTTTAGATAACCCAGGTTCTGAAGAAGAAACCTATTTGTTTGCTTCGATCAAAAAACGCTTAGCCAGTAAGCCAGGTTGGTATTCTAAAACCTTGGCTTCTATCCAAGGCGTCACAGAAGAAACCACCACAGGTGTGAAGCGCTTGTATGAGATGGCTAAGTCAGGTGATCTACCTTTCCCAGCCATCAATGTTAATGACTCGGTCACCAAATCAAAATTCGATAACTTATATGGTTGTCGTGAATCATTGGTTGATGCCATCAAACGCGCTACTGATGTCATGGTTGCGGGTAAAAAAGCCGTGGTTTGTGGTTTCGGTGATGTAGGTAAAGGTTCAGCTGCTTCTTTGCGAGCGTTAGGAGCCATTGTATCTGTGACTGAAATTGACCCCATTTGTGCCTTACAGGCTTCTATGGAAGGTTATCCAGTTGTGACTTTAGAAGATGCCGTTAAAGATGCCGATATTTTTGTCACTGCCACCGGGAACTATCAGATCATCAGCTTTGAACACATGAAAGCCATGAAAGACCAGGCCATCGTGTGTAACATCGGTCATTTTGACAATGAAATTGACGTGGCTTCCTTAGAAAAAAATTGTAAATGGGACCCCATCAAGGACCAAGTTGACCATGTTGAATTTGAAGATGGTAAACGCATCATCTTATTGGCCAGAGGCCGCTTGGTTAACTTGGGTTGTGGTACCGGCCACCCCAGTTTTGTGATGTCAAACTCATTCACCAATCAAGTCTTGGCTCAAATCGAATTATTCCAAGATGGTGACAAATACGACAACAATGTATTTGTTTTACCTAAACATTTGGATGAGAAAGTGGCTAAATTACATTTGGCAAGGGTGGGAGCAAAATTGACCACCTTAACTGAAAAACAAGCCAAATACATTGGTGTTGAAGTTGAAGGCCCATACAAGCCAGAACACTACAGATACTGATTGATAAATCATGTCCTACTCTGAAAGAAGAAAAACAAGCTCTGTCGTCATTACCCGGCTTGACCGGGTAATCCATAGCGTAGCGGGTTCGAACGAAGTTCGAAAATTAGTTTGTTTAAAACGTAAATTTTAGCAGGTCATGATTCATAAAATATTAATATTGAAAACCAATCACATTGATTTAAAAAAGCCAGGCACCAGTCTGGCTTTTTTTATGGGATATAACAAATATGAATAAGCAAAATTTCGGCCTGAGTTTTGAATTTTTTCCGCCCAAAACTTCTGAACAAAAGGTCATCCTGTTAGACACCCAAGCGAAATTACGTAAACTTGATCCTGACTTTTTCTCAGTGACATTTGGCGCGGGTGGTTCAACCATAACCGCCACTGCTGAAACTGTTTTGGAACTGAAAAAACATGACACGCCCAAAGTGATTCCTCATCTGTCATGTATGGGTGGAACTCCTGATGAAATTGAAGCCTTGTTACAACAGTACCTTGAACACGGTATCACTGACATTTTGGCGCTGCGTGGCGATGTACCTTCTGGAATGGGCTCTGTCGGCTATTTTCGCTATGCCAACGAGTTGATTGAATTTATACATGAAAAGCACCCCAACACCTTTAACATCACAGTGGGTTGTTATCCCGAAGTACACCCGGAAACCGAAAGTTTTAACTCTGAAATCAAATACTTCAAACAAAAGGTAAACGCTGGTGTCGATCGCGCCATCACGCAATTCTTTTTTAACCCGGATGCTTACTTTAACTTTGTTGACCACTGTGAAAAAGCCGGTATCGACACGCCCATCACACCTGGCATTATGCCCATCACCAACTTTGCCAACATCAAGCGCTTTTGTGGTTTTTGTGGTACCGACATGCCACGCTGGCTGCAATACAAATTACAAAGCTACGGTGATGACAGAAAATCCATTCAGCAATTTGGCACTGAATTCACCATCAAGTTATGCCAGCAGTTGTTGGACCAAGGCGTACCTGGCATCCATTTTTATACATTGAATAGAGCCAAAGCAACCTTGGATGTGGTTAAAGCACTGCAATAAACCACCTTATTTAAGGCAATCATCTATCAACAAACCTGAGAAGCTCTCCAACACCCGCGTTGGGCGGCGACACGCGACCTTTCATCTTGTGAGAGCCCACAGAACGGCCGCAACCATTGAAACTGCGAAACCGACCCGAAGAACTCGTGCTTGCCGAGGCTCCTGAAATAGAGGGCCGATGACCCCTCCGAAAATTAGCCAGGCGAGATCCACGAAGATCGCCACTACAAAGCAAACAATGGAGGTGAAGAAATAGGCCGCCAACTGCCCAGACAGCGGAAGCAGGAACTGCGAAAACACGGCCANGAANGCCGCATATGCTTTGGGGTTCAGCAGGTTGAGGATGAAGCCGTCAATGAATCGGGGTGCGTTTGATGAGTCCTCGTCGGCTGCGGCGATGATCGGGGCGGTGGCAATTTTTAGCGCGACGTAACAGATATAGGCAGCCCCCAAAACCTGCATGATGATTCGCGCTGAAGGTAATGCTTGGAATATCGCAACTAGGCCTGCGATTGCGCCAACAATTGCCGCCAGCAAACCGGTAAGCACGCCAAATAGGAATGGGAGGCCTCGCCGCACACCAAAGGTTGCACTTGTTCCAGCAAGCGCCAACGGAGCAGGCCCCGGCGACCCCAATAACAGTGCTGTCGCCACGATTAGCGAAATCATCGCATCCGTCATTCAGCGCTCCGATCTTGCACAACAATCACACGCCACCCAACGCNCGCGTAATAGGCGAGCGATAGCAAGTCCAGTCCGCGCTTTTTGCGGGTGATGTTTAATGTNTTTGTTAGGTGTGCTCACTCAGAAAGTACTTCAATTGGTGCTTTAACCAACAACTTTTCATTATTGATCTTATCGGTAACTGTAACCTGAACCATTAAGTTTNCAGGTTCACCGGAAGTGATTAGGNCTNTCATTGTATCCGAGAGAGCAAGAACGCCTGAGGGTGGAGGTGCATGATCTTGGCAAACCGGCATTTCTGGGCCTCTTGCTAAAACCTTACCTTTTTCAAGCACCTGCGCTTGTAGTTGTATGTTGCAGTTACCATTTTCATCAATACCACCACCCCAATATAAAATGGCCCCAGCAAATTGAGTATTGATTTTTGCCTTGCTAAATAGAGTTATTTTTGGCGGTTCAGGTTTTGACCACATTTCAATAAATGCGTCTGCGTCAGGAACCAAAAATAAGCGAACACCAAACCTTTGCGTATCCGCTACGAAAGTCCAGTCTTCGCTAACAGCTAAACTACTTGATACAAAAAGTAATAAGCCTACGATGATTTTAATAGCTTGATTTCGATTCATGTTTTTACACCTAACGCCACAAGCAGCTGCGGCTTTGGTAGTTNGTTGTTTTGTGGCAGCGTAGCGACCGCCACAATAACAAGCAACGGAAAAGACGTCAGATGCCTTGCCTTATTATACGCTTCCCTCAGATTCTATAACTAATATTCGTGCCTCTCCGAGAGGATGTGCAACATGCTCTGTACCAACTGACGCATAGAAAATATCGCCAGATTCAAGGACTGCTGAATGTTCAGCGCCATTTTCTCTATACAGCATTTCTACAACGCCACCTAAGACAACAAATACTTCTTCACCGTCATTTATATGCCACTTATAGGGTTGGTCAGTCCAATGCAGGCGCGTCGTAATACCATTCATATTCGCGATGTCTTTAGCACCCCAGGCGCGTTCAGATCTGAATTGTTTACTTCTTATGATTTCCACGATACTTCCAGATTATGATAAGCATAACTATTTATCAAACATGCATTTTATCCTGTTGCATTAGCTGTATTGAGTGATATTTGTATATATTTAATGTTTTTTAGCTTAGAACCACTGTATTTACTTGATAATTGCAGCTTGATCCGATTAGTTTGGGTTTAAAGTGCATTGGCAAGCTGCTGAATAGCATTCCATGTAGCAAAATCTTTAAGGAAATACATCAGTTTTTTCTGATGTTTCATGATTCGACTGTAATTAACGTCATATCTGTCTTAAAATGCTGTCTTTTGAAAATTTATCACTGTCATGAGTGTAGCTGAAAACAACCTTAAACCCGACTGTTTACGCCAGGCCATCATAGGTGTGGATGCGCCTTTTTGTACGCCATTTGGGCAAAGACTCATGACTTATTGTGATTACACGGCATCTGGCAGGACTTTGACTTTCATCGAAAAGTATTTGATGAAGCTGCAACGTCACTATGCCAACACGCATACCGAGGATGACATGACTGGTCGTTCAATGACCCGTTTGTTGCATGATGCTGAACAACGAATCAAAGATTCGGTGGGTGCCAATGAAAATGATCGCATCATTTGTGTGGGTACAGGCGCTACCGGTGCCATCAATAAAATCCAACAGATATTAGGCACTTACTTACCTCCAGCTACACGCGCTCAAATCGAACAATCGGTCGATTGCGATCTGGATAAAATTAAACAACAATCTCCCATCATCTTTGTGGGGCCTTATGAACATCACAGCAATGAAATCTCATGGCGCGACGGTTTGTGCGAAGTGGTTGAGCTCGAATTGGATGAGTACGGTCACGCCAATTTATCACAATTAGAACAGTTGCTGTCCAAACCTGAATATAAAAATCGCTTAAAAATCGGTTCTTTTTCTGCCGCTTCAAACGTTTCTGGTTTGATTTCTAAAAACCGTGAAATTGCCCGACTTCTACATCAACACGATGCTTTGGCTTTTTTTGACTTTGCTGCCAGTGCGCCTTATGTTGAGATCGACATGCACCCAAAAGATGACCCAGATGGGTATTTTGATGCCATTTTTATTTCGCCTCATAAATTCTTAGGCGGTCCTGGCTCAACTGGTGTGCTGATTTTTAACAAAAAGATTTATCAAACTGGCTTACAACCAACCGTTTCAGGTGGTGGCACAGTGAGTTATGTGGCTCGACATGACCATGACTTTTTTGATGACATCGAAGAACGGGAAAAAGCAGGCACACCAGGTGTGTTACAAATCATGCGTGCCGCTTTGTGTTTTGAAGTCAAAGAAAANTTTGGTGTTAAGCAAATTCATGCCATTGAACAACAATGGCTAAAACAGGCCTTCAAAGAATGGCAGGCACATCCTCGCATCGAGATTTTGGGTGATCAAAATCCTGAAAACCGCGTAGGGATTGTGTCTTTTAACATCAAAACAGCCTCTGGCAAATACTTACACCCCAAATTTGTCACCGTGTTATTGAATGACTTGTTTGGCATCCAATCCAGAGCAGGTTGTTCCTGTGCTGGACCTTATGGACATCAATTACTCGGTATCGATGAAGAAACTTCCGAGCAATACCGAGCCTTGATTCAACAAGGCTACCACGGCATCAAGCCTGGCTGGTGCCGCATTGGTTTTCACTACATCATGGATCAACCCGAAGTCCAATACATCATCGACTGTGTCAAATTCATTGCCGATAACGGCGCAGAATTTTTACCTTGGTATAAATTTTGTCTTAAACAAGCTTGTTGGCAACACATCAACGATGATGGNAAATGTCCNGAGTTGTCTTTGGATGAGGCNTTTAAACAAGACATCGATAACCCTCAACCGCTGTCACCCATGTTACGGTCTTCATTGTACAAACAGTTTTTACAAGAGGCTGAAAGGTTGAGAGCTGAAGCAAAATCACTGCCTGTTCGCACCACCGAATCAATTCCTGAAATCGAGCATTTGAATCAATTTATTGTGTAA